>Ga0187873_1002810_pt1 | contig 12896 bp, 11 predicted proteins | sample June2016WEW_16_1_2_FD_133012 | JGI IMG/M metagenome (GOLD analysis project Ga0187873, IMG submission 133012) | Peatland microbial communities from SPRUCE experiment site at the Marcell Experimental Forest, Minnesota, USA - June2016WEW_16_100 | ecosystem: Environmental > Terrestrial > Soil >... | reverse complement strand
TTTGGTCTGCACGCGCTGCGCGGAAGTGATTGAAATTGACGAATGTTTTCCGCGCAAAATCGAATCGCGCATCGCCGCTGCAAACGGCTTCAAAGCCGTGACCCACAAGCTGGAATTTTTTGGAATCTGCCCTGATTGCCAGCGGTGATTTTTCCTCTTTGTCAGATTCCGCCCGAACAAACCGGCTTTTTCTGCGCGGACTGCGAGAAGGCGGCTTTAAGCCGTTTTTTCAGACAGCCAATCTTCCAGATGGAGGTATTCCTTGATTTTCCGGCGTTCGTAGCGGTGTTTCCGCGCCTTCTTCGGTTGATGTTGTGTTTTGCGAAATAGATGCCTTGGGTTACAAACTGCTTCGCTGATCGTTTCCAAGGATTTTGTCATAACACCTTTCCTTTCTCCAGAATTGCAGTGAAAGTGATGCTGAAAGATTCCATTAATTTACTTTTATTCCCATAAATTGGACTTTCATGTCAAAATTTTGTTCAAAAAGATTTTTTTCTGAACGAAGCGAAATAACCCGAAACGCCGCTTTCTTTGGCTTTTGCCTGAAATCCGGTCAATCGCGCCACGGCGTGAAATTGAGGAGTTCAATCTCGGTCAGGTATGGATGCAATGCGACTTGCGTGACGCTGGTGTATTCAATGCCGAATGCATTGGTTTTCGGCAGCGGCAGATCGAGCAAAATTGAGAGCATCATGCGAATGACGCCGCCGTGACAAAAAATGGCAACGGTTTTGCCTTGATGACGGCGGATGATTTTAAACAGGCACGGCTCGACGCGGGCGCGGAATTGGATGCCATTTTCGCCGTTGGGCACCGCCCCCAGCTCGATTTCGTGGAGCCAGTCGTAGGGATGGACGCCGAATTTTCCCCCAACCTCTTTCCATGTGAATCCCGTCCAGTCGCCAAAATCCACCTCACGCAAGCCGGGCAAAATGATTTGTGCAGGCGCGCCGTTTTTAAGCAACGGTGCGACGGTTTGCTGCACCCGTTTCATCGGACTGGAGTAAATGGCGGCGATTTTTTTGCCGCGCAGATAATCGGCAAGTATTTTGGCCTGCTCATGGCCGCGCGCCGACAGGCCCATGTCGATCCGGCCTCCGAACTTGTGCTGATAACGCGGTTCGATTTCCGCGTGGCGGACCAGCAGCAATCGCGTTGGCTGCGGGGATTGGATTTTTCGCCGCGAAATTTTGGAGGATGGCTTGCCCACGGAAAATCAACCTTGAGCAATGGCTTTTCCCTGCGCGGCGAGCAAATCGTGAATGCCAGTCTTGCCGAGCGCGAGCAAATCGGCGAGCTGCGATTCGGTGAACGTGGCCTCCTCACCGGTGCCCTGCACCTCGATGAATTCGCCGGAGGAATTCATCACCAGATTCATATCCACCGCCGCGGCCACGTCCTCGGCATAACACAAATCCAGCAGCGGCTGGCCGTTGACGATGCCGACGCTGACACCGGCGACGGCATTCAAAATCGGATTTTCCGTCAGTTTTTTGTCGTCGAGCAATTTTTTTACCGCGAGCGACAATGCGACAAAAGCGCCGGTAATGGCCGCGGTGCGCGTGCCGCCGTCGGCTTGGAGCACGTCACAATCCACCCAGATCGTGCGTTCGCCGATTTTTTCGAGGTCGAGCGCGGCGCGCATGGCGCGGCCAATGAGCCGCTGGATTTCCTGCGAGCGCCCTTCAATTTTTCCCTTCGCGCTGTCGCGTTGCTTTCGCTGCAAAGTGGAGTAGGGGAGCATCGAATACTCGGCGGTAATCCAGCCGCCTTTGGTCCCGCCATCGCGGGATTCCTTCATCCAGCGCGGCACGGTTTCCTCGACGGTCACACCGCAAATGACCCGTGTGTTGCCCCATTCGATGAGCGTCGAACCGGTGGCGTGCGGTGCGATATGATTTTGAAAACGCAGCGGGCGAAGTTGAGTTGCGGAACGACCGTCCACCCTCCGCAGTGCTACGGAGGACGGGTCGGCGCGGATGGATGAATCAGCCATAAACACTGGCGATATTAAACGTCAATCGCTTCGAGGAAAAGCAAAACAACCACGAATTAACCCTGACGGACACGAATTGCCGCGAATTGAAAACGCATTTGCGAAAATTGGCGAAATTCGCGTCAGCCTTTCTTGCCGGCCTCAATTTGCGCAAACAGGCTTTCCAGACTGTTCAGCGGCGTGTCCTTTTTCGGGTTCAAAATCTGGCGGATATATTCGACGGCGTCGGGAATGTTCCGGATGGATTTGGGCAGCATCGCGCCGGCGGCATTGGCATGGCCGCCGCCCTGGAATTTTTCGGCCACCTTGAGCGCTTCGCCAGCCCGGCTGCGAAAGCTGGCAAAAACAATGTTCCCGCGCCGGAACAATGTGACCAGCACCGGATATTTCGTGGCCTGCTGCTCCAGCAACTGGTGGACGACCAGATTGTTGTTGCCGACAACGGTGTCCACATAGCCGACGGTCGGGCTGATTTCCGTAATGTTGCCCTTGCTCCATTCAAAGCCGATCGGATTTTCAATTCGGCGTTTGACGGCCATGACTTCGAGCAACGGATGGTCGAGCAACTTCTCGATATTGCCCTCGATGAGCGTGTACAGGTTCCAAAACTGGTAAATTTTGACGAGGTTCGCGTAATCACAAGCCAGCTCGAAGTCGGGATCGTCTTCGAGAAACAAATCAGCGACGTCGTTCAAGTGAACGAGCCGGGCGAGAGCAGGCGATTCAATCTCGTTTTGCTGGCAAAGCTCGTAACAAAGCAGGCCGGCGGATTTATTCACGTCGTGAATGAGCCATGCGTTTTTTGCCGCGGTATCAGTGACATGATGGTCAATGACGACCCAATCCGGCCTGTCGAGGCGCGGCTCAAACGTAAAGTCGGCGACCCATGCGGCCTTTTCGCGCAGCTCGCGTTGTCTCCAGAAATTGTAATGATACGCCTCCAGCGGAACGTCCGAGTTGAAAAGTTTTTTGGCGAGCCGTTGCAACAACGCGCCCGCGAGCAATCCATCGAGATCGCTTTCGTGCGTGATGATAACTTCCGGTTTAGGCAGCGGCGTCATGACGGCTGGAATTTAATTCAGGTCGGGGCACAAGGCGAGCGGGGAATTTGCACCAAGGTAGGGCTTGCCCAAATCAAAAAACTCTGGACACGATTCTGCAATGGGAGTAATCAACGGATAGTCGGAAAAATCCGAGCTTCAAGGTGCCATGTTGTTTCGGCTGCTTCTTTTGAAACATGGATTCGCATTTAATCAAATTATGAAAAAACAAATTCTTTCCCTTCTCGTTCTCCCCATTTTGATGACTGGCTGCCGCACGGATCACAACACGGCCTCGGTCTATGAATCATGGTTTAAGACGCAGGACGATGTCGCTATTGTTCTCAATAAACACCTTGGCGGCCCCCGTTTCAAAATCGTTGCCATCAAAGGCGCCATTTATCCGCTCGGCACGACGTTTTACGGGACAAGCCCAAGCCGGGGATGCCAGTTTTCGACCAATGACATTTTCTATGCCGATCTCACGCCATGGCCGGAAGTTTTTCAGAGCCGAACCTTCGGTTTCGACGTCAGTGTGCCGTTTGAGTGGGCTGCGGCAATTGGAGCGGGAAAAGCGGGGGCCAACCTCAAAACCCAACACAGCTTTCACATGAGGTATTCAAACCTGCGGCAAGAGTTTGTCTATGATGAAACCCTGCTGAATCAAATTTCGAACGGCGTATGCCGATTGTCTATCGAAGACGTTTTGGCCCAACCACGGCCAATTCTTCGCGGGTATTTGATTGGAACGCTTGTCGTATCCAGCACCAACAGTTTTGACGTTGGCGCAAATTGCACCATTACCAACGTCGCCGGGTTGAATATCAAATACAGCGCCGACAAGGGTTTTTTAATTGAACAAACCAATGCCATAGCGTGGTTTGGCATTTATTCAACCATTCAGGTCGGCAAGGAATATCGGAAAATGACGTCTGAAGAAACCCGGCAAGAGATGATGAAAAGCCCCGGCGAATTTGCCACGAAGAGCTTTGACTCGGAACGACCTGTTAAAATCTCCGTGATTCAATTAGCCGCGCCGTCCGACGAGGAGGCAGCCGCCTTGTCTCAGATTCAATAAAAATTCTTCCGCGGCAAATAGACGCGAGGGGCAATCCGTAAAGGGGTCAGTCCTTAGTTTTGACACTTTTCTCCCCGGCACGGTGTGGAGGACTCGTTGAGAGTTGAGGTCAATCGTTTGGCACGGAGTCGTTTCTTGTGCGGACGCTCCGGTTTTCGGTTAAATCAAAAATCTCTTTGAAAACCGCCGGGTTTCCCGCCACCATGCGCACTCGCTTTGGATGCTGAATTCCGCAATCCGAATTCTGCATTCTGCATTCGCATGAAACGCACGCATCATTGCAACGAATTGCGCCCGGCGCATATCAAACAAACCGTGACGCTGTCGGGCTGGGTCCATTCCCGGCGCGACCTCGGCGGACTCATTTTCATTGATATCCGCGACCGCGAAGGCCGCACGCAAACCGTCTTTGACCCTTCGCTGATGTCAAAAGAACTTTTCGAGCAGGCCGCTTCGCTCCGCAGCGAATGCGTCGTCAGCATCACCGGTCGCGTGCGCCATCGCCCGGAAGGAACGAATAATCCAAAAATTCCCACTGGCGAAATCGAAGTATTGGCCACCAAACTGGAAGTGCTGAATATGGCCGAGGTCCTGCCGTTTCCTGTGGACGACCCCGAAGTGGCGAGCAAGGTGAACGAGGAGTTGCGCCTGCAGTATCGCTACCTGGATTTGCGCCGGCCCGAGATGGCGCGCAATCTCCGTCTGCGCAGCAAAGTGGCCACCGCCACACGCATGTTCATGGAGGAACAGGGATTCCTGGATGTGGAAACGCCGACGCTGTTCAAGTCCACTCCGGAAGGCGCGCGCGAATTTCTCGTGCCGAGCCGCGTGAGTCCCGGACAATTTTACGCGCTGCCGCAATCGCCCCAGCAGTTCAAACAAATCCTCATGGTCGCAGGCGTTGAAAAATATTTTCAGCTCGCGCGCTGTTATCGCGATGAAGATTTGCGCGCCGACCGCCAGCCGGAGTTCACGCAGATTGACATCGAAATGTCGTTCATCGAGCGCGAAGACATTTACACGTTGATTGAAGATTTGTTGAAACGCATCTGGAAAGTCGCGCTCAATGTTGATGTGCCGACGCCGTTCAAGCGGATTTCATTCGAGGACGCGCTGAACCGCTATGGCATTGACAAGCCTGACACGCGCCTGGGCATGGAGCTCGTGGATTTCACCGAGGAATTCCGCGGCAGCAAGTTCAAGGTGTTCGGCGGCGCGGTCGCCAACGGCGGAGTGGTGAAGGCGCTTAACGCCAAAGGTCTTGCCGGCGTTACGCAGGGGCAAATAGACACCATGACGGAGTATGCCAAAAGCTTTGGCGCGAAGGGGCTGGCTTATATCAAGGTCGAAAAGGGGGCAGACGGTGCTACCGTCGAATGGAAATCGCCGATTGTGAAATTTTTCAGCGACGCCGAGAAAGCCGCGTTGACGAAGAAACTGGCCATCGAAGAGGGCGACTTGATTTTGTTCGCCGCTGATCAATGGCTGAATGCATGCGAAGTCCTCGGCAAAATCCGTTTGTATTGTGCGGACGTTTTGAAAGAGCAGGGGAAACTGACGATTCCCGCCGACCGGTTTGATTTTCTGTGGATTGTGGATTTTCCGCTGTTGAGTTTCGACAAGGAACAAAACCGGTGGTATTCGAGCCATCATCCGTTCACCGCGCCGATGGCGGAGGACATTCCGTTGCTCAAGACCGATCCGAGGAAAGTCCGCGGCCAGCATTATGATATTGTGGTGAACGGTGTGGAGCTTGGCGGTGGTTCGATTCGTATTCATCGGCCCGACGTGCAGAAAATGGTGTTTGAAGAAGTGCTGCAAATCCCGCCGGACATGGTGAAGGCGCGGTTTGGTTACATGCTGGAGGCGTTCAAATACGGCGCGCCGCCGCATGGAGGGATTGCGCTTGGCTTTGACCGTCTCGTCGCAATTCTTTGTGACACACCGACCATCCGCGACGTGATTGCGTTTCCAAAGACCGCCAAAGGCGCTGATTTGATGACCGATTCGCCCGCTGCCGTGGAGCCGAAACAACTGCGCGACCTGCATCTGGAATTGAAAGTGACGAAGAAGGAATGAATAACTCGCCCTCACCTTTTATCCTCTCCCCCAGGAGAGGAAACATCCTTAGTCCATCTCTGATTTTGTGGATAAACATCCGTGCCAATCCAGTCGCAGGAATTTTAAGACGACGGGAAACGATTCTCCTTCTCCTTGGGGAGAAGGCCGGGATGAGGGAGATATGAGCCCCCAATGATTTCTCTTTTTTGGCGGTCTACCCTTCGTGTTTTGCAAACGTTAATCATAGTTTACGTTTTGATTGTCCTGGCGGCGGCAATTTTTCAGCGCCGGCTGATTTATTTTCCAAGAACAATTCCAGCCGGGCTTGCGGAGCGGGCCGCTGCCGAAAATGGCTTCGTGCCATGGCGAAACAAGGCGGGTCAAATCATCGGATGGAAATTGCCCGCCCGTTCACTGCCGACGAAAAGTGTTTTGATTGTTCACGGCAACGCCGGCTGTGCGATCGATCGCGAATATCTTGCAGGGCCAATCCATGACGCGGCCTCTGTTGATGTTTATGTGCTCGAATATCCCGGCTATGGCGCGCGTGCCGGTTCACCAGGCAAACGGAGCTTCATTGCCGCTGGGGAGGAAGCGTTTGAATCATTGCCGAATGGCTTGCCCGGATATGTGGTGAGTGAATCCATCGGCGCGGGAGTGGCCTGCCATTTGGCCAAAGTCCATTCCACGGAAGTCGCCGGACTGCTGCTTTTCATGCCATACCACGATCTGGCTTCCGTGGCGCAACGCAAAATGTTCTTTCTTCCGGCTTATTTGTTTTTGTTAGACCGTTTCAATCCAGCCGAAGACCTGAAAAATTACCGTGGGCCGGTGAAAATCGTTCTCGCCGGCGCCGACGAAATCATTCCTGCGACGTCCGGACTCCGGTTGTTTAAGGGATACAAAGGGCCGAAAACCCTTCAAATCATTCCCGGCGCTCACCACAACGATGTCGCTGAACAATCCGCCGACTGGTGGAAGGGCGTTTTTTCATTCTGGCAACAAAACAGCCAGACGACGCGCAGGATACCGCGGTGACTGTTGCGCCTGTTGGCGCCGGATGGATTCGACTTGCCGAGTTTCGCTAATTTTGCGATGACTATACACGCGCGGTTTTTTATGAATGCATTACTTCAAAACCTGATCAAACTCCAATCCATCCAATTTGGCGAAGTCAAAGATAAGAACGCCGAGGAGACCACGGCGGAACTGCGCACCCAAATTCCATCACAAATTCTCGGCCACTATGACCGTCTGGTCGCCCACAGGAAAAAGGGCGTTGCGATTGTTCGCAACCAGGTCTGCACCGGCTGTCACATGCATCTGCCCATCGGCGTGATTATGACGCTCATGCACGCGCAGGACATTCAGCTCTGTGAGAACTGCGGCCGGTATCTTTACCTGCCGCCTGCGGTGAAAATGGAAGTTGCGGAACAGACCGCCAGCCCAAAGCCGGTAAAGAAAACCCGGAAGTCGAAGAAATCTTTGCAGGCGGTTTGACGGTTCAGTAATTGATTTGGAAACGCCAGCGGCCCGCACAAGAAAAGGAGGCATGCAGACCTTCCGTCATTCCCGAATAATGTAACTCAGGTTTTCCAATTCAATGGCGAGGTCGACGTTGTTGGCCATCACTTCCTCCAATAGGGTTGGGCCGGAGCGACTGCGTGACTTGCATCTGGAGTTGAAAACGATGAAGAAAAAACCATGATGTGCAGCGCAGATGATAATGACCAAGCCGGCTGACCATTCGAAAAATCCTGAAAACCATTCTTTCATTTTGTCGTTGTGGGCGGTCGGCTTTGGTTTTGTCTTCGGCACGATTTTTGTGGCCCTGTTGGAATGGGGGTATGTCTGGGGAATCCCCGCCGGATTGCCCGGCTTGGCCGGGTGGATGTTGCCGGTTGCAATGTTCAGTCAGGCCGGTCTATTTAATCTTTTGCCGGCGGCCATCCTGACGGGCGCGGTCGTCGCGGGTGTTCGGGGCCAGTCATTGCGGTGGCTGGGAGGCCTGCTGTTCGGACTGCCCGGCATTGTCGTTTTGACCGATGTCCTGATCTACCGCCTGTTTCGCCATCATATTGACGCCTTCGTCTGGAATCTGATCATCACTCCCGAATCCCGAAAGTATCTTTGGCAGGAAACCATGCTTTCGGGAAAAATGACCATGGTTACCGTCGGGACCCTTTTCGCGCTGTGCCTGATTTTTTTCATCTGGCTGGGGACCTGGGTGACGCCCCGGCTGGCGCGGTTGGTTTTTTTGCGTCGAATGGTGGTGTTTTTTTTTGTCGCGCTCTGTCTCTGCGCGGCTGTCGAACGGGTCACGTATGCGCTGATCAGACTGAGTAACCCCTCTCTCGCCGAGGTGCTGCAAGAGGTTTTGCCGCATTACTGGCCGCTCCGGGTGCGTACCCTCGCGCGCAAATTGGGATATGTGCCGCCGCTAGTTCTGAGGGTGGCGGTGGTGCCGGACACCTCGGGTTGTTTGGACTTGCCCAAACAGCCCCTGGTCTCGCGCGATCCGCTCCACTGTCCCAACATCCTCATCGTCGCCGTTGAGGGAGGCCGACCCGACGCGCTGAACGAAGTGATTATGCCCAAAGTCCATGCGCTGGCGACCAATGCCTTGTGGCTGCAAAATCATTTTTCCACAGGCAACAACACCGGCCACGGGATCTTCGGCCTGCTGTATGGGATCCCGCCGACTTACGCGACGAGGGTTATGGCGCAATTCAAGGATCCACCGTGGTTCGATCTGCTGGCAGCTCGGCATTACCAGTGGCGGATTTTTTCCTCGGACACGCTGAATTTCCCTATGTTGCGACAAACGGCCTTTGTCCAGTTGACCAATTACATCACCGACCAATGGGATTGTCCCCACCTGGAGCGAGACCGCCGGATGACGGACCGGTTTGTGGAATATCTTCAGACGCGGAAGGAGCAGGCGGGCGACGCCCGACCGTTTTTCGGATTTCTTTTTTATGATGCCACCCACCAACCATACGAATACCCGCCGGAATGCGCCATCCTGCCCACCGAAGACAATTCAGGTAAAATAAACTATGCCCGGCTGGCCGCCTTTCCCTCCGCGTCCAGGGGGATAAAAAACCGTTATCTGAACGCCATGCATTATGTGGACAGCCAGATTGGACGGGTGATTCGCCGGCTTGGGGAAACCGGCGAGTATGAGCGAACCGTAATCATCATCATCGGGGATCATGGCGAGGAGTTTGATGAATGCGGTCATTTTGGACACGCGAGCGATTTTAACAAATATCAAACCCGGACATTTGCCGTGCTCCGTTTCCCCGGAGGACCGCCACAAGCCGTTACCAACATGACGAGCCACCTCGACTTTGTCCCGTCGGTGCTGACTTGGATGGGCATTACCAATGCGCTGGCGGATTACACCACCGGTCGGCCCATCCAAACCATCGGGATGGACGGGGATCATTCCCCCATCCTTATTTCCGGATGGCGCGGGTTTGCCCTGGTCAAACCCGGGAGCGTGACGGTATTTGGCACGAAGGGGCCGACCCGGTATCAGGATGATTGCGATCATCCGTTGTCACCCGGCGATCCGCGCTGTCCCAGTCCGGTTGAGATGGTGAATGCACTGGAGCAGACGCGGCAGTTCTTGAAGTAGCATTCCGCAGGGATGCAATTTCCTGCTCGCCAAACGCGCTTTTTTTGCCGATTCTTAACCGATAAATTAAAATTATGTTCACCGGCACTTATACCGCAATCGTCACCCCGTTCAAAAACGGCAGGGTGGATGAAATCGCACTCAACCGCCTGATTCAATTTCAAATCAAGGGCGGTGTGGACGGCATCGTGCCCGTCGGCACCACCGGCGAATCGCCAACGGTGGATTACGAAGAGCACATTCGCATCATTGAACGTTCGGTGATATTTGCACGCGGCAAAATCAAAGTCATCGCCGGCACCGGTGCGAATTCGACAAGCGAGGCGATTCATCTGACGCAACAGGCCGGGAATGTCGGCGCGGACGGCTCGCTCCAGGTTGCGCCCTATTACAACAAACCGACGCAGGAAGGTTTGTTCCAGCATTTCCGCGCAATCGCACGCGCTACAAGGCTGCCCATCGTGCTTTACAGCATTCCGGGCCGTTGCGGCATTGAAATCGGCGTCGAGACCGTCCGGCGTTTGGCGTGCGAATGCAAAAACATCGTTGGCATCAAGGAAGCGGGCGGGAGTTGCGACCGCGTTTCGCAGTTGCGCGCGGCACTCGGTCCGAAATTCACGATTTTGTCCGGCGACGATTCGTTGACACTGCCGTTCATGGCCGTCGGCGCGCAGGGCGTCATCAGCGTGGCGTCCAACGTCATCCCGCGCGAAGTCGTGCAAATGGTGGATGCATTCACGCGCGGTCAAATCCGAAAAGCGTCGCAGCTTCATGCGAAACTATATCCGCTGTTCAAGGATTTGTTTATTGAGACAAACCCGATTCCCGTCAAAGCCGCGCTGGCGATGATGGGATTGATTGCCGAGGAATATCGTCTGCCGCTGGTGCCGATGAGCGCGGCAAATCGCGCAAAACTGCGCGCGACGATGAAGGCGTGCGGCGTCTTGAAATAATTTAACGCCATATGACACGGATCATCATTACAGGAGCGAAAGGCCGGATGGGTCAGGCGCTCGTTTCGTGCGCGAAAAATTTTTGCGACCTGCGAGTCGTCGCGCAAATTGACGTGGGAGATGATCTGTCCGCCGCCATTGCGCGAGGGGATGTTGTCGTTGATTTCAGTTCGCATACGGCAACGGCGGAAATCGCGGGGCTTTGCGCAAGGCACAAAAAAGCCATTGTCATCGGAACAACCGGCCATTCTGAATCTGAACAATCCGCAATCCGAAATCTGAAATCCGCAATTCCAATGGTGTGGTCGTCGAATTATTCCACCGGTGTGAACACGCTGTTCTGGCTCACGCGCAAAGCGGCGGAAATTCTGGGGCCGGACTTCGATTTGGAAATTGTCGAGATGCATCATCGCCTGAAAAAGGACGCACCGAGCGGCACGGCGAAATCGCTGGCGGAAATTCTGGCCGGCGTGCGCAACCTGCAACTCGACAAAGCGGCGCGACATGGTCGCGTCGGCATTGTCGGCGAACGGACGGCTTTGGAGATCGGCATTCATTCCGTGCGCGGCGGCGATGTCGTGGGCGATCACACAGTCATTTTTGCGAATACCGGCGAGCGGCTTGAATTAACGCACAAAGCTTCAAGCCGCGAGACGTTTGCCAACGGCGCGTTGCGCGCGGCGCTGTGGGTCGTCAAACAAAAACCCGGCCTTTACGACATGCAGGACGTGCTTGGTTTAAAGTAGGACAGGCTTCCAGCCTGTCTCCATTTTTAATTCCTTGATGCAGACGGAAATTCAGAGACAGGCGCGACGCCTGTCCTACGTTGCCCTTGGTTCCAACCTTGGCGATTCGCGCCGAATCATTTTGGATGCGATGTTGCGACTGCAAAATTTTTCCGGCCTGCCGATTCTAAAATCATCACTCTGGCGAACGTCGCCTGTAAATTGCCCGCCGGATTCGCCGCCGTTTGTGAATGCGGTTGCCGGCCTGGCGGCAAGGGCAGGGGAGACGCCGGAATCGTTGCTTGAAAAACTTCGCAAGCTGGAAAAGGAATTTGGCCGTCAATCCCAAAGGATTTTGAATGAACCTCGTCCGCTGGATTTGGATTTGATTGCGTTCGGCACGGAAACACGCCCTGCCGCGCCGAAGCGCAGCGAAGGCGGGAACACGCCAAAACTCATTTTGCCGCATCCGCGGGCGCATCTGCGGCGGTTTGTGCTTCAGCCGTTGAGCGAAATCGCGCCGGAATTGATTTTGCCGGGGCAGGACAAAACCGTTTTACAATTACTCGCCGAACTTGCGGGTGAGGAAACTGTCACCCGGCTTTGAATGTTTCTCCGAAAATCCGTTTATATTCGAGCATGACGTAGCGGTCGGTCATGCCGGCGAGGTAATCACAAACGGCGCGGTGCAGGCCGGCTTTGTGGATGCGGCGATGGGATTGCTCGCCGATTTCCTTCGGGTGCTTGAGATAGAAATGAAACAGCGTTTCAAGCAACTGCAAGGCACGCCGGTTCGGCGCGCGGAGGGCTTTGTTGTAGTAGAGATTTTTGTAAAGATAATCGCGCAATTCGAGGTTCAATGCGCGGCGTTCGGGGCTGTGTTGCACCAGCGCCTTCGGAAAAAGCCGGACTTCATCGGCTGACTGCACACCGGCGGCGAGGATAAGCCGTTCGCTGGTCTCAACGACGTCTCGAATCTGCATGTCAATAATCGTCCGAATAACGAAATAACGGCGGCATTCATCAGGCAAATCACCATGCTCCTTTTTCACAAGCCGCGCAGCCTGCGCCCAAACACGAACGTCGCGGGCGAGATTTTTTTCGGAAAACAATCCGGAATCGAGTCCGTCGTCAAGGTCGTGGCTGTAATAAGTGATTTCGTCGGCGAGATTGGCGACTTGCGCTTCGAGCGATGAATTTTTGGCATCGAATCCTCTTCGCCTGCCGGGATGATCGTAAGCGGTGTAATGTTTCACCAAGCCCTCGCGAACTTCCCATGTCAAATTCAGGCCGGGAAAATCCGGATATTTTTGTTCCAGTTCCTCGACGATGCGGAGGCTGTGTCGGTTGTGCTCAAACCCGCCGTGGCCACGCATGAGTTCGTTGAGAACCGTTTC
>Ga0187873_1002809_pt1 | contig 12903 bp, 11 predicted proteins | sample June2016WEW_16_1_2_FD_133012 | JGI IMG/M metagenome (GOLD analysis project Ga0187873, IMG submission 133012) | Peatland microbial communities from SPRUCE experiment site at the Marcell Experimental Forest, Minnesota, USA - June2016WEW_16_100 | ecosystem: Environmental > Terrestrial > Soil >... | reverse complement strand
GGCGGCGCAGATTCGCGAGCTGATGGGTTCAGTGCCCAATGCGATCTTCGAACGGCTGCTGGAAGAGGTTGCTGCAGGGCAAAGTGCCGAATTGATGGAGCAGTTGAACCTGCTGGTCAATGCCGGGCACAATCCCTCATCACTGGCTCGTCAGATGGTCCGCTATCTGCGCAACACCCTGATGTCCAAGCTGGGCGGCGAGCAGACGGAATTGCTGCAAATCTCCGCCGATGAGCGCGCCCGCGCCGCGCGCACCGCGCAGTTGTTCACCGAGGAAGAGCTGACGCGCAATCTGCAAATTGTGCTGCGCACCTTTGACGACCTGAACTATCGCCAGGAGCAGCGTTTTCATCTGGAGTTGGGTCTGCTCAAGCTGATTCATGCTCAGCGGCTGCTGCCGATGGAGGAGTTGCTGAGCGGAGTCGCCGCAAGCGTACGCACGGCCACTCCGGCCTCCGGTCCGGCGTCAGCGCCGCGACCAGCCTCAACTCCGACTCGTCATGCCGCAACTTCTGCTCCGGCTGCTGTTTCAGCGCTTTCGCCCTTTGGCCCAACAGGCGGCAGTTGGAGTTCGGAAGCGAAAATGGAATCCAGCCCGAAGCTGGGCTCAGCTGCCTCCCCGATTGCCACCATGGAGCGCACGACTCCTGAAACTCCGTTTCAAGGCGCGACACCCTTCCCAGCCGCGACCGCTCCGGCTGCCGGATATGCGGAACCTGTCACCGAAGGCGCGCTGGCCGTGGCTCCGCAGGCCGATCTCTCGGCGGCCAGTCCTCCCAGCATCGAGCAAATCCGCCAAGCCGTCGGCAGCGCGCTGGCAGAGGGCGGTCACGTCTCGGCGGCACAGCTGCTGGGCGCGGGCACGTGGACGATTGACGGCGCCAACCTGCGCATCGAGGTAGCCGGCATGGGCAAAAAGATGCTGGCCCTGACGATCAATGACGTGGCGGAGAAGATTATTCGCAAGGAGCTGCAACGGCTGGGAGCGCCGAAGCGCCTGCTGCTGGTTCCCGGCGAAGGGACGGCGCCGTCTTTCTCTGCGACGGCTGCACCAATCGGCAATATTGGACAGGACGCGCTGGCTAATCCTCTCGTACAACGGGCGCGGGAGATCTTCAAGGCAGAGGTGCGCAGCGTCGTCGATCTGAGGCAAAAATGAACGCTCGCTTCAGATGAGGAGTATAAATCATGCTCAATCCGCTCAAAATCTCTGAGATGCTCTCCCAGGCCAACCAGATGGGGGAGGAGGTTCAGCAGAAGCTGGCCCAGACAGTGGTCGAGGGAACGAGCGGCGGTGGAGCCGTGACTGCAACCATGAACGGCAAGAAGCAGCTTCTTAAGATCCGCATCGATCCGGCGGCGGTGATCAGCCTGGGCGGCGACAAGCCAGACGTGGAGATGCTGGAAGACCTGGTGGTGGCCGCGGTCAACGAAGCCGGACGCAAGGCCGATGAGGTTATGCAATCCAGCGTGCAGGGAATGCTGGGCGGGCTCAAGCTGCCGGGACTGGGCTGAGCCTTGATTGAAATGTCTTACTGAAAACCTGAGGGAGGGTGAAAACATGCTCGAAGGAATGAATCGCAGAGATTTCATGCAGCTTGGCCTCACGGCAGGCGCGGTGGCCATGGTTCCGCGCTGGATGCAGGCCCAGGCTGCGCCGGCAGCTGGCCGCTCCGCAAATTCGCCGGCTGACACGCCCATCAAAACCACCAAGCTCTACGACAACATCTACCTGTTGCAAGGCGCCGGCGGCAACATGGCGCTGCAAACCGGCCCGGAAGGCAATATCCTGATCGATGCGAGCTATGCTCCGGCAGTTCCGCGCATTCTTGAGGCCATAGCTGCGCTGAGCAAGGACGCTCCCTTTGCTCTGATCAACACTCACTGGCACGGCGACCACACCGGCGGCAACGAAGGGATGCATGCGGCAGGCTTCACCATCTATGCCCACCAGAATACCCGTGAGCGGCTCTCGACTCCGCAGACGATGAAGATATTTAATCGAACCGTGCCTGCCGCTCCGGCCGGAGCATGGCCGAAGATCACCTTCGAGGACGCTATCCACATCTGGCGCAACGGCGACGCGCTCGACTTGGTCCACTTTGTCCCGGCGCATACGGATACGGACATCTATATCCACTTTCACAAGGCTGACACCCTGCACGTGGGCGACATCTGGTTCAACGGCATGTACCCGTTCATTGACGAAGGCACAGGCGGCTCTATCGGTGGAATGATTCGCGCCGCAGAAAAAGCGCTGGCTGTGGCGAACAAGGATACAAAGATTATTCCCGGCCACGGACCACTGGGTACGAAAGCCGATTTTCAGAAGTATCACGACATGCTGGCGATGATTCGCGACAAGGTGGCCGCACTCAAGGCTGCTGGCGCCAGTGAGCAGGAGACCATCGCAAAGAAGCCCACAGCGGAGTTTGATACCGCCATGGCCAAAGGTTTTATGAATGCCGAGACCTTTACCGGCATTGTCTATCGAACGCTGTAGGAGGCGCAACCCGTGACCCGCTATGCCGAGCCGATGGCACGGCTGATTGAAGAGTTGAAGAAGCTGCCGGGGGTGGGAACAAAGAGCGCCCAGCGCCTTGCTTTTCACATTCTGCGCTCCTCGGACGAGGATGCTGCGGCCCTGGCCGAGGCGGTGCGCGGCCTCAAAGCCAGCCTGCGCCTATGCTCGGTCTGCAACAACGTCACCGACATCGATCCCTGCGCATACTGCGCCAGCACCGCCAGAAATCGCCGCCTGGTGTGCGTCGTCGAAGAACCCACCAACATCGCCGCCGTGGAGCGCACGCGCAGCTCCCAAGGCGGCTATCAGGGCGTCTATCACGTGCTCCACGGTACGCTCTCACCGCTGCATGGCGTTGGGCCGGATCAATTGCGCACTAGCACGCTCGTTGCCCGCGTAGAACAGGGCGAGGTGGACGAGATCATCCTGGCCACCAGCCCTACTCTTGAGGGCGAAGCTACCGCCCACTGGCTGGCCGACGCGCTGCGCGGCCTTAAGGTCCGCATCACGCGCATAGCAACGGGCGTGCCTGCGGGCAGCGACATCGAATACGCCGACGAGGTGACCATGGCGCGGGCGCTGGAGGGACGGCGGGAGGTTTAACTTATCCATGTCAGGCACCGGAGAACCAGTCATGCAGCAAGCGGCTATCCCCAGCGTAGGCCAGGCCACGGCGACGGCCTCAGCACCGGTCCCAAACGCGGACGTCATTATTCGCGCCGACAAAATCGAGAAGTACTACGCGCAGCCTAACCAGAACCGCATTCAGGTCATCTCCGCCACCGACCTCTCCATCGTCCCCGGAGAGATCGTTGCCCTGCTCGGCCCCTCCGGCTCCGGCAAGTCGACCATGCTGCGCATATTGACCGGCCTGTCCACGCCCACGGCTGGACAGGTCTACTGGCATGAGAAGCCCCTCTCCGGCGCGGAGATCAATGTCTCCATCGTTTTTCAAAGCTTTGCTCTTTTTCCCTGGCTCACGGTGCTGGAAAATGTTGAAGCCCCGCTGCAGGCGCGCGGCGTTGCCGCCGATGTGCGCCGCGACCACAGCATGAAGATGCTGGATACCGTCGGGTTGGATGGTTTTGAGGGCGCCTATCCGAAGGAACTATCAGGCGGCATGAAGCAGCGCGTTGGCTTTGCTCGCGCTCTGGTCGTCGAACCTGAAGTTCTTTTCATGGACGAGCCATTCTCAGCACTTGACGTGCTGACCGCCGAAAACCTGCGCAGTGAACTGCTGGAGCTGTGGGCCAAAAAGACCATGCCCACCAAGGCCGTCTTCCTGGTCACGCACAACATCGAAGAGGCGGTGCTGCTGGCTGACCGCATCATCGTCTTTGGGAAGAATCCGGGCCACATCCGCACCGACTTCCGCGTGCAGTTGGCCCAGCCTCGCGACCGCGCGTCCGCTCCCTTTACCGAGCTGGTTGACTACATCTACAAGGTGCTTACCAAGCCCGACGTGACACCCGCCGAAGCGCCCGAACAGCAAGCCGAAGCCAAGGTGCGCGATCAGAGACCAATGCGCTATCAGATGCTGCCTCATGCCCGTCCGGGCGGCATGGCCGGCCTGCTGGAGCTGCTGCTCGACAAGGGCGGCCGCGACGACATCTACCGGCTGGCCGACGACCTGAGCTTCGAGATCGACGACCTGCTGCCCATCGTCGATGCCGCCCAGTTGCTCGGCTTCCTCACAATCGAGGAGGGAGACGCGGTCATCACTGCCAGCGGCACGGAGTTTGCCAACTCCGAGATTCTCCGCCAGAAGGAGCTTTTCCGCGACGCCGCCGTGGCCCACGTGCTGCTGCTCCGCCAGATTTGCAAGGCTCTCGAAACCAAGAGCGACCACACCATCCCGGAAGATTTCTTCCTCGATATGCTCAACGGACAATTCAGCGAGGAGGAGTGCCAGCGCCAGATGGAAACCGCTGTCACCTGGGGTCGCTACGCGGAACTGTTCGACTATGACGCCGGACATCGTCGCTTTGTGTTGCCCGACGCGCAGGACGAAGAAATCTCCGCCAGCGAGGACGCCGAGTGAAGCCCCCGCACCTTTTGGCGCAAACGCGGGTCCCCGCCCAAACCTGGCCTATCCTCATCGATCTGACTGTAGTCCTCTGCGGCCTCGCCTTTTTCCTGGGCATGATCAAGTTGGGAACCTACTGGATGGCGCGGCCCATGCCGGCAGTTGTCATCTCCCACTCCGTCCGCGCGCTGCCGCTCTACGCCTTCTACTCCGTCACGCGCATCGCCATCGCATACGTCTTCAGCCTCATCTTTGCCGTCGCTTACGGATACATTGCCGCCTACAATTCCCGCATCGAAGCCTGGATGATCGCGGTCCTCGACATCCTCCAGTCCATCCCCGTGCTCAGCTTTCTGCCCGGCGTCATGCTGGCCATGATCGCCCTGATCCCCCGTCACCAACTCGGCATCGAGTTGGGCTCCATCCTGCTCATCTTCACCGGCCAGGTCTGGAACATGGCCTTTAGCTTCTACTCCTCGCTGAAAAGCATCCCGCGTGAGATGATTGAAGCCTCCCGCATCTACCGCTACTCCGCCTGGCAGCGCTTCTGGCAACTGGAGTTGCCTTTCTCCGCCATCGGCCTAATCTGGAATTCCATCGTTTCAGTCGCTGGAGGATGGTTCTTCCTCATCGTCTGCGAGATGTTCGCCTTCCGGGGAACCAACTTCCGCCTGCCCGGCCTGGGCAGTTACCTGCAAACCGCCGCCTCGGCCAACCCTGTGGATACTCACGCCCTGCTCTGGGGATTGACCGTGTTGGTGCTCATCATCGTGGCTACCGACCAGTTGATCTGGCGTCCGCTCATTGCCTGGAGCGACAAATTCAAAATCGAGCAGACGGAATCCGCTACCCGCGTCACCTCGCCCATCCTCTCGCTGTTGCAGCGGCCCAATGCGCTCACCCATCTGCCCGCTCGCGTCTGGGGCGGAATGGAGGAGCGCATCTACCATAGGCTTTCGCAAACCCGTGAATGCCGCATCGTGCAGCCCATTGACGACGAAGCCGGCAAGCGCGGAAAGCTTCTCCAGCTATTGCTGGCTGCCTTCGCGGCTCCAGCCGTCTTGTGGGGACTTTTCCAGGCATACCAATTACTTCACGGCACCACATGGGCAGAGATTCGGCTCCTCCTGCTGGGCGCTGGAGCCACCTACCTCCGCGTAAACGCATCCATTCTCATTGCCGCCCTGTGGACCATCCCCGTCGGCGTCACCATCGGGTCTAATCCGAGATTGGCTCGCTTTCTCCAACCCATCACGCAGGTTGTAGCCTCTGTGCCGGCCACCGCGCTCTTTCCCGTCCTGATGCTGGCGTTGATTCACATGGGCGGCGGGCTCGGCGTCGGGTCTATTGCTTTAATGTTGATGGGAACGCAGTGGTACATCCTCTTCAACGTTATCGCCGGCGCCATGGCCATCCCCTCCGACCTCAAGGAGGCCGCCGCCATCTACCGCTTTACACGTTGGCAACGCTGGACAGAGCTGATCCTGCCCGGCATCTTTCCCTACCTGGTCACCGGCATGATTACCGCCTCGGGGGGAGCCTGGAACGCGTCAATTGTCTCCGAATACTTCCACATCGGCGATCAAACTCTGCAAACGCTGGGCCTGGGAGCGCAGATCAGCGCGGCCAGCGACAGCGGTAATATCTCTTCACTCCTGCTGGCTACTGTCCTGATGGCTTCCATCGTGGTCACCATGAACCGCCTGGTCTGGCGTCGCCTTTACCGCCTGGCCGAAACCCGGTATAAGCTCGAAGGATAGGGCGGCCCAAATGCCGCGCATCGGGAGGCTGCATGATTCGTGTCGGTTTGGTTGGGTTTGGGATGGTTGGGCGGGTCTTTCACGCTCCTCTGATCTCCTCGGTAGAAGGGCTGGAGCTGGCTGCCGTCATGGAGCGCGCCTCGAGCAAGGCCGCCCAGCGCTATCCCGACATCATCACCAACCGCTCTCTCGAGACAATGCTGGCCGACGCCTCGCTCGGCTTGTTTGTGGTTGCCACTCCCACCCAAAGCCATTTTGAGGTCGCCAGCCAGATTCTCCGAGCCGGCAAAAACGTCATCGTAGACAAGCCTATGTGCACCACGTCCGCCGAAATTGCTCAGCTGATGGAGCTTGCCACGGCCCATAAAGCCCTTCTTATTCCGTTCCATAACCGCCGCTGGGACAGTGACTTCCAGACAATACAGAAACTGTTGCATGAGGGTTCGCTGGGCCGTCTGGTCTACTTTGAATCTCGCTTTGACCGCTGGCGGCCCGATCCTCCGACCGATCGACTCTGGAAGGAAGACCCGGCGTCCGGCGGCGTTCTGCTCGACCTGGGACCGCATCTGGCCGACCAGGCATTGGTGCTCTTTGGCAAGCCGGAAGCGGTCTCCGCCGAGGTTCTCTGCGAGCGCGTATGGGCGCGCGCCTACGACTCCATCACCCTCCGCCTGCGCTATCCGGGCTTCTGGGTCGTTCTGGGCGCCAACTGCCTGACGACGCCTTCGCGCCCCCGCTTCCACCTGCGCGGCACAAAGGGTAACTATTGGAAATCCGGCCTCGACCCGCAGGAGGCCGCGCTGAACAAAGTCACACGCATCGACGATCCGGACTGGGGCAAGGAGCCAGACGCGGAATGGGGCACGCTCCACGTCGATGTGGGCGGCAACACAGTCACCCGGTCTATTGAACCCATCCCCGGCGACTACCGGCTCTATTACGCGGGTGTTCGCGATACTTTGCTGGGCAAGGCGCAAGCTCCAGTTCCGGCTCTGGCCGCCTGGCGCGTGGTGCGCCTGCTGGAGTGGGCCTTGGAAAGCTCGGAGAAGCGCCGCGAAATCGTCTGCGACTGGAGCAAAGAGCCTAAGTAAGCGGAACAATTAACCAGTTTAAATATGAATCTGCGTCTTACTTCTTGCTCATCGATTCTTTTTCCACTAGCGGAACCCAGAAGCGGAAGCAAGCGCCGTGTCCGGGAGCGTTCTCGACCTCGATCCCGCCGCCGTGGGCAGCCAGGATCGCGCGGCTGATGGCCAAACCCATCCCCGTTCCCTTCCCTTTTCCGGCGCCGTTCTTGCCCCGGTAAAACTTGTCGAAGATGAAGGGCAGATCGGCGGCATCGACGCCCTCGCCATCGTCCTCCACGCAAAACTCCAGCCGGTCGCTAAAGCGCCGGCTGCTGAGCAGGATGCGGCCGCCCGGCGGTGTGTGACGGGCCGCGTTCTCCAGCAGGTGGTGCAATACACGGCTCAGCAGATGTGGATCAAACAAGGCAGGCTTATTCAAATTCTCCGGCTTACCAAGATTGCCGTGATCTTCGACGGTAATCATAACTCTGTGCCTGGCCAGCGCATTCCTCGACTCCTCGACTGCCTGATCGAGTAAAGCGCGCGGATGGTGCGACACGCGGCGAACCTGGACCACGTTGGCGTCAATCTCGGCCATCTCGACAGCTTCGCCAATCAACCGATCCAGCCGCGAACTCTCCTCATCGACAATGGCCGCCAGCTCCAGCCGACCGGCCTCGTCCAATCCCTCACCCTGAACGAGCGTGGTGGCTGCGGCTCGAATAGCGGTCAAAGGCGTGCGCAACTCATGGGTCAGCGAATCGATCAGCGCAGCACGCAGCCGATCCGCCTCGCGGGCCGCCTCCAGTCGGGCAGAGGCCTCGATGGCCGTGGCGCGGGCCAGCGCGATGGCCACCTGCGCACTGACCGCCGTGGCCACCTCGCGGGAAAGTACATCGGGCCGCAAGCCCAATGCGCCCACCGGCCGCATTCCCAGCATCAACGTCATCGCTGTGAAGCCATCCGCAATGTCCGGCGCAGGATTTTGCCCCTGGGTCAAGGTCCGCAGGCTGGCCTGGATGTTCACTGGCAGCTCGGAGGTTGAGGAATAGAACAGGTCCTGGTCGCGGACGTAAAGCACCACCCCATCCAACGCGAAGAATCGCCCGATCAACCGGGGCAAGTCGCGGATCAGTCCAGCGGCGTCCTCCTGCAGCATCATCTCCTGCGAGAGTTCGTACAGCCGCTCCACGTCTTCGCGGCGCTGCTCGGCCTGGCGCGCCTGAGAGCGCGCCCGCTCAGCTACTCGGCCCACTACAACGCAACTGAGAAGGAACGAGATCATGGCCACCCATTGTTGCAAGCCCACGATTTGCAGCGTGTGAACGGGCGGCAGAAAATAGTAGTCGAAAGCAACCGCGCACAGCAGCGCGACATACAGCGCGAGTAGGATACCCGCCTGGGCGGCAAACCACACTACCAGCACTAGAAAGACCATCCCCGCAGTCGTCGAGTTGACGCCTAGCCAGACCAGCAGGCTGGTGATCGCAGCCGTAACCAGAGTGGCCGCGAGCCAGCGGGCAATATCGCGCGCATAGGAGGGCAACTGCATAATTCCACCAAGTGAATCATAAATCTCCGCCGGAAATGATGTAATCTTCTTTTGGAGTAAGAGCCATGCCGGAAAGAATTCTGGTCATCGATGACGAGCCGCAGATTACTCGCGTGCTGCGCGCCGCGCTCACCGCGCAGCGCTTTGACGTGCGCACCGCCAACGATCCGGAGGAGGGCCTGCTGCTTTTTCGCGATTGGCTGCCGGACCTGGTGGTGACCGACCTGATGATGCCCGGCCTGAGCGGTGTTGAGGTCTGCCGCGCCATTCGCGCTCAATCGGCGATTCCGATCATTGTGCTGTCTGTCCGCGACCACGAGCGCTCCAAGGTCGAGGCCCTGGACGCAGGTGCCGATGACTACGTGACCAAGCCCTTCAACATTCAGGAGTTGCTGGCCCGCATCCGCGCTCATCTGCGCCGCGCCCCGGAGCGGACAACCTCTGCATTGGAGATCGGCGATTTCGTGGTGGATGCGGAGGGCCACTCGATCACCGTCCTGGGTAAGCCCATACACCTGACGCCCAAGGAGTTTGAGCTGCTGCTACACCTGGCCCGCCACGCCGGCAAGGTGATGACCCATCGCGTGCTGCTGACTGCCGTGTGGGGCGCGCAGTCGGCTCATCAGCCGGAGTATCTGCGCGTCTTCGTAGGCCAGTTGCGCAAGAAGCTCGAAGCGGAGTCCGGCAAGCAGTACATACAAACCGAACCATGGGTAGGCTACCGCTTTGTCCCCGAGGGCTGGAGCGGAAACGAAGAGTAGCCGCGAGTGCGCCACGTTCGCAAACGGGATTGAAAGTCCTTTACATCCAATATTCGCGCAATTCTTTTTGGCGCCGCATCCCTTATGCTTTATTTAGGAATTCTTTGGGATACTCAAACAGAACGTTTGACAGAATTGTTTTTGAGTGGTGGACCAACAAGGACCCGCTCATGGAACTGCGAGACCTGAAATGCAAAATCTGATACAAGATGCAGTGATGTTGCTGTTCACGGTAGTGTTCTTCGCCTTGGCGTTTCTCTACGTCAAGGCCTGCCAGAAGCTGAGGTAACCCATGCCAATCGACATTGTCACCGTGGTTGCGCTGATTCTATCCGTCCTGCTGTTGGGTTACCTGACCCTCACCCTGCTCTTCCCGGAGAAGTTCTAGCGATGTCCCTCAACGGTTGGTTGCAGTTTGCCGTCTACTCGCTGATTCTGCTGGCCAGCGTTCGCCCGGTGGGCATCTATCTGGCCCGCGTGCTGGAAGGGGAGCGCACCTGGCTCACTCCGGTACTGCGCCCTGTCGAGCGGCTCATCTATTGGCTCTGCGGCGTGAACGCCAAGGAAGAGATGAACTGGCGCGAGTATGCCTATGCGATGCTGGGCTTTGCGGCGGTAACCATGCTGGTCACCTATGGCATCGAGCGGTTGCAGAATCTTCTACCCTTCAACCCGCAAGGACTTGCCGCGGTGGGGCCGGACCTGGCCTGGAACACAGCCGCCAGCTTTACCACCAACACCAATTGGCAGTCCTACACGCCCGAGACCACGATGAGTTATCTGACCCAGATGGCAGGTCTGGCGACGCACAACTTCTGGTCCGCGGCGGGCGGCATCGTGGTGGCAATCGCTCTGATCCGCGGCATCAAGCGGACCAATTCGGGCACTATCGGCAACTTCTGGGTGGACATGACGCGCACCCTGCTCTATGTGCTGCTGCCCGCCTCACTCATTTACGCGCTGCTGCTGGTCTGGCAGGGTGTTCCGGCGAATCTGAACGGCTATACGCAGGCTCATCCGCTGGAACAACCAACGCAGACGCAAACCATCGCGCAGGGTCCGATGGCCTCGCAGGAAGCCATCAAGATGCTGGGCACCAACGGCGGCGGATTTACTAACGCCAACAGCGCCCATCCTTTCGAAAACCCCACGCCGATCACCAACCTGCTTGAAATGCTCTCCATATTCATCATTCCGGCTGGTCTCACCTACACGCTGGGCCGCATGACCGGCTCGCCGGGCCACGGCTGGGCCGTGCTGGCGGCCATGTTCGTGCTCTTCGTCGCCGGATTTGCCACCGTCTATTGGGCCGAGTCGCAGCCCCATCCCATGCTTCACGGCGCGGCGCAATACGGCAGCGCAACCGCTCCGGCCGGCAACATGGAGGGCAAGGAGGTCCGCAACGGCATTGCCGAAAGCGCGCTGTTCGCCACCATTACCACCGACGCCAGTTGCGGCGCGGTTAACAGTATGCACGACTCGCTCACTCCGCTGGGCGGCATGGTGGTGCTCTCCAACATCATGCTGGGCGAAGTGGTCTTCGGAGGCGTGGGCTCGGGCCTGTACGGCATGTTGATTTTCGTGGTGCTCTCGGTCTTCATCGCCGGCCTCATGGTGGGCCGCACGCCGGAATACCTAGGCAAGAAGATCGAGGCCTACGACGTGAAGATGTCCATGCTGTATGTGCTCATCTTCCCGCTCATCATCCTCACGCTTGCTGCCATCTTCGTGCTCTCACCCTCCATCGGCCTCAGCAGTCTGGCCAATCAGGGGCCGCATGGGTTTACCGAGATTCTCTACGCCTTTACCTCCGGCGCGGGCAACAACGGCTCGGCCTTTGCCGGGCTCAACGCCAATACCTGGTGGTATAACGTGGCGCTGGGCTGGGACATGCTGATCGGCCGTTTCCTCATGGCCATCCCGGTGCTGGCTTTGGCCGGCAATCTGGCACAGAAAAAGAGCGTGCCTCCATCACCCGGAACCTTCCCGGTGAACACGCCGCTGTTTACCGTGCTGCTGGTTGGCGTGGTGGTGATTGTCGGCGCGCTCACCTTCTTTCCGGCGCTGAGCCTGGGGCCGATTCTGGAGCATTTGCTGCTCCACGGCAATCCCGCGCAGCTTTTCTAACCGATAACGCATCAGGACAAGGCAATACGGACTGTCATGCTGGAAAAAAAGAGTCTTTGGAACTCGAAAATCATGGCCCAGGCGCTGGTGGATTCATTCCTCAAGCTCGATCCCCGCTGGATGGTCAAGAATCCGGTGATGTTTGTCGTCGAGGTGGGCAGCGTGCTGACCACGGCGCTGCTCATCGACAACACCGTCCATCACCGCGCCGGCTTCGGCTTCAACCTCCAGATCACCCTCTGGCTGTGGTTCACGGTGCTCTTTGCCAACTTTGCCGAGGCCATGGCCGAGGGCCGCGGCAAGGCCCAGGCCGACACGCTGCGCAAGGCCAAGGGCGAGACCATTGCGAAACGATACAAGGCGGACAGCACGCTGGAAGATGTCGCCAGTGGGCTGCTTCGCCTGGGCGACGTGATCTACGTCGAGGCCGGCAAATACATTGCAGGCGACGGCGAAGTGATCGAAGGCGTGGCCTCGGTGGACGAATCGGCCATCACCGGCGAGTCGGCTCCGGTCATCCGAGAGGCTGGTGGCGACCGCTCGGCCGTCACCGGAGGCACCAAGGTTCTGTCCGACTGGATCAAAGTTCGCATCACCTCCAACCCCGGCGAGACCTTTCTGGATCGCATGATCGCCCTGGTTGAGGGCGCTACTCGTCAGAAGACGCCCAACGAGATTGCGCTGAGCATTTTGCTCTCCGGACTCACCATCATTTTTCTCCTCGCCGTGGTCACGCTCCAGCCCTTCGCCATGTACTCCAAGGCTCCGCAGACCATCTTCGTGCTGGTCTCGCTGCTGGTCTGCCTCATCCCTACCACCATTGGCGGCCTCTTGTCGGCCATCGGCATCGCCGGCATGGACCGCCTGGTTCAGTACAACGTGCTGGCCATGAGCGGACGCGCCGTCGAGGCTGCCGGCGACGTGAACACCCTGCTGCTGGACAAAACCGGCACCATCACCCTGGGCAACCGTCAGGCTACCGAGTTCATTCCTGCTCCGGATGTGAGCCACGAGCGGCTAGCCGACGCGGCCCAGCTTGCCTAGCTCTCCGACGAAACCCCCGAAGGCCGGTCGATTGTCGTTCTG
>Ga0187873_1002794_pt1 | contig 12945 bp, 10 predicted proteins | sample June2016WEW_16_1_2_FD_133012 | JGI IMG/M metagenome (GOLD analysis project Ga0187873, IMG submission 133012) | Peatland microbial communities from SPRUCE experiment site at the Marcell Experimental Forest, Minnesota, USA - June2016WEW_16_100 | ecosystem: Environmental > Terrestrial > Soil >... | reverse complement strand
CCCCTATAATTCTCCCCATGGGCGAACGAACCCCGCCACACTCATCTCCGGCTCAGCGCGCCGCCGAACTCAGCGCCGAACTGCGCCGCCACGAGCACTTGTATTACGTTCTCGACGCGCCGGAGATCAACGACGCCGCCTACGACGCGCTGATGAACGAGCTTAAGCAGCTTGAGGCCGCGCACCCCGAACTCGTCACCCCCGACTCGCCCACCCAGCGTGTCGGCGGCAAGCCCGCCGAGGGCTTTCGCAAGATCGCCCACTCCCGCCCCATGCTCTCGCTGGACAACGCCTACTCCGCCGAGGAGCTGGCCGCCTGGGATACACGCTGCCGCGAGCTGGCCGGCCCGTTGCCGGTCGAGTATGTCGCCGAGTACAAGCTCGACGGCCTGAGCGTGGCGCTGCGCTATGAGCCGGCAACCGACGGCGGCGCGAGGCTGACGACCGGAATCACCCGTGGCGACGGTCAGACTGGCGAGGACGTCACCTCCAACATTCGCACCATTCGCAGTGTGCCGCTGACAATTTCCGCCGAGGCCTTGAGCAAGGCTGGCCTGCCGCAGGCCTTCGAAGTCCGCGGCGAAGTGATCATGCCCGAAGCTGCCTTTCTTCGCTTGAACGAAGAGCGCGAGCAGCAAGGCCTCGCGCTTGCAGTCAATCCGCGCAACGCCGCCGCCGGAACCCTGCGCACCCTCGAGCCCTCCATCGTCGCCAATCGCCGCCTTGTTTTCTACGCCTACTTCCTGCTCGTCGAAATTGGAGGCGGGAGCGAGTACTGGCCGCGGGGCCAGCGCGCCACTCTCGATGCGCTCGCCGCCCTCGGCTTCCGCGTCAATCCGCAGCGCAAGCTGCTCGCCTCAGTCGAGCAGATGACCCGTTTTATCGACGAGGCCGAAGCCGCGCGCTCCACTCTTGGTTACGAGATCGACGGCGTGGTCCTCAAGGTCGACTCGCACGCCACCCAGCAGCGTCTCGGCTACACCGGCCGCGCCCCACGCTGGGCCATCGCCTACAAGTTCACCGCCCGCTCCGGCATCACGCAGGTCAACTCCATCACCGTGCAGGTGGGCCGCACCGGCAAGCTCACGCCGGTCGCCGAGCTGGCCCCGGTCTTCATCGGCGGCACCACCGTCAGCCGCGCCACGCTGCACAACGCCGACTTCATCGAGCGCCTCGGCCTCAAGCTGGGCGACTGGGTGCGCGTCGAGCGCGGCGGCGACGTGATTCCAAAAGTCGTCGAAGTCCTGGAAGACGCCGGCCATCCGCGCGGCAAGCAGCCTTTTGTTTTTCCGAAGAAATGCCCGGAGTGCCAGAGCGCCGTCGTCCGCGCAGAAGGCGAAGTGGATTTTCGCTGCGTCAACGCCGATTGCCCCGCCAAGCTGCGCGAAAGCCTGCTCCACTTTGCCTCCCGCGGAGTCATGAACATCGAGGGCCTGGGCGAGGCGGTGGTGCAGCAGTTGCTCGATCGCGGCCTCGTCCACAGCGTGGCGGACCTCTACTCCCTCAGCGCGGAGCAGTTGTCCGCCCTCGACCGCTTTGCGGAAAAATCCGCTCGCTCCCTCATCGAAGAAATAGATCGTTCCAAAGCAGCCGGATTGGCACGCGTCCTGGTGGGTCTGGGCATTCGCTTTGTCGGCGAGCGCACTGCGGAATTATTGTCAGAAGAATTCGGCTCCATCGAAGCGCTCAGAGCGGCCTCCGCCGAAGAACTGGAGCGTGTTGAAGAGGTCGGTCCACGCATCTCCCAGGCCATTCTGGAATTCTTTGCGCAGCCGGCCAATCTGGCTCTAGTCAAGAGCCTGAAGGGCGCCGGCGTGGATATGACGGCCCGGAAGAAGCAGCGCTCTGCCCAGTTGGCAGGGCTCACCTTTGTGCTCACCGGCACACTGCCCACGCTCACCCGCGACGAGGCCAAGGCGAGGATCGAGGCCGCGAGCGGTAAGACCGCCGCAGCCGTCAGCAAAAAAACCAGCTATGTAGTGGCCGGAGAGGAAGCCGGCTCTAAGCTCGACAAGGCGCGCAGCCTCAACATTCCTGTGCTGGATGAGGCCGGGCTGCTGGCGCTGCTTCTGTCCGCAACGGCCACGCATTGAAGCTCGCTTCATCTTCGCGCGTATACAGGGTTCCGGAATCCCGCACAAGAAATATGGTGGTTCGCATCAAGGGAGAAATGGCCAGAAGAATCAGCAACAAGTCAAGCCACACGACGACCTCGCATTCTTATCTCGTTTGTTATGTACTGTAGCGGCGGCGGGCCGACAGTCCGGGATGACGCTCGATGACGCGTAATTCGCGCTCCCGCTCGCGTTCCCGCTCCCAGGCCGCGGCGCGCCAGTTGCGCGAGGCATAACGCGGCGGCTCGTTGACCGCTACCGCTATCTCCTCGGCTGGCAATTTTGCAGGCATGGTAACCAATCCCATTTGCATTCTGAGAGGGGGCCGCGCGGGTGATACCAGCGCAGGCGTGGCTATCAGTCGCGAGGAGGCCGCAATCTCCTTGGAGGCCGCGACCGTGGTCAGGCTGGTGTCGGTCTTCACGGTCTGTCTTATCAACTCGTCCTCCGCATCGTATTGGGCGTTCCGTGGTATGCGCGACGTTAGTGCCCTGGCCAGAAAATCGTCCACCAGCTTGTGCAGGCAGGTTTGACCGCACAGATGCTTCGATCCGGGGCGCAGCCGGTTGCGCGAGTTCCACCCGCTCACCCGCAACTCCTCCCCCTGGTCATAAGCCACAAACCAGTGGTTCGTCTGCTTTTTCTCCGTCCCGCAGATATCGCACGATATCGCCTGTCGGATCACCCGGTTTCCCCCTGTCGCATATTCCTTTCGCGGCCTGGACGATTCCCGTCTTTCCCTTTGCCCTATACGGCAGACAACCACGAAGAGCCGTAAGCCGCGCAGGCGAACCCCATGGAGAACTCCTGGAGCTGCCCACCTCTATTTCATCGCTGATCCGGTGAAATCAGTGAGAGAAGAGCGGAAAGAAACAGCGATGGTGGCAAATGCGAACAACAGAATGCGGAATTGTCCTGAATCGGAACGCTCCGGCAGATTCTATTGAATAAAAGGGGAAAAGATGAAATATGAGGTATAAAACGCTTCCATGTCGAGCACCTCCATCCCGTAATAGCCCTCAAGATGCCAGGGATGGATTATGAACAGATCGAGCGCTAGCCAGCAACTCTGCCATATGGGCAGGAGGCGCAACATGAGCCTCATAATACTTCCAGGATTGCTGACGCTGGTATTGCGCTAAAGATGCGTCGCTCAACAAACGGTCGCAAGCCTCCAGGCATTCGCATTCGGAGCGATAGACAGAGATGTGATCCAGCGGCACAGGAAGCTGGTTATCTATCGGCTCGCTGACAATGCACTTCGAGGCGGCAAGATACTCCGCCATTTTGGCTGCGATAGCTCCGAACAAGCCCCGTGAGTAAATGCCAATAAGCGGCCTCTTCGACCAGCGAATGTATTGGGGCATACGACATGGTTGATTGGTAATGAGGTCTGGATATGTCTTGCTGGCATATGGGGTTGGCACCAGCCCTCCAACGACACGGCCGCCAAACTCGCGCTTGAGCGCGCGTAAAAGGCTGATTCGTTGCTCGTTAATGGCCTCATCGTCGGGAGCTTCATGCGGTTCCCAAACCCTTGTCTGGAATAGGATGGTATTGTCCACCGGTTGCTCCGGACGATGTTCAAAGAACTTCCAGTGGGGAGTGGCCAGGATGCAATAAATCTCCTTCAGCTTTGCTTTCGAAACTCTCGGCCAAGCGCCGGCAATGGCGGCCAGAGCGGCAACCAGCCCGCGCCGTGAGCGGCACATATAGTTCAAGCCAAAGGGGATAATTTTGTGTTGCAACGCAGTGGTATGACGCGGATTCATATTCCGCTTTGCATACACGTCGCACCACTCCAGCAGGGGAAGCTCCCAATAATCGGCGTGGTCGCTGATTTCGATTCCAATCCGTAGGCCATCCACATCCAACGCCACACAACACGAGTTTTTGATCCAATCCATGCGCCGCAGTTTCACGGCCACATGGGATTGTTCATACAACCCCGCAAGGATATATCCGAAGTAGTAGAGTTCAACCTTTTCGCCTATGAAACAAGTGATCAATCGGTCACGTCCGTCTCTAAGGCCTGTTCACACTACCGGTGGATAGTGTTGCCAGCGGGTAATGCTTCACGGCGTCAGGTCTCTCCTCTGCTGTTACTTTTTTTGCGGCTGATGCGCAAAGTAGCCCGTGCGCGTGCGCACGATGTAGCTCCGGTTGTAGCAATAAAGGTAGATGGGGCGAAATGCGCCATCCTCCTTGAAGTCGGCCGGAATGTAGTTGAGCGCATACTGGCTGCGCAGCTCTTCTTCGATGCCGTGAAAGCTGTTGGACATCTCCTCCACCGAAGGCGGAAAGAACGCCTGCCCGCCGGTTTCCTTGGCCATTTGGGTTAACGCCTGGTCGCCCTTGCCGCGGCTGGGCGTCCAATTGGTGCTGATGGCGTAGATGATGGTCTCTGCCCGCTGGCACATCTTGATGGCCTCATCCTGGTAGGCGCGGCTCTGGTTGTCGTTGCCGTCGGAGATCAGCACCATCGCCTTGCGCACCGGCTCCGGGCCGCGCTCGGTAAGCAGCTTGTCGCGGCAGGCGGTGTAGACGGCATCGTACAGTGCCGTGCCTCCGCCCGGATGTACTCGGTTCACGCCCGTCTCCAGGCCGTCAAGATTGTTGGTCCAGTCCTGGTCAATCCTGGGAGTCTCATCAAAGTCCATTACAAAGGCGCGGTCGCTGCGGGCTTTGATAATCTCCAGCAGGAATTCGATGGCCGATTGCTGCTCAAACTGAAAGCGTGAGCGAATCGAGGTGCTGGAGTCGATGAGGATGCCTACCCGCAACGGAAGATTGATCTGCTGGTGGAAGCTGTTCACCTTGGCCGGCGCCTTGCGGTCGTCCAGCAGGGCAAAGTCGCTTTGCTGCAGGTTGGGAATATAGTGCCCGTGCCTGTCGGTCACAGTGAAGATGAGGCTGACCTCATTAACCGGCAACCGCAGGGTGTACGCGTTGGTATCTCCCTGCTGTCCCGCGGGCTGCGCCGCCGGCGGCTGTGCGGCCGGGGCGGGCGCCGATGGGCCAGCCTGCCGGGTTGCCGGCGGGGCCGTAGGTTGCTGGGCATACAAGGCGGCTGCCGCAAACGCCGCGGCATACACAAGTATTGATAGCTTTCTTTTCATAGCTCTTCCATTTTATCAAGAGCACCCTGGCTTCGCGCTAGACCGGCGTAACTCATTTCCCTGGATGGGTTTGTCTCTCTTCCAGACGGCTTAAAAACGCCTCCAGTTCGGCCGGCAGCGGCGCCTCAAGTTCGAGCAGCTTCCCCGTCCGGGGGTGGGGAAACTCCAGCCGCGCCGCGTGCAGAAAGTTTCGTCCCAGCCTGAGCTTCTCCGGTTCCGCCTTGCGCCGCGCCGCCTTGGAAGTTGCGGCCTGCGAGGCTGTCTGGTCAGTCAGTTGCCCCGCTCCGCCATATAGCGTGTCGCCTACCACCGGATGGCCAATCGACGCCATGTGTACCCGGATCTGATGCGTTCTGCCGGTCTCGATGCGCACCCGCACCAGCGTGAACTTGCCGAAGCGATTGGCCAGCCGCCGGACCACCTCGTAGTGCGAAACGGCCGCGCGCGCGTCTCCCAGCGGTTTTGCCGTCATGCGCGTCCGCCGCACCGGATCCCGGCCCACGCTGGCGTTGATAGTTCCCTTGGCCCGCTCCACCGCTCCCTGAACAAGCGTAATGTAGGTCTTCTTGATCTGGCGGCTCGAGAACATCTCCGCCAGCGCCGCATGTGCGCGGTCGTTCTTGGCCACCACGATCAGGCCGCTGGTCTCCTTATCCAGCCTGTGCACAATGCCCGGCCGCAGGTCGCCGCCGGTCGACGAAAGCGCCTTGAAGCGGTAGAGCAGCGCGTTGACCAGCGTGCCGCGGCTGCGCGCTCCCTCATTCTGCCCCGCCCCGGCGTGGACCATCATCCCGGCCGGCTTGTTCACCACCGCCAGGTCGGCATCCTCGTAAATCACTTCCAGGGGAATCTCTTCGGCCACGGCCTTGAGCGGCGCCGGATGCGGCTCGCCGGTAATCTCAATCCGCTCGCCGCCCTTCAGCTTGAGCGAAGCCTTCTCGCCGCGCTTGCTGTTCACCAGCACGTCGCCCTGGTCAATTAATAATTGCACCCGCGACCGGCTTACGCCCTCCAACTCTGCGGCCACGAACTGATCCAGCCGCTGTCCCTTGGCCTCCGTCGGCACTTCAATCGTGCGCAATTCCGCCATTTGCAGCCTCGTCCTTCGCCGATAACCCAAAATCTGGGTGCCTCACCTTCGGCGCGACTTTGTTCTTGCGGCTAGTGTGGGAAACCTGGATTAAAAAAGTCCCGTGCCCCATCCTTTCGCGTTCTTTGCGAAAGGGTGGGAAACCTCAATCTTCAACCTGCCGCTGGCGTTCCAGCAGCACCAGCCCGCCCACCACCACCAGCGCCACCGCCGCCATCTGCGGTCCATCCAGCGCGCCACCCAACAACACGCCTCGCCCCTCGGTATCGCGCCAGAACTCGGCGACAAAAATCACCACTGCGGTCCCCACCACCAACAGCCCCGCCGCATCGCCCGGCTGGCGCCGATACGGCAACCAGAACAGCAAAAAAATTGAAAGCGTAAGAAACCCCAGCGCCGCATAAGCCTGCACCGGATGCAACGCAACCCCCAGCGGCGCGCCGCTCCAGAGCTGGGCCAGAGGATCGGTATACGTGACGGCCCAGCGCGCCGCTATCCCCGTCCCGGCTTCAACCCCGTAGCCCGAACCGGCCAGCAGTGCGCCCAACTGCTCGAAGGCCAGCCCCAATGCCGTCGGCGCAGCCAGCGCATCGACCGTGGTCCACAGCGGTAGCCGTTGCCAGCGTCCATACAAAATCGAGGCCACTATCGCGGTCAGCCCTCCAAAGCCGGCCAGCAGCGGATGGTGAATCATGGCCAGCCCCAGCAGCCACTTCGGGTGCAGGCGCAACTCGCTCCAGTTGAGCGCCACCAGCAGCAGCCGCGAACCCGCCAGGGCCGCAAACAGCGCCACCACGCACAAATTCCACACCTTCCGGCCGTCAAGCCCCGCCATGCGCGCCGTGCGCTGCGTGATAAACAACGCCAACAGCACGCCCAAAGCCGTAACCGCGCCGTAGGCCGGAATCAGAATCGGGCCGAGATGAAAGAGGACTGGATACACCAGTGTCAGAATACGGCATTAAACCGGAGGCGCAGTGATTGTCGAATGTGGGAGGAAGAAAGAACCCGGCCCACGGGGCCGTGGGGTTATGCGCTGGTGAACCCTTCCTAAGAAGGTGGAGCTCTCCGCGGTTCATTAGGCATTCCGGACTGGCGGACACGGCACACAGAACCGATTGTCGAGTTGAGCCCCTGTTCACGAATGTTGGTTCAACCAGCGATAATCGCCCACCTGCTTTGCAGGCCGGTTTCTAATGCGAATAGTAGGAGGTTGCGTAAAAAATTGCAAGTCTTGCGCACCGTAGCCGCGGTGTGCTAAGGTTTTGACCGCCGCTTTCGGTCGCCTCCCGCCCAAAACGGCGAATCGCTCGGTTGTTTTAATTCGGGCTGCTGGCAGTATTATCAGCAGACACCGCTGGCAGGGCCTTACGGTTGGCCTCCGCCGCCCGTGCAATCAGCTTCTTCAGCTTGCCCTCGATATCCGCATCGCCCACATGCTGATCCTCCAGCACGCCATCGGCATCAATGGTAAAGGTGGCCGGGATAGCGGTCACATTGAACAGCTTGGCAATCGGGCCACCTGCCCCATCGCGATATTGCAACCAGGTCATCCCATTCTTCTCGACTAACGCCTTCCACTTGGCCTCATCCGAATCCCGGCTGATGCTGAGTACCACAAACGGTTGGCCCTCAAACCTCTTGGCAATATAGCGGATGTGCGGTATCGCATTGAGGCATGGGACGCACCAGCTGGCCCAGAAATCGATCAGCACGACCTTGCCTGCGAGCCCGTCCATCGAGACGCGCTGCCCGTCCAGCGTGGTCAACGAAAAGGGCGGAGCCATGGTTGCCCGCGCCAGTTCCACCCGCTCCACAAAGCGCTCCGCGCGTGGATGCAGGTTCGGATTCTTCCGATCCTGATCGAGAAATGCGCTGAACTCCGCCCTTGCGGCATCATCCTGATGGAGTCGCGCCAGTGTAATTCCATAGCTGTAGCGCGCCACCGCAAGATTCGGATTCAGGTCGAGCGCGGCTTTGAACTCGTCGCTGCTTTCCTGTATGCTCTTCTCCTTCTTGTTCCTGATGCCATCCATCTGCAAGGCCATGGCTAGGTGCCAATGTACCTTGGCTCGTTCCGCGTCATTCTCGGATATCGGCAGTAATTCACGCGCTATCTCGATCCCATCCTTGAATGCATCGATCTTGATCGCCATATCGTAGGCGTGCTGCAGGCAGACTGTGCAATGGCCGCCATCCTGCTTGTTGGCCTTGCGGTAGTCATCCATGGCCGCTTCGAAGCGGCCGTGCCTCTGCCAGTCCACCGCCGACGCAAATGTCTTGACTGCTTTGGGATCGGTGGGCTCGCCAGGCCGCGCATAGGGCCTGGCCTCGGCAGCTTTGTTCACGTCGGTTTTGGCTGCGTCGGCCTGCGCTGCACACGCGGCGGAAACCCCTCCCCAAAACACCACCGCCAGAACCGTAACAGCGATAAATACCCTGTGAATGAAACCGGAAATGCGAAACATGCCTGCAACCTCCCGGGCGACAAATTGAAGTTGGACTGTTTCTAGTATATTCCGCTCACAACTCTACGACCCGGTCTTCCGCTCTTCTTCCAGCACCTCATCCAGCATCCCGCGCAGGCTGGCGGCCCGCTCGTGAGCTGGCCGCGTATCGCCGCCGGCCTGCTCTGCCCGCGACAGCTCATCGGCCAGATTCAGCGCCGCCAGCACGGCTACGCGCAGCGAATCCGCCGTGCGCCCCTGTGCCACCACGGCCCGCATCCGCGCGTCTACCAACTCGGCTAAGCCGCGAATGTGCTCCGCGTCCTCGCCGGAAAGGTGATAGATCTGATCGTAAATTTCGACAGTGACGCAGCCGGCCGGTTTGCCGGATTGCTCTTGAGCCACGCCTGGCCTCACAATTCCAGCGCGTCCAGTTGCGCCAGCAGCCGCTCCACCCGCTGCCGCACATGGCCGCGCTCGGTGCGCAGCGTCTGTATCTCCGCCTGCAATCGTTCCACCAGCGGCGCATGTTTGCTGATCTGGGCTTCCGCCGCGGTGGCGCGCTCCTCAGCCGCCACGCGAGCCTGCCGCTCCTGCTTCACCAGGTTCACCGTGCGCAGAATTCGCTCCTCCAGCGCGGAAAACTCGTCCACGCTCAATGTCAGGGCGCTTGATTCCGCGCGCGGCTCCGCGGCTGCTTCAGCAGCATCTTCCGCAACCGGTTCCGCCGTCCGCTCTTCCGGTTGCGCTTCTTCCATAACCTCCGACTTCCACATCGGCTCCGACATCGAAAACCTCCACGAGAATGCAGCTTACCCGAGCGAGTATAGCGCAGATTAAGCGGCTTTCCCGCTTAACTACGCAGCCGCGCCCCAACTTTGCCAACAGCCTCCACCACCCGCGCCTGGAACTCCTGCAACTCCTCCTCGCGCAGCGTGCGGTCCGGCGCCTGAAACGTCACGCCCAGCAACAAGGCGTACTCACCCTTGCCTAGCTTGGCGTCGCGGAAGACCTCGCGCGCCCGCCACTCCACCAACTCCGGAATCCGCAATTCGGCCACCGCCCGGTCGATCTTCTCCCAGGGAATGCCCTCGTCCAAAACCAGCGAAAAATCCCGGCGAACCTGCTGAAAACGCGAGATTTCCCGCGCCACCGGCTCCCGCAAAGCCAGCTTGTACAGCCGGTCAAGATAAAGCTCGCCCACCAGCACCGGCGCCTTCAGCTTGCGTTCTGCGGCCACACGAGGATGTAACTGCCCAAACCAACCCGCCGTCACGCCGTCCACCACCACTCGCGCCGCGCGATAGGGGTGCAGCCACGCAGGCGTCAACCCTGCCTCTGCTTCAAAGCGGTCAAAGTCCACGGCCCGCGTCTGGAACCGCTCCAGCACCTGCTCCACCACGCCCTTCACATCATGAAACTCAATCGCCCGCGCCGCGTGCAGCGCCCCCTGCTCCGCCAGGCTGCCTACCGCGCCAAAGGAAAGCGACGGTCGCTCCTCAACTTTCTCAGTGCTCCCGCTGAAGACCGTGCCCATCTCAAACAGCCGCACATCGCTTACGTCGCGGTTCAGGTTGCCGGCAATCATCGCCAGCATTCCCGGCGCCAGCGACGGCCTGAGCACTCCTGCCTCCTCGCTCAGCGGATTGCCCAGCGGAACCGAAAGCCCCGGCTGCGGCTCCGTCAGCGCGGCCTCGGCCGGCGAGCAGAACGTGCTCGAAATTGCCTCGTGGAACCCCGCCCCCAGCAGCGTCCGCCGCACCTGCGCTTCTTTTTCCGCCCACGGCAGCGCGCGCACCCCTTCGCCAAACGACGGCAACGTGTTCGCAAAGCGGTTGTATCCGTAAACCCGCGCCACCTCTTCAATCAGGTCAATCTCCCGCTCCAGATCCAGCCGCCAACTCGGCAGCGTCACCCGCCACGCCTTTTCGCCGACTTGCTGACTCGCTGACTTGCTGACTTGCTGACTCGCTAACCCGCACCCCAGCGCTTTGAGCATGCCCTCCACCGTCTCCGCGGTAATTCCTTCTTCATCAACCGTCGCGCCCAGAATCCGCCATACCTCGCTAAGCGCCAGCTCCACCGGCTTGCGTTTGGCCGTCCGCGCCTCCAATGCCGGCACGCGCACGTCCACCAGTTCGCCCTCCAGCCATCCTCCATTCGCCAGCAGAATCCTGCACACCAATGCCGACGCCACCGGTGCAGCATTGAAGTCCGCTCCGCGCTCGAAGCGATGGCTGGCGTCGGTGTGCAGCCCGTGCCGCCGCGCCGTCCTGCGCACCGCCATCGGCTCAAACCACGCCGCCTCCACCAGCACGTTTTTCGTCTCCGGCGTAATCATCGTCTCCCAGCCGCCCATCACACCGGCCAGCGCCACCGCCTTCTTGTGGTCGGCCACCACCAGGTCCTCGGCGTCCAGCACGCGCTCCACGCCGTCCAGCGTCTTCAGCCGCTCGCCTTTTTTCGCGCGCCGCACTACGATGCCGCCCTCCAGCTTGTCCAGGTCGAAGACGTGCGTCGGCTGCCCCATCGCAATCCACGCAAAATTCGTCGCATCCACGGCATTCGAGATGCATTTCTGCTCCAGCAACGAAAAGTAAGAAGAAACCTCCGCGCCCGCGAACCAATCCCGCGACTCGCCTATCTTCATGTCCCGCAACACCCGCGCCGTGAACCGCCCGCATGCATCCTCCGCTTCAATCTTCACCGGATAAGCCGCCGCCTTCCGCGCCTTCGGCAAAGCAACATCCAGCTCCTTGAGCTTCAGGCCGTAAATCGCCGCCGCTTCCCGCGCCACCCCGTAGTGATTCATGGCATCCACGCGGTTGGTGGTGATGTCCATCTCGTAAAGCGAGCCATTCCCCTCGCCAAGGTCGTAGATGCCCTCCACGGCAATCCCGCGCAGCGTCAAATCCTCGGCCAGCCGCGCATCATCCACCGTCAATCCCGGCAAGTACGCCCTCAGCCATTTCGTAAGAATCTTCATGTGTAAAACCTTTCGTCAGCGGAGCTAGCGGAGTTAGCGTTGTTAGCGGAGTTAGCGAGCGGTGCGAACTAATCTGTTTTCACCTTATCTGTCCTTGCCTCGGCCAGAGACGAAATTAGTCCGTTGATCAATCGCGCAACCTCCCATCCCTGATCCATCAATTCAGTCACAAGCTTTTCGTCGAGATAACCAAGATCGCCGGCCAACTCAAGCTGGGTATGCATCTCGTAGAGCGATCCACGCGCGTTTCCCAGAAAATGCCTGAACTGCGAATCGGTCAGCCTTCCATGTCCTTCAGCGATATTGCTTGGCACAGAAACGGCCGCGCGTCTGATCTGGGTGAGCAGCCCATAAGCCTCGTTCTTAGGCAACCCTTGGCTAAGCGCATACGCTCGCCGCGCCAAGGCCATCGCCTTCTGCCAAACGATTAGCTCTCGATAGCTTTTAGGCCGCGCCATCGCTCTCCTCATCTAACCGCGCTTTTGCCTTTCTCTAACTCCGCTAGCTCCGCTAACACGCGCGAAGCGCGGCTAACTCCGCTCTCACGCGAACTGTCCTAAAAACCGCATATCGCCAGCAAAGAATTGTCCAATCTCCGCAACGCCGTATTTCATCATCGCAATCCGCTCCACGCCCATCCCAAACGCAAATCCGGAAATCTTCTTTGCGTCGTATCCCGGCTGCTTCTCCGCCGCAAACGCAAACACCGCCGGGTCCACCATCCCGCAGCCCAGCAGCTCAATCCACCCCGAATCCTTGCACTTCCTGCACCCCTTCCCTCCGCAAAAAATGCAGCTGATCTGCACATCCGCGCTCGGCTCCGTAAACGGAAAAAACGACGGATAAAACCGCGTCTTCACCGCCGAGCCAAACAGCGCCTTCATCGCGTGGTCCAGCGTCCCCTTCAAATCGCTGAAGGTGATATTCGTGTCCACGCACAACCCCTCCACCTGGTGAAAAATCGGCGAGTGCGTCGCGTCCGCCGCGTCGTTCCTGTGCACCTTGCCGGGAATCACAATCCGCACCGGCGGCGGCTGCTGCTCCATCGTCCGCATCTGTACCGGCGAAGTGTGCGTCCGCATCAGCAGCCGGTCACGCAACGGCCTCCGCTCCTGCCCGGCCACCACCAGCGTGTCCTGCGTATCCCGCGCCGGATGCCCCGGAGGAAAGTTCATGCTCTCGAAGTTAT
>Ga0187873_1002792_pt1 | contig 12952 bp, 7 predicted proteins | sample June2016WEW_16_1_2_FD_133012 | JGI IMG/M metagenome (GOLD analysis project Ga0187873, IMG submission 133012) | Peatland microbial communities from SPRUCE experiment site at the Marcell Experimental Forest, Minnesota, USA - June2016WEW_16_100 | ecosystem: Environmental > Terrestrial > Soil >... | reverse complement strand
CAGCCAGGGCCGCAACTTGGCCGGCTCACGCAATTCCGCAAGCTGCTTCCAGGCGGACACAAAGGTCTCCTGGGCGAGGTCTTCGCTCCGGCTCACGTTGCCAGTGGCACAGTACGCCAGCGACGAGATCAAAGTTTGATAGCGTTCAACAATCCGGCCAAAGGCATCCCGATCGCCGCTCAGGCTTTCTGCCACCAAATCGGCATCGCTGAGTTCTGCCGCATGCATCGCTTCGGTTGTCATCATATCACCCTATAAGCACCCGAAAAGCCCCAAGAGGTGACAGAAAATCTATCGTTACGAATACAGAGGCCGCCCGTTGCCGATGCCAGGGTCGATGGCTTGCCAGGTGTATTTGCCCTGCTCGGGCTCGATGTCGGCCCAGCTAAACCGGATATTGACGACCGTGCAGGGGAATCTGGGATCGGTCTTGGGGCTGCGCGCCTGGCTCATCCAGCCTTGGCCGGGATTGGCCAGCAGCGTGTCCACCTCACGGAATGTCCCCCGGACCAAGGCAGTCCCGGCGCCGGGGCTCCCATTGCCGAGAGGCGGTGCCAAAATCGGGAGGGAGCAGAGCAACCCGGCCAGGAGAAGAGACGCGTTGAAGTTGATTTTCATGGTGTGAGAAACTCCCGTCGCGTCAATTGCATGGCCGTCATCGCCATGGTCATCTCGCTGCCTTGCCGAAGCGCACGTCGCTCACGTGCGGGCCAACCGTCAAGTTCGCTTCGGTCGCAGTCGTGGTGAGCTTCCCGTTCAGCCGCAGGTTGTCGATCGTGACGCCCTGAACCGCGTGCTGGGCATCGAGGCCGTTGAAGGAGGAGTGGGGAGCACGTTTGCCGGTGACGGACACGTCCGCATAGGTGATGTCGCGGACGTTGCCGCGCTCGGCGTCCTTCGAGTAAGCGTTCTTGCGGATCACCATCACCAGCAGGTCCGGCACGTATTGGGCCGTGGGGTCCTCCAGGTACCGCTCGTTGCGGCTGCCCTGCATGCGCGGAGCGGGACTGACATCGTCAGTCTCGACCCGGATGTTTTCATACCGGATGTCGTGGACCAGCGCCCGGTCGCCGCATTGGATGTCCAGGGCAATGTGCGTGGTCCGGATGATGTCGCAGTCCTGGAAGCGGACGTCGGCAATCTCCGGCGCCGAGGTCTCGGCCCCGATCTCCAGCGCGCGGCCCCAGTCGCACCAGAGGACCAGGTCGTGGACACGCACGTTCCGCACCGGCCTTTCATGGAACCCGCCCGGGCCCCAGTTGAGCCCTTTGAGCACGATGGCGTCGTCGAAGGAGCGGACGAAGGAGTTGCGGATGACGACGTCCTGGCAGTTGCAGAGGTCGATGCCGTCGGCGTTGTAGCGCCACAGGCCGACGAGCTTGACGTTGGCGATCTCGACGTTGCGGCAGCCGAAGGCGCTGAGGCACCAGACGTCCGGGTCGCGGAGGATGACGCCCTCGACCTTCACGTCGGAGGTATCCGTCAGCCGGATGCACCCGCCGCCCTGGCCGCGCTCGAACTCGCTCGTATCGATGATGCCTCGGCCCAGGATCCGCACGCCGGAGGCCCCGCGCGCCTCGACCGCGGCATAGACCATTGCTCCGCCCGCGACGTAGAGGGTCTCCCCGCTCTGGAGCTGGATCTTCCCGGGCCGGTGAACGCCCGGCCCAAAGTATCGTACCCCGGCCCCGTCGCGGTTGGGCACGCCGGCCTCCGGCGGATCGGCGAACAGGTGCAGCGCATGATGCGGACCGTCCAGTTCGACGGTCACCTGCCCGACCTTCGAGAGGGCAAACGTGATCGTCCGGCCGTTCACGGCGGGACGGGCCTCGCGCGCACCTGGCCGAACCACGACGTTGGTGAATGACCGCTTCGAGATGATCTCCACCGACACCGGGCCGGACATGCCCCAATGGGCGAACCCGGCAAGCTCGGTTTGGTCGACGGGGCGCTGGTACCCGGGCCACACCTGGTTGAACGGCACGGCCGAGACCCGGCAGGCGTAAACCGGCACCGGCTGACCGTTGACGCGGAGCGTGTAATCCTCGCAGAGCCGCTCCCCCGGCGGCGCCGCCCAGATCGTCGCCGGTGCGGCGGCGTGGCCCGGTGTCGCCGCTCTCAGCAGAGCCGCCAATACCGGGACGGCCAGCCATCGAGTCGTTGCGTTCCGCGGCATAACGGGATCGAGTATCCAGGATGGCCACATCACCTTGTTTTCCTTGCTTCGAAACCGGGCTCGTCGCCGAGGTGAAACACACATTGATCCATCTCCAGGATTCGCCATTTTCCAAAGAAAGCTGTTTTCATTACGCGAGGCCGAGTGTTGTGCCAGGGCCGGCCGAGTTCAAGGCGGATAATCGACTCCCACGATCTGAGTCGCGGTTGCGCTTGTCATTCTACGATGAACAGACAGCTTTCCTGAAATCGTTCCGTCCCGGCCCTGACCAAGACCAACTCGAGGGCACCTGCGCTACTTTGCCTGGAGCGGCGAAAGCGTAATCACGGTGGCGGAATACGGCGGAAAGTCGCGGGGGAGGTTGCCGCGGCGCCGGTGAAGGTGGTCTGCGCGATGTCCGGGGAACCGGTCCCGGTGCGCGGGCGGGTATTGCCCTCGGACATGGCCGGCGGCATAACCGCACAGCGCCAAGGGGCCAAAAGAATTCTTGAGCCGGCCTCGGCTTTGGAATAGAACACGCAAAAACACCGAATGATGAGCGCGCCAATAAACAACTCTCCCTTTCTTGCTTGGGCTCAAGAAAGGAGCATCCGATCATCGACTGTGGCTGGCCGTACACAATACACACTTCATATTCAGCTCCGTTTTGCCTGGAGGGTGTTGCCGGGCCTGTTCCTGGCACTGCTCTGTTTCAGCCCGGCTGGCCTTTCGGGCGGTGCGCGTGCCGCGGAAGCCGGTTATCGCGACCTCTACCCTGACACCTGGGTGGCCACGGATGCGCTCGGACGAACCATGCCCGCCTTCTCCGAGGTGGGCCCGGTCAAGCGCGACCACCGCCGCGTCGTGGGAATCTTCTATATCACCTGGCACAGCGATTCGCTGGCCGGCCTCAAGCGCCCGTACCGCGCCGACGTAAGCCGCGTGCTCGCCGGCGATCCCAAGGCGCGCCTGGATGCCAAACATCCGCTCTGGACCGAAGACTCATACCATTGGGGCGAACCGGAAATGGGCTATTTCCTGAGCAAGGACGAATATGTCATCCGCAACGATATGTCGATGCTCGCGGATGCGGGAGTGGACGTCCTCGTGGTGGACGTCACCAATGCCCTCCGCTACTGGGACGAATGGGAGGCCATTTTCGCCGTGATGCGAAGGATGAAGGCCGAGGGCAACCAGGTGCCTCAATTCTGCTTTTGGGCCTTCAACGGCCCGGTGATCACCGTCGTGCAGGACTTGTATGACCGGATTTACAAGGTCGAGAAATACAAGGACCTTTGGTTTCTTTGGTACGGCAAACCGCTCTTGCTCTACAATGGCACCCCAAGCTCCGACGCCAACGGCCCAGGCGTGCAAAACCCGAATCCGCACTTCGAGGCGGCCGCCAAGACCGACCCCAAGCACCCGCACTTTGGCGATCCCGATTACACCGAAGCCTTTTACAGGGACTACACCAAAGAGGTGAAGGGGTTCTTCACACTGCGGACGATGTGGTGGGGATACTACGAATGGGCCGGCAAACGCTTTGTCGGCACGGAAGACAACTGGAGTTTCGGGTTGGACCTGGGCGACCAACACGTGTGCGCGCTGAGCCCGGACGAACGGGTGTCGCGGCACCACGGCCATAAGGAAGAGGCGGCGGTAACGGCTGCGCAGCATCCCTCGAGCCTGATTGGCAAGTCCTGGACCGCGTCGGGCGGCGAGCCGGCCTTGAACGAATATGACCTGCCGCTGCCGACTTATGTGCCGTGGCTGGCTAAGAAAGTCGAGCATCCGGAGGGCTACGGGATTTACTTCCAACAACGATGGGACGAAGCGATCGCGGGCGACCCGGAGTTCCTTTACCTCAACGACTGGAACGAATGGACCGCCGGCAAATACTCGCCGCCGGGAGGGGGCACTACCAAGTTCATGCGCCGGGACAGCACTTACTTTTTCGTGGACCAATACGATGCCGAGTTCAACCGCACGCTCCAACCGATGAAAGGCGGCTACACGGACAATTACTACATGCAGATGGCCCAGAACATCCGGCGTTACAAGGGCGTTCGCCCCATACCGGAGTTGCACGGACTGCACCCCATCAAGATCGATGGGGAGTTTTCGGACTGGGCGGGACTTGAGGTCGAGTACCGCGATACCGTCGGCGATACGGTCCACCGCGACTACCCGGGTTACGGCGGACTTCGTTACACGAACGACCTGGGTCGCAACGACATCGTCACTTGCAAGGTCGCCGTGGACCGCAGCATGGTCTATTTCTACGTCGAGGCCAATGAGGCGCTCACCTCGCACACCGGCAAGAACTGGATGCTTTTGTTGATTGATGCGGACCACAATCCCAGCACCGGCTGGTACGGCTATGATTACCTCATCAACCAGCACGTGGTGGACGAAAAGACCACGACCCTCCAGCGCTACGACGCGAATGCCCCGGGCGGTCCGTGGGTCGAAGTGGCCCGGTTGGACTACCGCTACTCGGGCAAAGCGCTGGAAATGGCTGTGCCGCGCAAGCTCCTCGGTTTGACGGGCGACGCTTTCACGTTCGATTTCCATTGGTGCGACAACCCGACCGAGCTCAAGGACCCCATCTCCCTCTGCACCGCCGGTGACAGTGCGCCCAACCGCCGGTTCAACTACCGCTGCATCTGGAAGCAGGAATACTCCCACTCCATAACGAGAGGCAAATCCTATGAGTCATTCTGGCATGATAATCCGAAGGAGCGGGCAACGGCTGGCCGGTAGCAACCGCAGGGAGTTCCTCAGCAAGGTCGCTTTGGCGGCCATTATGGGCGGCAGCCGAGTTTGGCCCGCGGGGCTCGCCCTGGGAGCGCCTGCGGCGGACGAAAAACCGGGCGCGGGGACCAAACGCGTGTTCTTCGCCAAGTTCATGCACGAGACCAACACATTCCATCCGCTGAGAACAACCCGATACACGTTTTTCAATACCAACCCCGGGCCGCCGTCAATGTTGGCGGACTGGCACAGGAACGGTATGACCCCGATGCCCGGTCTCGGCGCGGAACCGGACGGCGGGGGAACGGTGGAGGGCAATGCCTGCCGCGGCGCCGTCGCGCGGATCGTCAAGTCGTTGCGCGAGGCAATGCCGGTCGACGGCGTGTTCCTGCAGCTCCATGGGGCGATGTTCGCGGAGGGCGTTGGGGCGGGGGAGACGCTGCTGGTCGAGGAAGTCCGGCGTGCGGTCGGTCCACGGACGCCCATTGCCTGCACGTTCGATCTACACGGCAACATCCCGGCCCGGTTGGCCCAGGCGGGCGACATCCTGGTCGGATTCAAAACCGCGCCGCATACGGATCAGGAAGAGACTGCCCAACATGCCGGCGCGCTCCTGCGCGATGCGCTCTACGGCAAGATCAGGCCGGTTTCCCACGTCCTTCCTATTCCGATCATCGTCCAGGGTGAAAAGGCGATGACCACAGCCGAGCCAGCCCGCTCGCTGGTGGCTGAGGCGCGCCGGCTCGAACAGGAAGGGGTCCCGGGACACAAGGAAAAGATCCTGGCCGTGACGCTTTTCGTCGGCTGTGCCTGGACCGATTCGCCCGACACGGGGATGTCGGCGGTCATCACCGCGGACGGGTCGGCCGCGGCCGCCCGGGCCGCGGCCGTGCATCTGGCGCGAAAGGTGTGGGATGCGCGGCGGCAGTTCGCCTATGGTTGCGCGAGTGCCGAGCTGGCCGACGGGGTCGCCCAGGCGCTGGCAGCCAAAGAGTCGACTGTCTTTCTGACCGACAGCGGCGACAATGTGACAGCCAGCGCTCCGGGGGATTTGCCGCTGGTATTGCGGCACCTGGTGGAACAGAAAGTGCCCGATGCGGTGGTGGCCGATCTGTACGACCCGGCAGCCACCCGCCGTTGTTTCGATGCCGGCGAGGGCAAACGCCTCCGGCTCGTAATCGGAGCGACGATTGAAAGACGCCATGGCCCACCTTTCGAAGCGGAAGCTGAGGTGGTGCGGCTTGTACAGGGAAAACCTCGCCTGGCGATCGTCCGCATCGGCGGCGTGCAAGCCATCCTGAGCGAAGAGATCGTATCATTCAGGTCTCCCGAACAATTCCGCGCCTGCGGCCTCGATGCCCTGGCCCACAAGATTGTCGTCGTCAAGCAGGGCTACCTCTATCCCAAGCTCTCGAAGGTCGCTCCGCGCCACATCATGCTCTTGACCCCCGGCGCGGCAGATATGCGGATCGAAAAACTGCGCTACGTGAGACGGCGCAAGCCTTTGTTTCCGCTCGAACCGGAAGCGAGCTTCGACCCTGAATCATCCGGTTACTCCTGAGTGCTGAACGTCAAGTGCGCCAGGCAGCGGCTGCCGGAACCTGGTATCGCCTCACTCCACCACCAGCAGGTCCGTCACCTCGCCCCTGTGATGACTGGGCGGATCCTGGAGGGAATCCTCTTCCACTTGCAGGGTTCTGTGGAGCCATCTAAAGCTGTATTGCACGGGCGGCAGTTTAGCGCGGGCGCGCTGTTTGACAAAGCTGAAGCGTGCTGGCGCAGGCGCCTTGAAGATGCGGTGCCATGTACGGTTTTCTCCACTGTTTCCTTCACTTTAGCGTTTAGCCTTTCACTTCGTCGGCGTCGCCTCCAGGACCACGACTTCAAACGGCTGGAGCTTGATCCTTGCGCCGCTCCCGGGGGCTACAGTTATCACCGGCTTGTGCGCGTCTTCGGCCCAGGCGCTCTTTAGCTTAAAGCCCGCGCGCGCGCCGGGCGGCAGCTCAAAAACCACCTCCGGGTCCATTACAAACTCCTGGGGTCGCTCGTCAGGGTTTCGCAGCATCACTATCCCTCTGCGCGGCCTCCACGAAGCGTAACCGTACACCTCGAGCTTGGAAGGGTCGCCGCCAGGCCCATGTCGCCGCCCTGGCGCCAGATTGAGTCCGCGAACCGCAGCCAAAAAGGCGAAGGCCAGGACCCGGTAGTGAGATTGATATAAAGGCCGGGGTCTTCCTGGCGCAACTCGAGCATGAGCCGCCGCATGGCTTGGGTGTCCCGGAAGTAGTCGGCGCCGCCACTGGCATACATGCCGGCGGCGATCCCATCGAACTTGAAGTGATTGACGCCGTATTTCCGGATCATCCCCACGCAGGCGTTCTTGAAGGCGGCGTAATACTTCGGCCCGGCCAGGGAGAAGCCGGCGGCATTGGTTTCGTAGCCTTGCTCAGAGCCGAACCTCAGCCGCTGCTCTTTGGGTTGACCGTAGCCCCCGAAAGGCGAGAGCCAGACGCCCAGCCGCGTGTGGTATTGACCGCACCTCTCGGCCAGGGGGGTGAAGCCGCGCGGAAAACCGCGATGAAACTGCCAAAGCGTCCTGGGATCGTCCCAACCGTCGTCGAACACGATGGCGTCCATCTTCACGCGATGCGGCTTGAGGAACCGCTCGCCCAGAAGCTCTTTGGCCTCCAGGCAGTTGGTTTGGTTCGGGGCGAACGGTTCCCAGGCGATGTCGTACCACGAATTGTAATGCAGAAAAGGGCGATAGGGATGGGCGCGCTCCCGTTCGAGATAATAAAGGAACGCGCGCCGCATCTGCCCCGGGGACGCCACGCCGAGGACGAAGCTCTGGCGTTCCCCACGGGAGAGCGGCGCATCCCGGCGCAGCCGGCAACCCGACTGCGCATGGGGGTCCTCCAGCCCGTAGAAAAAGTCGCCCGCCACAACCGGCGACCCGTCGACCTGCCCCGCCTCTTCACTGCCGGGAATCGGTTGCGCCAGCCACCCCATTTCCTTCACTGCCCGATTCGCGTCGCCGACCGTCACCTCGATCTCCTGCCGAAAGTAATTCGCGTTATCCAATGCCAACGCCCGCCAGGTCACGCCGAATTGCCCATCGGCCGAGAGCAACGGCAGCTCCACCTGCCAGCCCCGGCACCCCGCCGCCAGCCGCGCAGCCTTGCTATCCGGCCTAAACCGGCTCACCCGTGGCTTCCCTTGTGGCGCCAGGCCCGACGCTGCGTAACGGCGCCCGTCCGCGAACGTGACCACAAAGAGCTCGCCGGTGAAACTCAGGCTCTGGTTCTGGCCGAGGGCGGCAACCGATACCAGCTTTATCCCTTCGTCCGTCGTCACCCAGGATGCTTTCAGGAGCCGGTTGCCCGCGGAGATGGTCCGCCCCTGGCACTCGATCTTCGCCGGGCCGGGGGCTTGGCCTGGCAAACCCTCCAGACCAAAGGTGCCGGCATGGGCAGGAAGGCAGGCGAACATGGTCAAGCCGTGCGCTTCGGCTTCCAGTGCCGCTGCCTTGGCCTGCGCGGCGAGATCCCGGCCTCGGTCCTTCAGTGAGCTTTCATTTCGGGAGGAATAGAGTCGTGATCTCAGGCGGGCGCGCGGAACCTGGTTGTTCGAAGGTGAGGGTGAAGTCCCGTGGGGCGGGGTCGGGCCGGACGTCGGCGCGCCACGCCGTCCAGGGGCAGGGCCAGTTCGAGTGCTCTGACCAGACCGAATCGAGCCTGACGGGCTGACCGGCAAGGGCCGCCTTTGGCGTGGCCTGCGCGGGACCGCCGATGAACAGGAGCACTCCGCCTGAGTGCGTGACGGGCAGCCGGCCTTGCGCGACAACTTGAACGGGCGAGTAGGCTGGCGGCAGCGCCGGCGAGTTTGAGCGAGACCTTTCGGGCCCGTTCGGGTCGCTCTCCCACCTCGACTTCGATCTCGCTGCCGCCGCCGAACTTGAGGCTGGTGCCCGAAAGCCGGTTTTGCCACTCATCTGGTGCGAGCGACTGAGGGTCAAGCGAGAAGGCGAGCGCGGCCGAGTGGAGCTGGAGCAGGCCGGCGGCTGCGGCACAACTATGCGCGGCCGGCGCGAGGAGCAACCAGGCGGCGGCGATACAGGCAACAGGCCGCGCAAGGAGCAAGAGGTTCGTCCTGAGTGCCCCGGGCGCACCGGCCGGAGGGCTCGGCGGCTCGGCCGGTGGATGCAAACAACGGCCAAGGGGCGCTGCGTTCGCGGTCAGGGATTGGATCCGGGCCAGCATTTTCCAAACCAATGCCAGCAGGCCCGAGCCCGGGCAAGCACAATTCCCACAATGCCTGCGTCCTCGCGGGCACCGTTTGTGCCCAGTGCCCCTGGGTTGGCTTTGCGCGGCGATATTGGCATTCTGCGCGGAAACGGCTTTCAGACCACCCAGCGCGTCTATTGGTCCAACAAGGCCGCCGGCATCACCGCCGACGTGCCAAGGGAAGCCGAGTTGACACCGTAATTGTGGGGCCGGTGGGAGTTTATGTCCCCGTAGAAGTGTGCCCCTCGGCGCCTGGATATTTGGTGTTGCCGGTCCACTCGAGAGCAGGCCAGTTGGCGGTTGTCGTTGGAGACGTCGGTCAGTGGGCTCTCGGTTTGTGGAGCCCTTTGATGCGAATGGGTCCGGCGGAGAGCCCAGCCGAGGAGGCACGCACGGTGATGTCGCCCGGGCGCCCATCGCTTTGGACGATGGCCAGCAACAAGCCGTTGAAGGCCTTCATCTGGCCGGCCTTCGGGTTCTCGTGGCTGGCCGGATCGCCGGAACAAAGGCCCAGAAGGCGACCTCGGCCCTCTATCCGAACAGAGACCAGGCTGTCCGCTACAGGGACAACGTTGCCTTGGCTATCGAGGATCCGGACCGTGACGAAACTGAGGTCACAGCCATCGGCCGCGATGGCCTTCCGATCGGCCAGGAGTTGGATTCGAGCCGGAGCTCCAGCCGTTTTGGTTTCGTCGGTGCAAACGACTTTTCCCATCTTGAGAGCGCGGGCTGACAAGGTGCCGGGTTGATAAGGGACCTGCCACGCAAGATGCGTCAGCGGCTGGCAGGGCTTGGTGCCGAGTGATTTGCCATTGAGGAAAAGCTCGACCGCCTCGCAGTTGCTGTAGGACCACACCTCGATGTCCCGGCCTTCCTTGCCTGGCCAGGTCCAGTGCGGACAGAGATGCACCATGGGGTTGGTGGTCCATTCCTGGCGGTAATAGAAATAGGCGTCGTTGGGTAACCGACAGCGGTCGAGCACGCCAAACTGGCTGGTGACCATGGGCCAGCCGCAGGTCTCGCCGCCGTAATCTATCCCCGACCACATCGCCCCGCCCGCCAGCCAGGGCCGCTGGGCGATATGGGACCATTCGGCTTCATGGGAGCGGCAAAGGTCATAGGTGCTGAAATACTGGCCGGCGTTAGTGACAGTGCGTCCATCGCCCAATCTCTCAGTGGTGACGCGGGCCAGGATCTTCTCCTCGTAAACGCCACGCGCGCCGCGGCCGGAGGAGAATTCGCTGACCAGCATCTTGCGCTGGGGATAAAGTTGATGGTCGCGGTCATCGATTCCCATGCCCCCACCATTATAGCCCATGATGTCGGTAACCAAAGCAAAGCCGTTGGCATTGGCGTCGGCATTGCCCTCGCAAGCGAAGGCGCTCGGTCGGGTGGGGTCTTCCTCGTGGGCTACTTGGTTGAGATCCTTCAAATACTGGGTCTCGCGGCCGTCCTTGCTCCCGGCGGTGTTGGCCAGGGACCAGCAGATGATGCTGGGGTGATTGCGGCCGCGCCGGATGAGCTCCCGGAGCGGCGGCGCAGCCGTCTTGGAAGGCCCCAGGTATCGCGTTTCGGCCCAAACCAGCAGCCCCAACCGGTCGCAGGCCTCCAGGAGAGACGGAGCCGGATCGTTGTGCGCGGACCTCAGAAAGTTGCAGCCCATTTGTTTCATGATCTCGACGGTCTTCTCATTGGCCCGGTCCGGCAGCGCGACGCCCAAGCCGCCGAAATCGTGGTGAATGCACATGCCGCGCAGTTGCAGGGGCCTGCCGTTGAGAAAGCAGCCCCGGTCCGCCATAAACTCGAACCAGCGCACGCCAAAGGGGGTTTCGCAAACGTTCACTCTCTTGCCCGAGACGAATACCGCGGTCCGCGCGCGGTATAGGTACGGGGTGTCGGGCGACCAGAGGCGCGGGTTGACAACGGTCGTCTCCTGCGTGAGGTCCCGTGAGGCATTGGAGCCAACAACCAACTCGTTCCTTTGCACCCTGCCCACAGTTTGCCCTCGGGCATCCAGGAAACGGGTTTCGAGCCCGCAACACTCGTCGGCGGCAGCATCGTTCTGGACGGTGATTCTGACCCGTACGACCGCGCCCGTAGCGGAGACCTGAGGCGTGGTGACGAAGGTGCCCCAATTGGACACGTGGATTTTATCGGTGGCGATCAGCCAGGCATGCCGGTAGATCCCACAGCCTTCGTACCACCACCCTTCGCCTTCGCGGCCATCAACCCGGACGGCGACCAGGTTGGCCTGCCCATCACAACGGACGTACGGGGTGAGGTCATAAATCACACCGGTGTAGCCCGAAGGATGGCTGCCGGTCTTCTGACCATTGACCCAGAGCGTGCTGTTCCGATAGATGCCCTCGAACTCAAGATAGACCTGCCGCGCAGCAAAAGAGGCATCCAGTTGGAGATGTTTCCGATACCACCCAATACCTCTCGGGTAAAAGCCATTGTACCGCGGATTGGCCTCTCTTATTGGCTGAGCCACCGTCCAGTCGTGCGGCAACTCGATTTTCTGCCAGTGGTGGTCATCAAAATTGGTTTGTTCGGCCCCGGCAGGGTCCCCTTCCTGAAAGCTCCACTGGGAGTCGAGCTTCATCCTGATCCCGGCGAGTGGTTCAGCATTGCGGGCCGCGACACCGGCCACGAGAGCGCCCAGCAGCAGGATGATCCTCACGATTCTTGGGCTGGCCATAACGACGAGCATTCAGGCAGAAAAGGCGTCGTCGTTCAAGCGTGTGTTGAAAATAGTCTGAACCCGCCGGTCCAGGCGGTGATTCGAGATTTCAGCCCTTGGCCAGTGAGGCATTCTTGTGCTACAAGCTCTGGCCAGATGACTGCGCCCAACCCCTGAGAGTATGACAAGGCGATGCACCCGGCGATGGTGGCTCAAGAATACGGTGGCTGGCGCGGGCCTGGCGGGGGCCTCGCGCCTGTTCCCGGCCCCATTCCTCCTGGCTGATCCTTCGCCTAATTCAAAGCTCGCTACGGCCGTGATCGGCTGCGGCGGCCGAACCGGCGTTCCATGAACTTTCTCGGCGTGGCATATCCTCGTTATCAGGGCTTAATCGTGACGGCCCTCCCATTCCATTTGGCCGGGCGGTCACCGAAGGCGCTGTACATTTGGATATTCCTGGAGGACTTCAGGTTCTTCCCGTCTGCGCTCCGGATGACCAGCATCGTGGGTTGGGTAAACTTCATGGCCCCAATACCGATGGTTCCCTGGTAATTGTCATGCAGCCCGAAGAGCCAGCCCAGGGCTTTGACCCGCCGGCTGCACGCGGCCAAGCCGTCGTTGCCGCCGATTTCGGGCGCCGCCGGCAGGATGTCCGGGTGCCGGTTGTCATAGCCGCCATTGATCCAGCCGTTGAGGACCAGCATCGCGCGGTCAATGCCCAGGTCGCGATTCATGTGCTCCGCAAGGTCGGCGCACTCCTCGAAGGTGAAGTTCAGTTGCGCGCCCCACGTGTCCTGCCTGTGCCGGGGGGTGTTCGGGGCCAGGCGCATGCAGGCAAAGGGCTTGAAATCCGCCGCGCCGAACAGCTCCGCCACCCGGGGGTTCTCGCGTATTTTCTCGGCAATCGTTTTCAACAAGCCTCGCTTGCGAGCCACTGCCCGGTAGGCCTGGGCAATCTCGACATAGCCGCCGTGCCCCAAAGGCTGCAGGTGGACCGACTGCTCCCGCTCCCGCATGGCCAGCCCCATCCTGAGCTGGGGCGCCGGCTGAATGCTGTAATCCACCTGGACTTCGGTG
>Ga0187873_1002791_pt1 | contig 12956 bp, 8 predicted proteins | sample June2016WEW_16_1_2_FD_133012 | JGI IMG/M metagenome (GOLD analysis project Ga0187873, IMG submission 133012) | Peatland microbial communities from SPRUCE experiment site at the Marcell Experimental Forest, Minnesota, USA - June2016WEW_16_100 | ecosystem: Environmental > Terrestrial > Soil >... | reverse complement strand
CCGGACCGACGAACAACTGCTGCGTGCAGCGAAAAAGGCCTTCCAGTCTATTTCCGTCGCAGACTGCAAAGGCTTCTTTTTTAGCGCCCGATACGCTACATGATACATGGAAATGCTCTAAGCACTCAGAGTGAGATTCCTCTTCGTCGGCTGACGGACCGGAATGACAGTTTGGAAGGGTCTGTCCGCAGCCTGTAAAGCCCCGCCTTTCCCTGGCATCGTAAGAAATTCAGGCTGGCTGCCCGGTACAGCAGGAGGTATCCATAATGAAAAGTACTCGAAGAGAGTTTCTTGGGTATGCAGCTGCGGCAGCATTGGCTGGTGCGAAACTGTACGCAAACGACGCGAGCACTACCTCATTCACTCCTGACTTGGAGTCGCTCAAGCAGTACCGCGCTCCGGAATGGTTTCGTGATGCCAAGCTGGGATTTTGGGCCTGCTGGGGACCGGAGGCCGTTCCTGAAATGGGCGATTGGTACGCGCGTCAGATGTACATCCAAGGACATCCCCAGTACGAAGATCACCTCAAGCGTTACGGCCATCCCTCGAAATTCGGATACAAGGACATCGTCCCCCTATGGAAGGGTGAGAACTGGGACCCGGATCGGCTGATGCAGCTCTACAAGAAGGGCGGGGCGAAATACTTTTGCGCAATTGCCCAGCATCACGACAACATCGATTGTTGGAATTCCAGATTTCATCGCTGGAACGCTGTGAATATGGGTCCAAAGCGGGACGTGATCGGCATGTGGAGCAAGGCCGCGCGGAAGTATGGGCTTCGCTTCGGGGTCACCGAACACCTTGGGGCGAGCTGGAACTGGTACGGGGTCACCAAGCTGTCGGATAAGACAGGGCCGATGGCGGGCGTGCCGTACGATGGGATCAACCCCAAGTTCGCCGATCTTTATCACACTGGCAACGCGAAGTCGAACGTTGAATGGTGGTATCGCAATGTGCCCGACTCATGGAAGCAGGAATGGTTCAATCGCATCAAAGACCTGGTGGATAACTATCAGCCTGACCTTCTTTACAGCGACGGCAGCTTGCCGTTTGGAGAGTATGGCCGCATACTTCTCGCTCATTTCTATAATGCTGATCTCCGGCGGCATGAGGGAAAACTGGAGGCCGTTTACAACTGCAAGTTCAACCATGATGGAGGAGAATTCGCCGAGGGGATGTGTGTTCAAGATCTAGAGCGGGGCGTACAAGAGGGGATCAAGGCCGAAGCGTGGCAGACGGATACTTGCGTGGGCGATTGGTACTACAAACGTGGAATTCAGTACAAGACACCGACAACGGTGATCCAGATGCTGTTAGATATCGTGAGCAAGAACGGCAACCTACTGCTGAATTTCCCGGTTCGCGCTGACGGTACCTTGGATGCGGAAGAAGAGAGCATCCTCGCATCCTTGGCAGAGTGGATCTCAGTTAATGGGGAGGCCATTTACGGCACACGTCCATGGAAGGTTTACGGGGAAGGAGTCGCTGGGGTGTCGGGCGGAAATTTCAACGAAGGGAAGCTGCGCTACACGGCCGAAGATATTCGCTTTACCACCAAGGGTGGAAATGTTTACGCTATCGCGCTGGGATGGCCGGAGTCTGGGAAGCTGATGGTTCGCTCGCTGGGGGGAGCCAATATCCACTCGGTTCGCTTGCTGGGAATTCCGGAACCACTCAAATGGAGCCGAGGATCACAAGGCTTGGTTGTACAACTGCCTGCCCAGAAGCCAGGTGAGCACGCCTTTGCCCTGCGCATCGAGGGAGCGGCGGGAGGAGGTTGCGCGGACCTCAGAAGCGGAGGTCCGCGCTAGGTGTTTTTATGTCCGATAGATCCGCGAGCGAGTTGAGGTGAGGGTATGAGATACGATATGTTTACGCGCATGAGAATATGGTCGCTCTTTGTGACCTTGATGCTTCTTCCGGCATTTCGCCTGGCGGCTCAGCAACAACCCGAATTGAACCGGGCGCCCTGGTATCAACCGCCGCAATTATTCGTCATGACCGGCTTCATTGCCAACACGACAACTGGTGTTTGGGGACCGGAGTACATCGTGAATGGGACGTGGACCCCCGCCAAGCAGGAAGAGGCATTGCGGGCCTGGGAAAAGGATTTGGGGAACAGCTACGATGCCGAAAAGACTATCGAAGAATTTCAGGAGGCTGGGGCGACGGGCGTGATCTTCTACGACAAGTGGCACGACGGGCTGGTGAATCACGCCACGCATCTGACCGATTTCAAGACGCAGCGTGACTTCGTGAAAGAGACTCTGGCTGCGCTCCGGAAGCACAACATGGCCAGCGTGGTGTATTACTCCGTGGGATTGGACAACAACCCGGAAGGGAAGTTCCGCGACTGGACCTGCCTGGACGCCAAAGGCAAGCCCATGGGGCTGGCTTTTTCGACCGAGTGGAAATCGTTCTATTCCCCTTACCGCCAATACGTCATTGACCAGATCGCTGAAATTCTCAAGGACGACGGCCCCGTGGACGGCTTCTGGCTTGATCTTTACGTTCAGCCGAATCCGATTTCCTACGATCAATTCACACTCCGCAAATTTAAAGAGCGTTATCACATCCCGGTCAGCCAGGCGTGCCCAGCGCAGCTTTCTGAGTTCCACTTGGCGACTTTGAGAGATTTCTTGTTGGAGATCCGGCAGAAGGAGCAGGCCATTCAGCCCAGTGTCAGTTTCACATACAACGAGGCGGGAATGGCTGATGTAGTGGAGCCCGCCAAAGCGCGTCAAGTTGATTCCGTGCTGGATTGGTTCTCTGTCGAGGGGCATGTTTGGCCGAGTATCGACAGGTCATCACGAATGATGCACGCCGCGGACCGTCCATGGGAGGAAGGTGTCCTGATCAATTCGTCCTGGTATGCCCCTCTCAGCGATAATGCTCCTCCTCCCGTGGAATCCCAATCTGAAGCCGTGGCCCTGGCCGCCGCCACCTGGATTCAGGGCGGAAACACCTACGCGGCAATCACCCCTGGCCACTCGGGTGTATATGATGCCAAGGGCGATCTCACCCTCCTGCGAGCCATGGGACAGTGGCTGAAGGACAACCGCCCTTGGCTGCTGGACGCGCGCCCCTACGCCGACGTTGGAGTATTGACCGGACACCCTGCGGATGACGTTGAAAAAATCCCCGGTTTAGGCGAATTGTGGAAGGCCTCGCACGGCTTCAGCCCGGTTCGGGCAGACCTCGATCCAGGCTTCGATACCGCCCTCAACCTGAGGAAGATGGGATACCTCACCGAGCGAGTGGGGGGAACCTTTGTCTCGCGCAAATTCGATCTTGGCTCTTACCGAATGTTGCTTTTGCCGGAAACAGCGCTCCTGGATGACCGCGACATCGAAGACGTCCGGGAATACGTTAGGAAAGGCGGTACGCTACTCAGTTTCGGCCATGGTTCGCTGTTCGACCAGGAGGGGCGCCTGAGGAGCAATTTCGCCCTGGCTGACGCGTTCGGGTGCGAATACGCAGGGACGTTGCCGGGCTACAAACGGCTGGAGTTTTTGCCTGGTTCGGAACTGGCCTCGACGCTCGCCCTGAACCCGGGCGCGCTGGCGGTCAAGGCCACCACAGGAAAGGTGCTGGCGCAGTGGAAGTATGCCGGGGATTCTCCGGCCATCCTGGAAAACGCTTATGGGCAAGGCCGCGCGATCTACGTCAGCGCGGAAGAAACCGTTTTCGGTGAGGCCAGTGCACTCCTCAATGAATTGGCGGCTCGCCTGATCGGCGCGCCCACCTTCCAAGTCCATGGCACGCGCCATTACGCTCTGCTCGTCAATCGCAAGGGTGATGATCTTCTGTGCTATCTCCTCAACCGCGATACCCCGCCGGCTGGCTACACGCAGGGACGGCTAATAGAATTCTCGGAGACGCCGCAGTTGGAAACACCGGAACCCGTTCGCCTGACTCTCCACACCGCAATGCTCGGAGATGTCACATCGGCGGAGTTGGTTCCCTCAGGCCAACCGGTGTGGATCAGCCGCCAGAAGGGTTCGATCGGATTGGACTTCGAAGCCGCGCCATCGGTCACCACGGTGCGACTCACTCGAACACGACCATAACATGCGCGCCAGCGTTAGGGATCGTTACCTCAAGAGCATTGCCTCGACTCTCAGTACGCAGAGGCATGTAATGCGGCCAGACCATTGAGGCCTTCCCCCCTATCCCAAGGCCTTCCGAGATGCTCACCCGGAGATCGGTTGCCGGAAGGTCGGTCTGCCAGTTCACCAAATGCAAAATGTGGCGGCGCTGGCTCGGCTGCGCATTCAGGCCCGCCCAGATTTTCTCCGACCCTTTGAGCCACCACGGAGCGTGGGGCGCCAAGGCGCGGGCGATCTCCTCCACTAACTGCCCGACCCAGCGCACGCCAGCCGCCTCACCCATCCCCCAGGCAGAGCGGGCGAAAATGCTTCCGCACACGTACACGCATTGGCCCTTTCCAAACTGGTTCACCTGGAGCGCCGCGTGACGTGTGGTGCTTCCGGGAGAATTCGCCGGCGTGCCCGCATCGGCAATGAGGGGTGCAGTCGCCTGGCCGCCCGTGGCGCGAACCAACGTTGAATCCCCAGGAAGAATCAAGGCGGTAGCCGGCAGTGAACAAAGAATCGGATGCGACGCGCTCGAAGGAACAATATAAACGGGTTTCTTGGTATCCTCGGTCTGAACGGCGTTGGTCGACTTCTCATCGATATTTACTCCGAACACGTCCGCCAGAGCAAAGTCCGGCCTGGCATTCCCGTCGGCATCAAACAGGGAGGATTCTGCCGTGGCCAAAAGGCTTCCGCCATCCCTCACGTACTCGCGCACCGCCGCAACCTGGTCATCGCTCATGCAGGCCGTGTTGGGAAGAATGAGTAATGCATCAGGCTTCAGAAACTCAGGCTTCAGATTCCAGTCGGCAATGACGGCATGCTGGATGTGCAGCGCATCGAGCATGCGGAGCGAGCCCAGCAAATCGTCCGCGTGGCAACTGTGGTCAGAGCGGCCCCTGTAAAACATAGTGGGCTCGCTGCTCACGATTCCGACATACTTCAGCGGTTCGGCACCTTTGATATAAGGAGTCTTCGCCTTGACTTCTTTGAATATCGCGCCCCAATGAGCGAGGAAATCATGGGAGGGTTCTCCGTCAACCGAAGTGCGGTCATAGCGATAAGGCATGCCACCAATGGCGAGGGTACGACCGATTCGGGCTCGAATCTCTTCCGGATCAAACGGGTCGAGAACCGAAAAAGAGTTGTTAAAAGTTACCCGGAAAGGCTTAGGGTGGGCAATGCCCTTGGTCCAATCAGCGTGTTCTCCCGCACTTCCTGCTTCCGTAAACGCATAATCCGTTTGCGGGCTGAGGTGGGGCGGCTCGGGAACAAAACTTGCCCACTCGCGCCGGCCCGGCATGGAAATTTCCGGACCCGGGCCATTGAAGGTCACCTCGACCCGAGGGCCTTGTTCTCTGATCGCATTTCGCAGTTTCTGCCAGTAACCGTCGATCTGCTTGATTTCCCAGCGCAAGGTGGCGCGCCAATCGGGATCACTTGCCAGCGAGGTCGGGTAAGGGCGCCCCATGTCCTGCTTAAACTTCTTTACTGTGAATTCCGACTGACCGTACTTTAGAAATGTAATGCCATCGGCGAAGAACCCATCGCCCCCGTAGGCAGGAATGAGCTCCCGGATGACGTCGACATACCAGTCTGCCGCCGGTGAATTGAGGTCCGGGTGGTATCCGCCAAAAGAGGCCGTGTAGAGACTTCCGTCCGGGTTGCGCAGCCCCCAATCCGCGTGCTGTTGAATGAGGTAGTCCGCCCACATCGTCGGGACGTAAAGCTCCATGGCAATTCCCTTCTCGTGCCCCAACCGGATTATTTCTTTCAAGTAATCGTACTGGAGCGAAGGATGCCGCACTCCGGCCTTGCTGTTGTAAAACATGTATCCTGAGATGGACATGCAAAAGACCATCAAGGAGTCGGATTCTATCTTGACTAGATCATCAACTTCGCTGGCGGCGTTCACATGAGCGTAATTCGAGAGGGGCTTGACGTGGCCCTCAAGCTTGTCAACCCAGTTGAAGTCAAAGCAGTATTCCCGGTAGGACTCAGAAAGCTTGGGTCGGAGCGGCTCTGGCCCTCCCGCGGTTGGATGTGCTGCTTCAGCATTGGGCATGGCGCCCGCGAGTCTCCTTGAGAAGGCCAAGGCCAGCGGAGCGAAGGCTGAAAACTTCGAAAATTCTCTCCGATTCATTGCTGCCCTCCTATATCTCCCCAGCACAATAACCGAGTGGAGATCGACCGCAGGAAGCGAGCTGGTAGCGCGGACTTCCGCCTTTGAGGTCCGCGGCCCTTGCATGCACTGAGGTCCGTGCCATCCGCTTTATCCCTCCAACACAATAACTGAATGAACATCAACCGCAGGAAGTTCTATCTCTACCGAGCCTTCACGCCTCTTTATCTTGAGCGCTTGCGGTGCGGGATGAATTTGTCTGGAGGTCGTCGGTTTAAAGAAGGCTTCGTCTACGACGAGCGTGCCTCCCTTCAGCGGGTTGACATCCCCTTTCAAAAGGGGGACAGTCCTGTTGATTTGGTGCACCACCAGCACGTTCTCACCGCGCTTCTTGTAAAAGGTGGCACCCACACCGCGCCGGTTGGTCAAGTCAACGCGCAGCGGCGACTTTTCCAAGTTCGATCGCAGCAGGTGATAATGAAACTCCAGTGGCCACTGGTAGTCCCTGTTGATCATGCCATAGAAGTCGAAGGTTGCATAAACGACCTTGCCTTTTCCACGGGTTGTCTCAATGAGAGCAGGGAACTCCGTTATCTTTGCCGGCGGGGGCGGTTCCCAGTTCACCCAGGATTGTTCGTTCTCACCTGCATCTTTGCGCCAAACAGTAGCCGGGAGAATGTGCGCGGCAAGAACCTTCACCCCGGGTCGCGGCTTGACTGCCACGAAGGGCGCGTGCACCACCAGAGTAGTGTCTGGAAGCTTCTTCCAGATCGCGTCATCGTTCCGGTTAAGATAGCTTCCCCACAAGTTGTTCTTGTAAACATCAAAAACGTGCTCGAAATCGCATCCGATGAGGTCGGCCAGCGCGAAGTTCGATCGCACCCGCCCGTCGGCTTGCCTGGCGCCCGTGAGCCCGGTGGCGATAAGCAAGCCGCCGGATTCAACGAAGCGGCCGAGCGCCTTGGCATCACTCGACGACAAACAGGTGACTTCGGGCAGTATAACCGCCTGGTACGCTGCAAGGTTCTCAGGCGTGAGCTTCCGATCCGGGAGGATGTCGCAAGGGAACTGGGAGTAAGTCCCGGCTTCCATCGCGCCTCGAAGGACCGCCGCCACATCGCTGCGGTCATGGAATCGGGTGTTGGCGCCGAATAATATGGCCACACAGGGAACCGAGTCACGATCCGTCAAGTAGGGCTGAATTTTCTTAATCTCTTTGTAGCCGGCGCCCATCTCGCGGAACCACAGGGAATCCAAGAGCCCATCCTGCCGCATGGTTTCGGAGTACATGAAGGCGCGGCAGTTTTGCGCCGCGATCATGGCACTTTCAACTTGGAATATCGAATTGGGAGATGGGTCGTAGGCCCACGCCACCAGCCCGGGGCCGATCTGAGGAAGCTTGCCGGTGCCCCGCGCGAACATGGCCGAAAGATAGTTGCCGGCGAAGGGCTCGGCAAATGTGTAGTCCAGCAAGTCCATCAATTCTTTGCGGAAATCCAAGTGCCCGCCGTTGATGGTGATGGCAGCTTTGGAACCCAGCCCCCTCACCGTCGCGATGGCGTCTGTGACAAAGCCGAGTTGCGTGGTTTTGTACAGGAACTCGTCAGTCTCATGCCAATCACGGTCCGCGGCCGGGCCGCGCGGAAGATCGTGGCCGTAACGAGATCGGTAGAGGTCTGAGCAACGTTGGCAGTAGCAAAGGGGTTGGCCCACAATGTCGAGAAAGATTCCATCGGGATTGTAGCCCTTAACAATTTCAGTCAACTGCTCCATGACGTATTGCCGGTAGGGCGTGTTGACACAGGTCCAGTGCCAATGGCCCCTTGCGTGGGGATTGTCTCCCGGCACCACGCGGCGGTTTTTGCCGTCTGCATCCAGGAGCGCCCATTGGGGGTGGTTGAGGACCGCCCAATCGTCAAACCCGATGCAGTAATAAGCATGAAAGGCGATTCCCTTTCGGCGCAGGCGGTCGCTGAAGGCCTTCACGAAGTCGATTCTCAGGCCGGGATGTACGGGACCTATCTTGGTCGGGTAGTAAGCTTCACCGTGATGCCCCTTGCAGAAAACCCAGGCGTGATCCAAGTCGGCTTCTTCGTAGAGGCGGAACCATTGGTCGGGATCAAAATTATCGTAGGTGATGGCGGGCGGATCCGGTGAATGATGGTCCACAATACATCCGCGGTACTGGTTTTCCAGAGTGGGCGGGGCGGGATTAGCTGGCGCAGCGCTGCCCATCGCGGCACAAATAGCGTCCCTGCTCTTAGACTCCGGAATCTTTAGTAGGATGGGAGGAGAACCACAAAGAGTTAACAAGGTCGAACTAAAATCTCGACGATTCAGAGTTTTCCTCCATTATCTTTCCAGCAGAAGCATGATTTCAACGTTTGGGTATAACTCCAAAACCTTCCAAGAGCCTTCTGTAGCCGCAGGAATGCTTCGATTGTCTGGGACGACGGTTGCCTTCTGAAAGGGAACTACCCCCGAATTGAGGCGCAGGTGAACGTATTGGGGACGATAGCGGGTCATCGGACCTCCATGCCAGGAAAGGTCGTCCACAATATGCGCCACGATGCCGCCCTTTTGTTGCCGGAAAATCACAAAGTAACGGTCGGGATCCTCATCGATCCTCCAGACCGGCTCGCCAATCGCCTCCTTCCAGAGGTAATCAAGAACCTCGGGAACCTCGGAGAAAGCTGATTCCGTCACGGTGGAAAAGTAGGCCGTACCGCTCCCAGCTCGGCTGCTGGCAAGCACGGGTAGAGCTCCCTCTGCTTGCACGTTGCACCAAAGCAGGACATTGGCGGACTTGGGGCGCACGAGAACCACGGGAGGCTTCAGGCTTGCCGGTTTTCCTTTCCATTCAAGCCCGACCCCGGCATATGCGGCTGTATCAAGATAACCGGCGCTGGCCACGCCAAAGGCCTCGGCAACTTTCGGAGCCTCGTCACTCCTTGCCAAACCTGCACCCCTACCGAAGGCCAGGACCTTGCCTCCCTGCTCGAGGAAGCTGTGGACTTTCTCCCGGTCCGCGCTACTCAGGTTCACACGATCGGGAATAATCAGGGTGCGGATTCCTACTGGAATCTCGTCCCAGTGTTGCTGATTAGGGCAATTCAGGAGCCGGCAGGGCAAATACCCCGCTTTTCGCAGGCTTGTCTCCAGCGCGACGACTTCCTGACCGTAGCTAAGAGGCCCACCAGGCCATACGAGGTCGCTTGATTCAGCAGTACCCAAAACGATGCCCACGTCGCTGAAGTCGGTGGTACCTTCCAAGTACTCTCTCCTTTCCTTCAACCATTTCCCTGCCGTCCCAAGGAGGTCAATGCTTGCCTGGTCAGTGGTACCATCATGGCCAAGGGCTAGGCACGGAAACAAATTAAGACCTCCACCCAACACCACCGCCGCGGCGCGATCGATGTGGTCTACGCCCTTGTTCGTCTTCAGAGGCCCGCTCCCTAGTGGAGTGAACCAATCGTCTGAAATCAGATATGCAGCCTCAACGGGTTTCACATACTGTGAAAGCTTTGGGACATTCTCCTGTTGGTCCCTGTCGGCGTGCAGTTCCATACTAAAGTAGTCAACAGCTCCCGCCATCCCAATGGCTAGCCGGGGCCCGGAACTCACCGGGTCAGAAGCGCCATTATAGGTCACCACCGCAGAGGGCTTCATCTTCCTCACGTAGGACGCCACCTCCTGAGTCCAATTGACTACCGAATCCACGGCGAAGGTGCGCCGCTCTGCGGGAGTGGATTCCTCCGCTGACTTGCCATATTGCTTTCGGAAGGCAGCCTGAGTCCACGGATCAGTCGAGAAAGTGGAGTAGTTGGGCACGTCCAGCCAAAGCCCGTCGACGTCATAATTCACAAACAATTCGGTCACCTGCTGAAGGGCCTTTTCATGGAACGGGGAATACATGCTCAAGAGGTTGGTCGGCCAGGGAACTGAGAACACAATGGGATTCCCGCGTTGGTCTCGGCACGCCCATTGCGCAAATTCGGGATTGCCATCGTAGAAAATGTTGAAATAGATTATCAACTTCAAGCTGGCGCGTTTGCATTCCGGCGCCAGGTCCGCCAGGAAATCCCGCTCGGTTACGAAATTGGTAGTCTTCGTCTTACGAAAGACCAAGCCGTCAATCCATTTGTCGTACCAGATGATCTCCACCATCCCGGCGCTCTTCGCGTCCGCAACCAGCTTCTTAGCATTAAAGTCCTTGCCGATGCCCTTCGCCCATTGTTCCAGGGAGAAGTTCCGGTGTTCCGGGTCCTTGATGAACCCCACCATCAAAGACAATTGAGGAGGACGGTAAAAGTCTATGGGGTTGGCTGCCGCGCCGGAACCTGGGGCGTGCGCGAACGGCCTGTCGAAACCGTCGTGCCCATGAAACAGGGGAGCCTCGCGGGCAGAGAGAAACGCCGGCAATGCGCTAATTGTTCCTAGAAAAGTGCGGCGGCTAAAGTTGTGTGTGGCGTCCAAGGTCACAATTTGTTTGGCGTGATCTTGCGTGGTTTTCATGGGTATGAGTCCTTTCGGAAGATTGAAACCGCCCAATCAGGCTTCTCTCGGGATCCTGACCTGTCGGTTTTCAGTAAGTGGGCGAACGAATAGGCAAACACAGGCATACAGATGATGGCCGATCTCGCGAATTGATTCGCCTCCGCCCCGAACTCCCGGGGCCCACCATGAGCGGGGCCATTGATGTTGCCGCGTCGAATGACGAAAACGTACCCGCAGGAGTCTACCACCACGCCTACGACTTTGCCGATATGAATTTCCGCCGGGATTTTCATAGAATCTGGAACCTATCGCCCGGACTCACACCCTACATTTATATGACATGGGCCGACGCCGTCGATATTGTCCAATTGTGGATGACTGCGGGCGTGTCGTTCAGGTGGATAGAGCAACGGATTTCTAATCTAAATGATGCCTTTTGTGTGGATTGGTAAGCATTGATATTCCTTGGAAGGCAGCCCTTCCCATACCGGTCGAAACGAAGCCATCTAAGCCGGGAGTCGCTACATTTGCCGCTACAGTCCTTGGAGACGACCGTCTTCGATGGCACCTCCGTTCGCCCAGGCACACATAGAGGTTCGTTTCCGCGGTCGAGATTTGAACCCGCGTTACCGCCGTGAAAGTCCCAAAAGTAAGTAATGACAAGAATAGACAGTGTATGACTTTCATAACAGAATCACGTGATTACCCGCGAATCGTGCGGGTGCCGCAATGACACGTATGGACGGCTGTGGACGGGTTTCCCGCGTCCTTAGTCACCCGTTCGTCACCGCTTCGTCATCGGGTTGGCCAGACAAGTTACGTTTTTGGACTTGGGGGGGAGGGGGGGGGAAATTTGGCCTACCCACTTCCTTGCGACGCATCCTGAGCCAATTCTGACGCACTGGCGGGCCATCCTGTGGGCCTCAGCGTGGCAGCAAACGCGGAGAATGGCCTTCCTACGTAGCCGCCTACCCCACCCCCCGGCATTCGAGTTTATGACCGATGGGGCCCCCCAAAGTGGCGCGGTCCCACGAAATCACTCCGATGATATTTTTTTAGGTTGTCAACACTTTTTGCGGGGATAAGGTTGGATTGACCCGTCAGCGTGCGTAAGGCGGGAAGTCCATGCGGCGCGGGAGGTCGTGGAAGCATGTGGCGCACGGTCAGTCTCCTGGCCGCTCAAGCGCCGCTCACGGGCTGCTCCGAGGCCCGGATGCCCACAATTCGTGACGTTAGGATAGCCCGAAATACTGGGTGCCGGAATTCCCGGCGCGGCGCTTCCGACCTAAAAGTTGTTACTCAGCTTCCCGATGCGCTTGGCCAGCTTGTTAATCTGTTCCACCTTCTCGGCCAGCGTGGCGGGCAACTCATTCGGGTTGGCTTTGTCGAGGTCGGCCTTGAGCGAATTGGCCAGCTCTGCAAGCGTCGCAGCGTCGCTCTTCATCTCCTCGAAATGCGCCTTTAGCTGTGCCTGCTTTGGGGCCTTCGATTTCTGGGTGGAAGCGGAACTTCGTAGGTCGGGAGGCAACCCCGCATTCATTCTTGACCGTTCTATCGATTGCGTCTGCGCTGGGGGCGGTGGAGCTGGAGCGGGCTGGGCTGCGCGCAGAGTGCATAGACGCGGCAAAAAGAGCGAGTCGAGTAGAACGCTGAACACGAACAAGGGAACTCGGCAAGAGCCGTGACAAACAGCAAATGGAAACATATGAACCTCCTCACCCTGCCTAAACCACTCCCTCTACTCCAGTTCTATACACCTGTTGGAGGAGGAATACAACGCTGGGAAGGGCTCGCGAATGTCAAGTTACAAGGGGCGGAGGGGCAAGCGTCAACCGACGGAGGGTTGCCCCAGGGCAGCCACAACGGCCGCCCCATCACCGTGACCACGCTCCTCAGAATCTGCGATACCTTCCGCGTGCCGATGGCAAGACTTGTCCGGGGATTGGACAGGGGAATCTACGGGGGCTGGGATTGAAACTACCTATTAAAGGCACAGGACCATTACGCTTTGTTCAGGACAAGGTCGTGCACCTCGTTGTAGTCATTGTAGCGCAGACGGTACTTATAGCTGCCTGAAGCGTATTTCGCCGTGTTCCATGCCGCCATGTGGTACCCGACTTCACAGATGGCGTTTGAGATCACTTCCACGTTGTTGCCGCTCTGATCGAGGATCTCTACGAGCACCCATCCCCTTTCTGGGACGCTGAACTCGATGGCCAATTGCGGATTGTTCGCGTTGG
>Ga0187873_1002787_pt1 | contig 12964 bp, 9 predicted proteins | sample June2016WEW_16_1_2_FD_133012 | JGI IMG/M metagenome (GOLD analysis project Ga0187873, IMG submission 133012) | Peatland microbial communities from SPRUCE experiment site at the Marcell Experimental Forest, Minnesota, USA - June2016WEW_16_100 | ecosystem: Environmental > Terrestrial > Soil >... | reverse complement strand
GAGGACAGCGGTGAGCAATTCACTGCGGACACCCATCAATATGCGCCGCCAGGAGACGTTTCGCTGGAGGAGGACCTGGAGGGTAAGGGCCATTGACTGGATGCTGACGCTTTCGGAGATTGCGAGGACGACGGTGATGAACATCGCGAGGATGGCAAGCTGGCTGATGAGCAGCTCGTAGCGGCTGGCGATGAAGGCGCAGATAATGCCGCTGGTGATATTGCAGAAGAGCCAGGGGAACCGGCCTTTGAAATCCGACCACGGAGAAACCTTTTTGCCGATGGAGACGTGGACGCCAATCATCTGGAAGACGTTTTCGAGCTGACGCTGGTGGTTGAGCAAGACGACATCGTCGGTGAAGAGATTGATATCAACGATGCCGATGATTTTATTATCGTCATCGACTACGGGCAGAGCAAGAAAGCGATATTCCGTGAAAAGCTCGCAGGCACGCAAAACCGACTGCGAATGCAGGACCGAGACGGGGGAACTTAGCATAATTGACGAGATTTTCGTCTGGGGGTCGCTGGTGATGACGTTTCTTATGGGGACGACACCTGTGAGGCGATTGTACTCATCGGTAACGTAGAGATAAAGGATATCTTTAGGGGAAGCGTTATCCCTGATGGATTTTATGGCATGAGCTACGGTTTCATCGTGTTTAAGCGTGACGAAATCGGTCCGCATATACGCGGATACGGGTTCCTGCAGATTATGGTCACTCAATTTAGCCGGCATTACACACCTTTCGGCTGCGACTATACCATAAAGACAAGCAGGAATTCAACAATCGTCAGGAGCTTTCTTCAGGCCGGTTTCTTTTTGACAACGGGCCAAAATACAATAAGATTCACTATCTTATACACAGTATTGACCAATATTGACCGGCTAAAATGGAGATGATGGTATGCGTAAGGTTATCGCAGGAATTGCAGTGGGGGTATTAATTCTTATGTGTTCGACTTTTTCGACTTCGGCTAAGGGGTATCAGAACTTCAAGGTGGCAATCTACGCTCCGGCCCGCGATGTGAACCAGATGGGCGACGCCAACTGGCTGGCGACAAGCTGGGATGAGATATCGAGGCAGGTTAAGGTCGATAAGATTTATTTAGAGACGAGCCGCAACAATATCCTGGTGGATGTGAATACGGTGTTGGCGGCGAAGAAATTTTTCGAGGACAAAGGCGTCGAGGTGGCGGGCGGCATTACCTTTACGATGATGGAAAGCAACCGCTTCCAGACGTTTTGTTATACCAAACCCGAATCGCGCAAACGGGTGAAGGAAATAGCGGAATATACGGCGAAATTATTTGACGAGATTATTCTCGATGACTTTTTCTTTACCAACTGCAAATGCGAATCGTGCATCAAAGCCAAGGGCAATCAGAGCTGGTCGGAATTCAGGATTGACCTGATGAAGGGAGCAGCAAGGAACTTAGTTGTGGGGCCTGCCAAGGCGGTAAATCCGAAGGTGAAAATGGTAATCAAGTACCCGAACTGGTATGAGCATTTCCAAGGATGCGGGTTCAACCTTGAGGCGGAGCCGAAGATTTTTGACGGGATATACACGGGGACAGAGACGAGAGACCCGGTTTATACGGACCAGCATCTTCAGCAATACGAGGGTTATCTGATATACCGGTATTTCGAGAACATAAAGCCGGGCGGCAATGGCGGCGGATGGGTTGATACATTCGGGATTCGATATATGGACCGTTACGCGGAGCAATTGTGGCTGACGCTGTTCGCCAAGGCGCCGGAGATTACACTTTTCAACTTCAGTGCAATGCTGAGGCCTATACCGCAGGAATATCGTGCTGAGTGGCAAGGAAAACAGACGAGCTTCGATTTTAATGAGATGATGAAGCCGATAAAATTAACGGGTTCGACAAGCTCACCGCAGGGTGACGGCACGACGGTTGCGCCAAGCTCAATGGCAAGACCAGCGGGGTATAGTTTAGAGCTGGTTGATAAATTTTTAGGCAAGCTGGGCAAGCCGGTCGGGGTCAAAAGCTACAAACCATATCATTCGACGGGAGAGGATTTCCTGCACAACTATATTGGTATGTGCGGGATACCGATGGATTTGATGCCAGAGTTTCCGGCGGAGGCCAACGTGATATTCCTGACCGAGTCGGCGAAGTTTGACAAGGAAATAGTGGCCAAAATCGAAAAGCAGTTAGTTGACGGCAAGATGGTCATAATCACTTCGGGATTATATAAGGCGTTGCAGGGCAAGGGGATAGAGGACATCGTCGAATTGAGAATAGGCGATGAAAAAGTACTCGCTAAAAAATTCCAATTCCAGCGCAGATTGGGCCAGGTATGTGAGTCCAAACAGGAGATTATGATTCCGCAGATTAAATACCTTACCAATGATTCGTGGGAGGAAATTTTCTGTCTGGCCAGCGGCAATGGCTATCCTGTTTTACATTCGGCGGATTACGCCAACAGCCGATTGTATGTGCTGACGATTCCCGATAACTACGGGGATTTATACAATCTGCCTGCGGAGGTCCTGACTCAAATCAGGGCCGTGGTGGCAAAAGATATGTATGTCCGGCTGGACAGCCCCAGCCAGGTTGCGATATTTGTTTACGACAATGACACATTTATCGTCGAGTCGTTCCGCGACGAACCGGTTGACGTGAAGATTGTGGCGGACAAGCGAATAAATAAATTGCAGGACATTCTGGCCGGCGAAGAACTCAAAGGCGAAGCGATAGTGACCCAGCCGAGGCGAATGGGACAGCCGGAGCCGGCGCCCGATAAGATGGCTTTCAAAATGACAATCAAGCCGCATTCTTACCGCGTCTTCAAATGCGAGTAGCATTAGAAGCAATAAGAACGAGTTATCTGCTTTCTAGGATATCGCGCCTATTTCGGCACGATAGGGATATAGATATAGACGGGGCGGTTCATCCATTCCCGTGGGGCGTACTGTTCGAAGCAGCAGGCATTTTTGTCTATTTTGTAACGTGAGCCAGGCAGCCATTCGCCGTAAATATATTGGTATGTCTTGCCCATATCCTGGCTTGCACATTTGAAGACAGCGTATGTCGCAGCGGGGACATTGCGTGTTACGAGATTGGGGTCCGGTTTGGCGGCACCGCTTTGGACGGACATTCCGGCGAGATAATCAAATGCGTCTTTTTTGTCCGTCGCGAAAGTGACACCATAAAGCTGCCAGCCGGCGCTGATGGGGCGAAGCTGCGTCCTGTATGGTTCAAAGGCATCCCATATTTTGGTATATGTATCCGGATTCTTTTCGTCAGCGGAGGTAATGCGGGTTTGAATGCCCATCAGGGTGAAGGCATCCCTCTCTTTGATATCGTAGTTCATCGCGGCCGGTTTTTCGCCTTTAGCGGATGTTTTTGGTCCAGCCGAGGCCTTCTGGCTTTCATTGCAGCCCTGTGTCATAATGGAGGCCACTGCTATTATTGCAACGGTAAGATTTCTTATGGTTCGCATGCTATTCTCCTTTCAGCAAAATGAAATAAACTGTTTTTTATCAGTGGGGTAATTATAATTGCTACAGAATAGTTTTAGCAAGAGCGAACAATATGTTTTTGAAAGGTAAGGACAATGCGAAGACGGGACGTTTTGGCGTTGCCGATTCTGGCGGCGGTTGGGGGATATAGCTCAAAGATGGTTTCGGCAGAATCAGGAAAACCCGTGAAGAACGATTTGGTTGAGAAAGCCAAAATCGCGATGCTTTGTATGCAGCGGGCAAGCTGGGAACAGGGGGTGGCATCGCACGCTATGATAGAACTGGGAGAAAAAGACATCATTGTCCTGATGGGTAAGGAGGCCGTTATCCGCAGGAAAGAAGACGGGCGGGTGGCGATGCTCGGAACGGAAAACGCGGTAACCGACCCCGGCTCGAATGGGGCTGCGATTTTGTATGCTTACAAGGTTACCGGCGACTCGAAACTGAAAGACGCAGCGGACGCGTTATATACATATCTCAAAAAAAGGGCGCCGAGGACTGAAAACGGGGCGATATGTCACGTTACGCCCGGCAAAGAAATATGGAGCGACGCGATGTTTATGACGCCTCCGTTTTTGGCGCTTATGGGCGATTTCGAGGAGACAATCAGGCAAGTCGATTGTTACCGGGGATTTTTATGGAAAAGCGACAAGAAGCTATTTTCGCATATATGGGATGACAAGAAAAAGGTTTTCAAGCATGAGGCGTGCTGGGGCGGGGGCAACGGCTGGTGCGCAGCGGGAATGGCGCAGATAATCGATACGCTGCCGAAGGATAAAGAGGATGACCGCAAAAAGCTGGTTGGTTATACGGAAGAATTATTAGCCGGCTGTATTTCTTTTATGCGGCCCGACGGGCTTTTTCACGACGTGGTTGACGATACGAATACATTTGTCGAGACCAATTTATCACAGATGTTAGCGTATTCGATTTACAAGGGGGTAAAGTCCGGCTGGCTGAAAGATAGTTACCTCAAAGCGGCGGACAAGATGCGGGCGGGAGCACACGCCAAGGTTGACGAGTACGGCGCTGTGCAGGGTGCGTGCGGCTCGCCGTTGTTTGACAGGTCGGGAACCAGCACCGAGGCGCAGGCGTTTTTACTGATGATGGAAGCGGCACATTCGCGTCTGGCCGGCTGATAATGTTGAACAAAGCCCCGTGTAAATATGAAAGTTGACAAGATGGGAGAGCGGTGATAGTTTTGTTGGAATAATGGGTGGAATGAAAAAAGGAAAAGGAGATAAAGCAATGTACGGGAATAATTTTAGTTCGTTGGCAAAGATAACAACTATTATTGTCTGTATAATGGCCTCAAAAGGCTATTCCACAGACCCGAACGTATCACTTGAACTAAATCTTGAGCGGATTATCTCTCAAGACAAAGGCAGAGGAACTGATGCTCAAAAACTGGAAGATAAATGTCTCGACCTGCTTAAAGACCATAATTCACCGGAAGATAAGGGGAAAATCTATGCGAAAATCGCATCAATGTATGCCGACGCGGGGTATTCGTCACCGAATGACATACGAATAACAAAAACGGCTGAATATTGCAGAAAAGCTTTGAAACAACCCCTCGATACTATTACAGCTTGTGAGACGTATACTCGCTTAAGCAGCTCCCAGATAGCTCCATACTATGAACGCCCGGCTGAGGAATTTGCGAAAGCAAGGAAAGAGGCAATAGTAACATGTTTAACAGGCCTCAAACTCGTCCTCGATAATAATGCACCAAAAGAACGGAAAGAACCACCGGGAGTATTCAAGTATGAAGTTAATCCGAATAGTCCCGGCTATGAAAATGTGGTTAAAGAACACGAACGGCAAATTGCAACACGTAAAAAAGCGGGGTTTGATCTAAAACTTTATATTCTCCGCCAAACATTGATTGATATTTGCGCTACTCTTTATTCTTCTAAACCTCCTTATGATACAGACGAATTGGAAAAATTCGCACGTGACATACTCAATGGCCACGACGACGCTATCGATGAAATAATGTCAAAAGTGCGCGAACGAAATTCGCAGCAAGGGCATAAATAAGGGAAAAATGTTCTTCGGGGCAGGTCATCGTATTGTCCATGTTATCTGCTTACAGCGAACAAGCAGAATATTTGCCGTCGGCTGTTTTACGGGCCAATTATTATTATGGCTTTGCTCTTAACAACGATTGTTTATGATGCCTGCGGGGAGATTGTATTTTAGCCATTATTTGAGAGTCGCGTTCTTTTTTGCGACGGTTTTGGCGTATCTGTCGGTTTTAAGCCCTTATTTTTTCCGCGGGTAAACGATATTTTCCCAGTGTTCGAAGAAAAGCCACCAAAGTCATATCAAAAGAGCGGCACAAAATAGTTGACAAGGGAGGGCAGCGGTGATAGTTTTGTGAACGGTAAAAGTTTGTGGCCCTGTTGGTGTGAAGGATTATGTGGGGCGGTAGGCGTTTATGGAGAAAAACCTTTTGTTAGGAGGTCGAAGAATGGAATCTTATCTGAGATTTTCAATTATTGTTCTTGTGGCGGCGATTTGTCTGCCTGCTATTGCGTCACGGCCGGCTAATACCGCCCAGGTGGATGCGGTTCCGGCGGCAGAGGCGAATGCCCTGAACCTGCCTGCGTTTCCGTTTCTGGCGGAGATAACAAGCGACGACGTGTATATTCGGTCAGGCCCGGGCACCCAGTATTATAATTGCGGCAAGGCCAGGAAAGACGACAAGGTCAAGGTCGTCGGCAACAAGTTCAGCTGGCTTCAGGTAGTACCGCCAGCTGGCAGTTATTCCTGGATTTCAAAGCAATATGTCCAGATTGACCCGCAGAATAATACGAGCGGGACGGTCATCGGTGAAGCGGTTCGCGTTTACGCCGGGTCGGACGAGGTTCAGCCGATGCACTCGACGTCGATGCAGGTAAAGCTCAACAAGGGCGATAAAATAACCATAGTCGGCGAGGAAAAAGACGGTTACTGCAAGATAGCCCCTCCTGAGGGAGCATATTTGTGGGTAAGCAGCCAGAATGCCAAACCTCTTGGAACGCTGATGGCTCCGACCCCTGCAGCGCCGACGACGACCACGACATCGACAATGCCGGCGACCGCGCATCCTATGCCGGCGTCGCCTTTCCCGACGAACCCAGGCGAGCTAAAAACGCCGGTTTCTTCACCAAATGAGCCGAATACGCCTTCGCCGACTCCTGTTGTTACAATAGAAGAGCAAAGAATGGGTGAGGTGCATGCCCTCAAAGAAAAAGTTGAGGCGGAGCGTGCAAAACCGGCAGCAGACCAGAACTTCGCTGAGCTGAAGAAGGCGATTGCCGTTATTGCGGGCGACAAACAAAGCCCCAGGGCGGCACGCAGCGCGGCTGGATTATTGAAGACGATTGAGAAGTACGAGCTTTCGCTGGAAGTCGCCGACGCGATAAAGGTTCAGGAAGACCAGTTCACCCAAACCCAGCAAAAAATAGAAGGCGCAAAGAACGAAGGGCTTTCGAAGATTGACGACAAGGGCATATTCGCGGCCATAGGCACGCTTAAGGAATCGCCCCTGTTCGCAGAGACGCCCGGCGCAAAGTATTACAAGGTTGTTGACGGGAATGGCAAGACACTATGTTACGCCAGGCCTGTCGGCGCTGCTGCGGATGCGGATTTGAGCAAATTCGTTGATAAAAAAGTCGGGCTTGTCGGGACAATCGAGGCGAATGCCGAGTTGGGCGAGGCGGTAGTGCTCTTCACAAATATACTGGAAATCCAGTAAAAAACCGTAATAAAAAAGGGAGACACGGCGATTTTATAATCGTTTTTTGTCACCCGTCTCCCTGCTGCATCGTGTCTATTTTTCCCGTTTTAACGGGGTCGGCGGATATCGCCTGGTTGCACGTGCAACAACATTATGGTAGCAAAAATGCCCTGCCAAGTCAAGCAAAACCTGCATCAAAAGGTGTTGTTTGCGCAGAGGAGAAGGTTTTAGAGGGGGAAATAATATCTGAAGAAGCAAATTAATGCCGGGCTGTTTTTGGTTGTAAAAAACAAGACCATTCTTTATACTTGTGCAACTTAGAAAAAAACGTTGGTTAGCATTTTCGGAGCAACAAAATGACTTTGATGGTATGGTTTCGCAGGCACAACCGCAAAATAATGGCCTTTGTAGTCATTGCGCTGATGATTGTTTTTACAATCGAGCCGCTGATGAATTACTTCAGCTCGGCAAGAACGGGCGAGGGAAAGACAATCGCCTATTACGGCAACGGCAAGAAGATAACCAGGCAGGACGTTGCTTCGGCTAATCAGCAGATAGAGGCGTTAAAGGCGCTGGGCCTGGAATCAGTGCTTAGGCCTGCGGACCCGCGTCAAAGGTCTTCGCAGGATATGAGGTCAATTTTACTTGGGGAATTGATTTTCCCGGAGCGTTCCGCCGCCGTCGAATCAATCAGCCGGATAAAGCAAATTGCCACGATGGACGATTACGGCGTGTCGGATAATCAGATAAATGAAATTTACGCCAAGCAATATCCTCCCAGCATATACTGGATTTTACTGACAAAGGAAGCTCATGAAGCCGGGATAAAGACATCGATGGAGCGAGCGAAAGAGCAACTCGAGGTGCTTATACCGCGGATATTTCAGGGAAGGACCTATAGCCAGATTATCAGCGCGATAGAAAAACAATACCGGCTTTCCGAAGAGCAGGTGCTTGAGGCATTTGCTGATATGAGTTCGATTGTCAATTACTGTGGCGTGGTATGCTTGACGGAGAGTACAACCATACCACAGATTATCCACCAGACAAACATTCACCGGGAAACGCTTGACGTAAATTACGTTGTGTTTGAGGCAAGCACGTTCAAGGATGAGTCGTTCAAGCCGGAAGCGAGTAAGGTTGCGGAACAGTTCGACAAATATAAATGGTATTTCGCCGGCGAGCCGAACAAGGATAATCCGTACGGTTTTGGCTATAAGCTTCCCGAGCGGGTTTGTTTTGAGTATATAACCGTTCGGCTGGATGATGTTGCCGCGACGATTAAGCCATTAACACAGCAGGAAACCGAAGATTATTACCAGCAACATTCATCACAGCCGCCTATTGCATACAGGGATTATTCGGATCCGAACGACCCCAATTCCGAGTTAGTAGTGAAAATCCACAGCTACGCAGAAGTAGCGTCGCAGATATCGAAACGGCTTTACCAGGAGAGGGTCGATTTAAAAGCTGAAAAGATATTAGCCGACGCCAAGTCGCTTACTGAGATTAATTTGTCCGAGATGGATGCTGAAAAGGGAAAACTGACAGACGAGCAGTTCAACAAGGCGGCCGTTGATTATACGAAAGTGGCGGCGGAATTGACTGAAAAACACAAAGTACAAGTTTACGCCGGCAGGACGGGCTTGTTGAGCGTGTCTGATATTCAGAGCGATAAGAATCTTAGCTCGCTTTACACTGGCGGGGCCGGGGTGGCAGAGGCCTCACTTGTGCGAGTGCTGTTCGCGATAGAGCAGTTGAAGGTCAGCGAGCTTGGCCCGATGGATATTAAGGCACCGCGACTTTATGAAAATATTGGCCCGTTGAAGGACGCACAGGAAATGAGCGCAGATGGTTACAAAGGCAAAAATATGATGCTGGTGCGGATTGTCGCGGCTGAAAAGGCCGCCGAACCGAAAAATATAGATGAAAGGATTGACAGACACGGCATACAATTTGAACAGAATAGCTTGGAACATGCGGATTCGAACACTATAAGAGAACTTATAACCGATGACCTTAAACTGCTCGCGGTGATGGATAAGACCAAAACCAAAGTGCAAGAGTTTGTTACATTGACGACAACGGCCGGGTGGAAGGCAGCAATCGAACGGTTTAACACGCTTTACGGCAAAAACGCGGGCGATTCCAATACGATACCGGTTAAGAACCGGACTTTCGCATTGAACAAACGAAGCGGACTTCGCAGGGTAGATACTCAGGAGATTGAGAGGGTAAAGGCCCGTTCTCAGGGCAATCCGATGGCCAGAATAATTCTCGACAGGACGATACGGGAAGAGTTGCTTATGGACAAGGTATTCGCCCTTATACCCCAGGACAGTAATACGCTGGCCAAACAGGGGGAAATCATGGAGTTCAAACCGGGAATGTGCTACTACTGCATCGAGAGCGCGAATATTCACCGGCTTTATCAGGAAATATTTGATGTTACCAAGGCATCGGAGGTCGTCAGGAACGAATACGCTGATTCTCAGGCGCTGGCTATATCGTATTACAACCCCAAAAACATAGTTACTCGTATGAAGTATGTTCAAATAAAAGAGCAGCAGGATGCGAACTCGCCGAAGGCCGAGCCGAATGCGGTTCCTGCTGATATTAATCGAGCGGGTAAATAACGGTGTCATATCATAAAACAGAGGAAAATCCCTGGCCGCTGATGTTTCTGGTGGCGCTGACGGGATGGTTTTTGCCTGGCGGCGGATACCTCGTGCTTAAAGAGACGAGCCGCGCGCTGATAATATTTGTAACGATAGTCGCGATTTTTATGGCGGGTCTGTATATCGGCTCGATAGGCGTGGTTGACCCAATCGGAGCCAGGTTGTGGTATATGGTTCAGATGGCCAACTCACCGCTGGTGGCGATTATCGGGTCTTATACCAAGGGCGGTGGCTTCCCGGTTTTTGGCAGGCCTAATGAAATGGGCCAGATATATACCAGCGCTTCGGGCCTGCTTAACCTGCTCTGTATAGTCAATTCGGTATATATGGCATATCTCCGCAAGACGCAGAATGAGGAGCAATAAATATGCTGGCTCTTGCGACTGATATTATGGCGCAGTTCAGGGTCCCCGAGGATATTGGGACTAATCCGCGGTCATTGCTGCTGGTGTTGCCCCTCTTGGCGGCAATAGCGGTGGTATATAAGGCGACAAAGGTGCCAAAAGTTACAGTGGGCAACTTTCTTAAAGAAACCATACTGTTGTTCGGTTCGATATTTGTCTTTATGGTGATAACGGCACTGGCGTTAGCGGCTGTCGCCTGGCTGATTATTGGGTGATATAAACATGGTTTATTCCGGCTGCGGTTCTTCGCAATAATCCTTGATTACCCCCAGTTCGATTAGGGCATTGAGAGCGGCTTTCTGCTCGGCCTCTTTTTTGTTGTTGCCCCAGGCGCTGGGAAAATGCCTCTGGTTAATCACAACCTGGATTTCGAAGCATTTATTGTGGTCAGGCCCTTTTTCATCCAAAAGCTCATAGGTGGGTGTTGTATTGAAGTGCTGCTGAACAAATTGCTGTAAAATGGACTTGAAGTTGCCCTGTGCCTGTTCAACACTGGCTTTTTGAATGATGGAGTCGAAGTTTTTAAGAATGAAGGTTTCTGCCGGCTCGAAGCCGCCGTCGAGATAAATAGCCGCTATAAGGGCTTCGAGAAGGCCCGCTGCCAGCGAATGTGTGAGCGACTGGCTGCCCGCCATACCTTTCCCGACCTTGAGGAATTTGTGCAGGTTTAAATTCCGGGCGACTTGGGCGCAAGTTCCTCGCGAAACGAGCATGCTTTTCATTTTCGTCAGGTCGCCTTCAAGGTCGTCGGGAGAACGCTCGAAAATGGTTTTGCAGATTACCAGGGCAAGAACGGAATCGCCGAGGAATTCGAGACGCTCGTTGCTTAGCGTCCGTTTATCGACCGCCGAGGCGTGCATAAAGGCCTCCGCCAGAAGTTTGCGGCTGGAAAACCGGTAGCCGACAACCTGCTCGATTTGGTCCAGAATTTCCTGTTCCATCAAATTGCCCCGTTTTAGAGTACCATCGCGAGCAGATTACGAACGCCGCTGGTGTGGGCGACCTTCGTAACCGGCTCAGTGATGTTATACAAACATATTATACAAAATATTTCCCTTTGTCAAGTATTTTATCTTCCGATTGTTGCCCCGGGAATTGTGAAATAATTTTCGGGCGGTATGAATCTTGTTATTGCTCACGATATGGCTGCCCGGCCTCGTAAAGTTTTATCCGCTTCTGAATCTTACCGGCCAAATCTTCTCTGCCGGATGATTTGGCGATATTCAACGCCTTCTCCGCCGTTGCTTTTGCTTCCGCGAATTTCCCAGCCGAGGCGTATGCTGCGCCGAGAGTATCCAGCGGGTCCGCTTCCTTGTTCCCCGTCAGCTCACAGACACGCTGAGCGTATTCTATTGCCTTGTCGGCATCCCGCATTGATACGTCATTAACTGTTGCCAGAACCCACGCCAGGTTATTGAGCACGCTGATATTGTTGGGTTTTAGCTCTATTGCCTTGCTTAAGTTTTCGATCGCTAGGTCGTACTTGCCAACTTGTATATATGCCGAGCCGAAATTCGCATACACCTCCGCGGGGATTTTGTTTGTTTGCAGGACGTACTTAAAATGTGTAATGGCCTCGCCGGGCCGGCCGGTTGCGAGTAATGCCATTCCCATTTTGTTATGAATATCAGGATTGTTGGGCTCAAGTTTCATCGCCTTGTTGAGATATTTCATCGCCTCGTCGTATTTTTTTTGCATACCAAGTGCCGACGCCAGGTTGTTATATACTTCCGAGGTAACCTTGCCTTCATCTAAAACTCTCTTAAAACATACGGCGGCTTCGTTGAGCTTCCCCTGTTTCAGGTAAACCCTGCCCAGGTTATCTTGAGCTGAAGGCATATTTGGGACTATTGATAGTGCCTTGTTAAGATGCGGAATGGCCTCATCGAGCCGGTCTGTCTCAAATAAGAGGCTTCCGTAGTTGTTTTCTACCAGTGCGTTATTTTGTGTTACCTTAAGAGCATAATCATACAAAGTTATACTATTCTGCCAATGGCCTACCTGAATGCGGGTGAGTATGACTAAGGCGGAGAACAAAACAGCAGCCAATATTGCTGCGACAATTTTCAGACGAAGGCGGCCGGCGATAAAGTCATTAGCAGCAAAGGTAATTATTATCAGCAGGCCCAGCATCGATATGTACATATATCTGTTGGCCATTGCCTGCCCGCCTGATTGGACCAGTCCTATCATCGGCACAAGTGTCCCGACGTACCATAACCACCCGACCACCGCGTATTTTTTCCGCCGGCCTACGCAGTAAACAATTACGATTGTCAGCACGATAAACAGTATTGCGCACGTCACTGTCCAAAAATCATAAAGAGTCACAAACGAATACGGGTAATATACTGCCAGACCGCTCGGCCATATCAGCGTACCTATGTACCTTATATACGAAAGGAACATATTAGCCACCCGGCAATCCAGCGGTATCATATCGAGCGCAGGAACCCCTCCTCCCTGTTTTTGTGAAACAAATGTCATCACGCTTAAAAACACCGACATTGCCAGCAGCGGTATTTTCTCTGTTATTAGCCATCCCATCGATGCTTTTTGAAACGCAAGACCACCGATGCAGGACGGACAACGGGTTGCTTTATTCTGTCTTCTGTCTTCTCCGCCTTTGGCGAGATCTCGCCCGTCCCCAGAGGACGAGGCGGGT
>Ga0187873_1002783_pt1 | contig 12984 bp, 12 predicted proteins | sample June2016WEW_16_1_2_FD_133012 | JGI IMG/M metagenome (GOLD analysis project Ga0187873, IMG submission 133012) | Peatland microbial communities from SPRUCE experiment site at the Marcell Experimental Forest, Minnesota, USA - June2016WEW_16_100 | ecosystem: Environmental > Terrestrial > Soil >... | reverse complement strand
CTGGCGCGGCGGATTTTGCGGCTGTAAATGGACAGCGGAATCATGCAGACCGGCAGGACGACCAGTGAAATGAGCGTCATCATCGGCTGCCGCCACAGTAATAAACCCAGCAAGCCGATCAGGGTTACGGGATCGCGGACAATGATTGAGGTGGCGCCGCTGACGACGGTTTGCAGCGCGTAGGTGTCGTTCATGATGCGCGAGATGAGTTCACCGCTGCGGCTTTGGTTGAAAAAACCGGCGGAGAGTCCCAGCAGATGGCTGAACAATTTCGTCCGCAGATCGGTGATGGTGCGGATGGCCGTCCATTGCAGGAAATAAGTGTTCAAGTAACCCATGACACGGGCGAGCAGCATGGCCAGCGGGATGGTTGCCACCAGCAGAATCACGGCGGAAGGATGTTCCCGCAATCCGCTGTCCATGCCGGCGCGGGCGCTGTCCAGCCAGGCTTGAACCCAGGTCGGCATCCAAGCCGGTATCACGGCGATGGGTTTGGCCGCGCCCGCCGCCGGTTGAAACACCAGCGTGGAAACCAGCGTGATGGCGATAATCAGCAACGGGGCCATGAGCGCGGCCAGAATCCCGGTCACCACGCCGAGGAACAGCCGCCAACGGTAAGGCCGGGCGAATTCCCAAAGTTTGCGGAGGAAGTCGGTCATGCGCGCTATTTTTTGGCGGGCGGCGGCAGAAAGCGAGTGTTTTGTTTTCATCCTGGCGCGCAACGACGGGCTTTCTTCGCCCGGTTGCCAACCTGAGAACGGCGGCCAAATGATTTATGATTACTTTATCTTTTCAACGAATTGGAACTGCTCGAATCGCGGCAGCACGAACAGGCGGATGTGGTGGACAAGGTCGGGTGGTGAAGGCGGCCAAAATCCATACCAACCCACTTCCCTGGCGGACTCTTCCGCCTACCCGGACGCAACCCGGGATGGCGGCAGGGCTTGCCGGACCAGTTGCAGCACCGCCTCCGGTGAAATCGCCGCCATGCAGGGACTCGCGCTTTGGCAAACTCCAACCCGGCCATCGCAACTGCAAGGGCCGCCCTGCAATCCCCGGTGCTGTTTGCCAAGCGGTGCCCACTGGCTGATCAAGGTCGGGCCGAACAAAGCAATGGTCGGAACCCCCAAGCCGGCGGCAAAATGCAGGGGCCCGGTATCGCCAGCGACAAACAACCGCGCCCGTTTGAGCACCGCCAGAAACATGGCCAGGTCGGGGTTGGACGGCAGGCTGGGAGCCTCCGGCACCAGTTTTCTTAGGCCCTCCAATCCGGCCTGATCGCGCGGCGAAATCCCCGTGGAAAAAATCACTTCGTAGCCGGCGCCGGTCGCCAGGCGATAGAATTCCGCCCAGGAGGCCAGCGGCCATTCCTTCTTGGGCTGGCCGGTGGCGAGGTGGCAAAGGATGGCCGGCCGGGGCAACAGCTGCGCCGCCGCACTGTCACACACCGGATCGGTGTGAATTTCCATCTCCAAAGAACCGGGGGGGCCGATGCCCCAGGCCGACAGGAGATGCAAATTGCGCGAGGCCTCGTGCAACGATTCAGGAATCGGGATGGTTTGGGTGTAGCAATAACGGCGACCGAGAAAGCCGCCCGGCCAAAAGGGGGCCAGCCGTTGCCGCGCGCCGCACAATAAGCTGATGATGGCGCTGCGGTCACCGCTTCCGAAATCCACCGAGCGATCAAAGCGTTCCCGTCGCAGCGCCCGGATGATCGGCCAGGATTGTATCAGTCTTGCCTTGCCCCGGGCGCGGGGGAAGGCCCATACGCGCTCCAGCCAGGGCAGATGCTGGAACAGTGGTGTAACTTCTTCGGCCACCAGCACATGCAACGCGGCATTCGGAACATGCTCCTTGATGGCTCGCAAGGCAGGCGTCATCAACACCGCGTCACCGAAGTAGCGGAATTGAATGGCCAGAATTTTCATGACGCGGCTGCTGCTTTCGATTGTTGCTGCCGGGGCCAATATGTTCGGGGGGTGCTGCGGACACCAGATTTTTTTGCGGCTGGCAGGTTCAAGATTGCGTGAATTTTCGTTGTCCCGCAGGGTTCGGTTCAATTTAATACTGCCCGCGTGAAAATCAGCGGCTTCACTTTCATCCGCAACGGCAACAGCCTGGGCTACCCGTTTGCCGCCTCCATCAAGTCGTTGCTGCCGCTGTGCGACGAACTGATCGTCAACGTGCCGCATTCGACCGATGGCACGCTGGAAAGCGTCCGGGCAATCAACGATCCCAAAATCCGCATCCTCGAATCCGAATGGGACGAAAAACAACGCACGGCCGGACTGGCGCTCTCCCATCACACCAATCTGGCCCTGAAGCAATGCACGGGCGATTGGTGCGTTTATATCCAGGGCGACGAAGTGTTGCACGAGGACACGCTCCCCGCCATGCGTTCCGCGATGAAGCGGGAATATGATCAGCCCCAGGTTCAGGGCTTGCTGGTGGATTACACGCATTTCTACGGCAGCTATTGGACCTATGCCTGTTCGTTCGGCTGGTACCCGCAGGAAGTGCGGGTGGTGCGGCGCGACCCGGCCATTGGCTCGTGCGGCGACGCCCAGGGTTTCCGCACCCTGGACGGCCGGAAGCTCCGGGTGAAGAGGTCCGGAGGCCATTACTGCCACTATGGCCACGCCCTGCACCCGGACACGGCCCGGACCAAGCTTCAAAACCTGTCCCGCCTGTGGCACGATGATGCCTCCGTCGAAAAAATCTGTCGGCGCCCGGACGGGTTCTACGAGGATGACCATAAGGTCAAACCGTTCACCGGCACCCACCCGGCAGTCATGCAGGAGATTGTCGCTGCTGCAAACTGGACGTACACCTCACGCAACCCGCTGATCCGCTTGCGTCGGAAATATTTTTGGAAAGACGTGGCGGCCCTGGTCAAAGACTGTACCGGGGTCGAAATAGGCGTTCACCACAACTACCGGCTCATCAAATAAGCGTCGGGCGGCCTGGACCGGCAGCTCCGGTTTGTGCCGCTGGACGATCTCTTTGCGGGCTGTCTCCTGGAGCCTCCGGAGTGGTTTCCCTCCCGGGTCAAACCGGGGTGAAACCATGGCCTTTGCCCCTCGACGCCGATCCGGCGAACAGTCTGTCGGTGGCAGCGCACGCGATTTATCCTGGCGGTGTCGGATTGGCGCTCTGCTTGTGCCGGATATTGCGAATATCACTCCACAAACACACTGCGGCCAGCCTTGCGCTCAGAACGAAGGGCCTCTTGAACGCATTGCCGCACCATCCAGTTTGGAATAGGGCGGCCCTCACGGACGGCATCCCGCACTTCCGTTCCACTGATGGGAGTGAGGTGTCCGTTCAATTCTTCGCCGTATGAATCACGCGTTGCATCATAGCCAATGGCGCCAAAGAAGACCGGCGCGATGCCGATGTCCCCGATGGTCTCAAACAGTCTTTGGCTGTCATCGGGTTTGTAGTAGTCCTTGATGCCTGTGTGATCGCGGCCGACGATGAAGTGGCTGCAGCCCATGTTCTGGCGGCAGATTGCCGTGAAGACTGCTTCCCGCGGGCCGGCATACCGCGGGTAGGAGGCGAAGCCGCTTAGCACCGCATGATTTTTGGGATAAATGCCGTTCTCCAGACATGCCTGATAGCTGGCGAGGACTGCGCTCGATTGAAAGTCCCCGCGCTTCCTGGGGCCGATGACCGGACTGATCAGGAGACCATCTGCGTCGGTAAGCCTTAGAGCCTCGAGCTGGATGTGCTCGTGAGCGCGATGGGCGACATTCCGGGTGTGGAAGCCCACGACCCGCTCCCAGCCCTTTTGGTTGAAAAGAAACCGCGTCTGCGACGGGGTTAGCATGAACTGGTTTTGGGAGGATGGCAATCGCCGGACCAGTGTTACTTCACCCGCCAGGAAAATGGGTCCGCGACCGAGGATGCGGGCGACACCCGGGTGGTCAGTTGAGGAGGTCCCAAACCATTTTTCGACAAGGCGCAGAGGGTCGAGTTCGAAGTGTTCGGTAACGTCCAGAATCGCGTGAACCGATCCTTCACTGGAACAAAGCGCAACGCGGTCACCCGCGGCCAGGTGACGGCCATGGTTCGCATTGACCTGCAGTGTGATGGGCAGCGTCCACACCGTGTCGTCAACGAGCCGGTTCCGTTCCAGCACGGACATCAGGTTGGCCCGACCCATGAAGCCGGTTAGCGGCGAATAGGTGCCCAGCGCGATTTGCTCCGCATCCATCAGGTCGGTATCGGCCACAACAACCCGATGGAGGAGGGCAAGGTCCGCTTCATCAATTCGTGAAAGAACCCGTTCCACCAGCGTTCCGCCATGTGGCCGGACGAGCAACGATCCATCCGGAATGATGCGCCCGCCATGCGCTTGCTCGAACTCAGAGATCACTTTCGCCACCATGCCGGCACACGCAATGGGATAGTGACCGACAGCGGTTTCCGCGGCGAGAACAAGCCCGTCGGCGCCATCGGCCAGCGTGTTGTAAATGTCGTTGATTTCGGCCCGCGTCGGCACGGGCAATTTAATCATGGACTCGAGCAGATTGGTGGCGACGAAAACTGGACGGCCGACAGCCTTGGCCCGTCGAATGATGTCCTTCTGATGCGCCGGGATCTTCGCCAGCGCGACCTGCCGGGAAAGGTCGCCGCGATCAATAAGGATGGCATCGGAATGCCGGGCGATCCCCTCAAGATTTGAAATGCCATTGAGCGATTCAATCTTGGAGATCAACGTCGCGCCTTCCCCAATGAGGGCCCGCATTTGGAGAACATCCTCCTCCCGATTCGCGAACGAGAGGGCGAAATGTTTCACGCCCATCTCGCGCCCAATTCTGATGGCTTCGCGATCCTTGGAGGTGATGGCGGGCAGGGCGATGTCTCGATGCACGGTCACCGCCTTGTTGATGTCAACCTGGCCGCCGTTGAGGATTCGCAGGGTGGCGCGACCGTTTTGCAGCGCCGCCACTTGCGCAACGACCGCATTAAAGTCGATCGTGATCAGATCGCCGACTTGCAGCAAGTCGCAGACGTTCTCAGGTGTGAACGTCAACCCTGCTTCATTCCCGGGCAGCGGAGAACTGTGGACCTCGACGAAGGTGTTTTCATCCAAACTCACCGGCGCGGACTCGAACGCACCCGTCCGAATCTGCGCGCCTTCGCTATCGAGGCAGACCGGCACGTTCGAGTGTTCCTGTAGAAAGGCGATGGCCGGACGGACGTCCTCAATCGCGGTGTGTGAGAGATTAATTCGGAACAGGCTGACCCCAAGAGCCTGAAGCCGCCGGAGCACTCGTGGCTGGCGCGTGGCGGGCCCAATCGTGCAGAGGATTCTTTTGTTCATGGTTGAGATTATATCGCGCAATGTTTCCAACGATCTGCTCGCCGATGGTTTTCGGCCGCCAAACCACCCGGGCTGTCTGACTCACATATAACGGCGGCTGAAAAGTGTGGCGGGTGGCGGGCCAATCGTGTGGCACCCGTGGGGATAGTAAACAACCCGGGGCCGGAGAGGGTCAAGCCAGAAAGCCCCGGCTCGTTTTGCTTTTTGCAGTTTGACTGCAAAAACCAAAACATTTGACTGCCGGCCTGTTCTCTCGTATTTCAAACTGGCCTGACACGACAAGTTATTCTGTTTTCACGAGAGATGAATAATGAAGCTCTTCACGGTTCTGTTTTATGAGCATGCAAACAGAATTGCGCGACTCGCGGGGCCGCGTCGAGCACTGGGAAAGCAAGCTGGTGTTCGAGTACTTTCAAAAGCGCAGCCACGGATTCTTCGTTGAAGTCGGGGCAAACCGTCCAAGAATGTTTAGCCAGACTTGGTTTCTTGAAGAGCAAGGTTGGAGGGGCATCCTGGTTGAACCTAATCCGCAGTTGTGCCAGTTGTTGCGAGAACAGCGTATTCACAGTCAAGTTTTTGAGATGGCACTTTGCTCCCCTTCTGATGTTGGAGAAGCTGATCTTTATTTGGCGAATGGAAGCGGGCACTCCGCCGTCAAACCGGAACCGGGCGCAGTGCTCACCGGGGAAAGAATCCGGGTCGCCATGAGAACTCTTGATTGGGTGCTGGAGAAGGGCCGTCCGGGTGAAATTGATTTTATATCCATTGATGTGGAAGGAATGGAACTGGATGTGTTGCGTGGGTTTGATCTAACCCGCTGGCAGCCGAAGCTGCTTTTCATCGAAGACATATTCGTTAACCATCAGAAACATAGTTATTTGAAATCGCACGGTTACAAACTGATTCGACGAACTGGTTATAATAACTGGTATGTTCCGCAACAAACGCCGGCGTCGTTATTCTCGGTGTCCACACCGCTGGAATTGTTCACTCTGACAAGAAAGTTCTGGCTCAACCCGCTATACGAACCCATCCGTCGGTGGTGGAAAGAGCGACACTTTCGCCCGCCGCTGAAGGCGAATAGACATTGATTCGGCCGATGGTCAATGTGCCAAGGATGGTCCTGGCAGCTCTTAATCTTGGTTACAACCGGCTCGACAGAAATATTGTCGGTTGGCTATGATGAGCGAACAGAAATATCCGATGGAACAAGAAAACTCTCGTGGACCAGTCGGCGGTGAACCGAAAGCCGGCCACCTGGGTGCGGACCAGAAACTGCTGATTATTGCGTTCCGAACCGGACGGCTGGCAAACCGATTGTTGCTGTTTGCCCATGTCATTGGCTTCGCCGCCGAACACGGACATCGCGTCGTCAATGTCGCCTTTCATTCCTACGCCCACCTTTTCGAGACCACGCGCCGGGACATCTATTGTCGCTATCCGGTTGCCCGGCGCCGGAGCCTGTTTGACCTGATTCCCGGGGTCGCGCCGGCCATCCGCAAGACACGGATTTTCTACCATTTCATCCGCCGTGCCAGCGAGTGGAACGGCTGTTTTCCGATCCTGGGCAAACGTGTGTTCACGCTCCGGGAGATTCCCCGCCAGACCCTTTTGCTGGACGCCGCGGAGGTGCAATCCCGCATGGCCGATGCCAAAATTGTTTTATTCCATGGCTGGCGGATTCGCGCGCCTGAATCCGTGCGGCGGCAGGCGGACCGCATCCGGGAGTTTTTCCAACCCATCAGTGAGGTCGGACAGGCCGTCCGTCAAAGCGTCGAACTCCTGCGGCAGAAGACGGATATCGTTGTCGGGGTCCACATCCGGCGCACGGATTATCGTACCTGGAGGGAGGGGCGTTTTTTTTTCGCCGTGGACCAGTATGCCGCCTGGATGCGCGAACTGGCCGGACAATTTCCCGGCCGCAAGACGGCTTTTTTCGTATGCAGCGACGAGCCGCGGCAGGCGCCGGAATTCACCGGACTCGCGGTCGTGATTGGCGCCGGACCGCCGGTGGTGGATTTATACACGCTGGCCGGGTGTGATTACATTCTGGGGCCACCCAGCACTTTTTCGCAATGGGCGTCCTTTTACGGCAACAAGCCGCTGTATCACCTCCGCAGCAGCGACGACCGGGTGGAACGCGACCGGTTCACCGTCTCCAATTTGGAGGAGATCCCGTGAACCCGCCATCGCGGGACCAGGCTTCTGAAACTCTTCGCCTCCGGCCAGAATAAGTTTGCTTCCAGCGATTGCGGCTCGCAACACTCGTGGCTGAAATCAGCAATGATTGTTTTTTGTCACATTCCCAGAACCGCGGGCTCAAGTTTTCAGTTTATACTCGAAAACAGCCTGGGTGTGTTCGCGTGCCATACCAATCATACCAAAAAGCCCGTTTTCACCCAGCGGGACCTGGATTTTGCGAGGAAAATGTTCCCCGGATTGCGGAGTATCGCCGGTCATAATCTGTTCGATCCGTTAAGCCTGTCCGTCCCCAACCCCTTTCACATCACCTTCCTGAGGGAACCGGTGGCCAGGGTTTTTTCCCAATACCAGGCTTCGGTCCTCAACGGCAACCGCAGGACGTTTGAAGAGGAATTGCGTCAAAACGAAGATCTTGAAAACCTGCATGTAAAACTGATGGCGGGCGGGAGAAATCTGGACAAGGCCAAACGCTATCTGGAAACGTGCGGCTTTGTCGGCTTGACGGAAAAATTTGAACTTTCCCTTCAGGTCCTGGAACGGCTTAGCCCCTACCCGCTGAACCTGAACTATAAACGGAAAAATCTCGCGCCGGACAACCGGATCAAAAAATCCCTGGAGAACGACAGCCGGCTGGTCGAAATGACCAGGGAATACAACAGGCTGGACCTCGAACTCTATTCATTCGGGGTCAATGAGATTTTTCCCCGACTGTGCGCCAGTGCCGGCTTGGATCCTGCGGACCAGCTCGCATGCCACGGTCAGTACACGAGCGAGATAAAATGGAAATATTTGCTCTGCCACCTTTACAACATGTCGTTTTACCGGCAAGTCTGCAAAGCTCGTAACAAGTATTTTTCTGCACCGGCGCCTTCGGGCAATGCGGTTGGGAAGTAAGCCGGGAGCCGGCCGTGAAGAGCCGGGTGGGCGCCGGGATTTACCGGGATCGTTTCACAATTCTTTTGCGGGCGGCGTGAAGGGTGGGATACACTGTCCGTGGTTCAAGCGCCGCGCAAACGCGCAGGACCCATTGAATTTCAACGCCATGCCCGAACCGGTCAGCCTTTACATCATCGCTTATCAGGAAGCAGCCAACCTGCGGGAGGTGCTGCCGACGGTGTTGTGGGCGGATGAAGTTGTCGTCGTGGACTCGTTTAGCCCCGACGACACGGTGCAGGTTTGCGCGCAATTCGGCGTGCGCCACGTCAACCTGCCCTTCGACGGCTTCGGCAAATTGCGCAACCAGGCGCTGGCTTTGCTGAAACACAACTGGATTGTGAGCGTTGATTCCGACGAGCGCAGCACGCCGGAATTTGCCGCCGAAGTGCGCGTCACCCTGGCCGGGCCGCGGCACGCGGCTTATTTTGTGCCGCGCCGGAACACGTTTCTTGGCCGGCCCGTCCGGTTTTGCGGGATGTACCCGGACTATCGCCAGCCGCAGGTGTTCGACCGCCGCCAGTTTCGCTATCGTGAGGATCTGGTGCATGAGGGATTTGAATGCGACGGCAGCATCGGCTATTTCAAAAATCCGGTTTTGCAGCATCCTTTCCCCACGCTCGCCGCGGTAATGGCCAAAAATGAAAAATACACCACGCTGATGGCCCAACGCTATTTCGCCGCCGGCCGCCGGGCCGGATGGTCACACCTGGCGTTTCATCCGCTGGGCGGCTTCGTGAAGAAATATTTTTTCCAGCAGGGCTTCCGCGAAGGCACGCACGGATTTTTGATCGCGGCGCTGCACGCCTATTACACCTTTATCAAATACGCCAAGTTGTGGGAATTGCAGCAGCAGACAAATGGCCGGCCCTGACATGGATGGTTCAGTCATCATCATCACGCGCAACACCTGTGCTTTGACCTGTGCAGCGGTTCGTTCGGTGCCGGCGGCGGCGGGTTCGTTGACCTGGGAAGTCATCGTCGTGGACAACGGGTCGGGTGATGATACCGCTGCGGTGCTGGCGCGGGATTTTCCGTCGGTCACACTCATCCGCTCCGAAGCCAACCTCGGCTTCGCGCGCGCCTGCAATCTCGCGGCGAAACCGGCGCGCGGGGAGTTTCTGCTGTTGCTCAATTCGGATGCCCGCCTGCAACCGGACGCGCTGGAACTCACCTGCGCCTGGATGCGCGCCCATCCCGATTGCGCCGTGACCGGGGCGCAACTGCTCAACGCGGACGGTTCGCGCCAGAATTCCATCGCCAATTTCCCGACGCTGGCGACGGAACTGTTGAACAAGTCGCTGCTGCGCCGGTTGTTCCCCCGCCGGTTTCCCGGCAAGGAACATCCCTTCACCGGACCGGTGGAGGTCGAGACGGTTGTGGGCGCGTTCATGTTGATCCGCAAGGAAGTGTGGGACAAGCTCGGCGGCCTGGATGAGCGCTACTTTTTCTTTTTCGAGGAAACGGATTTTTGCCTGCAAGTCTGCCGGGCGGGTTTGCGGGTGATGCACCTGCCCGACGTGCGGGTCTGGCATGACCAGGGACAGACGGCCAAGCAAGTCTCCGCCGCGGCAAGAATTGAATACTGGCGCTCGCGTTACGCTTACTTCGCTAAAAATCAATCCCCATTGACACGGTCAATCCTGACCGCCGGCCTGATGACGCGGTTGCTCTTGGACTGGCTCGCGGCACTGTTGCTGGTTCTCGTCACCTTCGGCCAAAGCGGGCGCTGGCGTTTACGTTGCCGCGTCTGCACGGCGCTGGTCGGGTGGCACCTGTGCGGCCGCCCGGCAAAGGCGGGGCTTCCGCGTTGACCCTGCCGTCAGTCTTTTTTGCCATCGGCGGCGGGAGCGCCATCAATAATGGCTGACATCCGATCCAGCTTCGCCAGAATGGCAGAAACACACTCAGCCACGCTCATTTTGTCGGTGTGCAATTCGAGTTCCGGGTTCAAGGGCGGTTCGTAAGGGGCGGAGACGCCGGTAAACTCCTTGATTTCACCACTGTGCGCCTTGGCGTAAAGACCTTTGGGATCGCGCTGCTCGCAGACGGCCAGCGGCGCATTCAAATACACCTCGATGAATTTTCCTGGTGGTACCAACTGGCGCGCCGCTTCCCGATCGGAACGGTATGGAGAAATGTACGCCGTGATGCAAATGATGCCGGCATCGGCAAACAGTCTGACGACTTCCCCCACCCGCCGGATGTTCTCGCGCCGGTCCTCCGGTGAGAAACCCAGGTCGGAACAAAGGCCATGGCGCGTGTTGTCGCCGTCCAGCAGGTAGGTCCGCCTGCCCCGGTTGAACAATTCGCGCTCCAGTTCCGTGGCAATCGTGGATTTGCCGGAGGCGCTCAAACCCGTGATCCAGATGACGCAGCCGGAGTGGCCGCTCAGATGCGCGCGCTGTTCAGCCGTGATCCTGCCCTGGGTCCAGAAAATATTTTTGCTCAATGGCTTGTTCATGCAATGCCGGATGCCCCCATTCAATCTTCTGTTTACAAAACCGTCCAGCAGGAAAACTGGCGCGCTTTAAATCTGTGCTTTTCCATTGGTGGCGGGGTGCATAGCCTGACGCCTCATGGTTCGTAACGAGAATATTCTGCTGATTCGCCTTAAATCCATCGGCGACATCCTGTTCCTCCTGCCGGCGGTGCATATGGTCCGGGAAAATTTCCCCGGCGCGACCATCACCTTTCTCACTTCCAGCGAGAATGCGCCGCTGTTGCAGGGCTTCCGGGAGGTGGACGAAGTCATCACGCTGGATCGCGCACGGTTTCAGAGCGGAAATCCCCTGGCCATTGTGTCGGAGGCGTTTTCCCTGTTTCGCCGGTTGCGCCGCGGAAAGTTTTCGCGGGTCGTGGATTTTCAGGGCTACGGCGAGACGGCGTGGCTGGCCTGGTTGAGTGGTGCGCCGCACCGGTGGGGAAATGTGTACCACCAGGGACGGCGCTGGGCTTACACGTACGGCGTGACGCGCAATGAGCGCATTCATCACGTGGACTGGTATCTCTCGCTGCTGGAGCAATGCGGCCTGCGTTCGGGAACAATTCTCAACAAATTCGTTCTGCCGGACGGCGCGCTGGCTGAAGCGCGAAGTTTTTTGGCCGCACACCATTTAAATGCCGTTTCATCCCTCCTCTTTATTCAACCCTTCACCAGTTCACCGCAAAAAAACTGGCCGCTCGACCGCTATCTGGCGGTCGCCCGGCATTGGCAGCTGCGCGGAGTGCAAATCCTGTTTGGCGGCGGGCCGGCGGAACGCGCCGCCCTGGAACCGGCCCGCCTGGCGGGCTTTCCGGTCTCTGCCGGGGTGCCGCTGCTCGTCACCGGCGGGCTGGCCAAACTGTCCACGCTGCTCCTGGGCGGCGATACCGGGGTGTTGCATCTGGCCGTGGCGATGGGCAAACGGGTGGTGATGATCATGGAGTCCGTGGCGCCGGGCCGGCCGCATCCCTATCAACACGCGGACTGGGCGCTCGCGTCACCCAACAACGACCGCATCATCTCCAGCGTGGAGACTGAAACCGTCATTGCCGCCTGTGCGCAGGCCTTCAGCGAAATGAACGGCAAGGCCTCCGGTTGAAACGGAACCGGGCGCATCAATCGCCAAACAATTTTTTCAACTGGTCGCGGGCCGCGGTCTCACGAGAATGGCCGGCTGCTTTCGGCGTCCAGGTGCGGTGGACAAACTCAAAATACTCGCAGAAATTGCCGGCGTGCTTTTCCAGCACCGGCTCGGCCCGGCGCTCGCGGCATTGCTGGGCCGCGCGCGGGTCGTAGTGCGCGCAGTTCAGACAGACGCGCAGGTCCGCCCGGCATTTCATGCAGGTTTCACCGCGTCCCGGCTGGCCGGTCAGGGTCCATTCCTCGCCGCAGTTGTGGCAGTGTCGGGTCAAAGACATATACGATTTATGATTTACGATTGACGATTTGAATCAGCATTATTGACTGCAAGCCAATCATAAATCATAAATCGTAAATCGTAAATCGCCCGATTCAGATGAAAAGGTCAATGACTGTCGTCTTCTGGCTCCTGCTCGCCCTGGCCGGCGCGGCCGCGTATGCCACACTGGCGTTTCGCCGGAGCGAGCCGGTCAACTCCGCCTATATTCTCATCGCGGCGGTCTGCACCTACGCCATCGGCTACCGGTTTTACTCGAAATGGATCGCCGCCCGGGTGCTCGCGCTCAACGAGCGCCGTGCCACACCCTGCGAAGTCCACGACGATGGCAAGGACTTCGTGAAGACGAACAAATGGGTGGTCTTCGGCCATCACTTCGCAGCGATTGCCGGGCCGGGACCGCTCGTCGGGCCGGTGCTCGCCGCGCAATTCGGTTATCTGCCGGGGACGTTGTGGATTCTCATCGGGGTCGTGCTCGGCGGTGCGGTGCAGGATTTTGCCGTTTTGTTTTGCTCGATACGTCGAGACGGCAAATCGCTCGGCCAGATGGTCAAGGAGGAATTGAATTCGCCGGCCGGCTTCATCGCGGTGCTGGCGATTCTGGCCATTCTGGTGATT
>Ga0187873_1002782_pt1 | contig 12985 bp, 11 predicted proteins | sample June2016WEW_16_1_2_FD_133012 | JGI IMG/M metagenome (GOLD analysis project Ga0187873, IMG submission 133012) | Peatland microbial communities from SPRUCE experiment site at the Marcell Experimental Forest, Minnesota, USA - June2016WEW_16_100 | ecosystem: Environmental > Terrestrial > Soil >... | reverse complement strand
CCTACTGCCCCCAGCATGGGCGGACCCCCTTCGTGAAGTCCATGGAGGAAGAAGGCCCGGACGTGTTCCTGGTTTACATGACCTACGACGACATCACTCACATCTCGGAAGAGGTGAAGGCCCGCAATATCCGCCGATGGTCGCACGATCCGGCAATGCTCGCAGCTAGAACACAGGGCCATGCAACGTCCAATTCTGGCTTGATCTTCCCGTTCCCTACCAAAGACATCCTCTACGACCCCGCGCTCATCTCCATCGGCAAGAGGTGGAAGTTCCTGGGCGGCATGGACGTTGGCTGGACCCACCCAACGGCGGCCGTAGGGCTCGCTCTGGACCCGATGGCTGATGTTGTCTACTGCTACGTGGACTACGAGCAGGACCGCAGGCCTCCGGTCTACCACTACGGCGAGTTGGACCGCTGGGGACGGTCAATGACGTTCATGATCGACCCCGCTTCTGACCAGGTGGCCCAGAAAGATGGCGAAAAGATCCTTGAGGAATACTGGACTCTGGCCCATGGTTCTGGTTGGGAGAACATTGATGAGGATAAGCGCAAGTTTATCAAGGCGGACAACTCGTTTTTGACTGGGATGGGCGCAATCTGGCATCGGCTGGAGACAAATCGCCTATTTATCAGCAAAAATCTAAAAAAACTGATCGATCAATACGCGAATTATGAGTGGAATAAGAAGGGTGATGGGCCGATGGAGGAAACTCCAAGCCGGAAATTCGACATCATCACCTCTTTGCGCTACGGGGTGAAGGACATCACCCAGTATGCCCATATTCTGAATGATTTTCCGCCCTGGATGACAGCCGAGGACTTCGAGGAACCGGTTCAGGAACAGGTTTGGCGTCCCTACAAGGCTGGTGGCGGTCCTCCGATCACCGATCAGTTTGGGAAGCCGTTCTAGTCCTAGAACAGTCAAACAACAGCTTGGATGGTGAACGGTTGAGTGTAGACAAGCCCCCATTTCCAGGAGGCTTGATCTGAAATCAGCTTGGCATGGAGCCACGGCGTCGTCCAGACTCATCCCCGCGACTCAAACGAGGCCCGGTCAACCTGTAACCTCTCGTCGCGCTGCCCGCATATTGGCGGTTTCCCCTCTGCCGGGATGATGACTCGGGGGATTCGTGTGGGTGGTTGTTCCAAGGCCACACGCCGGGATGGACTTACCCCGGAATCGGAATTGTGTTCTATGGAAGGGATACTAAGACGGGGTATGCCGCTCAAATTGCCCTACGCATTGCCCGCTGTGAGAGTGGTCGGGGTGCGTTCCAATACCAAGTTTAGGCAGTCAGAGAGATGACGCAACAAAAAAAGGTCCCCCGCTCTCACCCGGGGGACCCGATAGTTGCGGCGCTTAGCACGGCGACCATCTCAAGAAGAAGTATACCTCCCTGGGCAATGCTGGCAAGAGGTAAATTTTAATCTGTGTATAAAAAGTATACATGTGTAAAAAGTAGCCGTTCTGGCTAAAAAGTTTACATCCTGCTATGATTGCCCCCGGGAGCGTGATCGTGGCATATCCGGGAGGCCAGGGATTAGGGTCAATGGCTGCGGCCAGGATGCCGAGTGCCCCACAGGGCTCTCCGATGATGTCCCTTCAGCCCCCGATGTCAGGCCCGAACAGCGTTCCGCCTGACGATAAGCCAATCGGTGAAGTTGCTCACGAAGACTTGAACGACATGAGCGAAGAAAGCAAGCTCATCGGCCAGTTTGAGAACGAGATTCAGCTTTCCGATGATGCCCGCAGGGACAAAGAGTGGGCGTGGTGCAAAATCGAGAAGTATCTGCGCGGCAAGGACGTGAATGAGCCCCGCGAAGGCTACGAGGAATCCACCTTCTTCTACCGCCGCCTTCCTCGCATTGTCCAGATCGGCCGTGCCAAGCTCTACAAGCAGGTCTGCCCCCTCCAAGGACGGCCGTGGGAGATCAAACCGAGTCCCAGGCGCAGAACAGCCATGGATCCGAAGGAAGAAGAACGGCGTGTGTCTCGCCTTCGGGAAGAATTCGAGGACATCCACGAAGCCATGGAGTTGGAAAACTGCATGGACGAGATGTGTACGCAGTTGTCCTCTCTGGGATCTTCAGTCGTTGTCGGCCCGACCCAACTTCGCCAGCCGGCGCTTCGCTGGAATGACGGGGACGAGGAAATCGACAAGGAAGACATACGAAAGCCCATGTGGGAGTTCATCGATCCGAAGCGTGTCTACCCGGACCCCAATACGCGCTTCCAGCAGGGTTTGGAATACGTCCACATTCACCACGTCATGTCTGCCCACCAGATTCGCAGTCTCCAAGACGACCCGACCTTCATCAATACCGAGTTGGCCGACCTGATTATCGACATGCCGGACGGGAACTGGGCTGGGAACCTCCGGCGCTGGGAAATCTTCCCCTTCCCAACGAATGTCAGCAACGCGATGTTGAACCGCTACATTGTGTGGCGGAGGATCGGCGTTCTGAATTCGCAGGCGATGGAAGACCTGGGTGAAGACATCCAGGCGCAGATCAAGGAACTGGACATCACCAACGACGAAGGTGTGGTCGTCGGGCATCGGGACTACAAGGGACTCGACAAGGCCCAGAAGGTGGCTCTGGTCGATGGCATCTGGGAAATCTGGTGGTGCGGGAAGCACATCCTGAAAGTTTCCAAGCGCAAGTTCCAGCCCAAGCGGATGTACGTTCATTTTATCCCGTTCCGGGTGGACCCGGGCAGCATCTTCGGCGTCGGGGCCGGTGAATCCGGCCTTGAAGTGTGCGAGATGTTGATCAACATCTGCCGTTCGATTGACGATGCTCTGGCTGACACGTCTGGGTTCCAGGCGATGATTGATGCTGGAGCCATCGAGAACAAGGATCTGACCATCCGTGGCCGCAAGACATGGCTCTGGCGGGACAAGGGTGTAAACAAAAAGGTTGGGGCCACTGGTAAGCCCATCGAGTTGTTTACCGTCCCCTCCAATCTGGACAAACTCCTGGAGTGTGCCAAGTATTTCGAGTCTCTGATCCCGGTGGTGACCGGGTTCACAGAGAACGCAGACGGGAAGGCTCTTGGTTCCGGAGTTCGCACAGACGACATGCTGGAACGCATCTGGGAGTCCCTGGAAGAATTCATCAAGGACGTGGTGGGCAACGTGGACCGCTATTGGTGGAAGCCCCACCTCCGGGACTGCTACCACTGGATCAAAACCTACTACGAGAACAGAGCCGAGTTCATGGTCGAAGCTGATCTTCAGGTCCAGGGCGTCAAGGGCGCTTTGCGGCGTGAGATCGTTGGGCGCAAGGCCAAAGAACTGTTCAAGGAACTGCACCAGTACGGTCTGCCGAAGTGGCTTGATGAGATCGAGTTCCTGAAGGCCATCTCTGAGGGGATGGGCCTAGACCAGGAGTTGGCTGTCAAGACAGTGGACCAGTATGTGGAGGCTATGCAGCTTGAACTTCAGCAGAAGATGCTGAACGATGCTCCGGCCAATGCTCAGAAGGACAAGGAACGGGCACATGCTTCGGCTCTGGATACCATGGCCGAGATTTTCAAGGCGGGCATGGCACAAGGGAAGGATGGCCTTCCACCTCCCATTGTTATCCCGGCGGCCGAGCAGATGTTCAAACTCACCGGGAAGATGGACGAGAAGACCATCGCCGCGTTTGCTGTCTGGTCCACCATGTTGTCCCAGCAATACCTCGCAGCGGCGTCCGCCACGGCCGATCAGGCCAAGGTTCTGGGCGCTCCGGTTCCCATCGACAGCCCGAACGAGTTAACCCCGGCAGAGAAACAGGCTAGGGGCCTTACTCCACAGTCTCAACAGGGTGGCCAGCAGGCTCCACAGGGTGCCACCCAGTCTCAACCCACCCAACCACCCCAGGGGATGTAAATGACCGACCAGAGGGACATCTTCAACGCACGAATCAAATCGCTCATACCCGAGATGGCTGAGATGACCGAGGACGTGTCTGAGAAGTCTGACCTTCTGACCGAGGATTTCGTTTCCCAATACGGGGTGACGCCAGATCAGGCTTCCAGCCTGTTCCGGGATGGCAGCACCTTCAAGACGATGATCGAACACATGTATCAGGATGCCGTGGACGTTCTGCGGGACTGCGACCTTGCCACTGAGGGCCCAAGGGTCCAGGGCCAGGTCCAGTTGCTCAACCTGTTCCTCAACATCCCCAACCAGATCGAACAAATCAACGTTGCCCCAACGCTGGGTCGTCAGCATTTCGCTGATCCCCAGGGGCCAGGAGCTAACTAATGCCACAGGTCATCAACCCTCACAAGAAGGACTACAAGGTTCCCAAGATGTCCCCGAACGATCAGGCGGCCTTGGACAAACTCCAGGAACGTCTTGGCATTACGGTGGACCCGAAGACTGGCGAACTGAGTTCCGGTTCCGGGTTCCAGGTCAGCGTGGACGCCGAAGGCAAGGCCACGGTGTTCAAGGACGAAGCCATCGAAGGAAGTAATTACGAAGGAGACGCGGACCCCCTGGGCGGTGAAGAAACCGGCTTCGGGTCCACCCTCCTCCAGACCGATCATGAAGTTGTCGTCAGCCCCTACGAGCAGGACAAGGTCCAGCCCGACGAGGAAGCCCTTCCCCCGGAAGGACCCGAGGCAGGGCCCGAGCCGGAGCCAGAACCCCAGCCTAAGCCCAAGGGCCTCGATAAGCGGGAAGCCGACGCCCGCAAGGCACAGTCGGAGATGATGAAGACGAAGACCAGCCTGGATCGAACCAAGCTGGAGGTGGAATCCAAGATCGCGGAGTTCCAGGATCTTATCCAACAGGCGGAAGTGCTCAAGGCTACCGGGTCGGCATTCGTCCCCCCGGACCTGAACCCTGCCGATGAGGCTACGATCCGAACCTACCGTGAGGACTTCCCCGAAGCCGTCTCCGTCATGGAAGCCCTGGTCGCTCCGGTCTATGCTGCACTCAGCCAGATCCGAGAACAGACCAACGCAACCGCACAGCGCGTGGGCGAGCATTTCGCCAAGCAACGCAGCGAAGCGGTGCAGGCCGAGATCTACAAAGTGGTGCCGGCCGCCAAACTGGAGCAGATCAAGGCCAGCCCCGAATTTTTGGACTGGATCACCGCTCTGCCCAAGAAGAAGCAGAACTACATTTTCGCTGCCATGGATGGTCCGGCCAGCACCCTCGATCCGAACGATGTGCTCGAAGTGCTGCACGACTTTTCCAGGGCCACTGGGACGGACATCGGGATCAATGCCCCCGTCGCACAGCCCCAGAAGCGAGAACGCCGTCCTGAAATGGACACGACGCCAAATCTGCGCACCGGGTCCGCCCTCCCGGAAGTCCCTCGGGCTCCCAGGAACAACCAACCGACTCCGTTCACTCCAGAAGAAATGGCCCAGCCAGGGTTCATGAGAGAAGGACTCTCTGAAGGGTCTTTGGAGCAGAGGAACCTCTTCCGCCAACGACTTGAACTGACCCAAAGCCTCAACTTCAATGGGCGCACTGCGTCCACGTTGATGCGGGCCTAGTTCCTTTGAACAAAGGAATTCATCATGGCTATTACCCGTGTCGTCCCTACCGCTAATACCGGTATCCCCGCTGCCTCCCAGGCTCTCCTCATTGAGGAGATCGTCGAAGGTCTGACCATGGATGTGATGCGCCGGGAATCCTATCTCGGCAAGATCGCCAACACCGAAGCGCTCAAGAAGCTGGAACAGTTCGGTGACCAGATCACCTTCCGCGTCCTGAATCCTCCTCCGATCCAGCCGTACTACGCCAATATGGACCTGGTGCCAACCGTCACGACTGGCACGAACTTCACGGTCCAGGTCAACAACGCCTTCTACGCCTATCCCACCCTGGACATCGTGGACATCAAGGAGATCAACCTCCCGCTCATGTCCCAGATCGCCAGGATGATGGCCGACGCGATGGCCGAGAACGAATACCTGGTGGTCGTCGCCGGGCTCATCACCACGGTCTATGGCGCTCCTACCATGGTCTACGAAGGCCAGATCCCGGGCACCGTCGCCTACAACCCGGCCGTGCCGACCTACGTGTCCAGCACCGACCGGACTGATCCCGACTACATCATCAACCAGTTCCTTGCCGCCCGGAAGGCCTACAACCAGATGGGTATTCCCCGCAAGGGCCGGTATGCGATGGTCAACAGTGACGTTGAGCAGATCCTGCTCCAGTCCGACCAGTTCACTTACCAGATCAACGGCGAGCGCAATGCCAAGGCGATTGAAGACGGCGACTTCTCCATGCGCGTGGCCGGGTTCGACATCATCGTGACCGATGCCATCCCCACTGCGACCTACGGCGGCGTCTCCAACATCTGCCAGGGTGTCCTGGGCCACGTGAACGGGCTCGGGTTCGTTCGCCAGATCATGGAAACGGACATCAACTTCAAGATGCAGACCAAGGCCGGCCGCGCTTGCCGGACCTTCGATGTGTTCGGCTACGGGCTGTCCGATAGCCGCTACATGGGCGCCTTCCCCCTGAAGGTCGCCTAGACTCTCCTGCGGTCGCCAGGGGGAGGATGGTTCCTTCTCCTGGTCCCGCCCTTTTAAGAGGTTTCACATGGCACTCAAAGACGGAATGGAAGACCACCGGGAGGAAGCGCGAAAGGCCGTTGCCATTCGATACGATGCCTTCCCCTCTGGCAAGCGTCCCGCTGACCAGATCAGGTCGAGCGGCGTGTCCGAGGAATTCTGGGTGTGGCAGGTTCATGCCGCGATGACCCAGAAGTCTCTCCAGGGCCATTGCCGGCTGATCATGGCCGACAGTGAAGAAGGCAAGGCGATCATCAACGGGACCGACCTGTCCAACATCACCAACGAATTTCTGCTCGGTCTGGACCCTCCCGATGACGATACCAAGCTGCGGGAGATGGCCAAGCGGTTCAAGGTGGACGTGAAACCTGGGACCAAGAAGAAGGTCACGGTTCTGCGCATCCTGACCGAGATCGAAAAGGGCGTGAAGCCCAGTGAACCAGTGGCCGTCTAGCGGGGCAACACCATGACCCAGTATGCCTACATCCGTGACCGAATCGAGCCATTCCGCGACGACCTGAAACCTCGCGTGGCCCAGCTTTCGTATCAGGTCGCGTGTAGGCAAGTGGCTCTGGAAACCCTCGCTCTACGCGAATTTGTCGAGTTCACGATCCCGGCCGGCACGATCTGTCAGCCGATCTACGACCCTACTTACGAGAGAGAGGCGATCTACATTTTTAGGGCGAAACTCAGTGGCCATCGGCGGGACCTACCGCTCTACAACCAAGAGGCGCTGGAGGATCTTTACCACAATCTGTCCCCATTCGAGGGGACGATTGCAGCCTACACCACTGACCAGGGCCAGTTCTGGCCCAATCGCCCGCCCGCAGCCGACACCCAGGTCATCGCAGATGTTGCCTACAAACCAATCGGCGACTTTGATGAAGTCGGATTCGGGCCTGAGTTCGAGGACGCTATTGTCCATGGCGCCCTCGCCCATTTCCTCGCGCTGCCTGGCTCCGGACAAGACAAGTCCGAGGCCAGGCGGCTAGAGACGCAGTTCATTACCGAGTGCAGCTCGCTCCGTGGTGCTAATCTGGTCGGAGATGCTGGCTACAAGCGGGCGTCGGTCGCCCCCAAGCGGCACCATTTCGGTCAGGGGTTCCACTCCAACATTCTGAGGTATTAAATGGCAAAGGGCCGGTCCATCCTGGTGGTTTCCCACTTCGGCGGGGTCGGCGAGTTGTGCAAACGGTTCCTTGGAGAAGGGAACCGTGTCCGCTACTGCATCAAGGATAAGCCCAGCCAGGACATCAACGATGGCCTGATCCAGAAGGTGAAGCGCTGGGAGCCTTACGTTGCGGAGTCGGACCTGATCGTTTTCGATGACACAAATTTCGGCAAGGTGGCCGATGAACTGCGGGCCCAGGGCAAGGCGGTCGTCGGGCCTTGTCCCTACTCCGACAAACTTGAGATGGACCGTGGCTTCGGGTCGGAGGAGATGGAAAAGGCCGGGATGACGGTGATCCCGGACTGGAACTTCACCTCGTTCGATGAGGCCATAGCCTTCGTGAAGCAGAACCCGGGGCGCTACGTGGCAAAGCCCAGTGGCAAGGCCCAGGATGAGAAGGCCCTGACCTACGTAGGGAAGCAGGAAGACGGCTCAGACGTGCTCGCCATCCTGGAGAACTACAAGAAGAAGTGGGGCCACAAGATCCACGAAATTCAACTCCAGCAGTTCGTGAAGGGGGTTGAGATTGCCTGTGGTGGCTTTTTCAATGGCAAGGAGTTCATCCAGCCTATCTTTATCAACACGGAATACAAGAAGTTTATGAATGATGATCTGGGCCCAAATTGCGGGGAGAGCGGGACCACCGCCTATTGGCAGCGTGGTGGGCGTCTCTACCATGAAACGCTAGAGAAGATGGCTGCTCCGTTGCGGGCGGCCGGCTACAGCGGGTATTTTGACATCAACCTGATATGCACCAAGGAGGCGGCCTATCCTCTGGAATTTACCTGTTTTGACGCCGAAACGGAGATACTCACGGACCGTGGTTGGCTATCATATCAAGATGTCAAGGCAGGAGACAAAGCCTTTTCAATCAACCCAAAGAACCGCCGGATGGAATGGAAATTCATAACACATAAGGCTATCCGGGATTATGATGGGGATATGGTCCAGTTTGGACATCCCGACCGTGTGCATACGGGTCTTTCTGCTGTCGTCACTCCTGAACACAAGATGCTAGTTACTGGGCGCAATGGGGAATCCCGGTTGGTCAGGGCAGATTCTATACCACATGGGAACAAAATCATTCGCTATGGGGTTTGGGATTCGGGTGAAGATGTGGAATGGGTAGAAATACCTGAATACATTGAATCCCACCATACTGGACGTCACCATGGTATGGCTAAGGTTGTCCACCCAGCCTACAAAGTCCCAGCAGAAGCGTTCATGGGATTCCTGGGGCTACTCCTGTCTGAAGGATCTAGCCGCCATTATGGGGTTCAAATTGCCCAGTCTGCGAACAGCCGGCATCGACCTGAAATTGAAAAAATTCTTAACGATACAGGTATGCCATACAGAGTGCAGGAAAGCGGAGATTACCAGATCGATTCTGTCCAGGTAACAAACATGCTCCTTGAATATGGTATTTTAGGGGATAAGTGCTACAACAAAAAAATACCATATCGTTTCAAAAATATGTCGCCACGGCTTCTTGAAAAACTTCTGCGCGGGTATCTAATAGGAGATGGTAACACCCACATCAGGACAGGCCAGCCAGTGATTTTCACCACATCGGATTCTCTTGCTGGGGATCTTCAAGAAATACTTTTGAAGTGTGGCACCGTCGCCAACATCCACGTACAGAAGACTACTGGGACAGAAATGGCTGTTTCGGGCAAGGTCTACACGAGGAAACACGACATGCACTACTTGGCCTACCGGAAAATCAATCGAGATACTTACGTTGATGGCCGAATGCAGGCGGTTGTCCCTTATAAGGGGGAAGTATGGGATGTGGAGGTTGAAGATTGGCATACTCTCTTGGTCCGTCGCCATGGCAAGGCTTACTTCAGCGGTAACTGCCGCTTCGGTTTCCCCACTGTTTGGCTTCAGATGGAAGGGATCAAGTCCAACCTGGGCGATTTCTTCGATGCGCTTGGGAACGGCAACAAGTTCAATCTTCAAGTGGAGTCCGGGTTCCAGATGTGCGTGGTCTGCACCGTGGCCCCCTACCCCTTTGAGGACCCCGAAGGTTTCAAGAAATATGCCGAGGGGCGCAAACTGGAATTCAAGGATCCGACCCTCAGTGGCATCTACCTCTCGGATGTGAAACTTGTCGGCAACGAATGGGTGTTGGCTGGTAACAGCGGATACGCAGCGATCTGCGTCGGGCTCGGGCAGACCATGGAGGAAGCGAAGGAGAACGTCTACGAACGGGTCAAGTCCGTGAGTATCCCGGACATGGCATACCGAACTGACATCGGTTTCAAGTGGAACAACGACCGCGACAAGCTTCAGGCTTGGGGATGGATTTAGATGGACCTAGCCGACCTGACCGCAGATGTTCGGAACCTGATCGGCTACGGAGCCTATGATCGCCTGTTCTCCCAGGAGATGACGACAGACGCGATCAACTTTGCCTGCGATGAAGTCGCGGAGCTTATGGGCATCACCCGGGTTGACGTGATGCTGCCGGTTTCTAGCAACACGGCGATCATGCCGGCTGATGTCAGCCGAGTAGTGGGGGTTCAGATTGGGACCGTCGCTACCTCGCCGGCCGGGTCCTTCACTGCCGTCTGGAATGTCCCTTCGCAGGAGGGGTTCTTGACGCTGCCCTTGGAATGGGAAGTGGATGTCCTCCCCCTTGGAGGACCGACCCCCGTAACATTCGCTTGGAACATGGTCGGGTCAGAAGGCGGGTCCGCGTCCTTCGCTTCCGGTAACGCAGGCGAGGTGGTCATCAGTTCGGTCAGTTTGAGCGAAGGCGAATATCTCAATGTGACGTGCGTAGTTACAGTCCCCGGGCAGTCGGCGCAATCCCTGTCGCAATCCGTCCAATACGTGGAGGCATAGATGGGCAAGGTGCTGTGGGAAAGCGAGATCATGACTGAGGACCAGAAGAACCCGAACTGGCGGTCCAGGACAGGTGAGCCTACCGTGTGGATCCAGTCGGACGGTCAGACGATCCTCCTAAACGGGCAGCCTTCTACGGGGTATGTGCTGGTTGGCTACATCCAGGAACCCACCGCAATGGTGAACCTGACCGATACCCCGGATGCCAGGATCAAAACCTACTTGCACCAGTATCTCAAGTTCGCTGCGGCATCTTGGCTCCTGAAACAGTCTGGGCAGGGCCAGAATCTCAAGAAGTCGAGCGAGTATTACGCTGCCTTCGTGGCGGGTCTGGGGATGGGGCCGCTGGGCCAAGCTAGTAAGACGGTCAGGGGGTAGAGATGAACTTGGCGCAGATTCAACAGAAGACGCTGGAACTGCTCGGAGACGCAGCAGAAGGGTCTTCTACGTTTGTGCCGAATGGGGACTACACGAACTTGAACGCGGCAATTCAGTGGGCCCAGGAACAGGCTGCCACCGAATTAGGATTGACGTTCTTTTTTGAGTCATCGCTTCCTGTCGTGGCGCAAGCCCCCCCGGTTGGGATGCCTACTACCCCAGGGGCATACGGTGGGGTAGCCATACCGTCTGACTGCATTGAATTGGTTAGAGTAGCGATTGGTGTGGCTCCATCTTCTGGGACGTTGGTTGCGCCGCAATTTTTATTTACTGGTATTAGCATGGAAGCCTATCTATCCATCTATACCTCTACTGACGAAGGGACGTGGACCAGCCCAGACGATAGCGTCATCATCGATTCCGGGCAGGGGACGACTAGGGTATGGGTTGAACCTCAAACTGGATATACCGGTGGTGCGACAGCAACGCTTGAATTGTCCGTGACGGGTGGGAAGTATTCTGGACAAAACTTTACTCAGGAATTTTCTTGTTGGGATCCAAATGTAGACTTTGAAATGACATCTTCGTCTTTCAATCCAAATCCTAATGAAGAATTTACAGTTAGTGGTCAAAACCTTGGTTTCCCAGGGGGAACGCTCAATGGTTCACAGCCTGGGTTAATGAACTGGAGTTCTTCGTCAAACTGCACCCTGGTTAGCGGACAAAATACAGATGTGGTGACTTTCTCTGTGAATAGCGATGCCAATCCTGGAGACCAGATCACGATCTATCTAGAATACATTTACGTGGTGGTCAACACCTACACGTTCTCGGCACCCAATCTTTCTATCCCTGTTGGCAGCAGTAATTAGGCGCGAGGTGAATCATGGCAGCGACAACTCTATATGGAAATACTTGGTTGGGGGATTCGGAACCTACGACCGGTGTATTGGCCTGCCAACAGTGGATCCAGCCTACCTCTGGTGAGATGTATTATCGAGACACGACCAATACCGTTTGGACGGCGTTCGGGAACGTGAACAACAACATGGGTGGTGCCGTCATGGTGTCCGGGGACACGATGACTGGGCCCCTATTGGATGCCCCAAACCTCCCGCCCCTGGACAGCCCGAATTTCCTGGGAACGATTGACCAGGATGGATTCCCCGTAGCGCTCCAGATAGACCTGTCGAACCTCCAAAAGGACCTCTACGACCAGATCAGTACTCAGGTAAGGCAGCAGTTCCTGAGCCAATTCCAGCAGAGCACCACGGCTTCGGATATCGCCTTCCTGTGCAGCACGTTCCAGGCGCAGTACTCAGACATCACGTCGAACACTGGGACATCTTTCTTCACCATCCCCTACGCGACCTTTAAATCGGACGGTGCCGTGGCAACCCCTGACCAGGAACTTGGTTATGGGTGGGCGGCTAACGGGTGGTCTGGGACCGGGACATCAAACGGTTGGACGCGTATTGAGGAGTCGTCTCCTGGGTCCAGGTCCCTTGTCTGGAACCAGACCGATTGGGGCAGCGTTGGAGCCCTCGTCATCCGCTACTGGTCTCTTGCTGTGAGGTAGGCTATGCCGAAATCATTCAAGGTCAGTGTTGCGGGCGGCATCAGCGCGGTCGTGGACACTGCTTTCTCTGATGGCAAGCACGTAGCCTACATGGAGAATCTGGACGTTCGTGGGGGCAAGGCAGTCCCCTACCAGATGCCGCTTCTCAATCCGAACATTACGGTCCCCGCCGATTCGGTCCAGGTGTTCTCCTACCGGCAGCGTCTTCTTTTCAGCGCAGCTCGGCGGTCCTATGCGGCCGAGTATGAGGACAATCGGGAGCGGATCTACTGGACTGAATATGGCGGGAACCCGATGAAAATGATCGACGGGACAATCGTCCCGCTCGGGACGGTCCGCCCCGATGTCCCGCCCGGGGTTTACGCTGGGACCGATGTATCTCCTCAGAACATCATGGCCACCGTATCAACTGGTGGTTCCCTGGCCAAGGGGACGGAAGTGACATTCCGATTGGCCTACCAAACGGCTTTCGGAGTG
>Ga0187873_1002771_pt1 | contig 13019 bp, 7 predicted proteins | sample June2016WEW_16_1_2_FD_133012 | JGI IMG/M metagenome (GOLD analysis project Ga0187873, IMG submission 133012) | Peatland microbial communities from SPRUCE experiment site at the Marcell Experimental Forest, Minnesota, USA - June2016WEW_16_100 | ecosystem: Environmental > Terrestrial > Soil >... | reverse complement strand
GATGGAGAACGGGTTGGTTAGCCCTAGTGTGGAAGGGACTCCCCAAGGGGGACCTCTTTCGCCCCTGTTAAGCAACCTCGTGCTCGACGAACTCGACCGCGAACTGGAGCGCCGGGGACATCGCTTTGTTCGCTATGCGGACGACAGTAACATTTACGTTCGCAGCGAGCGGGCGGGTCAACGGGTGATGGAGAGCATCACGCGATTTATCACGCAGAGGCTCAAGCTCAAGGTAAACGAGACGAAGAGTGCGGTGGCGCGACCACAGGAACGAAAGTTTCTCGGGTTTAGCTTTACCACCAGGGCGGAGGTCAAACGCGTCATCGCGCCCAAGGCCTTGGATCGGTTTAAGCAACGCATTCGGGAGATCACGCGAAGGGCGAAGGGCGTCAGCATCGAGACGACGATGGCGGAGTTGGCCCCGTATCTGCGGGGCTGGCGCAACTATTTCGGCTTCTGCGAAACGCCCGAAGTGCTCGTTTACCTCACCCGCTGGGTCCGCCTGCGGCTTCGGGCGGCTCTGTGGCGGCAGTGGAAAACCCCACGCCGTCGCCGGGCGGCGCTGTTGCAACTGGGGGTGCGTCCACGGCTGGCGAGCAACACCGCAGGCAGCGGACGAGGCCCTTGGTACCTCGCGCGGGCTAAGGCCCTATCTGTTGGGCTTTCCAATGCATACTTCAAATCACTCGGACTTCCGACGCTGATCGAGGGGGCTAGCGTAACCAACTCGAACCGCCGTGTACGGACCCGTACGTACGGTGGTGTGGCAGGGGTCGGCGGGTGACCGCCGCCCCTATGCCGATCAAACGGCGCAGTGTTTACTGATGGCATCCGCCGCCGATTCCTGTTGATAAATCTCCTTCCCACAACCCATATTGGTTCAGGGTCATGCCACAGCGCCTAGAGTTTCAGCGAAAGCAGCTGGACCACGAATCCCAAGCGCTCCACTTTGCCGTGTCGGCTAACTGTAGATGTGGTCCCCCTGTCTCCTCGACCGATCACGCCTGGATCACGCCCCACTCAGCATAGTTTCTGAGGACGCCGCGATCCAAGCACCAACGCCAACCTGGCTGCTCTACGCAGCGTGTGCGTCAGGCTTAAAGGAGGCGGTGGTGGTTCGGATGCCATCGGCGAAGGGGGTGCCCGCGAAGCCGAACTCCTTGGCGAATTTGCTGGAGTCAAAGAGGTAGGGCGAATCGTTCTGATAGAGCATTTCGTAAGATTCTGCGACTAGCGGGTTGAACCATCCTGCAAGTCGGATCATGAGCCTGCTGAGAACGCGATATTTTGGGGCGACGTCAAATTCCTTCGCGGCCAGGGCGACAAACTCTTTTCCTGTGGGCGGATTGGGCGTGGTGGGGACATGCCAGGTTTGATTCCAGGCGGTTTCCCGCTCGGCGAGTTGTACCAGGCTTTGCGCAGCGTCCGGCGTGTAGGTATAGGAGTGCGGAACAGAATCATTTACGAGCCATGAGGCTTGCTGCTTCCGGGAGAAGGGCTCGAAAACGAGGAGATTAAGGACGCCATTGCGCGTGTCGGGACCGTAGAAATCGGCGGAACGCGCAATCATGCCGGTGAGAGCGCCTGACTTCCACTCATTGATGAGTGTGGTGGCAATCTTGGCGCGGGTTTCGCCTTTCTTGCTGCAGGGGTTGAAGGGCGTCTCCTCGGTCATGGGACCGCTGACCTTGCCGTACATGTACACGTTATCAAAGAAGATGAGCTTTGCGCCGGCGCGTTTGCAGGCTTCAATGGTGTTGGTCATGACACGCGGCCACATTTTCTGCCAGACCTTGTGATCGTACTTGAGACCAACGAGCAGATGCACGACGCTGGAGCCGGCGACGGCGCGGACGGTCTGGTCCTTATCCGTGAGATCCACGGCGAGCGTTTCGGTCGCGCCGGGAGTCGCACGCGGATTGCGGCCGACGAGTCGGAACGGTTGTTTCATTGCAGCGAGAAGTTTGACCAGTTCGTTCCCAATGGCGCCGCCAGCTCCGAGGATGGTGGTCATCAGATTCTGCCTTTCGTGCGTACAGAAGGGTGAGGCTGCCTGAGTTCGAATGCGCCGTTGTCGAACCCTAATCTACTCGCAAGCTGAACGCTAGCACGCAGGCCTTGCGTACGTCAAACTACATTCCTCAGTTCATCGATTCGCGTTGGGTCCCTGGATTCGAGATGTCTGGTCGTGGATCACGGCAGGACCCGCGCAGTCCGCCGCATGTGTGCGGCCTGCAGACCGTGGGCGTTTAGAGTGGTCGTTATGCCGGTCGTGATCGTCTGCGACGAGATGATCACTGCACGAAATTTCCTGCGCGGATTAAAGCCACGGGCCAAGGGCGGCGCGAGTCAGTAGCGAGCGAGTGGCCACCACACCCGGAAGGTAATCAGGTGGAGTAGCCCCCCGGAACGAACATCAGCCGCCGATCGGGTAAAGCGCAATCACGGGGCGAGGCCGGCCAGAACGTGGGACGCGGCGGTCCAGCGAATCGTCTTCGTCTGCTGCGCCAGGTAGCCGTAGACGAGGCCGAGGATGAGGGCTCCGCTTACCAGAAGCCACCGATGCATGTCCGAGACGGAACCGGGCGCATAGTGCCACAATCCGAACCAAAGTGCCGGCCAAAGAAGGCAGGGCTCCGGGGATTAAAGCGGCAAGCTGCGGCCCGTACAATCAGGTTAGCACGCTCGCGAGGTCGGCGGCCTTCGAAGGACGAACACGAGTCCATGACGGCGCGCGGGGCGGAGTCTCGCGCTCACGAGAGTGTTATTCCCGGCCCGGCGCCCGATCGAGGTTCGGCTGCACCTGCGTGTATCCCGCCGGAAAAGCGAACAGCGAGTCATCCAGCGCGTCGGTTGAGAAGGACGTCACCTCGACGGTCATCTCCATGAGCGCACCGGGCTCGCTTGCGGGCGCGGGCCCTGATTGCGAGGCTCCACTGCTGGCGCTCTGGTCTTGATCCTGCTGCTTCTTGTGACGAAACATCCCGCCTAGCGCCTTGGCGGCGGCTTGGCCAGGACTGCTAACATCGCCGAAGCCGGACGATCGTTGTTGCGGCTGCCCGCCAGAGGTTGCGTTCGGATTCGCGGCGTTCGGCTGTCCCGGAGCGCCCATGCCCATGCTCATGTACTGCAGCATCGGGAAACCCTTGATGGCCGCCGAATTCTTCTGCAGTTCCGCCATGCTTGACGAGAGCTGCACATTCCCGCCGAACATCTCAGCGGGCACCCAGTCGAGCTCCTTGGCCATAGCCCGCTGGAACTCGAGAAACTGCTCGGAACCGGGCAGTGAGGGCGTTACGTATTGGTCCGACTTCACCCACGTCTGAACCTGGCCGCTCTGAGCCGGTTGATTGGGATCGGTGGCTTCCATCAGCATCTCAAGGTCAACCTTCACCTCGTGCGTCGGCAGACCCGCGACGGTGCGCGTGCCCGGCCCGTCGGTCACCGACAGCTTCGGAGTGAGTTTGACGTTCGCCTGTTGCGGGTTGCTCTTGTTCTGCTTGGCCATCTGCTCCTGCGCTTTGGCCTTCGCTCCCTCCAGGCGCTGGCGCATCTGGTCGAACGTCATCACCGAGTAGGTGCGCTTCTTGTTGTCAATCTCGATGATCTGCCGCCCGTCGAGATCGATGATGGTGGAATGCCCATCGCTCGAGTCCCGGCGCATTTTGTGGCCTTTCAGATACTCCGTGGTCACGATCGGTTCGCGGGCCTGCTTGCTGAACGCGCCGGCCACCTTCATCATGCCGGCCATCGCCCCGCCCGTAACTTTTGACGACTGCGTATACTTGAAGTCGGCCCGGCTGCTCCCGGCGCCCACCAGGAGGACGAGAAAACACCCCCAAAACGCGGCCTTGTTCTTGTTGACCATAGTCACCTCGCAAGCCGGTGAGTTCCGTCTCTTGATCGTGTGCCTTTGCCGAGCACGCCGTGCGATTCCTCGGCGCGTAGGTAGCACAGCCTAGTATAGCACGCTGCCGTCTCCTGCTGTTTGCTCAATTGTTAATGGAAAGCTCGGCGTCAGCGCCAGTGAAGGCTTCACGTCAAATGAGCGCCGTCGAACACGCTGCACGCAGAAGTGGCTTTCGCGCCCAGCACATTCGGGGTGTGCCGTCGGCCACACGGAAGTTACTCTCCGAGTTGCTCGCGAGGACTGCCACCAGTCTGATAGTGTACGAGTGCGCCGTCGCCGCTCGCCCAGGACTTCGGATTGCCCCTGCGGATTCGTTGATAAACCCTTGGCTAGCGACTACCCGTTAGTGATGCCGAGACGGATGGGGTCTGGCGCGCTCTTGAGTGCAGCTAAGCTTCCAGCATTTATTTCTGCCCTTTCTGAACATCTGCCCGGCTCAGCTTGTGCGGCGCTGGCCGTGAACAACCGATGGCAAACCCGACGGGGGTTGTCTTGCGCCAGAAGGTTGTCTCACCGTTACGTAACATTGGACGCGTCAACTCTCCTCCCTGTAACCTGCAAGCATCCCGGCCGGCGATTTCATCTCACTCGCTAGTCTGTGCTCCTCGGATCAGGTCGAACAGCTTGAGGACCGCAGGGATCCCGGCGACAGCCACGCCGATGAAAGTTATCGATAGGGTCAGCAATTGCGGCTGCGTAACGAAGAGGATAATCACCACGCCGATCATGGCGGTGACCACGGTGCCTCGAATGACCCTTTTGAGATTCCAGCCTTCTTCGGGAACTGCCGCGACATCCTCAGCGCGGCCGGTCTCAACCACAAAGCGTCGAAAGCTCTCGTTCATCAGCCGGAGGGGCGGAGCGGGATCAACCAGCCCGCGCTCGACAAGCCGACGAAGCACCAGGTACGTCGCATTGACGAAACCGTCTTCGGCAAGGTACAGCAAGGCGCGCTTCTCCCCCCGCGAACAGGTTGCCCAAAGCGCCCGGTAGTAAGCGCTTGCACGGTCGAGAACCTCGTCGATGAGTTGCTCGTCGGGAAGAATTTTTCTCTTGACATGGGTTTAAGGTGGCGGTATATTGCGTGCGAATTGAAAATGATTCGGAGGAAAAGGTAAGAAAACATAACGGCACGGTTCGGGTGGTTTAGAGTCTAGTGCCGCGAGAAGCAGGGAGGATTTCTCAATGAATACCACGAATTTACTATCATGGTTCCGGGCGCAAGGGGCTAAGGTCTTATCCGTTGGGTTACTCGCATCTTGCCGTCGCTGCGGGCGTAGGGCCGTGGGCCTGTGGTGGATTGCCCTGGCGGTCCTCCTCTTATCGCAATTGGCCTACGGGCAATACAGCAGTAACCTTGAGGGGCAAGTCAAAGACCCGAGCGGCGCAGTGGTCCCCGGGGCGATGGTTCAAATGACGAATACCGCCACCCAGGTCTCCGAGAAACTGACTACGGATGCCGGAGGAAGCTATCGCTTCAACAGTCTCGCTCCAGGAGATTATGAAGTCAAGGTAACAGCCAGCGGCTTCGACCCTCAGACGATCAAGCTCACTTTGCTCACGGGGCAGACCGTGAACCTTCCTGTGACCTTGACGCTGGCTGGAACCAAGCAAACGGTTGAGGTGACCGGCCAAGCAACCGTGCTGGACACGGCCGACAGTCGCCTACAGGAGACCGTGGGGACCCAAGAGCTACACACGCTGCCTCTGCAAGGGCGCAACTTTTTGGGCCTGGCGTCCGTCACCCCTGGGGTTACGGGTCTGGGTGTCATTGTCGGATCAGCGCCGGGCTCCTGCTCTAGTGGTCTCCCGAGTACTATTCCCGACAACTTTGCCACGGAATTGCCCGTAGAAGCTAGTGCGAATGGGAAAACCCTCCTTAGCAACATGTTCATGCTTGACGGCTTGGACGTAACGAGCAACATTGACGGGGGGAACCTGAATTTGACTCCCAACCCGGACTCCGTTCAAGAGATCACGACGGAAACAAACGACTTCAGCGTCGAATACGGGCGGAATAGCTCGATTGTTATCAAGATGACTACGAAGTCGGGCACCGACCAGTATCACGGTAGCGTGGGTGACTACTTCTCGGATCAAAACCTATGGGCACGATCGGAGTTTACCGGCCCCGCGTATGCCCCGTTTCTCAGTAACAACTTTTCCGGCTCCATCGGCGGCCCCGTGGTTCCCAAGCGGCATACCTATTTCTTTTTCTCAATAGAACCCTTGAGATCCACCTTTTCCACGGGAAATCAAGCATACACTTTTGAAGATCCTCAGTTTGTACAGTGGGCGCAGCAAAACTTCCCCAATAGCCTGGGCACGAAACTGCTGACGACCTATCCCATCAAGACCTCGGCCTCCGGAGTGGTCTCGCAGACGGGGCAGGATCTGTTCCCGACGACATGCGGCACTGCTGCGGCAGCCAACCTCCCTTGCAACTTAGCCATGATCGATTCCGGGACCTACGAGGCAAGTCCGTATCGGAACGGTCTGGAGTGGAACACCCGCATCGACACCTATTTCGCTAAGGATCGGCTGTACGGAAACTTCTATCGCATGACGCACGACGATCAATCTCCGTCCGTCCGCACAGGTTTTGACTCTACCAATCGCTATACTTCGAGTTCGTTGCAGTTGAACGAGACCCACACCTTCAACTCGAGGACGCTCAATGAAGCCATGTTCGGGCTCGCCCGCGTTGAGGGCTTCTGTTGCCGCACAGCGTTTCACACCGTGCCCTCAACAAGTGTAGTCGGCATGGGTGCTGGTTTCGGGGTCGGCTTTGCGGACGGCGACTTCATTCAGCACAACTATCGCTGGAGAGATGTCCTTACCATGGTCCGCGGAACGCATACCTTCAAGTTCGGCTACGACGGCTGGCATGGCGATGACGTGGCTCTCTTCGCCACGGCTTACTCAATACCCTCCTACCAATTCAACAACCTTCTGGAATTGGTTCAAGATAACGCTTACTCCGAGAGCAACTTGGCTTACAACCCGTTGACGGGGCAAGCGGCTAAAGGAAACTACACATACGCGAAGACTTCACACGGCGCGTTCGCTGAGGACGTTTGGAAGGCGAAGCCCAACCTCACCCTGACTCTCGGCATTCGATGGGACAATTATGGCAACCCGTACCCCGAGTCGGGCACCGTGCTGGCCAACTTCTTCCTTGGCACCAGTTCGTCGCTGGACCAGCAGGTCGCTGACGGAGTCATGAAGCAAGTCTCCAATCTCTATAGTGGGAGTATCAACGTCTTCAGTCCACGCATCGGTCTTGCTTGGGACCCGACAGGAAAGGGAGTGTGGGCTGTGCGCGGCGGGTTCGGTGTGTACCACGACTGGATGACGCTGGGAGCCGACGAGAACAATCTGAAGGGCAACCCGCCAAGCTTTGTTTTCCCCACTTTTCTCCGCGGGACGACCACATCCGCGCCAATCTTCGCCTTGGGTGCGAGTAATAGCTACCCATTCGGGTATCCGTACCCCGCTTTGCCGCAAACCACACTGGATGCCCATGGAGGGTTGGTTGGCGATCAACTGTCGGTGGGCGCAATCGACCGGAACCTCGGCGGCCAGCGCACGTACAACTATTCGTTCTCGGTTGAGCGTCAGTTGCCGGGCCGGTTAGTGGCCAGCGCAGGCTACAGCGGTTCCCATTCCTATGATCAATTAACCGGCTGCGGCACGAATCAAGGCTGTGAAGGGACCGACGTCAACCGCTTTGCCGGCGACCTGATCATAAACAAAAATGTATTAACGCGTCTTAACCCTTCCTTTGGCAGCATCGAATATACGACGAACGGGGTCAACACGGCGTACAACGCCTTGATCTTAAGTCTCGAGAAGCGCAACGGCACTCGGGGTGTGTTCACGGCTTCTTACACGCGTTCGAGCGGCTGGTGGGATGGAGGACGCTATCCGGATCAGCATGACATCAGCCAGTACTGGCAACCGGCGCTCTTTAACGCTCCGGACCGCTTCTCTCTCGCCGGGACCTACTCCCTAGGAGCTCCCAAAGTTGGTTCCCGGCCTCTGAGCTATCTGGCGCGTGGCTGGGAATTTTCCAGCACCACGATTTTGCAGGATGGACGTCCTTTTGCGGTGTATACGAGCGCACCTTTTGAGCCCATCCAAGACGCCAGCGGTAATGTCACCGGCATGCAGCCAGGCAGTGGCGATTACAACGCCGATGGTTACGATTATGACTTTCCAAACACCCCGTCTTTTGGGTACAACATCCCGAGCAAAAGCCGTCAAGCTTACTTGAACGGTTTATTCTCCGCGTCGGCCTTTCCGATGCCCAACATGGGAACATATGGCGATCTCAAGCCGGGTCGCTATGTGGGGCCGGGCTTCGTCGGGGTTGACCTCGGCGTAATCAAAGACAATCCAATTACAGAGCGGGTTGGCTTGCAGTTGCGCTTTGAATTCTTCAATATCCTGAACCATCCGAATCTGAACGGGGTGGACGGCAATTTGTCAGACGCGACATTCGGCCAGTCAACGTCAGTTTTCAACCCCCGTTGGGTGCAGTTTGGGCTCAAATTAAGCTTCTAGGCGGCCGATGAAAAGCCTCTGGCAGAGAGGCAGCGGCGATCCCGTTTATGCGGGATCGCCGCGAGTCCAGTGGTTGCAACGTTGGTTTGGCGGCATAAAGCCGCCGCTACACCTTTTTCATCTGCCCGCGAGACAGGTCCGCCTGGGGTCCGAAAGCGGAAGAGCGAAAGAGGACGCGGTTTCGGCTGGCGCCATCTCACGAATTGCTTCCCTGCCCGAGTGATCCCACGATGCCTGAGTAAGACCAATTTGGAAGGAGATGCGCGTGCTACGCAGACCGGCGATAGCCGTTCTTGCTTCGCTTCTATTCTCCACCCTTTCCTCCGAGTTTCAAGCTGCCGAGGCGCGTCGTGCCCCTGCCGTGCCCTTGGTGACGTGCGACCCCTACTTCAGCATTTGGTCGTTCACCAATCAGCTCACCGACAGCGATACCTGCCACTGGACCGGCGCCCGGCAGGCTCTCACCAGTCTGGTAAGGATCGACGGAGTCACGTACCGTCTCATGGGTGCCCGTCCTTCCGGCGTGCCAGCGTTGCCTCAGGCGCACGTTGAGGTCTCGCCGACGCGGACCACATACGAATTCGAGGGGGCGGGGGTTCGCGTCCGGCTGACCTTCATGAATGCGAAACTTCCCAGTGACCTCGAGACGTTCTCGCGCCCGGTCGCGTATCTCACTTGGGAGCTGCGCTCGGGAGACGGTCGTTTACACAAGGCCTCGGTCTATTACGACAACACTGCCGAACTTGTCGTCAACACTACCGACCAGGCTGTGGTTTGGTCACATAGCCGCGTTGAGAACTTGGCTGTGATGCGTACGGGGACGCAGGACCAGCCCGTCCTGGCCAAGTCAGGGGACGACCTGCGCATCGACTGGGGTTACCTCTACGTCGCGACGCCCGAGGGGCGCGGTGTTTCCGAAGTAATTCAGGAGGGGGAGGCAACCCGAAGCAGGTTTGCTCGAGGCGAATCATTGCCGAGCCAGGATGACACCTCAATGCCGCGGGCCGTTCGCGACCGGATGCCTGCGCAGGCAGTCCAGTTTGATCTCCCGCCAATTGGGCCGAGTCCCGTCGAGCGCCATTTGACCTTGGCTTACGACGAGGTTTATTCCATTGAACTTCTTCACCGACGCCTGCGCCCTTACTGGCGGCGAAACGGCATCCAGGCGAGCGATCTGCTTCGCATGGCCGAGAAGGACTATGCAACTCTCAGCGTGAAATGCAAGGAATTCGACAACGACTTCAGAGAAGATATGACTCGCGTGGGAGGGGAAGGATATGCGGACCTCACAGCCCTCTCCTACCGGCAGGCCTTCGCCGCGAATGAGTTGGCGGCGGATGCAGATGGACATCCCCTTCTCTTTCCCAAAGAAAATTTTAGTGACGGCAGCATCTCTACCCCCGATGTCATTCACCCAGAGAGCCCCATTTTGTTGCTCTTCAATCCAGAACTAATGAGAGCCTCCCTCGCTCCCATCTTTGTGTACGCAACTTCGGGACAGTGGCGATTCCCCTTTGCGCCGGCTCAGTTGGGGACTTACCCTCTGGCGAACGGCCAGACCTACGGAGGAGGTGAGACGTCGGAAAAGGATCAGCAACCTATCGAGGAAACCGGTGATATGCTAATCATGACCGCAGCGCTTGCCCGGATGGAGCAGGACCCTGATTTAGCGGTCAAATACTGGCCAGTTCTGGCCCAATGGGCGAAATATCTAAAGGAGAAAGGGCTCGATCCCGACAGGCAGCTCTGCACCGATGATTTTGCGGGGCCGCTGGCGCATAACACGAATCTCTCGCTGAAAGCCATTGAAGCTCTTGGCGCGTACTCGCTCCTCTGTAAAATGCGAGGGGACAACGGAGAAGCGGCATCGTACCGCCAGACGGCGGAGGAATACGCCCGCCGGTGGATTGCCATGGCCCAGGACGGCGATCACTTCCGTCTGGCATTCGACCAGCCCGGCACCTGGAGTCAGAAATACAATCTCGTCTGGGATAGATTGCTTGGGCTAAACCTTTTTCCTCATGCGATCGCCCGTACGGAAATCACATACTACCAGCGGGAGCTGCTCAAGTTCGGTTGGCCGCTGGACAGCCGAAACAGTTACACGAAACTGGACTGGGAGGTGTGGAGTGCGAGCCTGGCCGAGTCCCAAGCGGATTTTCAAGAACTGATGTCGCGGGTTTTCAACTTCGTCGGCCAGACTCCCAGCCGTGTGCCGCTGCCGGACTGGTATTACGCTACCGATGGCAAACAATGTTTGTACCGCACCAAGGATGGGCACCATATAGGGTTTCAGGCGCGGCCGGTAGTTGGAGGCGTCTTCATGAAGGTCCTTATGGATACGCCAACTTGGAAGAAGTGGTGCAGTAGAGCACCCCAGGTGAAATAGGGCGGGGATGGACAGACCTTCACGAAAGCTCGCTTGGTTTCGCTTCCTCACCCTGCTCGTCTGGCTCGCCGCTACTCTCTGTGTTCGGGCCCAGTCAGTTAGCCCCACGATTCAGGCAACGATTGAAGCGCTCCGCGCGCACGATTACGGTCGGGCCTTGGAAATGACGCAAGCCCTGGTCCGGGAGCAGCCTAACAATGCGCGGGTCTGGACCTTGCAGGGAGCGGCTCTCTCCGGCTTGGGGCGAGGCGAGGAAAGTCTGCGCTCCTACCAACGAGCTCTCAACATCCGGCCAGACTACCTGCCGGCCTTGGAGGGCGCTGCGCAGTGCGAGTACGAGGCCGCAAGTCCCACAGCCGAAGACCTGCTGGACCGCATCATCCGCATCGACCCGAAGAACGAGACGGCCCATGCGATGCTCGCTTCCCTCTCATTCAAGCAAAAACAATGCGACAAGGCTGTCGCGCACTTCGCCCTTGCCAGGCATGCCATCTCTGATCGCCCGGTCGCGCTGGCGGAATATGGGATCTGCCTGGTTCACACCCGCCAGCTTGGGGAAGCCGCACCCGTTTTTCAGCGTCTTCTCGAGCTTGAGCCGAAAGACTGGCATAACCGCTACAACTTGGGACTTGTTCAGTACATGACCGGCCACTATGCTGCGGCGATTGCGACTCTGAAACCGCTCGCGGAAGGCCCCGCCGCCGAGGTAGACGCCGTGAATCTGATCGCCGACGCCTACGAAGCCAACCGCGAGACCCCCGCGGCCGCTGCCGCGCTCCGCCGAGCGATTGATATCGCACCGCACGATGTTCGGAACTACCTCGACTTTGCTACCCTTTGTATGGACCACGCTTCGTTCCAGGTCGGAGTTGATATTGTCACTGCCGGCTTGAAAGTGATCCCTGATTCTCCGGAGCTCTACTCCGAGCGAGCCGTCCTGTATGCTCAACTCAAGAGGTACGACGAGGCCGAAGCTGACTTTGAAACAGCAAATCAACTGCGGCCACAACAGGCATTCGCGACGGTGGGGCTGGGCATTGCGCTGCTCGAAAAGAATGACACACAGCGCTCCTTGGAGCTTATTCGAGCCCGCTTGAAAGAGTCTCCCGATGAGCCCACCTTAAATTTCTTGCTGGCAGAGGTTGTCGCGCGGCGGGGAGCCGCTCCCGGAACGTCCGAGTTCAAAGAGGCGGAGGCTGCCGCCCAGCGGGCCGTCAAAGCAAACGCGACCTTTGCCCCGGCCCATGACGTGCTGAGCCGTCTCTATCTGCGAGCCGGGGACTTGACGCGGAGCGTCGAGGAGTCCCGTCTTGCGCTGAAGTTCGACCCCACGGACCGCACTGCGATGTACCACTTAATCAGCGCACTGCGAGCCAGTGGAAATAAATCGGAGGTGGCGAGCTTGACGGCCCGACTGCGTGACATGGCCTCCGCAGACACCAGAAACGAAGCCGAGAAGAACCGGTTTCGCATCGTCGAAGCCGAGCAGGCCGCCTCTGTTCCATCTCGTTAGTTTCAGATGCGGAGCTTATGTTGAACAAAATGAAGCAGGGATTCGTTGCATCGTTATTGGCTCTGCTACTGTGTCTCGTCGTCTCCTCAGCCTCCGGCAACGCCAAGGATGATCAGCCGCCGATCAAGCTGCTGGGGGTATCGCCTTCCGGCGAGGCGGAGGTTTCACTGGCCGGTCAGCACTACACAATTCGTGAAGGAGAGGCCGCCGGGGACTGGACGTTCATGGGACTTGTTCGCTCTCGGACGGATCAGAAGGTTCGCTATGCCGTTCTTGAGGACCTCACTCAGCAACGAGGCCACATCGTGTTCGTCAATTCCGGGGGCGTCCAAATCAACTTGCCCAAGTCTCTGGAGCCCACCTTTGCCGACCCTTCCACCCTCTATCGTGGCCATACTCTTCAGGAAGTCATGAACAGTCAGCACGATTTGCTGGGCGATGAGATCCTTTCCAAGTCCGGAGATCCCCAGTACGATGAGGTCGCAGCCTGCTTCCCGCCGATCACCAAGATGCAAACCTACACCTTTGTGGGAACCCATGAAAGCATCGACAAGCTGGGATTCGAATACGGAGGGCGAACCCCAAGCTTCGATCCGGCCCCCTTTGATCCCTTGATCAGCCAGGTCCGGAAGGCCGGCCGG
>Ga0187873_1002766_pt1 | contig 13034 bp, 19 predicted proteins | sample June2016WEW_16_1_2_FD_133012 | JGI IMG/M metagenome (GOLD analysis project Ga0187873, IMG submission 133012) | Peatland microbial communities from SPRUCE experiment site at the Marcell Experimental Forest, Minnesota, USA - June2016WEW_16_100 | ecosystem: Environmental > Terrestrial > Soil >... | reverse complement strand
GCGGTGCGGTACATGCTAAATTCGGCGGCTATTGCTCACCACGTCCCCCTGATCCACGGCGCGATATACGGCTACGAGGGGCGACTTACTACCGTGTTGCCGGGCAAGACGGCTTGCCTTGAGTGTATCTATCCGCACGCTCCGCCTCGCGCAGTGTTTCCGGTGTTGGCTACGACGCCAGGTGTGATAGCATTGCTGCAAGCAACAGAGGCCATCAAGTGCTTAGCTGGCGTAGGCGTCCCATTGGTCGATGAACTCCTCATCTATGACGGCGAAATGATGGCATTCGACAAGGTTAAGGTGGCCAGGAACCCGCACTGTAAGTCGTGCGCCGGCTCGTGGTCGGAGTAGGCTTACCATCAAAAAAAGCGCAGTTAGTTGTAGCGGGCGCGACCAGAAATCTTTGTCAATACTCTACGACATAACGGCAGCGATTGGGGGATCATATCACTAGAACGGTCGTAATCAAGGTCTGACGCGGTTTCCAAGCGGTAATTGCGGTCGCATCACTCGCGGGGTGGACGTTTTTTTTGGATCCTGTCCATGTCGAAGTCAAAGCGCAGCGTTTCAGGCTCGGAAGTTGCTGCTATCTGCCGTGTCAGGCTAAAAATACGCCATAATACCAAGGTCAACGCCAAAGCGGCAATCCCTATGATGCCGATGAACTTCTTGTTGCCAGCATAGACTGCGAAGGAACTGGCAACAATAGCTATCAGTACGAGGATGAGAAGTACCAGATTGGTTTTCAAAAGGCGACTCACGGCCATGGCTTCTAGACTGCGGTGAGGACGGCGCGATGACAGTATCATGTTGAAACATTATATAAAGCTGATTTGATCGACCGTCAGAAGATTCGTGCTGCGCACTGAGGGTTGCTCCCGCAGTCGCTTCTACGCAAGCAAGACGGCTATGATCCCTGAGAGAAAGACGCCGTCAAAAGTACCGGCGCCACCAATCGAGGCAATAGGGGCCCCAACCTGCTTGATGGCTCCTAGATTCGTTAAGTCGGCCCCGATCAGAGTGCCCAGCACGCCACACACATAAGCCAAAGCAAAGGCGTTGTCAACCCCTGAAAATAGTGTCAAAACTACGATAGTATAGACGGCGGCAACGAGAGGGGAAACAAGCGCTGGAGAGACTATTCCCACTCCCTTTACGGGTTTTGATATGAGATGAGAAATGACGGCTACAAGAGTCACCCCGACTATCGCAAGGGCGAAAACGTCCGGAAATCGCCATAGGAGATAAAGGGAGACAACAGATGGAATTAGGGCGCCGCCGACATTGATAGCAACGACCGTTTTTCGCGAGCCTTCGGCCGCCTCTGGCACCCGGTAGGTCATGCCGAAAACAGTGACATAGGCGTTAGTCATGATCGGCTCAGACGCTTCAAGAGTGAATAGAGGTATGTTAATAACGCTCCCGATCAGCACAGCTAAGAGCAAAAGTGTGATGGCTTGCGCGGAAAACCCGATTCGACTAAAAGCCGCTCCGATTAGTCCAAGGAAGATGAAGGCAAAGAGTAGGAGAACTACGAATATGACAAATGCCGTAATGACAGGCGAAAATGGGCTGTAGACGTACGTTCGATGATCTGCCAAAAAATTGCCCCCAATACGCGCTTTTTTCAGCAGCACGAGTCTGCGAGGAAATCTAGCTGAATAAATATATCCACATCGATATAAGGTTTTCAGGCAATTAGCGAAGCAAAGGCACGATCCGTCCTGCAACGTGAGCGTAGCGGCGAGATCATGCAAATAGGCAGTCGTCTTGTTAGGTATGACTTGCGGCGCGGCGATGCGGCGGGCAATGGCGAAGGCTAGGTGCTGTTGCGGCTTTTGCAGGTCACGCGTAAAGCAAAGCGTTGCTTTGACTAGCGCTGATGGTTCTGAACGACAGGCGCGTTTCGAGTCGAGAAGAAGTTATCCAGCAAAAGTTTTTAGTTTTTAACAGGGACCCCGACTGGCTCTTCGCAAACGCCAACACAATTTGGCCTATTTTAGGGAACTGTTACGGTGACTCAAAGGAATAAAGCGGGCTTAAACTTAGCGTTTAATGTCGTAAGTCGAACTCTTTTGATGCTCGGACGTAGTGATCAAACAGCTCGCGACCCCACCTAATGCCGTCTTTGCTATAGCTTAGCAGTTCGTCTGAATAGTCATAAGACCCGTCGAATCTGAAGAGTCCAATCATAAAGAAATAGTCAGTAACCGTGAACGCCGTTTTCGGGTTTTGTTCAATCACAAAGAGCCTAAGATTTGTCTTAAGCGAATTCTTAAGCGGGCTGCGGTCTGCGAGCTCTAGCATGTTTTCGAGCACTTCGTGAGTAACGACAAGCTCGATCGGTATGCCTTTTGCGGCGAGTTCGGCGTAAATATCAAGCAAGTCTGGCGTGAACACGGGGGCAACGCCTCTTATCACTTTGGCGTCTTCGAGCAGGGTAACAAAGGTCGAAAAGGCGTTGAAAACGTCGGTGGGCACGCTTGTCAAGACTTGTGATTCTTGCAAGCACCCTATGTTCTTGAGAGAATCTTCAGGGATGCCGCTTAAATCGTGTTCTAGCCAGAACTTGCCAAACTGAGTAATTACGTTGACCGTTTGCACAAAGCTCTCCACGTGCAGAGCGACAATCTTGCCCGAGCTTGTAAGCAAGTAGTTCCGCTTACCATCTTGGAAGGTGAGGCGTTCTTTCTCCAGCTCTCTGAGCGCGTGTATTGCTGCGGTTGAGCTTGCCCCTGTTGCTTCGCGCAGGTCGGCGAGGGATGTCGTGCCGTTGTTAAGTGCAAGAAGGAGCTTCTTCCTCAGGTCCGAGCATATTAATAGTCTGAGCAGTTCATCATTGTTGCCTTGTGGCTCGACGATCGTTTCGCTGAGTTCTTCTCCCCTTTGTGTTGTGATATTCATGATTGTCGCATTCTGTCAATGATAGAGATGAATATAAAGTTTGCTATTCATCCTCATTATGTGCTTCAATGTTGAATCGTATTAGAAATTTAAGTTATTGATAAAAAATATCAATATTTTTTTAAAATAGTAAAACCCCGGTGTGAAGACCACCAAACTTCGATCAAGTCTATCTCAGTTGAAGCGTCTTTATGGCCGTTAGGCACGGCCTCGCTGAGCGGCGCCTTCTCCCCAGCTGCCTTGAGCGGAAGCACAGGCCCAGCCACGTTGCGCGAATTCCTGCGCCGCATCAAGGGCTTGAGAGATGAACTCTCTACATTTTCTTGGACATTGCTGTATCTCCGTGGCTGGACAGGTGTGATCGTGGCGTTGTCTTCCCGCTTCGCAGGAGTCATTAAAACGTATTTAACCGGAAAATGCGAAGCCTTTATCATACGAGAAGTCAATTTTGTGACTCGGTTTGAGTAACGTGAATGAGCGAGATATATAAAGATTAACTGTGTCAAGTCAAGCAGATCTAAAAATGGATCATACAGCGCTCGATGAACGACTAGCGGAACTGGGCATCAGCATCCCTGAAGGCACGCTCACGCGGTTGGCAGCGGAAGGCCTCATTCCGAGCCCCTTATCTTACTTCAAAAAGAAAAAAGACGGGTAGGGCGTCCTTCGTCTGAAAAAGGAGAACAAGATCAGGAATAATGGAGTAAAGGGCGGTTCATGGATTGGCCGACGAGGCGGTAGAAGGCCGCCGCAGTTTGGGCCATTCGCAACCGACCTTAACCCACTTCGGGGTATCAAGTTCTACGGCGCGCACGAAAAGGAAGCAAAACTTGCCGCGCCCACGGAAGCAAAACGTGCCGAATACTACGGTCTTGCAGGTGGACAGGAGGGCAAGAAGCCCCCTAACTTGCTAGAGACTGACTGCAAGGCGGCCGCTCGTTTCTTAAGGACAGCAATGTATAGGGAAGGGACCTATGGAATAGAAGATTACAATGCGGTTCGTGTATGGGCGCAACGTTCCAGCGAGCATAGTCTGCATGCTCTCGTCATATTGTGGATATTGACCACAGAGAAGGCGCGTCGTAGGATTCCCCTCAACAGAGCTAATTTTTCGTTTGGTCGCTGTTTTTCTTTAATGCAGGATAGTGCTCAGTGGTCTCAAATCAAAACGCTTATTGCTTCATAATCCGCTTGCGTTCAAGCTTATGCATTCACACGAACAACCAGGCTCTCCAATGAATGATAAAGACATAAGAAGAGGTGAGAGGCCGTTTAGTAAGTTGAGATGGTCATTAATAGGTCTTTACGCTCTTATTATCGTGTTTTTGCAAATATCCAAGAATCCCCTTGGGAGCACGACTGAGGCTTCGATATACGCTCTCATGGTATTCGTTCTCGCGGGTCTCCACGGCAGAGAACGTTATGGCCTCAAGAATATCGGGATCTTTCTTCTCGTGACGTGGGCGATAAGCCTCTTTTTTGAAGCTTTGAGCGTACAAACTGGGATACCTTTTGGACATTATCATTATTCCATGCAATTTCCAATTTCACTATTTGGGGTGCCGTTAGTCATTATAGTCGCCTACTTTGGCGTGGGATATTTCTCTTGGATGTTGTCACACGTATTAACAGGACAATTTAGCAAGAAACTTCAGGGAAAATGGATTTTTGTCGTTCCATTTATTGCCGCGTTTATCCTGGTAATGTGGGATGTTTGCTTGGATCCCATTCTTTCAACCGTAATATCTCAGTGGGTGTGGGAAAGTCCCGGCCCCTATTTTGGGGTTCCTATTATAAACTTTGTAGGATGGTTTGTGACCGGCTTTATCTTTTACCAACTATTTGCGCTCTACCTGTCTAAATATGACCGTATTAGACCTCAAAAAGTGAAAACGCTTGCCAGTAAGCCTTATTGGCTTGAAGCAGCTATTGTTTATGGCCTTATCGGTTTCACGATTATAATAAGCCCTGTTGCAATTTATAACGATATCACGGTGTCTATGGCGTTAGTAACCGTTTTCACAATGATATTTGTGGCTGTCATTTCGCTTATTGCAATTATAAATAAAAATGAGCTACGATAATGGGGCCACCCCTTTTCCGCTCTATCACATCGACTGCCTAAGCACAATCGCGAAGCGTGTAAGCCACTAAGCACGTTGAATTCAGTTAGCGCTGCTGATCTGAAAAGTGAAGCACGCCGTTCTTGGCGTGGTCGAATGTCCTGCACACTTGGTGCATTTCGGATCGTTTGTGTGCGCGGCCGAAGTGGAGGCCGTGCCAGCAGGCCCGGTATCTTCCGTGGCTCTTCGCTTGTTTGGTTGCACGCAGGCAGCTTTTTTGGGCTGTCTTTGCATTCAGGCTCTAAACGACATAGTACCTGTCAGCTACTGAATGCAAGTGAGCTTGGCCTCGCTAACTTAAAGGATGTGTGGCCACCCTAAGGCGAATGGCGTGGCATAGAGGGCCAGGAACATCCATTCAGCGCCTATAAGGGAATAATAGAACCTGCTTGTTTCAGCTCCTGCCCTCGTAAAGCGTAAGATGCTCCAATACCCGTAAATCACGCCGAGAATCAAAACGATAATGTACGGGTAGAAAATGGCTTGTAACATCGAGAATGCCACCCACAGCACAAGCGTGGAGTTCAGGAGTAGCAGCAGATTTCGCGTCTTGGCCCTGCCTAGGGACACGGGGATAGTCCGCACGCCGGCCTTCTGGTCACCTTCGATATCGCGGACGTCAAGAAGCGTGGTCCCAATCAGAACCTTGACAAAGATAAAGTAGGTAACCATTACCACGATAAATGCGATATTGACTTGAACCGCAAGTGTTAGAAGCACTGCTGTTGCAGTTACCGTCCCTGCGATCGTGATATTCTTAAGAAACAAGATGTTCTTTAGCCTAAATCTGCGAGTTCCCAAGCTGTAAAAAAACGCTACAAAGAACGCGGAGAGGATGACGATGATTGCAGACGGATAGCTGAACAAAGCGAGAACCACTGCGATGTTGATTGATTCGACGCTCGCAAAAAGCAGGTAGTCTCGGTTTTTCATTATGGATCGACCTCCGTCGGGCAGATTGATTGCGTCTTCTTTGAGGTCTGTCACTTTGTTTAAGCTATAGATAGAACACGCCAATAAGAAAGCAGCGAAGAACAGCAAGGCGCTACTCAAGATCAAAGTACCTTGAAGCAAAAATGCCATGTAGAGTATCGCTACATCAACAGCGCTAAGGAACGTTATAGCGTAAATCGGACTAGAAATTAAGGAATGTATGTACCCCTGCCGCGTGCGTGGCTGTGGTAAACGAAATGCGGCCAGGAGTTCTCCGTTTGACGCAGTGCCGCTAGAGACTGACGGGTTCTGTCTTCTCGACATAGTATGCGAACAGCTCTCGGCCCCATTCCAGTGCGTCAGGGCTGTAACTCAGAAGGGCGTTAGACCAGTCGAAACTCCCGTCAGGCCTGAAGAAGGCTAGCATGACGAAGTAGTCTGTAACCGTTAAGGCAAAGTTCGGCTGGGATTCAATTTTGAAGATCTTGAGATTCTTTTTGAGGGCGCCTGCTAGCTCTTCTCTATCCCCCGATTCTAGTGTTGCGTCCAGTACAGCGGGCGTGAAAATAAGTTCGATGTCTACGTTTTTTTCTATCAGTTTGGCAAACTGGGCCGTCATTTCTTCAGCGAAAATCGGGGAGATGGCGCGTACCTGATTAGAATTTTGAAGCAGCGTGAAGAGCGCAGAAAAACTTTTTAAGAGATCCTCAGGCGTACTTGTTAGAACGGCAGAATCGGCGAGATATCCTATTTTATCTAGCAAGTGTTCCGGAATGTCATTCAAATCGTGGTCGAGCCAAAATTCCCTGTGTTGTAATAATGCGGTGATGGTTGCGTTGATCTCTGTGAACTTTCGCGTGACTATCTCGCCAATGCTAGTGAGCAAGTAGTTGCGCTTCTCATCTTGATGTGTAACATGCTCCTTTGTTAGCTCTCGCAAGGCGTGAACACAAGCCGGTGAGCTAGCTCCAACGCTCTCGCTCAATTCAGAAAGCGTCATCTTCTTGCCATTGCGGAGTGCTTGGGCGAGATTGTTTCGCAAATCAGAACACGATAAGAGGCGTAGGATTTGTTCAACTTCTATGCTCTTTGTTTCGGAGTTACTGTTGTTCACTTTCCACTCCTTTTGGCTCAATTGGGTGTCGGCTCTGTGCAAACCTGTGCGTCTGCTTACCATTTGTAATGTGTATAAAACCTGTGCATGTTGTTATCTGCTTATAATTCGTACTTAATCGTTGCTATTTTATATACGTCTTATGTATCTTTTTAGTTTTTCTCCGAAGAATACAAATATTTGGCTGCAAGCACGAGTCGGTATCAACTTAACTTTTAATCTATTTTGTCATAGTTTTATATAAATTAAAACTATTGATAACTTTAGGCAACATTTAAATACTTTTACAATAATTAAGTGCCGACGCACTCGGACGAGGAAAGTCTCCGCAATGCACGCAACAACCATGCTCAAAAAAGCCCCTACTAGTGAGCAGAAAACAAGGATGAAGCGGTCATCAAGAAGCTCAGTTCTCGCTTCGGGTGCGCCCTAAAGATAGGTGTGATCGATAGTGAAAGAGGTGGCATTGAAGTCGGGGCCGTGGGGAGAAACCACGTACGCATCTACAGCACAATACGCTGTATAGCCAAAAGACAGGACGAAAGGAACATGAGCGAAATTACACATGAAGTAGAACAGATGGCACATGCGATCGCGCAAAACCTTCACACGATCAAAAGTCAAAAAGACGATAAAATCGCATTTAAGAAGGATATCGCGCCTGAATGGATCACAGAAGTCATATACGCGGTTCACACCGCAGAAGGCCTCGAGCTCGTGCCGCACGATACGACGTGCGAATTTATAGACGAGGCAGCACGAATGATCGCAGATTCGAGCGCAGATACGTTCGATGAGCTACTCGATGAGGAAAGCAACATAGAAGCGGATGCTTGTGCCTCCGATCTTCTAAGATGGGCGCAGGATAACCCGAAAAGACTTTGCGAGGAGTTAGATAGTTGCGCTATGACGGTCGTGCAAAGTCTCTCGATCGCGCAAGAAGAGCATAAACGCGAAATATTTGATATTCTGCTTAATGAACTTCGAGAGCGTGCTGAAAAGGCGGCAGAAGAGCACGAGGACGACGTAATATCGCAAGCGGCGGTACGCGCAGGAGAACGCGCAGCAGAAGAGCGTTTTGAAGGCAGCAAGCATGAGCTCGTCGAAAAGCCCACAGCCGACACGTTCAAATATGCCGAGCTGATGATCCTACGAGCAACGGAGAGAGAGGATCTAGACGAAGGACGTCGTGTGGGCATGATACAATGTCGTTAATGAAGAATAGGTGGGAACTGACCGAGGCGGTTGAAGAGCTAGAAGAGCGCGTAGCGCGGCTGCAACGAACAATTGAAGAAATTGAAGTGTCCGAAAATGAAGCCCGGCTCAAAACCTTACTGTAAGCATTCAGCGCGGCTACCCGTCGTGCTCGTCGCAGAGCGCACGGCCGATAGGTCGGCGCACCTTGTTCAAGGCTTTGACTGCTTCGACTGCGGGCGGGACATAGCCGAAAAAGGAGAAGAAAAATGAGTTTGAAAAATAATCTATATGGTTCTAATCTCATTTGTAGCCGGTGCTCTTTGCTTGATTACCGGCCTCCGTCTTGCGATCATTGGCGCATCACTGATCGGTACATGCTTAATCACACTAGGATTATCAAGTCTGGGACTTACATATTTAGTGGCAAACTATGAGGGTTGATTCTCGGCGAAGTTTGCCGAGCACCACTCAAGCAGCCGCGTCAGAAGATTGAGGTTTAGATGGCATCAGTAGACCGTTCGAGAGTGATTGGGGTCACCTATCAGGACACTAAGGGCAAAGACGGCATTCTGCTGAACGCGCCTGAAATCAAAGTGAAACTTCTGGATAATGGGGAGCTCACCGGCATCATATTCAAAGATAAGAAAAACGGTGAAGAGACCTGTTTGAGCGGACTAAACATCACAGGAGTCATCTATCAAGATGAAGACTCCTCTAGTGAGAACATTTTGACCGCGCGCAAGGTGCTGGGCATCATCTACCAAGAGGGGAGTTCTGCCGATCGGACAATCTTAAACCGATCTAAACTGCTGGGCATCACGTACCAAGAGGCCGGCAGCACCGAAGTGAAGCTGCTCGGCGGATCACAGATAAACGCAAGAATACTCAACGGCTCGAGAATAACGGGCGTGGTTTATCGAGAAGACGGAGGAGTCACTGCAACGTCCTTGCGTGAAGCGGTGTTGACAGGAGTGTTGTACAGAGAGCGAGCCTCAAGCGAGGAAGGCGTCTTGACTAGTCTGAGGATCATCGGCATCATCTATCGAGATATCGCGCCCCCGAGTCGCGCGGCACGCCGCGCAACTGAGCTGGAAGAGCCGTCAGGAAATGGCTTTCGTAAAGCGGAGCGCATATTGTTGTACCTGTTGCCGATCATTGGCGTTCTTGGTCTCGTCGTGCCGGTCGCATTGAAACGGTTTAATATCACGCAGCTCAGCTCATTGAAAGAGTTTAATATCACGCAGCTCAGCTCATACATCGCCATTGCGTTAATTGTCGTGCCTGTGGTGTACCTGCTCTACCTTAGGTATCACAGCATTGAGAGGTCGACTACAGATAGTTCGTGAAGGTGTAACTATGAAGGGCTTAAGCGGAGTGAAAATTACAGGCATCATCTACCAGGACGAAGGGACTGATGAAAAAAGGCTCCAAAGTGGGCTGAACATTGACGTCAAACTCTTGACCAACTCGAAAGTGGTTGGTGTCCTTTACCGCGACGACAGCGCTGATGAGAGCATTCTGAGCGACTTACAGCTCGACGGTCTCACCTATTGGACGACGAGCGAGGATGACGAACGAATCCTCGAGGCTTCGAAAATTGTGGCCATACTTTACGGAGACCCCGTTTCTCTCGGCAAAAAATCGCTTTGTGACCTGCGGATCAAAGGCCTGATTTATCAAGACAAGACTTCCAGCGAAACAAAGCTCCTCGCAGACTTCGACCAAACGGTGCATATCCTGCCATGGCTACACGTAACCGGCATGCTTTGTCGAGAAGAAGGCTCTCTTAAGAAGAAAATCTTCGAAAGCGCAACCCTTAGCGGATTCTTATATCGAGACGAGGATCGTGAAGACGTAAATCTCGTGAGCGGGGTGAGGATATGCGGCGTTCTGTGCGAGCAGGCCTGATGATGAAGACTCTCGAAGGGGGCTGCAGCGATTGTGGCGCAAGCATCCACCAGCGCAAAGGCGCCGAGTCCCGTTGCAGACGCGAAAACGTACGCACAGGGGGTAACTTCATGAAAATTGAAGTTTTTGTCAATACGCCAGCTCAGGTGCTTTTCTGCAAGAACATCGCGGCGCGCTCGAGGGCGACGGCAATCAAGTCTTCATACTCGCTCGTGATCACGAAGAGACCATAGACCTGCTAAACGAGCTCGAAGTTCCTTTTTTCCTTTTCTCGAGTTCGCCCGACTCAAAGTGTGGGAAGAGCACGTCGCTTCCGCACGATGTGGTAAACGCCTTTCGGTACCTCAAGGGGAAGCAGATTGACTTGACCACGGGCTGGGGCACCTATTGCACCTTCACGGCGCGTTTGCTCAAGGTTCCCGACATCGCGTTTAATGACAACGAGTGCACGACCAATGCTGCCCTCTACGCGATGCTCAACCTCACGTATCAGTTTACTGATGTTTTTGTGACGCCGTCATCATTTAAACAGGAGTTGGGCTCAAAACACCTCAAAGTCCGAGCTACAAGGAGCTCGCGTACCTACACCCCCACTATTTCACGCCTGATCCATCCGTTTTTAATATCTTGGGTATCTCAAGGAGTCACGACTATAGTGTGCTGCGGTTTAACGCGTTTGACTGCTCGCACGACCTCGGCGTGAGGGGGCTAACCGACGCCGACAAAATCGCGCTCGTGAGAGAGCTGAGCGCCTACGGGGAGGTCTTCATCTCATCAGAAATCGACGTTCCAAAGCAAATTACAGAACACATTCTCAACGTGCAGAATAAGCGAATACACGACGTGCTATACGATGCCTCATTGTTCATCACCGATACACAGACTATGGCGACAGAAGCCGCACTTCTAGGCACACCGACAATCCGGAGCAACGCCTTTGAAGGTGACTGCGACGTAGGCGCACTCATCGAGTTTGAGCGCGAGTTTCACCTCCTCTTTAACCTAACGACCGCAGATGAAATCGCGGCTAAGGCGGTGCACCTCATTCAGGACCCCCACGCCAAGGAAGACTGGCAAAAGAAGCGGGATAGATTGCTAGAAAGAAAGCTCGACATGGCGGCGCTGATGGTGTCGCTCATTGAAGGTTATCCCGATAGTGTTGCCCGTTTGAAAGCCGCCTCTGCTTATCGGGGTATCCTTCTGCTTGAATAACGCGTGTAATAGGCTGTGATATGGTGCTCGTGGAAATACTAAACGGCATATCGTCTGATACCAACGCAGAACTCGTTATAATCGGTCTGTTTCTATCTTGCGTCGGCGCAGCCGCGTATGTGTGGCGCTCAGGGAGGGGTGAATGACAGAGCACGATCTCACCTCTCGATCTGGTGCTTAGCAAAGTACTCGTTGTTTGTCGAAGCCGTAAGTCTGCGGCCCACGACGCTGACGTGTGCGCTCTTAATCCAGGCCATAGTTATCGTCTATGCGTTTGGTCGTCACTCCTTGGCATTCTTGAGCCTGGGTGTGGAAGTGTACACGCTCCTCAAAGGTTAGCGCTATCTGTTATTCGAGGCTGCCTACTATTTTTTCGGCGCAAAACGCGCGAATGCGTATGATATTGTCTTCATCAATGCTGTGGCTTTGCCACGTTCATCACGTTCAGCATTGCTTTTATCGTGTCGTTTGGAGGCATTGGGGTGGGATACGCGATGGCGCTGAGCTGGGGACTCCTGAGCGTGCTGATTTTAGGTATAGCAAAGAAGGAGGGATGGATTTCGCGAAAGCGCACCTTTTAGCTAGGGATAAATAAGAAGAGGGCTTTAATTGCAGCAGCGACACACAATGGTCTAATCGCATGAGATGGCGAAGTTCGACGAAGGTCATAGGCGTACTTTATCAGGAGCGCGAAAACGCTGAACTGAAGTTACTAGGCGGATCACAGATTACGGGTATCACCTATCTTGAAAAAGAATCAGACGAAGTCAAGCTCTTAAGTGCTTCGAAATTCGACGTGAATCTCTTGCGCGACACGACGGCTTCTGGCGTGCTCTATCGAGATCAAACGGCAGCCGACGTGCAACTTTTGGCGGGGTCGAAGATCGTCGGCGTGCTGTACGAGGAGACGAGTGTGCCCGGCCTCAAGCTCGTGCGCGTAGCGCATACGGCGCTGAAACTCGTCAGCGGACAAGCGGTCAAAGGCCTCCTTTATCTGCAGCACGGTGACGCTGATGTCAAGCTTTTGAGTGACGTGAGCGATCTGTCGACTACAGCCGGGGCACAGCTTGTAGGTTTTCTCTATCGTGATGAGGCCTTGAGCCAATGAAACTTCCACAAGATTCGTCTGTAATCACCGGAGTCCTCTACCAACACAGGGATTCGACGGATACGCAGCTTTTAGGCGGGCTTGCGATTGGCGTCAAGTTGTTCGACGGGGTGCCGATCACCGGTTTCACGTACTGGGAGGAGAACTCGATAGAGGACAAGCTTGTAAGCGGGTCGCGGATTACCGGGATCGTGTACCGACGCGAGACATCTATCGATGACAGAATCCTCAGAGGTGCGAAAATAAAAGGCGTGATATTTGAAAAAAGGGAGAAATCTCAAGATGACACAGCGCGCGAATCACCAAACGTCGATCCTGCCCGAGAAACTTCGCGGTCGCCTCAGCAAGGGCTCCCCGACGGGTCGCAGATTGTCGGTATGATCTATCGCGACAAGAGCACAGGTGAGGAACAGCTCACTACTGGAGCAAGAGTCGACATGCAGATTCTTAACGGAACGTCCATTGCGGGTATCATCTACGACGGACCAGAGGGAGAAAGTATCAAGCAGCTGACCGGATCGAACATCACTGGCCT
>Ga0187873_1002764_pt1 | contig 13036 bp, 9 predicted proteins | sample June2016WEW_16_1_2_FD_133012 | JGI IMG/M metagenome (GOLD analysis project Ga0187873, IMG submission 133012) | Peatland microbial communities from SPRUCE experiment site at the Marcell Experimental Forest, Minnesota, USA - June2016WEW_16_100 | ecosystem: Environmental > Terrestrial > Soil >... | reverse complement strand
GGATGCCAACCGCCTGATCTCGCTCCTGGTGCTCGCCGGCATCGCCATCCTGGCGGACGGGGAGGGCGTGCTGCACGTCTCCGATCAGCAGCTTGCCGCGTTCCTGCGGGCTCCGGCAGACGGAACCACGGGTAGGGCGGACGCGGTCGTGCTCGCAGGGGTAATTCACCGGATTGGGAACGACCACCCTTCCAACTCGGAATCCAACCCCAGCGGTAGGTCAGTCGATGGGAAGCCGACTTCCCAGGCCGAATCCCGCAACAGCGCGGGAACTATCTGCGCTGCCACAACTTGCAGTGCGACGAGCGAGTAGATCCTTTGTGACCACTTTAAAGTAATTTCCGCGTACGCGACCAGAACTAAGCCTCTGCTGCGGCGGACGCTACCGTGTGCCCTGTCCCTCGGTCTGAGCGCGAGTGTACCACACGGGTCACAAGGAGGTTCCTGCGACCGATTTACGCAAAATAATGCTGGAGGAACTCCAGCGTCGTAATTACTCCGATGGTGCGATCCGACACCATCTGCGAGCTGCCGAGGAGTTCGCCCGATATTTCGGGAAGCCCCCCGACCAGCTTGGTCTCGCCTCACTGCGCACTTACCCAACCTACCTGCTCAAGGACCCGTAGTTGGCGTTCGAAAGCGTCGTTGTGCGCAGACCCTTCCGGAAAAACAACCGGCTCGGGCCGAAACAGGTCGAAACCGAGTGTATTTCTGTACACGTCTTGGCCAGCTTTGATATCGTGCACACGCACGCGCACATGATCAATTGTTCCGATATCCGATTGCGCAGGCGCTCCAACTACGGCGAACAAAATGCCGAATAATACAAATGAAGAAGCGCGAACTAAGTCGGAGGAACAGTTGTCTTGCATTCCTTCTGCTCTTGGACTTGAAATTCGTGCTGCAAACGATACCATACCATAACGAAACATGGATAACTACCGTTGGCGTGCAGTGCGCGGTCGTATAGGCGGGAGCGTGGAGGTGGGACATGAGGTGGGCGAAGTGGTTCGGGATTGTGGCGTTGTGCATGGCGTGGCCGGCGGGCTCGCTGGGGCAAAGGCCGGTAAAGCTGGGGCCGGAAGTACAGAAATACGTGAAGTATGACGTGCCGCGCGTCCTGCTGACCCACGTGCGGGTCATCGATGGAACGGGAGGCCCAGCGGCAGAAGACCGCAACGTAGTGATCGAGAACGGCAAGATTGCCGCAATCGAAGCGGGCGTGGACGTGAGCGCGCGCGACGGGCAGGTGGTGTTAAATCTGCGCGGAGAAAGTGTGATTCCTGGGCTGGTGGGCATGCACAACCATTTGTTCTACGTGGCGCACCCAAACCTGGCGGCGGACGGAACCTTTGACGCGCCGGCCCTTGTGCAGCAGATGACGTACAGCGCGCCGCTGCTGTATCTGGCGGGCGGGGTCACCACGATGAGGACGACGGGGAGCGTGGAGCCGTATGCGGACCTGAACCTGAAACGGATGATCGAGGAGGGCCAGCTCGCGGGACCGCACCTGGATGTGACCGGGCCGAACCTGGAGGGAACCGCGGGACTGCGGATAGAGATGCATCCACTCAGCGGGCCTGAAGACGCACGCCGGCTCGTGAATTACTGGGCAGACCAGGGGGTGACGTCGTTCAAGGCGTACATGAACATTACGCGCGAGGAATTGAAGGCGGCCATCGAGGAGGCACATAAGCGCGGCATCAAGGTGACTGGGCATCTCTGCGCGGTGACGTATCCGGAAGCGGCAGATTCGGGGATCGACGGCCTGGAGCACGGATTCTTCTTTAATACGCAACTGGATCCGGGGAAGCAGCTGGACCAATGTCCGAAAACCATGGGCCAGCCGACGCTCAAGGCTATGGAGCCCGGAGGCGCGGTGGCGAAAGAATTGATTGCCAAGCTCGTGGAGAAACACGTGGCGATCACATCGACGCTGGCAGTGCTGGAACACCGCGTGCCGAACCAGCCGCCCTTGCAGCAGCGCGTGCTGAACGTGATGACGCCGGGGGCACGGGAACGGTTTTTGCTGGCAAGGAATGTGCGCGCCGCGCAGCCGGTGGAAAAATTCGCGGCCATGCTGCGCCGTGAAATGGACCTGGAGCGCGAATTCGTGGCTGCGGGCGGATTACTATTGACCGGGCCGGACCCGACGGGGAACGGTGGAACGGTGCCGGGATTCGGAGACCAGCGCGGCGTGGAATTGCTGGTCGAGGCGGGATTTACGCCGGTGGAAGCAATTAAAATTGCGAGTTACAACGGAGCGCTCTACTTGGGAGGGCAGGAGCACTTCGGAACAATTGTGGTGGGAAAGAACGCCGACCTCGTGGTGGTGAAGGGAAATCCCGCAGCGAAAATCGAGGACATCGAGAACGTGGAGGTGGTGTTCAAGGACGGAGTTGGGTATGACCCCGCAAAACTGCTGGCCGCCGTACGGGGCCATTACGGCGAATACTAGCTAGCCGCGTGAGAAGACGGGGGCCTCAGGCACGGAATACGGGGCTAGCGATTTGCACTTATCCTCGACAGCCGTCCGCACCGGTTCAGGCCGACGGATGTCGGCGTTCCGCTTTGATCACCCCCTACCTGGGGCTTGCGGCAGGCCGATCCGGCGACAGAGATCAGCAAAGCGCGGGTCATCGCGCAGGCTCTCGAACGGCGGGAAGCGGAGCCGCCCCAGCCAGGGGTTGTGTTGCCCATAAGCCTTCTCAAGGAGTTCGAACGCCTCATCTTTCTCGCCCAGGGTCGCATGGAGGCCGGCCACAAAGACTTCGGAAAGAATATCCAGCTTCGGCTGCCTCTTCAGCTCCTCCAGGATCTTCACCGCCTCGTCCAGTCGCCCAGCCTTCGCCAGCACTGCCCCCAAGGTCACTTTACTTAACGATGCACCCCCAGAAAGATGTGCCGCCTGGTCACATTCGCGGATGGCTTCTTCGTGCATCCCCTTCTCGGAATAAACCCTTGCAAGCACCGCGTGCGCAACAACGAGATTTGGATCAAGTTCGAGCGCCTTTTGAAGCTGTTCCGATGCGCGATCGTAGTCACGGACGAAGTAGAACATCAGCCCCAGTGTATGGCTGAAATTTGCCGAGAGAGGATCGAGTTCGACGCTGCGGTGCGCTTCGGCAAGAGCTTCTCGGTGCCGCCCCATAAAGAGCAACCAAAGGCCGTACCACGAGTGAGCCGACGCGTAGTTGGGGTCGAGTTCAAGCGCCCGCTTGAGCGAGCGCTCGGCGCCGGACCAGTTCCACTCATAAAAACACTCTACCGCTCCCAGCGCCGTGTGCGCCTCGGCGACAGTCTCATCAATCTCCAAAGCTCTCAGTGCTGCCGCTTTGGCTTTGGGAGCGGCCTCCGAAGGTGGGAGCGAGCCGAACATGCCGAGCATCACGTAAGTGAAGGCTATCCACGCATAAGCCGTCGCATACCCAGGATCCGCTTCGATCGCCTGCCTCGCATAGGCCATCCCTTGCCTGAGCCCCTCCGGCGTCCATTTGTTGGCGTAGTACTGAGCCTTCAGGAAGAGTTGGTAAGCCTCGCGGTTCTGCGTGGGTTGTTTGGCGAGGCGCTTTTTCTCCTCAGGAGTCAACCGCAGTCGAAGCTTTTCCGAAATCTGGCGAGCCACTTCCGCCTGCACCTCGAAGATATCTTCGAGCTTGCGGTTATATCGCTCACCCCAGAGCTGTGCCTCCTGGGCCACATCCATCAACTCCGCGCTGACGATGAGGGCATCGCCCCGCTGCATCACCCTCCCTGTCAGCACGGCACGGACGTTCAACTCGCGTCCCACGCCCTGCGCGTCCGCCTCCCGGCCCTTGTAGCGAAATGCCGTGTTGCGGGGCAGCACGCGCAATTTCGGGAGCTGCGCGAGGCTGTTCATAATGGCCTCGGTGATCCCGTCACTCAGATACTCCATTTCAGGATCGCCGCTGGCATTGACAAACGGCAAAACAAGGAGAGAGTCGATGGTCTTGGAAGACCTCCGTTGCGAAGGGGCCTTCAGAGAGTTGGTTTCGTCACCGTGGCGGTCGAACGTCGCCGCGCCAGCCGGCGAGCGCCCTGAATCCGCGTCGCGTTTCAAGCGTTTCAGGTCGGCACGAATCTCGGCCGCGCTCTGGCATCGTAAGTCGCGATCTTTTTCGAGCGCCTTGTTGAGGATCTCTTCGAGTTTGGGCGGTAAGTCAGGATTCAAGCGTGACGGAGGCGTCGGTGCCTCGTGCAGAATGGCCCCGAAAATCGCCGCCGAGGTCGGCCCCTCGAACGGCAGCTTGCCCGTCGCCATCTCGTAAAGCACCACGCCGAAACTGAACAGGTCCGTGCGGGCGTCGAGCTCCTGGCCCCGTGCCTGCTCGGGGGACATGTAGGCCACTGTCCCCAGCGCCCCGCCCGGGCTAGTGAGGTGTTCGGGTTCGATGGAGACCGTAGGCCCCGCCGTGGCTGCTGCGTCCTTCCCGAATCCCGAACCCCGAGTCCCGAGTCCCGTTAGTTTTGCCAGGCCGAAATCCAGAATCTTTGCCTGCCCACGATGAGTGACGAAGATGTTCGCTGGCTTGATGTCCCGATGAATGATGCCTTTTTGGTGCGCCGCGTCGAGCGCGTCGGCGACCTGGATGGCCAGATCCAGCAGTTCATCCACTCTGAAAGGCTTCCCGGCAATGTGTTGCTTGAGTGTCTGCCCCTCCAGGCACTCCATCGCAATGAACGGCTGGCCTTCATGCTCGTCAATGTCGTAAATAGTGCAGATGTTCGGATGGTTGAGCGCGGAAGCAGCCTGCGCTTCGCGTTGGAATCGTTCCAGGGCTTGCCGGTCCTTGGAGAGTTCTTCCGGCAGGAATTTCAAGGCGACCGGGCGGTTGAGCTTGGTGTCCGCGGCCTTGTACACCACACCCATTCCACCACCACCCAACTTCTCAAGAATGCGGTAGTGCGACACGGTCTGGCCGACCATGAGAGCGGACCTACCTTTGCCGGCATCTTAGGCCGCGATGACAGGCAAGTCAATACGCAACTACGGCGGTACCGGAGAGCGTGGCCCTCCTCGTTGCTCTGTACTAAAAGGATTAACACCTCATCCGGCATCCTGTGATTTGAGCCAAGAGCCTCCTGGATGGCTTCCAGTTCCAGAGGCCCGCTTCGGTCAAGGCTGGAGAACCCGTGAGCATGTTCGGGGTTTCGCGAGTCTGCTAATGTTATCGTGCGGGAGATTGAGGGGGAGTTGGCAACAGCACACCGCCCTCAGAATCGACTCCCAGCTTAGACCATGTCGGCCTCAACTATGAACCATTTCTTCCGAGCGGGGGACGATACGGCCAGAAACGCTGCCACTTGTTGCCGAGCGACGAGCCGCTTCTTCAGTCCACACTAATCCTTTCTGGCCGTGAACCCACCTATTCGCTTCCAAGAGCCAGAGTGCCTGACTTTCTTGCCCCGGCGCCCCTATGTCAGCATCACCACGAGCCTCTCACGGCAGAGCCGGGATGATCTTTCGGTACTCGTCTTCTGTAAACGCCCGGACGGTCTCCGACCTGACACTCCCTTTTGAGCCCGTCGCGAGAGCTACTTTGGCGACTACGTCATCGCTGGGCGCTTCGACAATCGTCACCATGTCGTACTGCCCCGTCACCATGTACCAGCCCTTCACTGTACCGCCCGCAGATTCAACCAGTTGCTTCCAGGCGTCGAGCCGTGCCGGACCTTCCTTGATTTTCTCGATGCCTTGTTGGGTCCACCGTGCCAATGTGATGTACGTAGGCATGACGCTATCTCCTTTTACAGGGGATTTCCGCTTTCATTTTCAAGTGTATGGCTATCATACGCTTCGCCCCCTGCGCGTGCAACACGAGAGCCCACTTTTGGGGAGCGCTCACGGGGGAAAATTCATGCGGCGCAGCAGGTCCTGGAAGCGGGGGTCGGACCGCAGAGGGTCAAGCGCGGGATCCACTTTAAGGTAAACGAGCTGGTACTGGTGTTCCTTGTAGGCCTTTTCCAACCACGCGAATGCCTGGTCGAAATCGCCCAGAGCGGCATAAATTTGAGCTACTGAGTAAGGTGAGACATACCTTCGCTTCGAGAGCTCTCTCAAACTGGCGATAATCTTCAGGGCTTCGGGTCTGTTCCCCACAGCCGCATAAATGCGTGCGAGGTTTGCTCTCAGTACTGGGTTGCCTTCTTCAAGAGCTATGGTCTTCTGGTATTCTGAGATAGCCTGCCCGTATAGCTTCTCTTGTTCGTATGCCCAGCCCATATAGAGGTGTGCCGGATAAAATCCTGCATTTAGCTCAAGGGTTCGTTGGCACTGAGCAATGGCCTCGTCGTATCGACGCGCATAAATGAACACATATGCCCCAAGCGCATTGATAATCAGCGAGAGGGGATCTAACTCCTGGGCTCGTTTTATCTCTGCAATAGCTTCGTTATGTCGGCCCATGGCCGACAGGTACTCGGCGTACGCTTGATGAGCACGGGCATAGCTGGGATTGAGCTCGATGGCACGTTTTAACTCCTTCTCCGCACCGACCCAGTCCCAATCATACTCTTCTCTGATGGCGCCCAGACAGGCGTGGGCCTCAGCCAAGGCTTCGTCTATCTCCAAGGCTTTGACCGCTGCTACCTCGGCGCGTGGATACGCTTCCCCAGGCGCCATAAGCGCCCACGATGTCAGGGTATCATAGGAGTCGGACAATCCTGCGTACGCCAGTGCGTAGCCGGGATCCTTTTCAATTGCTTGTTGGAAATACTCGATGCTCTTCTTCATCCCGTCTTCGGTGCGCAAGTTCCAGTAGTAGCGGCCCTTGAGATAGGCCTCATGGGCCTCGGGGCTGACCGGGCGTGCGCGACCGAGCCGCAGCTGCTCCTGAGGCGTGACTTTGATCTTGATCTCGTTCGCGACCGCCTGCGCGACCTCGCTCTGCAAGGCCAGGATGTCACGCAGGTTCCGCTCGTAGCTCTGGGCCCACAGGTGCCGGTCGGTCGTTGCTTGGATTAACTGCGCTGTGATCCGCACTCGATCTCCCGAGCGCAGTACTGAGCCTTCTATAACCGCGTCCACGTTTAACTCGTGCGCAATTTGCGGCAGCGGCTTCTTCACTCCCTTGTACTGCATTACCGACGTGCGCGAAATCACTCGCAGGGCCTCAATCTGGCCCAGGTCGGCAATCAGCGCCTCGGTCATACCGTCCACGAAATATTCCTGCGCCGGGTCGCCCGTCAGGTTCTCCAGGGGCAGGACGGCGAGTGACTCGATTTTGGATGGCGTGGCCTCACGGCGCTGCAGGCGGTCGCGCAACCCGGCGACGTTGAGCACTACAAGTGCCGCCGCAAGCAACGCCACGCCCGCCAGGGCAACCACGGCGGGGGCGAACCAGCGCTTGCTGTAACGGCGCTCTGCGAGAGCCACCTCTTTTCGGCGGTCATTCACTGCCACTACGGCCCGCCCTGACTCCGTATCGCGCCTCAGGCGTCTCAGATCGGCCCGGAGGTCGGACGCGCTCTGGTAGCGCAAGTCTCGATCTTTCTCCACTGCTTTGTTGATGATTTCTTCCAGCTTGTCCGGCAGCTCCGGATTCAGTCGCAATGGCGAGGTCGGCGCCTGCGTCAGGATCGCCGTGAATATCATTGCCGAGGTGTTGCCGGTGAACGGCTGCTTCCCCGTCGCCATCTCATAGAGGACCGCGCCGAAACTGAATAGGTCCGTCCGTGCGTCGAGCTCTTCCCCCCGCGCCTGCTCCGGTGACATGTAGGCGACCGTGCCCATAGCCACGCCTGGGCTGGTGAGGTGCTCGGGCTCGATGGAGGCGGTCGGCAAAGCTGAGGCCCCCACTGCTTCCGCTGCCGGTCGTGGTTTCGGTGCCAGCTTCGCCAGCCCGAAATCCAGAATCTTGGCTTGCCCGCGTGTGGTGGCGAGAATATTCGCTGGCTTGATGTCCCGATGGATGATGCCCTTCGAGTGGGCAGTGTCCAGCGCATCGGCAATCTGAATCCCCAGCTCCAGCAACTCGTCGGTCTTGAGCGGCGTGCCAGCTATCCGGTGCTTGAGAGTCTGCCCCTCCAGTAGTTCCATGGCGATGAAAGGCTTGCCCTCATGCTCGCCAATTTCGTAGACCGTGCAGATGTTGGGATGATTCAGCGCCGCAGCGGCGCGCGCCTCACGCAGGAAGCGCTCGTAGGCTTGCTTATCCTGGGCAACCTGGTCGGGCAGGAATTTGAGCGCCACGAAGCGGCGCAGAGTGTTGTCCTCGGCCTTGTACACGACACCCATGCCCCCGCCGCCGAGCTTCTCAAGGATGCGATAGTGGGAAACAGTCTGGCCGACCATGAGAGCTGGCCTACCTGTGCTGGCATTCTAGGCCGCAGCCATGAGCAAGTCAATACGAGGTAATTACGGGGAAAAATTCATGCGGCGCAGGATGTCTTGGAAGCGGGGGTCGGTGCGCGCGGGAGCCATTCGGCGTTCCAATCGCGGATTACTCCTCCCTTGTCGGAATTAACCGGCCAATCTTTTTAATTACACCTCTAAGTGCTGTAGCTGAGAAGCGTTATTCTTCTCCAGTTGGGATTTTTCTCTTCAGGAGGAGGGGCCCTGCTTCCGGCTCAGATCTTGGCAGGTCAACGCCAGGCAGGACCCCCATGAACCACGATTCTTTTTATCCCACTTTCTGCCCCGCTGCACAAGCTCGAAACCGACTGGGCTTGGGATGTCGAGAACGTCATGCTGCGGCGATGCCCTGTTTGCGAACGGGATTCCATCATCGGTCACGGCCGCCGGCGCAAGCAGGCGCATGATGAACATCACGACTGGATTGGGATCCGACGGGGCCTTTGCCCTGGTTGCGGGAAGACTTTCACCCTGCTCCCCCCGCTCTCTCCTCCCTACACCCACTACAGCTTGCTGGCTCGCGCTCAGGCGCTCCGACGACACTTTATGGAGCACTGTTCGTGGGAAGAGGCAACGCCTACGCTGAAGGACCCTGATCGGGTGCCCGATCCCTCCACCCTCCGCCGCTGGTCGGACGGTCTGGATCGCTCGCAACCGGCGGCTTCCTTTCAGCGCCGGACGTTCGCCCGCCTGGCCCATTGGCTGGGGCACAGCGCTCCGGCCAATCCCCAGCCTGAGTCATTATCGGGGCTGACTCAGGTTCTGCAGGTTCTCTGGCCTCTCCGTCTCTGAGAGATTTTCTATTCCCCCACCATCCTTGCCTGGGAACGCTGCCCCCTTGCTCTTAGGCTCGTCTCCAGAGGCAAAAAACGTGCCATGGGCGAGGATCTCGAACAACTCAAACAACGACTCCCGTTGCTCGATTACTTGCGACAGCAGAATTGGACTGGCCGGCCCGCGGGTCAGGGCCCCGAGTTCGTGGGACTCTGTCCCTTACACTCGGAGACTCGGCCTTCCTTCTATGTCAACGCCCGCAAGAATCTCTTTTACTGCCATGGTTGCGGTCAGGGCGGCGACCTGATCCGCTTTGTGGAATTATCCCAGCACCTGTCCTTCCGCCAAAGCCTCACCTATCTCGAACAACAAAGCGCTCTGGCCGACCCTGCTATGGTGTTGCGTCAGGCTTCCGCTTTCTATCAACAGCAACTCGATCGCCACCCGGAGGCACAGCGGTATCTGGAACAACGGGGAGTGCACGACCCCGCCCTGATTCGGGAACTGCAGATCGGTTATGCCCCCGGCGGGAGTTTGCGGCGGTACCTCCTCGCCCAAGGCTACTCCCTCGATCTGCTGCGGTGCGCCGGCCTCGTCAACCCCCAGGGCCACGACACCCTCTATCAACGCGTCGTCTTCCCCTGCTGCCGGGACAGTTGCATCGTCAACTTATACGGCCGCAGCATCGGCGCCGCCTTCGCCCACCGGTTCCTCCCCGGTTCCAAGGGCGGCTTGGCCGCCTGGGGATCGGTTCGCCAGTTCCCCAGCGTGATTCTCGTCGAAGGGATGTTTGATCTCGCCGTGTTGTGGCAGGCCGGGTTCCGCAACGCCACCTGTGCGTGGGGCACCCATCTCACCGCTGACCAGCTTCAACAACTGTACGACCGCCCGCGCACCGTTTATCTCAGCTTCGATGTCGATGCCAACGGCAGCGGCCAGCAGGCCGCGCACGGGTTAGCCTCTCGTCTCCGAGCGTAAGGCCTCACCCCTCGCCGCGTCCTCCTGCCGTCGGGTCACGATCCCAACTCCTTCTTCGTCCAGGGCGGTGACGCGCGCCAGTTCCACTCTCTCTTGGAGGCCGCTCAGCTATGAGATTTCATGTGATTCGCGTGCAGACTCCCAACCCCGCCCAAAGTCCCCTTCGCCTGATCGAGCACGAAAACGGGCGGGAGGTCGGCTGGGTCAATCGCTACCTCGACCGCGAGTACGTCCGCCGCGTGGCCGACACAACCCTGCGCACCTGGGCTTACAACCTCCTGCACTTTGTTCGCTGGTGGGAGAGTCTTCATCATACCGGCGAGGTGGGGGAAAGTGACCTGACCGAGTCGACGCTCCTGGATTATGTGAAGTTCCAGTCCAGCCAGCAACCTCCGCCTTCCGGTTCCAGCATCAATGACCGCGTCGCCACCGCCGATCGCGCCCTGCGCAACGAGTTCCCCGATGCTCCCTGCCAAGTGGCCCGCGGCTTCCATCATGCTTTTTTGCACCGAAGACCGCTGGGCCTGGGCCGGCCACGGATAGCGTGGAGCCGGTTACGAGTGAGGGTGCCCAAACGCAACCTCGTCCCGCTGTCGGTGGAGGAGGTGGCACGTTTCTGGTCCAGTTTCCGCACTGCCCGGGACCTGGCCATCGTGGGTCTGATGCTCCTGCAAGGACTGCGCTCCGCCGAGGTGTTGAGTTTGAATCAGGACGACTTGTTGCTTTCCGAAGCGCAATTGCGCGTGCGTGGCAAAGGCAACAAACTGCGCTTCCTGCCCCTGGCCCCTGAGACCGTGCAACTCCTCGATCATTATCGGCGGCTGGAGCGGCCTAATCCCTGCACGGCCGCGCTCTTCGTCTCGCTCAAAGGGCCCGCCCGCGGCACTCGCATGACGCTGGCAGGATTACGTTCTTTGTTCCGCTACCACCGCCAGCGCACCGGCGTCCAGCTTGCCAATCCCCACCGCTTCCGTCACACCTTTGCCTCCGACATGATACGCGCCGGAATCAGCCTGCCCGCGCTCATGCACTTGATGGGCCACACCGAGATCGAGACTACCCTGCGTTACGTGCAGGTCACTCCGCAAGACGTCTACCTGCAGTATGCGCACGCCGTGGCCCAGCACCTTCATCCCGTTCCCAGGATGTCATCATGAGCCGTCCGCGATGCCTACCCCTCCCGCATCCCCTGGCTCCGCTCTTCGATCGCGCGGTTGATTCCCTCTGTGTTGCGCTCAGCCCCAGCACTACTGGTCACTACCGCAGCACCGTCCGCAACTTCCTCCGCTATCTCGGCACCCATCACCCCCAGGTGAACTCCCTGGACCAACTGCGCCGTGAACCCCATCTCCTCGGCTGGATGTCCCGCCTGCGCGCCCTGTCGCCGCCGCTCGCGACGGCCCACTATATCAACCTGCTCATCGCCCTGCGCGCCGTCTTCACCGAACTGGCTTGGACCCAACAGCTTCCTCTCCTCGCCCACCTGATCCGTCGCGAGGACATTCCTCACCCCCCGCAAAGGCTCCCACGCCCGCTCACCGCCGAGCAGGATCAGCTCCTGCAGCAGGAGTTCATCCACCGCAACGATTTGGGGGGTAATGCCTTCCTGCTGATCCGCCATACCGGCATGCGCATTGGGGAATGTGCCGATTTATTCTTCGATTGCCTCCGCTCCACCGGCCCCGATCAATGGGCTGTTCACGTGCCGCTCGGCAAACTCAAGACGGAACGGATGGTGCCGGTGGATTCCTGGGTGGTGACGCTCATCCAACGCTTACGCTTCTTTCGCTCCCTCGATCCGCTGCCTCCCGACGGCCGGCTCCTGGCCCGTCCCAGCTCCAAGCAAGCTCTCCTGCGTCAACTCCGCGATTACCTGCACCAGGTCTGTCATTCCTTGGGCCTCTCCACACGCATCGTCCCACACCAATTTCGCCACACCTATGCCTCAGAGATGCTGCGCGCGGGTGTGAGCTTTCCGGTTCTGATGAAACTACTCGGCCACACCTCTCCGGAGATGACGATACTCTATGTCGAAGTGGCATTGAACGACCTCCAGCGGGAATTTCTACAGGCTCGATCAAAGCCGCGCCATCTGGTTCCCCAGCCGAAAACGTCTTTCGCCCTCACTCGAACTGGCCTCGATGGAGTCATCGATTCCTTGCAGGCCGCTCAACATGCCCTGGAGATGTTCCGGCGGACGCTGCCCATAGGCGCTGCACGCAGTTGTCTCGACCGGCTGTCCAACCGCCTCACAAAGATCGTCGCCGAAACCCGTAAACTGTGCACCCCCTGAGAATGGGCAGAGATTGGCCGGTTATGTCGCCAAGTGTTTTACCAATATCTGCCGACAGCAGCCCGACCCGCGACTTAAGTCGGATTCGGCCTGATAAACGCCCTTCCCGGAAAGTGTGACGAGTGCACTTTGAAAGGGGGCCAGGCCCCCATCGGCCTTGGCATAACTAACGAGGAGTCGCCTTGATTAGCAACGAACCCTCCCTCACAAGTGATGTCTGCAGCTGGCCGGGACTGCTCACGGAACCGCCATGGCTGGAGACGGTACGCCACGAGCACGCCAGGACGTGTAGGGTGACGTGACCCCAGTCTTCTTGCCGCATTTGGGCCCTGGTTCAAAAGGTTAAAATCCACCTCCTTTGCCTGTCGCCGCATGTTGCTGATTTAGCGGGAGTAAGAAATCTCAAGAAAATGGTGAAAGTGGAATTTCGGGTGGTCACCAGACTACAGTCAATGAACCACGGCCTAAGCTACTTGGGACACTCAGCGGTGGAAAGCCGCAGAGGTGGAGAGCGGCCTGCCCCAGCATATCCAACCTCTTCTTCCCAGGACGTACCATCCACTCTGCTAATCTCGGGAACGACAACCAGGCAGTAGCGTCTTGTTGACTTCCCCTAG
>Ga0187873_1002748_pt1 | contig 13062 bp, 12 predicted proteins | sample June2016WEW_16_1_2_FD_133012 | JGI IMG/M metagenome (GOLD analysis project Ga0187873, IMG submission 133012) | Peatland microbial communities from SPRUCE experiment site at the Marcell Experimental Forest, Minnesota, USA - June2016WEW_16_100 | ecosystem: Environmental > Terrestrial > Soil >... | reverse complement strand
TTATGAGTAATCTAACCATATTGGAAATAAAATCTTCATTTGGTGCAGGAACAAGGTCAATGTACCCGGTTGTGATAAGGGATGGTAAAGAATTGATACTTGTTGATACCGGCCTTCCCGGACAGTTTGAGTTAATCAAAGAAACGGCGCTAAGCAAAGGAATTGCTTTGAGTAACCTGACCAAGATCGTCATAACACACCAGGACATTGATCATATAGGCTCACTTGCTGCATTCAAAAAGGCATTTAATAATGTAAAAGTTTTTTCTTCTGTTATTGAAGCTGACTACATCAGCGGCAAAAAAGAATCCATCAGGCTTGCTATGTCAAAGAAGAATTTTGAAAATATGCCTGAGGAACAAAAAGCAAACGCCCTTAATTTTCAGAAGATGTTCGAAAAATTGGAAAGAACAACGGTTGATATTACCCTGAATGAGGATGGCCTTCTGCCTGATTGCACAAAAACCAAGGTAATTCACACTCCCGGTCATTTACCCGGGCATATGTCGGTTTATTTTGAAGAAACAAAAACCCTCATCACCGGTGATGCTTTTGGACTTGATAACGGCACATTCCTCTTTAATCCGAACTATACAACCGACAAGCCTCTGGCAAAAGAATCAGTAAAGAAGTTACTTAATTATGACATTACAAATATTGTTTGCTATCATGGCGGATATTTTGAAGGAGATTGTAAAAAAGTATTTCATGAATTGATAGAGTCATAGAACAGTGCTGATTATATATAAATATTTTTTACCGCAAAGGTCGCAAAGTTTATCGCAAAGTTCACTAAGGAATTATCTTCTCTGCGTTCTTTGTGTATGTTTTCTTTGTGTTCTTTGCGGTTAATTATTTATCTGAATTATAATATAAATCAACAGTGCTCATTATTCAAAGAAGATTAATATTTATGAGCAAGGATCAATTGAATGGAAAAGGGAACGAATAAATACTTCGCTAATGTAATTGCAGGAATAAAGACAACCTTCCGTTCATTACAATATAAGAATTACCGCTATTTCTTTTACGGACAAAGTATCTCGCTCATAGGAACGTGGATGCAGCGTATTGCCACTCCCTGGCTGGTGTACAAAATGACAGGATCGGCATACTTGTTAGGCGTTGTTGGCTTCTCCGGGCAAATCCCCACTTTTTTAATAGCTCCTTTTGCCGGGGTTATTGTTGACAGATTCAACCGCTACAAGATTCTCGTGCTCACTCAGGTCCTGGCTATGATACAGGCAATGGTGCTGGCATTCCTCGTATTGAACAATTCAATAATGGTTTGGGAAATAATACTCTTGAACATTTCACTTGGGATCATTAATGCCTTCGACATGCCCTCCCGACAGTCGCTGGTGATAGATATGATCGATAAAAGAGAGGACCTCGGAAATGCCATTGCCTTGAATTCTTCAATGGTGAGTGGAGCGCGTATACTGGGGCCTTCTATTGCCGGTATATTAATTGCTATAACAGGCGAGGGGACATGTTTCCTGTTAAATGCCATCAGCTATATTTTTGTTATAGTATTCCTGCTAATGATGAAGATCACTCCCCGAAAAGCTAAACCCCAGAATACTGATGTTCTGAAAGGTTTTATTGAAGGGTTTAAATATACTTTCGGGTTCATGCCCCTGCGATATGTCATTGTACTTCTTGCGCTGATCAGTTTTATGGGAATGCCATATACCTTGCTGATGCCCATATTTGCGAAGAATATCCTTCATGGTGGTCCTCATACGTACGGTTTCCTTATGGGAGCAGCTGGTGTTGGCGCTTTGTTCGGTTCCATATATATGGCGTCGCGGAAAAATGTTCTGGGGATGAGCAAGATCATTGCAATAGCAGCTGCTACTTTTGGTGTAGGGCTTGTACTGTTTTCTTTATCGCATATCTTTTTATTATCCATAGCATTGATGCTGATAGTAGGAATAGGCTTTACGCTGCAGATGGCTTCCAGCAATACTCACCTGCAAACCATTGTCGACGACGATAAAAGGGGCAGGGTAATGAGCCTTTATGCAATGGCTTTCATGGGAACTGCTCCCTTTGGCAGCTATTTTGCCGGAGCTATGGCAAGCTGGATAGGTGCACCGTACACATTGTTATTTGGTGGCGGGGCTTGTATTATCGGCGCCATATTCTTTGCCCGCAAACTACCTAAAATAGAAAGGCTCATTCATCCTATTTATGTGAAGATGGGCATTATCAAGGAGACTGCAACCGGAATGCCGCCGGCTACAAAAATAATTGATCCTCCAATAGAATAAAGTATATACCTTTATCTTGCAATTTTCTTCAATGCGGAATATCAATCAGGTATGTAATAAATCTTAATATGGCACAAGCAAAGAAACTTAATTATGGCGTAGATGCTCCCAGACTTGTAAGGAACTTTTTCCTCTTCGCAGTTCTTCTTTATGGCTTTGGTATTAATTTCCCCGTACTGCACATTGGTGGCACCACTACTCATGTGTTTACCTTTTGTTTTATAACCGCTACTATATGCTTTATTGAAGGACTAATGATGTTCCTGTACGCTAAGATAGGCAAGTTCCGTCACAGGGACAGGATGCTGAACTGCATTGAATGGAGAGGGAATGAGACTGTTCTTGATATTGGCACCGGCCTCGGGCTGCTGATAATAGGCGCTGCAAAACGTTTAACAAACGGCAAATCCATCGGCATTGATATATGGAACCAGAACGACCTTTCTTCAAATACTGTTGAAGGAGCTAAGCATAATGCAGAAGCCGAAGGCGTATCGGATAAAGTTGAAATAAGAAATGAAAATATCATGTCGACGGATTTTACTGATAATTACTTCGATGTTATTCTCAGTAACCTGTGCATACACAATATTAAGGATAAAGAAGGAAGGCAAAAAGCCTGCGCCGAGATATACAGGATATTGAAGCCAAAAGGCACAGCTATTATTTCTGATTTCAGAAACGCCAAGGAATATAAAACTTCTTTTCAGCAATTGGGAATGACTGCTGAAACCATAGGAACCTATTATTTTGATACTTTTCCCCCTCTTACCATAATTAAAGCGGTGAAGAAATAATAGTTATTAGTTGGGAGTTGTTAGTTGTTAAAGTTAAAATGTAAACAGTTACCCGTCACTGTAATTTCACTGATTAAGCGATTGATTTAAAAATAAGCCTACCAACGGTCATGTCATTGCGCTTGAAGTCCTTTTGTTCATAACTAAATTTACGATTTATCAATAATAATTAGGATGCTGATTATTTTAACCAGTCCTTCACCTAAATATTGAACTAATTTAATACTAAAAAACATGGCAAAGTTAAAAGGTCTTCAATTAATTACTGTCCTTACAATCAGCGTTAAGGATTCTGCAGTGAACATTGCAGAACATGGTCAATTACAGCACACAACGGGAAACCCTTTACTGGCTGCCATACCTACAAACGATGCGGCAATGGGCACACTGTGTACTACGCTCCTTACTAATTATCACGGTTATAAAGCTGTTCCGCCTACAGTTACCGAAACAACTGTAAGCTCGAAGAAACTTGCCGTGGTAACCGCTTACAATGCAAATGCAGGTTACATACAGGGCGTAGCCAGGGCACAGGCTATTGCAACCGGTGATATTAACGTGGGAATAGGGCTTGTGCAGGCTGCGGGTTATCATATTAAAAAGACGAGAAGCGCCACTTTACGCGGGTTTAAAGTAACAAATGCAGGCGTGGGAGCAGTTGATATAACAACTAAAGCGGTAGCTGTTCATGCAGGCTATATCCGCCAGTATGGACCAACACCCGCTAAATACGTTCCGCCTACGGCTGCGGCAATGGCAGAACTGCTTTTTACCGTTGATGTTGCAGCACATGTTAACAATTTGAAAAGCAATACTATTTACGGTTTTCGTGAAGCCAGCATACTGCCCGCAGGGCATAAAACCCCTACACCTAATACTACACCAACTACTGCTGTGCAGAAAGCAGCAACACCAACAGCAGCAACCAAGGCGCATAAGGCCATTTTTACCGATGGCGTTGCTTCGCACTACGTTTGGAGCGAATGGATTTATATAGTAGCTACGTAAAAAAAGCCGAAATTTCCTGTAGTTTTCCTGCCTCTGGGCAAGGAAAGCCTGCCTTGCCGGTAGGCAGGTAACAATATGCAATATCTTTATAAAGAAATGCAATATCCTGATAAAGATATGCAATAACCTTATAAAGAAATGCAATATCCTAATAAAGATATGCAATAACTTTATAATGAAATGCAATATCCTGATAAGGAAATGCAATAACTTTATAAAGAAATGCAATATCCTGATAAAGAAATGCAATAACTTTATAATGAAATGCAATATCCTAATAAAGATATGGAATATCCTAATAAAGAAATGCAATAACCTTATAATGATATGCAATATCTACCTAATACTGCTGGGATTATTGCTGCTTTTGGGTTTGATAATACTTGCGTGGATATGCACACTATAAAACATTAAATAAATATTTCTAAAGTATTTATATTTTATACTTTTACGACGATTTAAAAACCAAAAAACATGAAAAAATTATTTGCATTATTTATGGTAGCATTATCAATTAATGCTTTTGCACAACAAAAGAGTTATGTAACAAAAACAATTGCTAATTGGTCATTTGAAAAGTTTCCAGCACATTATTATGTAGTACCTGCTAAAGCTAATACAGATAAAGACCCTTTGACAGGGAAAACATTGTCATATCAGGAATTGAATAATTTGGGTCAGTCTGATGGACTTTTTTTAATGATGCAAAATAACGGTGCAAATCCATATTCTGCAACATATACATATAAAGGACAACATGTATATACTGTTTCTTTTTTCGGAAACTCAAATGTCGCACAGCATATTGAAAATTGGAATAGTGATGGTTTGCCTGATGGTCCACAAGTTTCAAGAACATTAAAAGAAAGTGGAACTGGCTATACAGAAGAAATAGACATTTATGAAAATGGAATTCTCAAAACAATAAATGGCGTTAAACAAGCGGCTTATGGAACTACATATAATAAGGATAGTCTTTTAGATGGTAATTTTAAATTTCAGAACGATGCAGGTGAAATTTTTGAAGGAAAAGCTAAAAATGGCGAAGTAATCTATATGAAAAAATATTTAAACGTTCAAAATGTTGGTATTTCTGATATTGTTGAATTAAAAATTGATAGTACAAAAATCCATATAACTAAAAAAGAAAAAGATAGTGATGTCAAGAATAATAGTGAAACCACTAATCAATTGAATTGTAAAATAAAATTAACTAATTCAAGTAATTTATGCAATAAAACAAAACCACAAGGTGGCTTTAACGTGGGTGATACAGTAACTTTTTCTTATAATAATGTAGGAGAATTAACAACAGAAAAAAGTGTGATAACAAAGAAACGACCAACAAATGCTAGCAATACTGCATTTCAATACAATGTTATGGATAAATATCACCATAATCATATTTTAAATGAATCAGATATTAAATCAACAAAACTTGAAAAAAATAATCTTAAAAAAAGTGAGTTTACTTATTTTTATGTATCTAAAGATTTTATCCTTGATAATTTTATAGGATATATGGAAGATTGCAATCCTGCTGACCTTCCCCGATAGATTATATTTATTATTATTTAACTAAAAAATAAAATTATGACACCAACTCAATTTGAAGATGTTTTAATACAAACAAAAGCACAATTATTAGATGCATTTCATGATATAAATAGCATTAAAGACTTAGATATCTATGTTAAAACTATTCTTGATTATCAAGAAATCGTTGCTAAAACAATGTTCAAAGAACTGAATAAAATATATGAGGATATAAATAAAATAAGAGGTGATTTATTAAGAGATAACAGGGAAAGATTTGAAGATTTAATGCAAGAATTAAAAAAAAAGTAAATTGAAATTAAAATTATGCAAGAAGTAAATCAGCCAAACGAATTAGATAAAATAAGATTTGAAAATGATGTGGCTTTTAATAGAGATACCACTTTATTATCGTCTGGAGCATTAGTATTGAGTGTCGGTTTTATTGAAAAGTTGATTCCTATTTCAACAGCAACATCAATATATTTTTTATACTTCAGTTGGTGTTTTTTTATTTTATCTCTATTACTTAATTTATTTACTTTTTTATTCGGTTCTGATTTTGGGAACAATTTATCTATAATTGAGCCCACATTAACAACAGAGATTTATAACTCAAAAATTATTAAGCATAATAAAATAATCAATTGCTTTAATTATATTATTTTTGGATTATTAATAACAGGTATCATTTCAATTCTTATTTTTGTATTTATTAACTTTAATCAAAAAAACATCATGGAAGAAAAAAAGACTCAAAAACCAGAAATTCAATTTTTAAATGAAGGTTTTAAATATTCTTTAAAAAAAGAAAAACCTACGGTTGTTATTAATATTGAAAAACCTAAAAATACAACCGCTGTATTAACTCAAACTGCTGATACAATAACAATAAAGGTAGAAGATAATACTAAGAAATAAAATCAATTGGTACCAAACGGCAATAAAATAATTTGTCATTTGTTATAATCTAATTTCTAAAAAAGAGTTTCGCTAAAGTGAAGCTCTTTTTTTATGCGAAAGAATAACAAACTGCCTACTGCCACTGCTTACTGCCTACTTACTTCAAATAATCGTTAAAGTAATTCTCAATTTTATGAAGCAGGTGAACCCCGTCCTTGCCACGAACTAAGAAGTTTGTAAAAGAATAACGAACTGCCTACTGCCGCTGCCTACTGCTTACTCATAACTCCCAACTCCACACTCCCAACTAATAACTAATCCAGCAAATGCACAACTAACCCACTACGCAGCTTCGGTTCAAACCAAGTAGTTTTAGGAGGCATAATGTTACCGGTGTCGGCAATGTTTATCAGTTGTTTCATGGAAACAGGATAAAGGGCAAAAGCAGCTTTCATTTCGCCGCTGTCAACCCGTTTCTTCAATTCACCAAGTCCGCGTATGCCGCCAATGAAATCAATTCTTTTGGAAGTTCTCAGGTCAGTTATGCCAAGTATCTTATCAAAAACAAGGCTGGAAAGTATAGTTACATCAAGCACACCAATGGGGTCCATGTCGTTATATGTTCCGGTCTTAGCATTCAGCGAATACCATTTGCCATCCATATACATGCTGAATTCATGCAGCTTTGATGGTTTAAAGATAGCAGTTCCTTTATCTTCAACATCAAAATACTGTTTCAGCTTTTCAATAAGCTGTTCGTTTGTAAGTCCGTTAAGGTCTTTCACCACGCGGTTATAATCAATTATCTTAAGCTGATTGTCGGGGAAAATAACAGCAAGGAAAAAGTTGTACTCTTCGTTGCCCGTATGGTTTGGGTTCTTTTGCTTCTTTTCATTACCAACCAAAGCCGCTGCAGCAGTGCGGTGATGACCGTCGGCAACATATAAATAAGGTACTTTAGTGGCAAAGAGTTCGGTTATCTTTTTAACAGTGGCATCGTCATCTATCAACCAGAAATGATGACCGAAACCATCATCGGCAACAAAATCATACACAGGAGGATTCTTGATAACATTGTTCACAATGTCGTCAATCTCTTTAACGGCAGGGTAGGAAAAGAACACAGGTTCCACATTGGCATTGTTGATACGTACATGTATCATGCGGTCTTCTTCTTTATCCTTGCGGGTAAGCTCGTGCTTCTTGATGATGCCGTTCATGTAATCGTCAACATTGGCGCAAACGGTCAAACCATATTGCGTGCGGCCATCCATGGTTTGAGCATACACATAATACATCTCTTTCTTTTCAGGAGCAAGCCAGCCTTTTTGCTGCCATTTCCTGAAATTCTCAACAGCTTTATCATACACTTCTTTTGAATGTTCATCCGTACCCGAAGGGAAATCAATTTCAGGTTTGGTAATGTGAAGCAATGATTTCTCGCCTGCTTCAATTCTTGCTTCTTCCGAGTTCAGCACATCATAAGGACGTGAAGCTACTTCTTTTACTAATTCTTTAGGCGGTCTTAAGCCTTTAAATGGTTTTATTCTTGACATGGTTGAAAAAGTTAATAGTTAGTAGTTCTTAGTTTGTAGTTATTATTTTTTGAAAATGTTATTCAATTCAAAACCTAATCTTACACCGGCATATAAAAGCTGGCTCTCGATTATAGGATAGCATTTATTGATGTAATCTTCGCTAATAGTATCAGTATAGCTGTAAACAGTATCAAGATATTTGCGCGTTTGGTTGAACCAGCTGATGATATCGCCATCGGTAATTTCTTTTAATTGCTGTTTGGTTTCTTTGGTCAAAAGACTTTCGATAACATCATACGTGATCTTTTTATATTCAATGATATCGCTGTCCCATATATGATGCAGGTTTGTGGCTTTTCCATTGAAAGTAACTTTAATGGTGTTTCCGCCTTTATCAACGCCATAACCAACATGCAAAGGCATGTGGAAATCGCCCATAAGATGAATTAAAACAAGAAGGTTAAAATGAATATCATCTTTGCTAAGGTTCTTTCTATTAGTTAAATTATTAATAGCTTTCTTTAGCTGAACAATAATGTTGTTTCCTTTGGCAAGAGTGTCGTCGTATTTATCTCCTTTTTCCAGATCGAGATAATGCCATGCTTTGAAATAATCATATTGGTGATTACTGCGCATTTCATCCATCCATGTGGAAGCTGATTCCCATGTCATATCGCCAAGATATTTATTAACGGAATCCTGTATATCTTTTCCAACATAGCTTTTGGCAACATCGGCAACGATCTTATGTCCAACAGCACCCCAACCGAATGAAAAGGATATTGAAGCGAAGAGAATAATAAATACTAATGCGAATTTTAGATTTTTCATTTTGTTTTTATTAGTTAGGAGTTTGGAGTCGGGAGTTAGGAGAAATATTATCCTATTTGTCAAATGAAGAAATTAGACCACTTATCATTTTTGATAACTCGGTGAGTTTATCTCTTGAAGAGTTCTCAATTTCTTTACTAATGTATTTTCTTCTTCCCGCAATAGTTGAACATACAATGCATTCTCTGATTGAACCACGTGAAATATTAAGATATCGCTTGAATTGAGCATTACTTTCTCCAGCTCCTTCAGCAATATTTAATGAAATTGATATAGCTGCCCGAATAAACTGCGATGTAAGGGAAAACGATTCAGCTTTTGGAAAGTCATTCGTAATAGTATATACAAAATCAACATAATCGAGACTTTTTTGATAAACTATTAATTTCTCGAAATTGAAAAAATCATTTTTCATTACCCTTAAAATCAATTATCATTTTCTCTTTACTCCTGACTCAGTTCTCCCGACTCCCAACTAAATCTATTTATTCACCTGAAATGTACGGTCTCCCTTTTTAATGAAATTCACTATCTGGTTAGCTGCAGCAAGACCTGCATTAATGTTTGCTTCCGATGTTTCAGCTCCCTGTTTTTTAGGAGTGCTGTAATACCTGTTCTCATATTTCAATAAGTCAGCATGACAATCAGGAGCAATATCAGAGATGTATTTGAAGTCTTGTCTTTCTTCCAAAATCTTTTTAAGATCATCTTCATTGATTACTTCTTTTCTAGCTGTATTCACAAGAGTTCCGCCTTTAGGCATTTTAGACAACAGATTCAAATTAATGGACTTTTTAGTCTTTTCATTGGCAGGAATATGCAAAGAAACATAGTGGCAAGTTGAATATAATTCATCAAGGTCTTTCGCAACCTTTACGCCATCTTTGGTAATGGCATCAGCAGGAATAAAAGGATCGAATGCATACACTTCCATACCGAAACCTTTGGCAATGGTTGCAAGCATTCTTGGTACATTACCATAAGCATGAAGTCCAAGTTTCTTTCCTTTTAATTCACTTCCTGAACCACCTTTGAATTGTGCTCTTGCCATGAATATCATCATGCCTGCTGCCAATTCGGCAACAGCATTTGAATTCTGACCGGGAGTGTTCATTGCAACGATACCTTTTTCAGTAGCAGCAGCAAGGTCGATGTTATCATATCCGGCACCTGCACGAACAATAATTTTAAGGTTCTTGCCTGCTTCGATCACTGCTTTATTTGCTTTATCGCTTCTGATGATAACTGCATCCACATCGGCAACGGCCTTTACAAAGTCATTAGGATCAGTGTATTTTTCAAGAAGAACAGTTTCAAAACCTGCTCCGTCGAATATTTTCTTAATGCCATTAACTGCAGCAGCAGCAAATGGTTTTTCGGTTGCTATTAATACTTTAGTCATGATTATAATATTTTTGAAATGCTGTTAATACTAAGCTTTTTGTTTTTCAAATTCCTTCATGCAGTCAACAAGAGCCTGAACGCTTTCAATAGGGAGAGCATTATATGTTGAAGCCCTGAATCCGCCAACTGAACGATGTCCTTTTATTCCAACCATTCCATTAGCCTTTGCAAAATTCATGAATTCATCTTCAAGAGCTGCATACTCAGGTTTCATAACAAAACAGATGTTCATTAGTGAACGGTCTTCTTTTGCAACAGTACCAACAAAAATTTTGCTGTTATCCATTGCGTCATAAAGCAACTTGGCTTTCTTTTTGTCCATTTCTTCCATCACTTTTACTCCGCCTAATGCCTTTAACCAACGCAATGTTTCCATAACAGTATAAATAGCAATGCAAGGAGGTGTGTTGAACATTGAACCTTCAGCAATATGGGTTTTGTAATCCAACATTGAAGGTATCTTACGTGTAACTTTTCCAAGTACATCTTCACGAACAATCACGAAAGTAACGCCTGCTGGTCCAAGGTTCTTCTGAGCACCACCGTAGATCATTGCATATTTTTTCACATCAACGGGGCGTGAGAAAATATCCGATGACATATCAGCAATTAATGGAACAGGGCTGTCGAAATCGGTTCTTATTTCTGAACCATATATAGTATTGTTTCTAGTAATATGGAAATAATCAACATCGGTTGGGATCTTCCATCCTTTTGGAATATAGGTGAAATTCTTATCTGCTGAAGAAGCAAGAACCTGTACTTCGCCAAATAATTTTGCTTCTTTAATGGCTTTCTTAGCCCAAACGCCTGTTTCAAGGTAAGCAGCTTTCTTTTCGAGAAAGTTATAAGGAACCATACAAAACTGCATACTGGCGCCGCCACCAAGGAATAAAACATGGTATCCTTCGGGAACGCCTAATTGTTCTTTGAATAAAGCAACTGCTTCATCAATTACAGCCTGGAAATCCTTACTGCGGTGTGATATCTCAAGAATTGACATACCAATCCCATTCAGTTCAAGGACTGCTTTTGCAGTGTTTTCAACAGCAACTCTTGGTAGGATTGAAGGTCCTGCATTAAAATTATGTACTTTTTTCATGGTAGATATAGATTTTTATGGTTAATAGATCACGTTCAATATAATTGACAAAATTGCAAATTATTTTTCAAATTAGAGTTAACTTCTTTAATAATATTTTTGGGGAAATAATTCGATAAATAGACTCTGTTTTTAAGCTATTGGAAAGAAATAATTTGAATTTCATTGGGTTCTCTGATGCTCCTTTTGTTCATTTATGATCTCCAGTCTGTGTTTTTTCTCTTCCTTTGATTCTTTAGGGTTTCTGGCATCAATATCTTTAATATACTCCCATTTCCCGGACCTAAAAATAAAAGCATCAAATATATTGGTCTCAGGATAATAGAACTGGTACTGCCCTTCAAGATTGGGATCAAGCGGTGCAAGCCTGTCAAAGACGATCATCATTTTTTTCTTCTTATTGTTCTGCATATTTTGCTTATCATATTTCAGTGACATGCTGACAGTTTTTGAATATTCAAAAATGATACGTTTATACCGCTTTTTATCATATTTAAATATATCTGCTCCAAAAACAGGTTTATCCTTGGAATTGAATGTAAGTACATCTATTATCTTCTTTTGGGTTATGTTATCATTACCGTCCCAACCCAACAAGGTATAATATTTCTTTCGACCAGATTTATTATAAATAATTTTATAGTATTGAGCGCCAAACCAGTTAAGATTATCCAACAACTGATCTTCAGGTTTCTTTATTTTATCCCGGCAATCTTTAAGGGGGTAAAGTAGATATTTATTCTCTTTGTCGCTCCAGGCCTGAATAAACCCGAAATATTCATAAGTGCCATCACTCTTTCTTAGATTCCATACTAACAGACGGAATTTTTTATCATCGGAGGTAAGTCTTGCAACTGTTTTCAGAGAATCGAATGGATAGTCGAAAGATTTATCGGATGACATTAAGGCTGACTGTATAAGCGAAAGAAATTTCTCATTGGCGTTATATTTAACAAAATCCGTATCGCTTCTGATAATGATTTTTCCAAGAACTTTAAGTGAATCTTCAGCTTTTTGAACGTAAGCCAAATCCTGTGAAAAACTGTAAACGCATAGAAATATAACTAAAGTAATTAAAGCTGACTTTTTCATTTTGGTTTTGGCCTTCATTCTATAATGGCAAAATTAAAATATTATTGTGTCAAATGTCAAAGGCAATTAAGTATTTTTGCGTTAAATAAAGGTTTAATATGAATTTAAACGACAGAATAGGTTTATTTGAAAGACTTGGCACTAATATTTCTTCTTATCTTAAAAACGGTTTTCCTACTGATTTTAAGCAGGCTATTGAACAAAGCAAACAGCATAACCCCTGGTTTACTGAAGAACATATCCTTTTTGCCTTACGTTCAATTTCAGCATTACTGGAAAAAGACAAGCTTAGCAAATGGCTTGAACCATATAGAATGGAACTGAAGTGTGCAAAACCTGCAAAAGTGGCGGTTATCATGGCTGGGAATATTCCTCTTGTGGGTTTTCACGATTTTCTTTGTGTACTTATTTCGGGCAACACTTTCATCGGGAAACTTTCGTCGCAGGATAAGTTCTTGCTTCCAGCCATCAAAACCGAACTGGTAAGTATTGAACCTTCTATTGAAGATGCTATTATATTGACAGAAGAAATGCTCAAGGGGTTCGAGGCAGTTATCGCCACGGGCTCCGATAAT
>Ga0187873_1002744_pt1 | contig 13076 bp, 13 predicted proteins | sample June2016WEW_16_1_2_FD_133012 | JGI IMG/M metagenome (GOLD analysis project Ga0187873, IMG submission 133012) | Peatland microbial communities from SPRUCE experiment site at the Marcell Experimental Forest, Minnesota, USA - June2016WEW_16_100 | ecosystem: Environmental > Terrestrial > Soil >... | reverse complement strand
TCTTCCGCGCGCTCGGCCGACAGGTCGAGAACGGCGACCGATGCCCCGGCATCGGCGAGCCCCCTGCAGAACCCGCTGCCGAGGACGCCTGCGCCGCCGACCACGGCCGCCACCCGACCGGCCAGGTTGAACAGATCGGTGCCGGGGTGCGCACCACTCATCGCCGCGCACCGCCCCAGAGTGTTTGTACCGTGATCAACGTCTTGGCCGTGCTCAGGGGCGCTCGACGAAGGCTAAGGCAAAGTCGGGGTTCGGCGATCCATATGCCGAGGCTCGTTGACCACACCCCAGAGACGCCCGGGCTGGTCGCGCGGAACCTGGACGGTCGCGTCGAGGGCTTCCCTGTCGCGAGAGGGGGCCGCGGACTAGCTCGGCGACGCATCGGCGACCTCGTCGAATTGTCCCGAATGAGGCCTTGCCCCGCACGACCGCCGTATTACGAGCGCCGTAGGAAGCACCACATGTCTTGGTTCGGCCGGCTCGCCTTCAAGTCGCTTCAGCAGCAGCATCATGGCTTCCTGGCCAGCCTCGATGAGCGGCAATCGTAGCGTCGTCAACGGCGGGGTCAGAAAGTCGGCGAAGGGTTGATCGTCGATGCCAACGACGGCGAGCTTGTCCGGCACCGTGAGACCGCGCGCCGCAGCCGCCCGGATAACGACAGCGGCCACGCTATCATCCGAGGAGATGATCGCAGTTGGTCTGTCAGGAAGTCCGAGTAGTTGTTCGGCAGCGGCCTCCCAAAGGTGTGACGGAGCGGTGTAATCGCCCACCGCCACGTACTCAGGCCGGTATTCGAGATTGCATTCTTCAAGACCAGAGAGGTAGCCCCTAAACCTCTCGTCTGTAGACTGGCGATCTGAAGGCCCGCGTAAATGACCAATTCGACGGTGGCCCAACTGAAACAGATGCCGAACAGCGGAGGCTACGCCTCCGACGTTGTCCCACGAAACACGGTCGAAGATCCCTTCTGGGCCGGCTCGGTTGATTGTTACGAGGGGGACAGCCGATGCGAACCGCGACAAATGCGAGTCGTCACCGTAGTCTGAGGTTGAGATGAAGATGACGCCGTCGACCTCCTTCTCCTGTAGCAATCCGAGGGCTTGCTCTTCCTCACCTCGGTTGGACGCATGGCACAGGAGGAGGTTGTAACCCATCTGCCGCGCGAGCCGTTCTGCGGCACTGACGGCTCCGAAGAACAGTGTCGTGCCGATTTCGGCGATGACCAATCCCACCGTCGCCGTCCGGCGGGTCACGAGGCTCCGGGCCACTTGGCTGGGATGATACCCAAGCGTGCGCGCGGCCTCCATCACCCGCTGGAAGGTGGCCGGAGTCATCGACGCGGTCCGGCCATTGAGCGCATTCGAGACCGTGGTGACGGATACACCCGCCAGCGTCGCCACTTGGTCTATGGTGGGACGGGCTCGGTTGCTGCTCATGTTAGACACCCACCACGAAAGTCAAGCCTGGATCTCACAGGAAGGATCCTCTAGCGCGTTCGCGCTGAAGCGCAGTCGAGAATTGTATCCTCCAAGGACGGCTCCACGGCGACCGTCTCGCAGTGGTTTGCTCACCGAATGACAAGGCGCCCGCCCCTTTGAAGCAGAGGGCCCGGTCCCGTGCGCCGATGGGAATCGAGCGAGAACGCATCCTCACCATGAAGCACCATCAGGAGGTTGACAGACTCAGGCATTCCTCGTGGCCCTTCGTCGCGCGCTCATCTGCCGATCGCGCGGGCCGAAGACGACTGTGCCCGCGACGATCGTTTCGACGACGTCGATGTCAAACGTCCCCGGCACGTGACGGAAGATCGTGAGGTTTGCGTCCGAACCCCGCCGAACGCTGTCGTGCCCGCTCCGGGAGGGCAGTTGGACGAGGGTCGAGGGGTTGGCGGTAACCATCCGCGTCGCTTGAGCAAGCGTCAAACCGGCATGTCTGAGGGCGTTCGTGAGACAGATGGGTAGGGACGCCGTTGAGCCCGCCTGGTAGCTGGTCCCCTGGACCGTGAGTCGGCCAGACTTCGACAGTTCCACGATGGCTCCGCTCGAGGATTCATACACGCCAGGCGGCCGGCCCGCGAGGGCAACGGCATCGGTCACGAGGATGCTTCGCTCGATGCCTTTTGCTCGAAGCGCTGCCCTCATGAAGGATGGCGATAGGTGTTGGCCGTCGAAGATGAACCCCGCGCTGAGCCTGTCATCCGCTAGCTGCTCCCAGATGTAGTTTGGGTGTCGCGGAAGGACTTCATGAGCCCCGTTCCCGAGATGAGTTGACCAACGCGCTCCAGCGTCCACGGCGGCACGTATCTGTTCCGCGGACGCTGCCGTATGCCCGATTGAGGCCACAACGCCGTCGGCGACGATCGCCTGGACATAGTCACTCGCCTCGGGATATTCGGGCGACAGCGTGATGATCTTCACCCTGCCGCCTGCAGCGGCCTGCCATCGGCGGTATTCCTTTATGTCTGGTGGGCGGACGTGCGCCCGAGGGTGGGCGCCTCGAGGGCCATCTTGCGACGAAATATGCGGGCCCTCGACATGGATGCCCAGTATTGACGCTGCCACTAGCGGGTCCGCGTCGCATGCCGATGCGATCGCACCGAGAGCGGAGATTATCTGAGCTTCTGAGGCGGTGGTAATTGTCGGGCAGAGGGCGGTCACGCCATGGCGCCAGAGCGATCTGACCATATCAGCGGTCGCCTCAGGTTCGGCGCCCTCCGCATTCGGGTCGTGACCTGAGTAACCGTTGACCTGAAGGTCGATCCAGCCCGGGGCTATCCACATTTCCGAGTCTGTCGTATCAACCCGAACTAACTCGGTTATGACCCCGTCTTTGAACGCTATCTGGACGGCAGCACCATCTTCGATGAGTCGACCTTCCAGGACCTGCCCGGAGTCCAGAACGGATTGCGGCGCTGGGTCTCGCATGTCTCGGCTTTGCCTCACTAGGACCAACGCATAGGTTGCAGGCCCAGGACCGACTAGACTGCAACCAACGACGCTGCGTCCTCATCAAGAAAGAGGACCGCGTTCTGATGCAATCGCAACGCGGATGCTGGACAGGTCGCGTCGATGGGACCGTTCAGTGCCCGTGCAACGGCACGGGCCTTCCGTCGGTCGGGAACAACAACTCGGATAGCACGGGCCGCGAGGATCGTCGACATCGTCATCGTCATAGCCTGGCGTGGGACATCGTCAAGTCGGCCGAAGGTGCCGTCGCGGACAGCTTGATGGCGACTGGTCTCATCCATGTCGACGAGTTTGACCGTCTTCGGGTCGTTGAAGTCGGCAACGTGCGGGTCGTTGTAGGCGAGATGGCCGCTCTCGCCAATCCCGAGCAGGGCTAGGTCGAGGCGGCCCGTGCTGAGGAGCTCGCCGAAACGCGTGCACTCGGCGGCCGGGTCCGCGCCTCCCCCGTCCATCTTTTCAACACGGCCGAGCGGGACGCGCTGGTAGATGTGCTCATCGAGCCAGCGGCTTAGGGAGCGCGGGTCGCCAACCGGCAAGCCGAGGTACTCGTCGAGCTGAAAGGCCTCAACCCGGGTCCAGTCAATCCCGCCGACGGAGGCAAGGTAATCGAGGACCTCGACCTGCGATGCGGCGGCGGCGAACACAACGCGGGGGCGTGAGGCAGGCTCGGCGAGGAGATCGCAGAGACATCCTGCGACGTCCGCAGCGGCCGCTGACCCCAACCCAACGCGGTCTGGCGACACCACGACTCGGAGTAGATCGCGACGAAACTCTCTCATATATGTCGATCCCCTGTGGTCCGACTCCTGTGCCCGCGATGGCCGGAACGACTGCGCCCAACCAAGCTTCTGGAGTGTAGCGCTTCACCTGTATGATAGATGCTCGGGCGCGCAACGTCGAGTCGCCTGCTCCATTGGCTGGCATGGGCCGCCAGGGCACCGGGGCATGACCAGGGAGGGTCGAGTGGCGCAAACGAGGCAGGCCAGTAATGCCGACCTGTTCGACCTGAGTGGGCGAGTTGCCGTGGTCCTCGGTGGAACTGGGGTGCTCGGGGGAGCCATGTGTCATGGCCTCGCCCGCGCCGGGGCGGCCGTCGCGGTACTGGGGCGATCCCATGAGCGCGCCGTTGCCCGGGTCGAAGCTTTGAGGGAGACTGGGGCGACCGCGGCTGCAGTCGTCGTCGATGCGACGGATGTGAGGGCTCTCGAGGCGGCGCGACACGAGGTCGAGGACCAGCTCGGCCGCGTCGACGTGCTTTTGAACGCGCCTGGTATGAACGGTTCGACCCCACTCTTCGAAATCGATCTCGAAGAGTGGCATCGAATTCTCGATGCGAACCTGACCGCGGTCTTCCTTGCGTGCCAGGTGTTCGCCAGGGGCATCGTCGAACGTGGCGAGGGAGGATCAATCATCGATATATCGTCGGCGTCCTCGGGACCGCCCCTATCGGGGTGGCCACCTACTCTGTATCGAAAGCCGGCGTCAACAACTTGACGCAGTACCTTGCACGGGAACTGGCTCCTCATCGCATCCGTGTCAACGCCATCGCTCCGGGCTTCTTTCCGGCCGAGCAGAACCGCTACCTATTAACGCAAGATCGAATCGAGGCCATCCTTCGTCATACTCCGGCCAGTCGCCTGGGTGAACCGGCAGACCTGGTTGGCGCTGCTGTCTGGTTAGCTTCAGAGCGCGCATCTGGATACGTAACCGGCGCGATCATACGTGTTGACGGCGGATTCACCGCTATGACGATCTGATGATCCGTCGCGAACCGCTGATGGCCCCTCGCGAATGCGTCTTAAGGGGACGGTGGAGGGAGGGCGGCACATTGGCTGATCTCGCCCGGGCCGAGTCCCCAGCTCGCAGCGAATGGACCTCGCTGAGCAAGGTCGGCCGATGACTGCCGCCTTCCAGGACGACGCCCCTACCGTTCCGGCCAGTGGCCAAGCGGTCCAACCTGAGTTGCCCTCACACCCCCTCGCGGTGTTTCACCAGCGGGACTTGCCACGATGGGCCCTCGTGCGGCAGCGCCTGGACGCTACCGTGATCGAGGACGTACCCGAGGCTGTCAATGCCGCCTTACGTTCGGTAGCTCACCTGATCCATCCCGGCCAACGAGTGTGCTTGGCCGTTGGTAGTCGCGGCATCGACCGGATTGCCGACGTGGTTCGCGCCGCCGTGCTCGCTATTCGGGAGCTGGGCGGGCAGGTGTTCGTGGTTCCCGCGATGGGCAGCCACGGCGGGGCGACTGCGGCGGGTCAGCTCGATGTCCTCGCTTCGCTCGGCATAACCCCGGAGACGATCGGCTGCGACATTCGCTCCAGAATGGACGCCGTACAGATCGGTCGGATCGAGGGGCGCATCCCCGTATTCTTCGATCGGCATGCGCTCGATGAGGCGGATGCCGTCATCCCCATCAATCGTGTCAAGCCCCACACGGATTTCACAGCCGAGGTCGAGAGCGGCCTCCTCAAGATGATCGCGATCGGCCTTGGGAAGCAACGCGGCGCAGAGGCGCTCCATGCCGAGGGCTTCGCAGCATTCGGTCGCGTCATTCCTGCCGTAGCGGCCTACACAATTGGCAGGATCAATATCCCGTTTGGCTTGGCGCTCATCGAGAATGGCCACGCTCGTCTGCGCCGAATCGAGGCTGTTCCTGCCTCCGTGATGCTCGATCGGGAGCCCTCGCTGCGAGATGAAGCCGACCGCTATCTCGCACGCCTCCCGGTGGATGCGATCGATGTACTAATCCTCGATCGCATCGGCAAGGACATCAGTGGCCTGCGCATGGATTCCAACGTTGTCGGTCGATACTACACAGGTCCGACCGGAGCGGGCCCGGCGATCCAGCGGATCATCGTTCGCGACCTGACGGACAAGACACAGGGTAATGCTGTCGGTATTGGAATGGCGGACGTCGTCCTGCGACGCGCGGTCGAGCGAATGGATCCGGTCAAGACCTACATGAACTGCGTCACCGCCAAGACACCCGAAGGCGCTCGAATCGCACTGACCGTAGAGAGCGACCGCGAAGCGCTCGATGTAGCCATCGCCTGCTGCGCAGGTGTTGATCCTATGAAGGTGCGGCTCGCCCGGATTCGGGACACCAAGAATGTGGAGTGGTTCTACGCAAGCGAGCCCCTGCTCGAGCAACTCAAGGCGCGGGGTAATTGCGAGCTGGTTGGGAAGCCGATGCCGATACGGTTCGATTCAGCCGCGATGTTCCGTGATGAGCTCCCGAGGTGACGACACGTTCAGCAGGGGCAGGGACGGACATCGTACGCGACTGATGCCGCCGGAGGCTCCGCCTCGCACTTAAGAGTGGCGATGCTTTGCTCTCCGGGACGCATTCCCCGTCGCTGGTGGTCCCAGAGAAGACCACGGCCATCCCGGAAATAGCCAAAGGCGCGCCTCACAACCACTCGCGCAGAAAGGCGAGTACCTCCGCCCGCATGGCCGCAGTCTCGAAGTGCCCGACGTTGTACCGCAGCATCCTCCAAGCTCGCGATGCACCCGCGGCTACGTACGCTCTCGAGACCTCCTTGTCGATCCGATCAAGCCCTGAGGGCGGGGTGAGCGGGTCGTAGATTCCGGCGAGGCTCAGGTGCGGCCGCGGCGCGATGAGCGCGTTGATATCCGAGGTCGAGAAGTGCTTCAGAAGACCCGGAACGTAGTAATAGTCGCCGTGGCCATCCAAACCACGAGCCTCAATAAGGGCTTGGAAGTCGGTCATGCAGCACATGTCGATGCAGACCTTGATGCGCGGTTCGAGGGCCGCGCTCCACCACGACATCGTGCTCCCCATCGAGAGCCCCATCGTAGCGATCCGACCCATCTCCGCGTCCAGCCTTGTCTCGATGTAATCGACGGCGCGCATTGTGTCGTACACCATCATTCCCCAGAGAACTTGGCCCCGCCACAGCATCTCCTTAGAGAGCTCGCTCTCGGTGCGGCCGCGTCGCTGGCCGAACACCCATTGGTCGATGCACAGAACTCGGTACCCAGCCGCGGTCAACACCTGACCATACGGCGGATTCTGCAACCCTTCACGACCGCGGATTAGCTCTTCCTTTCCCAAGTTGTAATCCTGGCCGTGCGCATGGTTGTATAGGACGACCGGCAACGGCCGCGAGCCGGCGCGGATCGGGCTCAGGAAGTAGGCCGGCACAGGCTCGATGCCATTGAGGTCCAGAAGGAGGGTCTCGACCTCAAAGTCGCCCATTTGGCGCTTCTCGATGACCCTAGACCCAATGGGCCTGTCGCGAGGCGGAAGGTCACCCAGCAGAGCGTATAGCTTGGCGCGCATTGTGTCGGCGTCGGGTCGTTCGTTCACTAGCAGCCTCCTGGTTGTCCTACCTGATCTGCCCCTCGCCTCATTCATCTACACGAGCGCAAGCGACTGTCCTCGTATTGCCGTCAGCAGTTGACGAGAGTAGTCCGCCTGTGGCATCCCGAAGAACCGGTCAGCCTCCGTGTGCTCAAGGACGACGCCCGCACGAAGAACCATCACTTCATCTGCGAGAACTCTGGCTACGCTGAGGTCATGGGTCACAAGCAAGCAGGCAAATCCCAGCGAACTTTGCAGATCGAGCAGGAGGTTGATGATCTGGGCCTGAACAGATACGTCCACCGCAGAGGTAGGCTCGTCGCATACGAGAACTCTTGGGGCAGCTGCCAAGGCACGTGCTATTACGATGCGTTGTTGCTGCCCTCCGCTGAAAGCGCCTGGTCTTTCGTCCATCCGACTGGGGTTCAGCCCGACCAAGGACATCAACTCCGCGACACGTTGACGACGTTGTGTGTTGGACAGCCGGCGCAGCGGCTCGGCGACGCTGAACCCAACCGAAAGGCGTGGATCCAGAGCGTCTTGTGGATCCTGAAACACCATCTGCACCGGGGAGGGAACACCACTCCGAAGGCGCAGTCGCTCCCCCTCTATCAAGATGGCCCCGGAGCTGGGGTTATCGAGTCCCGCCACGAGCCTAGCTAGAGTGGACTTGCCGGCACCGCTCTCGCCGACAATCGCCAGGGTGCGTCCTGCCTGCAGCTGGAAAGAAACGTCCTTGAGCGCCACCTGCTCTTTCCCGCCCCTGTGTCGGAATATGCGTGACACAGCCCGCACATCGACTTCCACCCGTGCGCCGCTGTCGCTAGTCACCGTCGCTCGACGTCCTCTCTAAAGCCGGCTGGCGCTCCGAAGGCCAAATGACACGCCGCTGCGTGAGACCCGTCGACATGTAGCACCGGTCGGCGAGCTGCGCAGAGATCAAAGCGGTGCCGGCACCGAGGCTCGAACACGCATGCTGCAGGCCAGTCGGTCGGCTCAGGCGGCTGACCAGGGATGACGGAAAGGCGCCTTCTCGGCGTCGCATCCAATGTCGTGGACGAGGACAGCAGTGCGGCGGTATACGGATGCTGCGGCGTCCTCAGGACGTCCTGCGTCGGGCCCTCCTCAAGGATGCGTCCGGCGTACATGACGACGACGGTGTCACACACGTGGCTCACGAGACCAAGGTCATGGCTCACGAGGATCACGGACGTATCGAAGTCCCTCGCCACCAGTCCGAGGAGCGACAGTACCTCTAGTCTGAGATTCGCGTCCAACGCTGTCGTTGGCTCATCGGCCACGAGAACACTAGGCCTCGACATCAGCGCCATGGCGATTGCTGCTCGCTGGCTCATCCCACCACTGAGTTGGTGTGGGTAGAGATCCAGCACCAACTCACTAAGACCCAACGACGCGAACAGCGCTGCCGCCCGCTCAATCGCGCGATCCGCTGAATACAGCTTCCGCAAGACCACTCCCTCGATGATTTGACGGCCAATCCGCATCAATGGATCGAACATTGCGATCGGATTCTGAAGAACGATTCCAACCTTCTTCCCACGTATCCGTGCCATCGCGGATTCAGAGTCCAGGTCAGCCTCTGCGTCCGGTCCTATGCGCAGGTGGCCGGTCGCATGGACTCGTAATGGTAGCAAGCCAGCCACTGCCCGGACCGTCAGCGTCTTGCCAGCACCCGTTTCGCCGACGATGCCGACGGTCTGACCGGCAGGAGCCGCGAACGAGACATCGTCAACGAGAAGGGTCTTCACGGTCCCTTGCTGAGCGTGAACGCTTAGTCTCGTGACCTCGAGGCCCGAAAGCGGCTCAGCTCCGGTGACGCCGATCATTCGACCAGACCCACGTCTAGGCTGAACCTATCCCGCAGGGCGTCGCCCAGCAGGTTGAAGGCCAGCACTAGCAAGACGATTGCAGTGCCTGGAAGCGTCACAACCCACCACGCGTTCATGAGGTACTGTCGACCCAATGCGATGATGAAGCCAAGGCTGACCAGAGGCGGCTGAAGGCCCAGACCTAGAAAGCTGAGGCCGGATTCCCACAAGATTACAAACCCGGCATGCGCTGACGCCAGCACGACGATGAGGCTGGCGGCTGACCGCGCCAGATGAGTGAACACAACCTCGCGATGAGTTGCACCCGCCAGCCTCGCGGCCGCCACATAGCTGCGTTCACGTTCGGACAGGATCTTCGAGCGTACGACTCGAGCGTACGGGACCCACCCTACAGCGCTCAGCAGGACGACCAGGCTTTCGAGGCTCGACCCTACGACCACGGCCACAGTCACGAACAACAGAATCGGCGGCACGGCGAGCTGAAGATCGACAAGGCGCATCAGCAACGCGTCGAGCGCTCCGCCGATGTATCCGGCCACCAAGCCAATGATCGAGCCGATCACTGCTGACGCAAACACCACAGCCATGCTCACGATCAGGGCGGTGCGCATCCCCGAGGCAATCCAAGAGAACACGTCGCGCCCGAGTGCATCGGTACCGAGGATGTGGCCGGCACTCAAAGGGGGCGAGAAGGCGGCCTCGAGGTTCTGCTGATTGGGGTCGGGCAACCAGACTATGCCCGCCACAACGACGAACCCGATCGCGACGAATATGGCGGCGCTCGCCTGCATCGATGGATTCGAAGGGCGCCACCGCATGACCCAGCGGCCGGCTCGCGCTCTCATGCCGAGCGACCCGTTCGAATCCGGGGATCGATCGCAGCGACAATCAGATCGGCCGCCAGACTGCATGCTACGTACACTACAGCCACGACAACTACGACCGCTTGGATGACCTGTAGGTCGCGGGTCTTGACCGCCGCCAATGCCAGACTGCCAATGCCCGGCCATGTGAATACTGCCTCGACGACGATCGTGCCACCAACCAACCAGCCTAGCTGCAGTGCCAGATACGTGACGAACGGTATCATCGCGTTCGGAAGTGCGTGCCGCACAACGATTTCCCTTTCAGTCAATCCTTTGGCCCGAAGCGCGACGACAAAGTCCGACTGCATTTGATCGAGCAGTTGGGACCGAAGCAGACGCGTAAAGACGCCGGCAATAGGCGCGGCCAGTGTGACCACGGGGAGGATCGCCGCCGACCAGCTGCTGAAACCTACGACCGGCAACCAACGGGCCCACGCGCCGAACACCATTAGCAGCATGAGACCGAGCCAGTACTCGGGAAGGCCCTGTGCCACGATCAGCACACGGCGGATCAATTGGTCGAGGGGTGTCTCTCGGTGGAGAGTGCTGAAGGTCGAGGCAGCCAAGGCGACGATAGATGCCAAGACCATGGCTCCGACCACCAGCACGCCTGTGTTTGGAAGGGCCTGCAAGACGAGAGACGCAGCAGATTGGTGATATCGGAACGACTGGCCGAGGTCACCGTGCAGGAGGCGTCCGAAGTAGTCCAAGAATTGAACAAGAAACGGACGATCGTATCCGAGCTGATGACTCAATTGCCGGACTTGGGCGTCTGGGAGGAGGCCCCTTGCGAGCACTTCCGCCGGATCGCCTGAAAGTTGGACGAGAACGAAACTGATCAGCACCGCCCCGAACACAACAACCAAGCCCTGGGCGATACGACGGCCTAGAAAGCCGACCCACGGGGCGCGACTCGACCACCTCCGAATGGAGTCGAGCCGCGCCCACACGGGACCACGCCGGCGGTCTCCCAGCCGTTCCTGCGTGCTGGTCATCGTGGGCTTCGATTGGTTGCCGGGTCGTCTGAAAGATCTAGGCCGTGAGATACGCTCCGCCCAATCGGGTCTGGTAGCCGTCCTTCGGGTTCCGGTACCCCTTCAGCTTAGCCGTAAACACGTCTGTGAGCTTTAGCGAGTACATGGGGATTTCCGGAAGATCGATCATATACTGGTCCTGCAACTGGGCAAGCAGGTTCAAGCGATCGGGGCCGTCCGGTGTTGTCCTCACCTTGTCAACCAGGTCAAGAATGGTTTTGCCTGTCCAATGTGGATGGTCGGTGAGCGAACCAAGGGTGAAGTGGAACGGGCCGCCGTTCGTCCAGCCATACTCGGTCTGGTAGAGCGGGTGGTTACTCTTGAGATAGTCGCTGACCCATGCGCCTGCCTCCATGATATCCAGAGACGCATCGAAGCCTGCGGCGTTCAGCTGCCCAATCGTGGCTTGAGCGACCTCCTCACCCATGACGCGAATGAGGGCCGCTGCGGCCATCTTGATGGTCGGGCCGGTTGCAAATCCAGCTTCCTTAAGAAGCGCCCGGGCCTTGTCGGGATCGTGACTGTACTTTGTGGCCGCGGGATGATAGCCGTACGCGCCCGGTGGCATTACGGTAAGGTCGACGGCCGCTTGGTTGAGAAGAATGTCCCTGCAGATTGCCTCTCTGTCGAGCGCGTACATGATCGCCTGCCGGACCCTGACATCACCGATGATCGGCAGTTGAGTAGTGCAGATGAGGTTCGACTCGACCCACGAGTCCGTCGTGGCATGCGAGAGTTTGTCGCTGAGGCTGAGCGCTTGAACCTGGCGCGGTGGGACCTTGAGCACGAGATCGATGTCCCCAGCCTGAAGGCCGACGATCGCCGAAGTTGTATCGACCACGGCCAAGAACTTGATCGTTTCGAGGTACGGCTTTTGACCCCAGTAGTTCTCGTTCGCCGCCAGCGTCACCCCAACATTCTTATCCCAAGACACCCACTTATATGGTCCCGTGCCTACGGCCTGCTCACCCGCCGCATTCGCGTCGATGAGCTTGGGCGAAATCATCTTGCACATCGTTTGGTTGCGAGCCAAGTCTGGCGACGGCTTGGAGAAGCTAAGCTTCAAGACAGTCGGGTCGGAGTCATCGATGGACGCCAGATTGGCAAAGATTAGCCCCCAGTTCTTGTCCTTGTAATACTCGACCGTCTTGCGCGCCGCGTGCGAGTCGAACACAGCCCCATCGTGGAATGTCACGCCTGAGCGCAACTTGAAGGTCCAGACTGTCGCGTCCTGATTGGCAGTCCAGTCGGTTGCCAATGCCGGGGAGAGCTCGGAGTAGTCTTCGTTCCATTCGAGAAGTCCGTCGTAGACATTTCGAACCACTGACGCATCGGTGACTTCGAGCATCTGTGACGGATCGATGAAGTTCGGCTGACCCGGAATCGCGACTCGAAGGGTCCCAGTGGGTTTGGAGGGCGGACCACTCGGGCTGCTTGCCGGACCCGTGCTGCCCGACGGGCCCGAGCTGCCCGACGGGCTTGCGCCCGGTCCTGAGGGTGAGGGGGTACTCGTGCTCGCCAGGTTGCAGGCCGCACCGATGAGCGGCACGAGTCCAACTCCTGCTACGAGCCCGCCTTTCAGAATCATACGCCTGGATCTCGGGCGGTCCCAGAGGTTCGACGTATCGTCATGACCCATCTCAGAGCATCTCCTCTCGGCCGTGAGCGTCGAGCAACCGTCTACTGTAGCGGTTCAGTGAACCGCTACACAAAGATAGCATCATCGGAAAGGGCACGCAAGCCCATGTCGCTAATGAGCGCCGTAACGTTCTCTGTGGACTTTACCCGAAGGCAACAAGCTCACTCACAGCTCGACACAGCAGTCCTGGGGCCTACGGGTGGCCGGCGAACCTATCCGATGATCAAATCCTTGCGCGTCTCCTCGACCTGAACCTAGCCCCGTTCCCTCCGAGCTAACGTCACGATGCGTGGAAATGTCGCCGCGGCTGGCCCGGATCTAGCCGGGTAGAGCGCGGCGTACCCTTTCCGATGAGCAACCAACTCACGGATGGAGGCACGCCGCAATGGCAAGG
>Ga0187873_1002737_pt1 | contig 13092 bp, 16 predicted proteins | sample June2016WEW_16_1_2_FD_133012 | JGI IMG/M metagenome (GOLD analysis project Ga0187873, IMG submission 133012) | Peatland microbial communities from SPRUCE experiment site at the Marcell Experimental Forest, Minnesota, USA - June2016WEW_16_100 | ecosystem: Environmental > Terrestrial > Soil >... | reverse complement strand
CGCTTGTGAATGCGCATTTCCCACCTGTCCCACGTTGCTGTTCCTTCGCCTGAAGGCGCTTTTAACACTGGCACTCGCAACCTTTTTGTGGGTAATGGTACTGGACCATTGATTTTTACGCCTGTCTTTTGGGCAATACTTTTCAGTTCTCCGCATACCTCCTCTAGTTTGCCGTAATCTGTGCTTGTGAGGCGTATTCTTGCTTTTCTAACCATTTTGGTCCATCAATCCATTCTTTTGCCGTTTTATATATGTTGGTGACACCTTAGAGATTTAAGCGGAACATAAAAACCTATCTCTCCAGTTTTTTTCTTTATTGTCTAGTATTTTGTCATTCCGCCGAATCGTTTTGGCTTGCGATAGAAGTGCATTTGAACTCCGCTGAATGTTACCTCGTCATACTTTTGCCAGCCGGCTTTACCTAAAGCTCGAATTTCATCTGGTGTTGTTGCAACCGTTTCGTCGTAGTCTTCTTCCTTGAAATTGATTGTGTGAATATACTTTCTGCTGCTCTCGAAAGATTTGTGTCGTAGTATCCTCATGATAATTAAAGGGTTGCCATTGCTCAGCTGTGCTATCCTTGACCCGCCCCAATGGCGGAAGCTCTTAAAGGTAATATTCAGTAACGCTGGATTTTGAAATTTGTCAACCGCTTTAATTCTGAGGCAATGCAAAGAGCTGTAAATCGTCTTGTAATCCGTGGGGAAGATTCGCTTGTTTTTATGGGGTAACACATTTAGCATGCACGTGAGCTGAGGAGTCAATTCGTATTTCCCTGACAAATGACCTTTCACTGGATGATTTATGCTGAAGACGTTGTCCTTTAGATCAATCCATTCGGCACGCAGAATCTCGGAAGGGTCAGCGAAAGTCTCTTTTAGACAGCCTAAGAAAGTTGCCATGCGCTTGCTCGCAGCACTGATTAGCAAATCGAGTTCTTTTTCGTCAGGAAGATATATTGTAGCTTCGTTCTGGTGATAAGTAGGCATTTTCCAAGATAAGCCTTGCATTGTGCAGAATGCACCATAGGCGTAAACTGCTAGCATCTTCATGCTGTCACTCCAAGGCTCACCGTTCTTCTTTTTTTGCTGTGCAATAACAGATTTCATGTTTTCGGGATCCAGAAGGTTTGCGCCGTCTTTGACAAGATGCGATAATGATGTCGGATATTGATTGTCAGCTGCAAATCCTTCCCGTTCTAAATACGCCATGAATTTTATCAGCAGACCGCGTGCATCTTCAGGAATTAAGTCTAGGTTCTTGGTGTTAACAAAAGTATATCTCGGTTTTCTTTTTTCTCCCGCAACAGTTTTTGTTTCTGTCGCAGTCAATTTTTTCGCTTCCTTTGCGCATAATTGGCTGCTTTCAATTATGCCGTCAGGGCTATTTAATCGCCTCTGCAGGTTTTCCTGCGGCAGTTTCTTTTCGGTGAATCTGTAGCAGCACTCTCGGCAGAGCCATCTTTGAACCGTCTCACCGCTGCTCAAACGTCTTAGACCAGCCCTATACAGGCGTCTCGAACCGCATTCAGGGCAGCAGAGAGGGCACAAGTTTACCACCTTTCATTTATATCAGTTACTAAGACCGTCTGCACAGCGACAATGATTTTGTAAAATTGAAAAATTGGCCTTTTTGAAAAATCGGTAAAAAGGGGGGCATGTGACTGCCTTCCTTAAAGTTGCAGTTCGACAAGTTTCTCCTTCCCCTCTCCAGGTTTGGTCGTGACGTAGCCGTACAATGCGAGTTTCTGGACGATTTTTTGAGCCATGGTCTCGCTGATGTCGTTGCCCTCTGCGATTGTCTTGACATTTACGTCCTTGTTAGTCCGCAGAAAATTCAGAACTCTCGAAGCGCACAGCCGTCTTTCCTGATTAGCAAAGATGTCGGCGAGTTCAGCTTCCATGTCCTCGAACTTCTGCTTTTCCGTGACAGCTTTATCAATGTGTTCAGGCTTGAGAGGCATCTGGGCGTCCAAATTGCGTTCGATGGCCAATCTGATGTATTTTTTGAATCGGCGGAAGACCCCTCGAGAAAGCATAGCCAGAAGCTTCAGGGCGTCGTTATCAAGTATTTGGGTGTCCTCGGTGTTGAGCCTGTACGCATCAATGAGTTCTTGCGATGACAAAGGCTCTATCGTTAGCCTGTCGCATTTGCCCCAGAAGAAGTGCGGGTTTTTCATGACCAGTTCCTTTTGGGCGGCAATCACGAAAAGGGCGTCGTCTTTTTGCCCAAGCTCATCCCAGAATTGCTGCAACTCATCGATGTCGCCGTTCATCAAGTTGGCGTTTGACTTTGAGTAGTCGGGCATGTCGATCAAGAAGATCTTGAATTGCCATAGATACATCTTTAGTGTTTCTTTCTTCAGCTGGTTGCATCTGCCCCTGCCCAGAATTTTCTTTTTGCTCGAGACGTCGATACTATTGAAATTGTTGCGGTTGATTTTTCTGACGACGCCACTGTTTAGGCCGTTTCTTCTCCAAGCGTCTAACTGATCCTCAAACTCGCCGTCCAGCTGGTCCAGGAACCTGTCGTAGACGTCGTCGCTAAGCTTGTCTTGCCAGTTGCTTACCCACTTTATGCGCAGGCAGTCTGGGAGCCTGTTTGACAGTTCGAGAAGAATTCTAGATTTGCCCGTACCTTGAAGGCCTGTGAGCATCACGAGGCCTTTCTTGGTGTGCTCTATCTTGTACAGCAACGATTTGAAAAGATCGGTCGCGTAGTATTTGTCTTCGTTTCTGGCTATTGTCTCGCTCGTGAGGGTTGATGCCCACATGTAGACTTTTTGGATTTTTTCGGAAAGGTCGATTTTACAACTTTTCGGTTGGTCTTCTGTCAATGTATTTTCACCTCGCTTTCTGCAATTTCTTGTGTATTTTCGGGGATTCGATTTTTTGTTTAAAGATTCTTTTCATTTTAGTTCCTCATGTGTTTGTGAATAAGGGACAGTAGATTTAAGAAACAAGAACATTATTGCCTGTATATGTCCCTTAATTGAGGTTTACAGAGATGGGGAGAATTAACAAAGAAGATAGAGAAGCAAATGCCCTGAAGCTTGTGTCGATTTGGTTAGGTCGGGACGACCAATGGCTATACTATTCGGAAATAAAAAACGAAGCGGCAAAAATGGGCTTCTACAGAAAGAAAGTTTCTCGCTATTTGGACTGGATGATCGAAAACGAGGAAAAAAAGCTGGATGTTGAGCAAGAAGGGCCTCGAACAAGGAAGTTCAGGCCTACAAGGGAATATTGGGAAAAAAATTTCGAGTGGATTCCTGCAAGCACGAAAGCCAGTGACGCAGAGTACTTGTTTTTCATAGAGCTTGCCAGCGAAATAACGGAGAAGTTTGACGACACTTGCCGCCGAGCCGTTAAGGAAGCTCCGGCAGAAGCCATGGGGATGTCTCGCAAAAATCTAAACACGCTAAATGCGCTAATTGCCAAACTGGTTCGAGCCGTCAGGGCGGATCTATCGCGCGACTATTTTGGCGAAGGCAACGAACCAGCGGCAGTTTATGGATCTCTCAGGGGAAGTGCCAAAAGAGCCGTTATGGCATACATGGACTTGTGGGCATTTATCTCGACGACAAAGGGCGCCAGAGCGGAATTCAGCAGGCAGATGGGTAGCTTGCAGCGATCAGTCGAAAAAATGAAATAAAAACACTGATGTTATGTTTGCAGAAGTCATCGCGTTAAACGTAGAGCCTGCTCTGCATGCTCAGTCGCGAGCGAATTTTTTCCGAAATCTACCGCCGAATCGTAAATGCGAAAAATCAACCTTTTTGGCGGTTTCTTAACGTTCAGGCTTAGGCAAGACAAACAGCGGGAAAACATCCAAGTTTGCCTCTTCGGGCGCCTTGATTTTAAGGAACAGTAGTATCTTCTTTTGAGCCTCAGGCGTGAGGTCGCTGAAGTAAATCGGCAGCTCATCCGATTCTGTCGTTCTTGCGGTTACAGTTTTCAGCCGCCTGCTCGCGGACTTTTGATTCGCGGATGATTTCTGTCTCCCTTTGAGTGCACGGGTAAACTGGGCGGAGGTCGTCGTCCAGCCAAACCTTCTCGCCGTTCTCCATGATGTATTTGTCTCCGTGCGAAGTTTGGAAGATTTCTGCGTTCATTTAATTTTTCCTCCCGGGATGATTTTCGATTTTTGCGCCATATCGGCTTTTATCATTTGGCCGTTAGGCAGTTGGCGCTCAAGATTGAGCGATCCGCAATTCCCGCATCTAATTCGATATGTCGCGGTTTCTAATCTCCAGCCGCAATCGGGGCAAACGTATTTTTCCAATTTTTTAGGTTTCATTTTGATTTTCCCCAATAATTACGATGCAAGCGGTCGAACATAAACTCTACTCTTTGGGTTTCTTCTCGTACCAGAACGTGTAGAACATCTTCTCGTTCGGCGTGAACTGGTTTTCCCAACCTGTGCTGAAGCTGACAAAGCCAGGCTTGCTCTTGTATTCCGACATAACTTTTAGCCTTTCATCTTTGGTCATCTTGGTAACTTCAACATCAACATGGTGCTGATTCTTTTTCTTCTTGAACAGGTCGTCGCTCATATCAATCAACCTCATAGTCTATACGTCCCTTGATAATAGTATTTTGCGGTTGCCTTGTCATTGCGTTCGGGCTTGGGCAAGACGAACAAGGGGAAGACGTCGAGGTTTGCCTCCTCGGGCGCCTTGACCTTAAGGAACTGCAGTATCTTCTTTTGCGCCTCGGGCGTCAGGTCGCTCAGGTAAATCGGGAGCTCCTCCATGTCAGGTCGCCTCCAACAAAATCAGCCGCTCGAAGCCGCCGCGCATGGTGACCTCGACCTCCCACTCGGTGCGCTTGGTCTCCTTGAACTCGCAGCGACAAACGTTGCACCTGAACCTGCTGACGAGGACGGTGTGGCGGTCGTCCAAACGTTCGCCGGTCTCGATGCCGAGGCTTTGGAGGTCGGAACCCGAGCAGTCGGGGCAAGAGGTCATTCCCGGAACTCCCGCCCGTGCTTTGTGACTTCGGTTTCGACCTCGAACCGCTCCGTGACCTCGAACGCGCAGCCGCATTCGTTGCACCTGAACTTGGTTAAGGATATGAAATGCTCGTCGTCCTGCCGCTCGCCGTCTTCTTTGCCGAGTTCTTCGAGGTTCGCCGAAGCGCATTCGGGGCAAGGGGTCAAATCGGTGCCTCCCAGAGGTTGAGGACAAAACGGGCGTCAGCGATTTGTTCGGACAGAGAAGATTCGACGGCGTAAATATGCTTACACTTGGCGCCCTTGTATCTGTTGTCCGGGCAGTCGCAAGCCCACCTGCCCTGAAATAGCGTGACGCTGTACCCGCCTTTCCCCGATTGAGACTTGACCCAAAACGTCGAGGGGTTGACTTGTTCGATATCTTGGGGCAATATGTGTTCGCCCCGTTCTTTTCTTGTTTGCACGGTTGTTGCCATACATATCTACCTACCAAATACGATGCGCGAAACCATATATAAACTCCTCTGCCAACTAATAGGTAGAAATAAATAAGGGCAGAAGCATACCTTAAACCATGAGCCTCAAGTCAAAAACAAGCATAGCCAGACCGAAATCAAAGTCTCTTCGAGCAACAGTCCCCGAGGGCATTGCCGTCTTCCTCGAACTCGCAGCGGGCGACACCTTAGAATGGCAGATGAAAGACCTAAACGGGGAACGCATAGCCACCGTCAGAAAGGCAAAATAAATCCAAAACAAGGCCGAACTTCCACTCAGCCAGAAATGTTGCCCCCAGACCAAGACCAGGCCCGCTCGCGTGGGCGCGTCCAAAAATTCCCCGGAAAAATTTCGGGCAAAACCGATACAAATGTACATTGCGCGGTCAGGCTTCGGTTGGCGAGCAGACATTCTGAACTACTATTCAGTGATAGCAGTTTCAATGATTCATAAATTCAATGATTCAATGAAGGGCATGCTGAAAAGAAATCATTTGGTGTATTCGCATATGGACTTATGCCCTTGTCAATTTAATACTCGAGGCTTTGAAATTTAACATGAAATATCAGTTATTTGCGGTGACTTGGACTATTTGTAATCGAAGCATAAGTGAACATGCTTATAGTCAACCACGTAAACTCAGCCAAATTTGAATTCAGAGTATTGCAGAACGTTGAATCGCCGTTTATTGAGCTAGTTTTAAGCATTCTGGCGGGTATATTGCTTAAAAATTAGCGTCATTAATTTGGCAATCGTTTGCCCTTCGACGTTAAGATCATGTCAATTATGATGATGATTTTATAACATATATCTTAAATGTTAACAAAAAATACTTCTCTATTTAAATTAACCTTCAATTGTTAAAGAGACATAAGTCACTAAAGTTATCAAATCACAAATTATTTAAGCATCTTATTGCTATAGTGATGACCAGGCGACCAGATTGATAAGTGATGATTCAGGGAGTGAAAAACTCCTTCAGAAGATTCTCTCTGTTCTCAAATTGGTAAATGCAGAGACGATAGAAAAGATGAAAAGAGAAATTTTGAAAAGTGATATGAAGAAAAAAATCTACGATTTATGTGATGGCAAACATACGGTAAGTGACATTGCAGCTGAGCTATCAACCACACAGCCTAACGTTTCCCAACATCTGTCTGGATTAACGGAATCAGGTCTAGTTCTTTATGATGAAAAAGGCGGGAAAAAATTCTTTTTTAAAACCTTGGAGTAATACAAATTGGATGAAGAAGAATTAGCCAATTTAAGTGACAAAATAGACGAGCTTGCTTTCTGGATGAAGTTTTCTGTTTGGACCACTTTTGTAAAAATTGCCAGAGCGACACTAACTGAGGATTTAGATAAGTTTGTTTATGCGCTTTCCGATGGAAGGAAGAGTACTCGAGAAATCGCTCAACTGTTCTCAGTTGGCGGTAAGACAATTACTCATGTCACTGTTGCAAATATGTGGCAACGTTGGGCAGCAATTCCCTTGGTAATGCCCGCACGGAAAACTGGTCGGTACAGAAAGGTAGCTACTTTGAAGTTATTAGGCATTGAAGCTCCAAAGATTAAAGGTTTAACTGAAGAAAAAGGTGAGGAAAATGAGTAATTCTGAAGGTGTTGACGACTCGAAACGCATCCTAGTTGAAATCCTAAAATGGATGAAATTTACTGGGATGGAAAAGCTCAGAAAGAGCATTGATGATTCCATGAAAACTGACATCAAGAAACTTGTTTATGAGCTCAGTGATGGGCGATCAAGTCCAGATATTGCACAGGAAACAGGGGTTGACGAAACTACTATTCGCGACTATTGGAAAGCTTGGGCATATTTAGGATTGGTTGAGATACATCCAGACTATAAGAAAAGATATCGCAAGCTCTTTTCATTAACCGAATTCGGAATAGAAATTCCAAAGACTAAGGACCTTTCCGATCTTAATAAAGGCAAGGTAGCGACTTCTGACGATAATGGAGGCAAAAAAGTTGAGTGAACCAAGCTTTAATAAAGTGCAGTTTGAAGAATTGAAGAAGTCATTAAAAGGAATAGAAGAAAAGCTTGAGATTCTAATCCTGCTCCAAAAGAGAGTTACCCCCGAGCCAAAGGTTGGGAAAGAAGAGCAAAAAGTTTTGGATTTATGCGATAGGAAGCATACAATAGATGACATTGTAAACTCAACTGGAAAGTCCGAAAACAATGTTAACGTTATACTGAGTCACCTAAGGGATAAAGGATTGATTTGGTCGATTGACATTAAAGGCAAAGTCGTTTACGAAAAAATTTGAAGATGAGCTTTGAATGGCAAAAAGCGAATTGGACCCACGAATCTTGGAACTATTAAAAAGTAAACTTAGCGATAAACTGTCTCCACACACGATACAATCGGCAATCTCCCGAACTCGAGGAAGATACCCTTTTTTAACACTTAACGCAGCTGCAGAGGTATTTGCCAATAAATATAGAGTCAGCGTCCAAAAATACTTAAACGAAAAAGACAGAGCAGCTCTGGGAACTTTCCAACCGATGAAAATAGAAAAGACAAATATATCTCGCCCAAAGCCAAAGAAAGTAAGCAAACAAGTAAAAGAGGTAACGCTTAAAACGGAAAAAACAAACGGGACTTGGGATGTGTTCATAAGTCATGCTTCTGAGGACAAAGAGTCAATCGCAAGACCTCTAAAGAACGCGCTAACTGATGCAGGTTTAAGAGTTTGGTACGATGAGTCAGAGCTCAAGATAGGCGACCGCCTGCACAAATCGATAGATGAAGGCATAGCCAAGTCTGGTTTTGGAATAGTGATTCTAAGCGAAAATTTCTTCAAGAAAGATTGGCCTCAAAGAGAACTTGAAGGATTGGTTGCCAAGGAAATTGGCGGCCGAAAAGTAATCTTGCCCATATGGCACAATGTCGATGCTGCCTTTATCAGGAGTAAGTCATTGCTTCTCGCCGGCTTAGTCGGTGTCCAAACTAGTAAAGGCATACCATTCATAGTTCAAAACGTATTGGACGTCGTTAAACCTGGAGGTGTAACACCAACTACACCAAGACCAGTAATAGAACTCCCGATAGGCGAAGAATCAACAAGAAGTATTCTTGAGGGAACAATTCGCTCTTTGCAAGCTATTGATACAACTGAGATCGCGCAGACCATTAAGCGAATGGAGTTCGATGTACTAAAAAAGACTTACGCTGAATTACTGGATGGAGTGGCCCTCTTTGATATCACCTGCTCTACAGAAAACAAAAATGTGTTTTTCTTTTTAAAAGAAGCTGTTCTGGAAAGAAATAGAACCGAAGGAGAGCAATTATTTGAAATATTGCTCAAATGGTATTTTGAAACAACTACGCCAAGATGCAGATATGCACTTCTTGAAATCTTCGGAAACCTAACGCGGTTGCATAACCTAAAAGAAATCGTTTCAAAAGCCAATTGGGTAAGTGATTTTGTTGCAGATTTCGGACGAAGCGACAGCTATGACATTGCTGGCTTAAATTCTGAGATCCTGCAAAACATAAAGTCATCACTATCTTCGAATGATTGCGCAAGAGTCGTGGACTTCGCTTTGACAAATAGCCAAATATACGAATCATATAGAGCTAAGCAATATTTGATTAAAATATTACCCACTTGCCAAGGAAGAGTTGATCAGAAAAAAATAGACAAACTCTACAGTTTGTTAACTTAATGCAATTAGCCTTTTAGTAGAAAAAAAAAGGATTGTGCGGATGAAATCTCTTCTCTGGTGAGGGTTCAAATCCCCCCCCCGCAAAAACGCTTGGCTTAACAGAATACATGAATCCGTTGTAAAGCTTTACCCGTAAACAAGGACTAGCCTTATGCAATTACAGGGGTCGGACGAAAAAGCCATAACTGTCAGATAAGCGCTTTCGGGATTTTCAGATAGCAACCCTATCAAAGGTCGGTTAACGTAATCTGGTTAAAGCGCAAGAGGCTTGGAAAATACATTACGGTTTATGACATAAATCCGTTGAATAACTGCCAATCGAACTTGGCGACGAGGTCGATAAGATTTTGGAGAAGAAGCTCCTGGGATACAGGAGTCGGGCAGAGTTTGTCGCAGAGGCGGTAAGGGATAAGCTGCTTCAGGTTAAGAAATAGGCTATTCTTTATCAAGCATTTTCATTTTCTCGATTACGCTCAATCCCGAGGGAGTGATTCCGTATATTTTGTTCTTTGTCATTTTTGGGGTTAGGCATTCAACTAAACTCTTTTCTTCTAGCTCTCTTAGCGCTCTACTGACGTGAGATAGGTTCATGCCTGCAGAGGAAGCGATTGCACTAGGCATCTTTGGACCCGAAGAGAGGGCGAGTAGACACACCTTTCTTGCGTGTGCTTGCGCAAAGGCAACTGAGTCCCACATATTCCTTGCATAACGCTCTGTTTGTTCATATGCGTTGTTACCCTTTGGTTATCAAGTGGTATCCTAAAGACACCTTTTGGTAATAAACCACTTTTCTGCAAACAGGCAATCATAGTGGCATGCAAAGCCAGAGACCGTTCGTAACTAGCATTCAAGGGGCAGGAACTAAGAATTCACTTGAAACTAAAAGGCGAAAAATGATTCAGGAAGCCCTAACCTGGAGTAAAGGCACTTTTGATAATCCGAACAAGCATGTCGTTGCAAATCTTGCAAACGGCGATGAGGTTTACTTTCTTAAACCGGGCAAAGAAACGAACAACGTCGCAAGACCGAACCCACACGACATGACTCCTATTGTCGGTGACCCTAACCACAAGCTTCGATTCGATGAAATTTGGACTTACCTCTCCAAGATATCACTAGAAGATTTCGAGGACTTTAAGGTGGTTCTTACGATAGTTTATAGAAACGCCTACCTTCTAGACCATGTCCAGTCTCAATCTGGAGCTATTCGATACCAACCGAGCGAACAAATAAAGAAGTTTATTTACGATACAGACAAAAAAGCCGGTGGAATAAGCCCTTTTGGGTTAATGGGGTTGCTTCATTTTTTGGATATTCTTGGCTGGAATGAAGATGTAAAATATCATGTTGAGAACAACCAAGTTACATTCTTGGGCAATTACGATTTTAAGGTAGGAAGAATAAACACTCTTCTCACTTGCATCCGAGTGCCCTATCAAGCATCTTACTTTGTTAAGACAGCTTTAGATGCAAAGTCAAGCAAAGACATCGATTTCATGAGTCTTTATACGATAATGCAACAGTTTGCCAAATCTAGAGGTACATGTACACCGACGCAAGAAAAACTGAGAGAATGGCTATCCCCCTATATCACTTGAATAAGAAGAATCAAACTTGAAAGCAATTGCTTAAACCCGAGGATGATGGTTCAATCGATGAAGCCAGAGGAAATCGCCTCTCTTATTCTTGAATGCCATTTAAATAAAACACCGGCTATCGAAGCTATCGCAAACTTTCGAATTGACATACAATTGGATTACTCAGGGCGAATGGCTAAGGGGGCATATAGACTTTGGAGAAATCGAAGAAACGTGGGCAGAAAAAAGATTGGTTGCTTCGATTTCAAAATCTTTCGTAAAGAAAATAATGAATTTTTGCCTATGGTGCATGACCGGATTATTACGGACGTTGGGAGCAAGGTAAACAAAAACTCACTGGAGCAGGTCTTCCTTGGAAAAGACCCACATGAATTGGGGTGCGATAAGGATGCAATGGTTGTTTTGCAAGAGGCACAGCTGACCATGTTAGAGCAGGAGATAAATTGGGGAGACGAGTGTTTTCAGTCTTGGTCCAGGTTCTTACCCTCAAAAGGAAAAAGGCCTCGGGACTTTGTTATGGCTTATTTCAGACGCATTTATTCCGAGCCTGATTTCTTAAAAGGGATATATAGACAAAGGGCTCCTTCAGGAACATTTAACACCCTGCCTCCGCCTTATGGCAAGGAATGGAAACCATACCAAGAGCCCGATAAAACCGATGCAATGCCTTGGCTAACAGGAGAATTATTGGAATGCTTTAGGAAAGTCGCTAACACCATGCCAGATAATCCTGAATATGCAAAGAGCTACTAAGTTTTGACCACAACGCCACTTTGCGTTTAAGCAATCCATTCAGCTATTTTAGTTTTGGCAATACCTAATGAAGACACAAATTCGTTATTGCCAAGATTAGGCTCTTTTTCGTACATCTTCCAGAGGACAAGAACCGAAAGGAAGAGTGATGCAACCGTAACCAATGGAATATCAGTTTTTTCTATACTTGGGATTATTCTGCCGTCAATCCGATAGGGGTGGGTGTCGGAATCTTTGAGCGAGTTTACGTAAAGATAACTATTTTTCATTCGCTTGAACTCGTTTGCCGAGAATACCTTCAAAAGAATAGCATCGAGTCCATCAAAGAAGTCAATAGGGCCGACAAAATCGCCAAGGTCAACAAGCTCTTCTGTAAAAGCTTTTTGAAATAGGCTTACTGGAGGTATTTTAAGGCGTTTTTCTGTTATCGCTCTTAGACACTTGTCTGTATTCTTTGACCAACCTGGGAATTCAATCCATTCATCCGTTAAAACTGGTATTCCCTTTTCAAGTTCTCTTGAGATAGACCTTAACGGTTCCTTGAATTCGCTATTGCATAGACCTGATTTTAAGCATTTTATTATTTGACCGACAGACGTTTCATCAACATATACTCTGTGGAATTTCTTTCCAATCCCTTTTTGTACACAGCTTTTCCAGTATTTACCACCTGAGAGCTCGCCTTCTGAATCTATTTCGGAATTTTCGAAAATAATGACGCACGAAGTGCCTTCAAGTGCTGATGATAGTAATTTCCTTCGAATACGTTTTGAGTATTTGGCTTTGAATCCCCTGTTTATCGGACCTATATTCGCAGCTTCGCCCAAAATTTGCAAAGGAATAGGTATTATAGGCAAGTTGGAATTGGAACTCTGCCGCTCTAAAGTTATTTTTGCCTTTTCTCTAAAGCCATCGTCTGTCGCTGCAGATAAGTTGTTTTGAATATCTCGAGTTATTGACTTGGCTATTGCATAAGACAACTGACATGGTACAGCGTTTCCAATGAGCTTGTATCGGTCATTCAATCGAGTTGCCACAAGCTGGAAATCGAGCGGAAAACCTTGGATACACGCGACCTCTCTTACTGTCGGCTGGCGGTAAACCTTTCTCAGCTGTCCTTGATAACTTATAGTTTCATCCGTTGATAGAATAAGAGACTCTCTTGATGAAGTGTTATATGTCGCCATTATAGTTCTGGCTGGAGCTTTGGGATTTTCTGGCAGATGCATACGGCCATATTGAATGTGTCGTCTTTTGTAGTGACGCATTTCTTCCCAGTACATCGGATGTAAGTGAGTATCATAATTATGGTCTCGAATGTCTGTTTTTTTTACTTTGTGATGAGGATAGTTTGGGTCTTTAATGTAGCCGCCTTCGTCAGGGCAATTATAGTTATCCTCCAAGTTAGATAGCAGTCCTCCAAGGCTGATGTCCGTGTTAGATGAGACTTTGAGGTTGTCTATGTTTTCGATAGGGTAATTGCCAGCAATAAACCGCTTTCTGTTTTCATGCGCCCCATAGTCTGAGGCCACAAGAACTTCTCCGTGCGGTATGCGAAGAGAGTCCCCTTCTAAGCCTAATTCGGCAAACCTATTACTCGGT
>Ga0187873_1002736_pt1 | contig 13093 bp, 12 predicted proteins | sample June2016WEW_16_1_2_FD_133012 | JGI IMG/M metagenome (GOLD analysis project Ga0187873, IMG submission 133012) | Peatland microbial communities from SPRUCE experiment site at the Marcell Experimental Forest, Minnesota, USA - June2016WEW_16_100 | ecosystem: Environmental > Terrestrial > Soil >... | reverse complement strand
TGAAGCCAAGGTGCCACTCATGCCGCAGGAGGCTTTCCCATTGCCGGGGACTCAAGGAAGACCAGGTTGCATCCAGGCTCCAGCCCATGTTCTCCAGGCAGGCTTGCGCCCTGGCGAGGTCCTCAGGCATGACTTCCAGATCCAGATCATGTGACTGGCGCAGTCCCACGTCTCCGTACAGTTCGGAGGAAAGGATTGGTCCTTTCAGGGTCATTACCGGGATTCCGGCGCGATTGAAGCCCTTCAGCACCCCCGCCAATACCAGGCAATGCCTGACTGCCTGCATCCGGCAAGCATCGCTGCGCTTCTGCAATTCCTGCTTTGCGGGTTCCGGAATCTGTAGTCCCGGGACTCGAGTAAGGGCGGTCCAACTGAGGGCCGGGGTGCGGTGACGGTCTACCAGGCGGACGTATTCCATCCAATCCAGGCCGGCCCCGATGGCCTCCCGAATCGCTTCCTCCTGTTTAACCAGCCATGAGGCAGGGGCCAGCCAGGATGTGGCGATCATCAGGCGGAAGGCGGGACTGGCGCTTTGCAGCCACGATGCCTCAGTCATGGCCGATCTCCCGCATTTGGGCAGCCCAGGAGGTAGCATAGGCTCCGCCCAGGGCCACAAGCTCCGCGTGGGTTCCCGATTCCACCACCCGCCCCTTGTCCAGAACATGAATAATGTCGGCGTGCATGGCCGTGGTGAAGCGGTGGGTAATCATGAGCGCCGTCTTTCCTTCGGTGAGAGTGCGGAAACGACCGAGCCAATCCTGTTCCGCCCAGGAATCCATGGAACTGGTGGGTTCATCAAGGATGATCAGCGCGGCCTGCCGGAAAAACGCGCGGGCCAGGGCAATCCGCTGCCATTCGCCCCCGCTCAGTTCCGCGCCTCCAAACCACTTGCCCAGCAGCGCTTCAAAGCCATCCGGAAGGCGCTCGATGGGTTCCAACGCACCCGCATCCTGGGCGGCTTGCCGCACCCGTGCCAGGTTGGAAAGTCCCTCCAAATCCCCAAAGGCAATATTCTCCCGGACCGAAGCGTGATAATGCACAGGATCCTGGAAAAGGACGGTAATGCGACGCCGCAGGGCTTCCTGGTCCATCGCCCGCAGATCCACATTGTCCAGCAGAATCCGTCCGGCATCGGGATCGTAGAAGCGGCAAAGCAGCTTGATGAGGGTACTCTTCCCTGCCCCGTTGTGGCCTACCAGGGCTATGACTTTGCCTTTAGGTATCTCCAGGTCGAAGCGATCCAGGGCACGGTGGAATCCTCCGGGGTAGGTGAAACTGACACCCTCGAAACGAATCGTGTCCTTCACGGGCAGCCCCTGTTCCCCAGACGGGCCGGGTAGAATTGCCGGCCCCAACCCTAGGTATTCATCCAGATTCTCAACGAAGAGCAGGCTTCGGTAAATCTTGCCTGCGCCTTCCAGGAGGGATCGAAGGAGTATCTGGCATTGCTGGAAAGCCTGGAAGCAAAGCAGGAGGTCTCCCAGCCCTACCTTTCCTGTGAGAGTCCGGTGCAACATCCAGCCCAGGCCCACCAGGCTGCCGCCCCAGGCGAGGCACCCGGCTCCCAGCTCGGTTACGGCCCCTTGCCGCACCAAGCGCAGCCGCCCTTCACGGAGGCTCTCCCGCAAGCTCTCGAAGGCCTTGCGGTGATAGGTTCCCAGATCGAAGAGGCGCAATTCGGCGGCGGCGCTCCGCTCCGTGATCATCCAGTCCAGATACCGGGTTCGCCGCTCCTGGCTGGTGTGCTCCAGGTTCCAGCGGTGCTCCTTCAGAATGTGACGGGCCACAAGAAGCAGACCTGGAATTGCGGTACAAACCAGAAGCAGCGGAAGCCAGCCGGCGTAGGTCCAGAGAATACCGGCCAGCACCAGAAAGCCCAACCCGTTCTGGACCAGCGAGCCGAGGCTCTCCAGCAGGGCCAGGGGTTGGGAAATAGCGTCAACTCTAGCCCGGTGCAGTTGATCGTAGGATTCAGGATGTTCATAGAAAGCCAGATCCAGACGAAGGGCCTGCACGTGGATCAGGCGATGGACCTCGTCCTGGACCCGCTCTGCCTGTACCGCCCGGACCCAGGACAAGGCGCTTGATATAAGCTGTCCAGCGATCCACAGGCCGGCGATCCCCATGGCCGGAGGCGCAATGGAGGCCCACTCATGAGAGGCCACCAGACGGTTCACCAAGGCTCTCAGCAGAAGTGCGAGTCCCGCGGGAATCAATCCCTGACCCACAAGCAAGACACCCCAGGCCAATGTCCACCATCCCGCCGCCCCCCAAACCAGGGCAAGGGCGCGACGGCCAGCAGGCAACTGGCGAAAGAATTGGTTGATCTGGCCGAGCAGCATGGATCGAGAAAACCTCATGTATGAGAATCAGCCAGGCGGCGCAGGAATAGCCCGACGCCCAGCCCGCGGAGCAGAATCTGGCCTGCCCTTGCAGTAGTGCCGTGATCGACCTTTGCGACCAGCTCATCAAGGCAGCAATGCAGCAGCGGCATGTCGAGGATATCCTGGGCATCTGGCAATGAATCCAGAGAATTCAGGCATTTCCGGAATGCAGGCAGTTCCCGAAGAATCCGATGGCCCACATCAGCGGCCTGAAGCCCCTTCCTATGCCTGTTCAGCACCTGCTCAGGCAGACGGCCACGGAAGGCTCGCCGCATGAGCCAACTGCTTTGGCCTCTCTGGTAAAACTGATCGTCGGGAACCCGCAGAAGAAACTCCACCATGGAGAGGTTGGCGGTTGGGTCAAGGGAGGAAAGAGAATGCCTGACCGCCATTTCCGTCAAGATACCAATCCCAATGCCCATGTTAGGCCGGAAAAAGAGGCGGTGAGTATCCTCCAGAGGGGAGAATGTGAATGTCGGATCGTGTCCCGCCGCCCGCATACGGCCATCCATATCCAACTCTGAAGCCATGTGAAGATTGAGTGCGGAATATGCCTGCCAAGGCCTGCTGCGGGGAGATTTGAAACGTCGAAAAGCTCGCAGTCCCGGCATCAACAACGGCTTCAATACCTGCCGCTTTATGGTGAGCAAGGGATTAGGTTCCGCATGAAGAAACAACCGTAAAGCCGTAGCTGGGTATCCCTGGAGAAGCGCTAAAATCGCCGATCCATTCCCGGACCAGGAGACCGTGGCATTGCCCATCTGCCCGGTCAGTACAGCCCCGGCCCCATTTCGGGAAGCAGCCTCCATAATGGCCTGGAGCCAATAGTGGTTGCCGGCAGCATGGCTGGGACCATCATGGACGTCAAGAAGGTATTCGATGCCCTGGATGACTCCATAGTTCGCCGCGTCGATGGGGATATGCTGGACATTAGCTCCTGCTAGCACGGCCGTTGCGTGAGCCATCTCCCATTCGTTGCCCAGCCTCCGTTCCCCGGCTCCGTCTGGAGGCAAGCAAGGCACCGAGGTGTAGGCTGTAAGGTCACGTCCCTGGCTGGCAAGAAGCGGCGCTGCCAGAACCACCACCGAACCTGAATCCCGGCCGCCAGAGAGCGTCGCTGCCACTGGCTTTTGGGTCCGCAGACAGCTCTGAACCGCCCGAGTGTAATGTTCCAGAAAGGCTTCTGCGTACTCCTCATCCCGGCGATAGGTGAGTTTATCGCGACCCTCTGGCGACCAATGGCGCCAGGAGCGGGTCTGGCCATCAGGATCGACAGTCATGGCATGAGCCCAAGCCAGGCGCCGGAAACCCTTGTAGGCGGTCAGTTCCGCATTGTGTTGCCAAGAAACCAGCACTTGGGCAAGGCGGAGCCGATCCGGCTCCTTGACCACGCCGGGAATCGCTAGCAGAGCCTTGAGACTGGATGCAAAGGCTATGAAGCCTTTGCCCCAATAGTAATAAAGGGTGGCATTTCCGCAGGCGTCCCTGGCCAACAAAAGGCGGTGTTTCCGTGCATCCCAAGCAGCCATCGCCCAATCTCCCTGGAGGTATGCGCAGAGTTCCTCGCCCCAGTGATCGAAGGCCAAACTTACCAGATGCCCGTCAGATACCTGTGGAGCGTCCGATGCGGAAACCTTGAATACCTCCAGAAGCGCCGCCCGATTGTCCAGGCGGGCAGCACTAACCACCAGACCGCTCGCTCCCGTCACCGGCTGGTTTTCAAAAGCATCTTCTGGGTTGACTTCCAGAAGCAGATGCCCCATCCCCACCGCGCCCTCGACCTTGCAGCCTCCACCGTGGGGACCATAATAGGCCATTGCCCTCCTCATTTGTTCCAGCCACTGGGAGGGCACAGGAGCACCATCATATTGATAAATACCGTATATGCCGCTCATGGTCGTTTCCGGGCGAAGGTCGTAATGACCTTGAAGCGCTGCTGTTCTGGCCCGCCGGTCACCACGCAGGAACCCAAACGCAGCCAAGCGTGGGCGTCGAATCCTGCGGATTCCCCTTGGCAAACTCCAAAACTTACAGTTCCCTCCAGACCACGGCGGCGTAACATCCCCGTGGCAGCCAGCGCCTGAGCAAGACAACGCCCATCCCAAGGCACCCGTCGCGCCATAACGCCCACTGCCCAGCTCACCTCTTGCGCCGTGCGGATCTCATCAGCCGCCACCATGACCGGGCTCTCGGCGCCGGGCGTTCCCAGCCAGGCGGCAATACGCCGAAAAGGGAGGAAAGCCATCGCCCCCCGTGCAATCAGCAAAGCGATTAGCGCTTCCCCAAGGAGCCATCCCCGGGGGCCAGGTATTCGCGCAGCATGTTTCAGATCATTCCACACGCAGGAGACCTTCCCGTTCCATCTCCCCAAGAAATTTTTTCAAGTCCGCGGTGCAGGCCTCAGGCGTAATCCGATATTCGCTGACCAGTAGGTCGACGAGGGCTGAAAAGGTTATAGGGATTTCCAATTTCTCCCAAATGCTTCGGGCAGGCCCTTTCAGCCCATAGTACGCCTCAGCATCGATGCTCATCAGAACAGTTTCCTGGTCAATCTCCGTAGAGAGTATCTCCTGGGCGCGGGATAACCTGTCTTCGGGATTGAAGTTACGCATCTATTTTTCTCCATTCGAGGGGTTTGCGGTAAAGTGCTTCGCCCATTCCGATTCGAGGAAACCGGCCAATCCATCGATCGCATCTGGATCGCGTCGCCGGATCACTGCGGCTATGGTAGTTCTTTGTGCAATCAGCCCCGCCATCCGCATCAGATCGCTTTGCGTGCCCTGGCCCTTCAGGTAATGGGGGCGATACAGATTTTCTAGAACGCGCTGCACCCGGTCAAAGCCACAAAGCACCTCGAATTCCGGAGTGCTGCTATCGTGGTCAACGAGGATATGAATCGCCCTCAGCGGCGCCGGGTGAGGACAGTAACCTTCCCCCATGGGCACCACATATTTATCTACGTCGAAGCGTACGCCCGGCGAGTTTCCGAGACGCTCGTAAGCATCGGCGCAAAGCCGGAAATGGGCCAGCGCGGGAAGAATCTGCAATCCCTCCGGCATATCCGCCACGGCGCAGACATCATCCGAGAGCATGCGGTATCCCTTGCGATAAAACTGGGCAGCCAGCGTGGACTTGCCGGCGCCCTGAGCTCCAACAAAGATCATCGCGCCCCAGAGCGTTTCTACCGCGCTTCCATGAAGCGGAAACAAACCACGCTGGTAAAGAAGCGCGCCCATGGCCGAACCTAATAAAAACAGGCGTATTTTTTCGGCCGGAACATCCGGCAGCGGGGTGATGAAGATGCGACGCCCTTCCTCAACGCGGTACAGAGCCACTCCCGGCACTACCAGACGGAATATCCCTGGCTGAACTGCATAATAGCCATTCGCCAGGGATTCCAGAGCGTTCGCCGCTGGAGGCAGCAATTGGATTGCCACATCGGGATTTTCCGTCTCGATAGAAACAGGAGCAAGCTCGGGACATTCCATGTCCGTCTGAATGCGAAGACCATAAGCCCAGTATTGATTCAAAGGCATCGTCAATCCCGGTAAGCGCTGTAATCCAGACTATCTTCTTGTGCCGACTGTACTATTCCTCACGGATTGTGATTGTGCAGGACGTACTTTCCTGAGGCCGAAGCAACCTGCATGCCTCCATGATAGCGCTGCAAGTCGGCTGCCTGCTTCGCTTCTTGTGTGACGAAGAAAATTCTGCCTGAGCCCTGCCACAAGCAGGAACGAGTCTGTAGTTTCGAAACGATGTAGTTCGTCGGCATAGAAAAATCCATACCAGAGATTGTTGCCCCTGCCGTTTAACATGTATATCAGTTCTCCAAGGTAAAAGATGATGCTGGAGCCGTTGGAAATCTGGCCATCGAGTATTACCGTGTCCCCTGATTTCCATTGCAGCCGAATAGCTTCGGCAAGAAGCTCGGAGCGAGGAATTGGATAGAAGATGGAAGGCTGGGCTAAAATCTATGAGAGGGCACCTATTTCCAGCACACTTTTAGAAGCTGATCTTGCGTTCCGGGAATCAGTTGAACTGGATAGTGGTGGTGGTCACCGTCTGCTGACCGGGAAGGTAGATTGGCAGCTTCCAGTGCTCATAGGCAAAGTTGCCGCTAATTTCGAAGTCCTTGCCGATGCGCTTGACCACCTGGATGTTGATGTCGTTCAGCATGGTGCCGCCGGGGGCCAGTCAGGGGGTTGCGATGGGGCATCCGGGACTCCCGGCAGGGATGGTCTGGGTGGTTGAACCGGGGGTGCATGTTCCTCTTAAATCCTGAATGAAGACTGTAGGTATCGGGAAAATGCAGGTCCGAGGCTCGGGTCGGCCCGCAGGCATTCGACAGTGGCTTGAGCGAGTCCCAGCCATTCGCCAGCATCGAAGTGCTTGCCTCGGAACAAGTAGCCGTAAACACTGTGTTCTCCGCAATAGTGGTTCAGTGCATCTGTAAGCTGCAATTCTCCACGGCTATCTGGTCGAATTGCGTTGATTGAGTTGAATATGTCCGGTTCGAGGATGTATCGACCGAAAACTCCATAAAGCGAAGGAGCTGCTTCAGGCTTTGGCTTCTCCACCAACGAATTAACTCGGAGAATGCGGTCGGCTAGCCCACTCCCATCTGAACCGACTATGAGTATCCCATAGCGATCCGTCTCATGCCGTTCGACGTGCCGCGTGGCGATAACTATGCCACGACACTGCTCATATGCAGCCATGAGTTGGCCCATGCAAGGAAGATCACCAATCATGAGAGCATCAGGGAGAATTACACCAAAAGGTTCGTCTTTTACAACCGGCTGTGCGCGTCGGATGGAATCTGCGAGGCCCTGCGGGAAGTCCTGATGCACCGTGACGATAGAGGTCATTGTGCAGATGTGCCGAAGCAATGCAACGTCCTCTTCCCGGCCCGACTCCTCGAGATAGCGTTCTAACTCCGGATTCGGCTCGAAATACTTCCGGACCTGCGAATCCTTTTGGTTTGTGACGAGAACGACACACTCGGCGCCGCTTGCAGACGCTTCTTCGACGGCGTAATGAATCAAGGGCTTCCGGCCGATTGGAAGTAGCACCTTTGGAACGGCCTTGGTGGCCGGAAAAAGACGTATTCCGCTGCCAGCAATAGGAATAACGACCTTCTTAACCGGTGATGTGGAGAACGGAGAATCGGCTAAGAGCGTCACTGATCTACCTCATCGATTCCCATTTCATTTCTGACATCTTGACCCTGGGATGAGACGCCAGCAGGTGCCAGACCAGGGCTTGAAAGGATTCCGTGTGCGGCGTGACCGTGTGCGGGTTTGGCACCGTCACCAGTATGCAACTATCGGCCACTTTACGGGTGTAACCGCCATCGCGGCCGACAACGCCGCAAACTTTGGCTCCAACTTCCTTAGCGTATTGCAGGGCGCGGACCAGCGTAGTACTAATATTTCGCTCTGCATCCCCGCCGCCGACAGAGAAGACAAAGACCAAATCCGATGCATTCAGTCTACTGCCTCGCAACCAATTGGCGTACACTGATTCCCAACCGTCGTCATTGATTCTCGCTGTGAGTTCAGACACATTGTCGCTTGGCGAGTATGCTTCGATATTGGCGATTTTCCGAAAATCGCAAACAGCATGCGAGGCGTGTCCCGCCCCTCCGCCGACTCCCAGAAAGAACACTCGACCGCCCCGTGCACGTACTTCAATCAGCAGGTCTGCCGTCCGCTCTATGGTCTCCTGATCCAAACCTTGGAGAATCGCAATAGCTTCTTCGATATAACTTGCGGTGTAACTCATCGCTGGAGACTCCTTAAAGTGAGCTGTGGTAGATTCTGCTGGTTCCGAATCAAGTCGACTACCGCGCCCATATTGGCAACAAAGAAATCCGGTGTGGCATCGTGCTTGGCCATCTCCTCGCAAAGATAGCATTTGCGCGTGTTCACAGAAATCGTCCGCGTACCTGCAGCCTTTCCGGCCAGAACGTCGGTAAGGCCATCGCCGACCATAAAAGACGCAGCGAGGTCGATTTTCCACTTGGCCGCGGCCTGAAGCAGCAGCCCCGGCTTTGGTTTGCGGCAAGAGCAATCGGACAAATACTTCGGATTGGTGGCCTGAGGATGGTGAAGGCAGTAGAACACCTCGTGGATCTTGCCTCCACATCCTTCAAGCATCTTTTTTGTAGTTGCCGCCAAAAGCTCAGGAGTGAACTTCCCTTTGGCGATACCCGGCTGATTTGACACGACAATGATAAGAAAGCCCATTGAGTGCAACGCGTCGATGGCTTCAGGCACACCAGGACTGAATTGGAACTCGTCTGGGTTGGAAGGAGAATCCACAGTACCGAACTCAGCGTTGTAGACGTATGGGTTAATCACACCATCTCGGTCCATAAACACAGCGGTACTACCCATAACGCCTCCTTCCCGAAGAGAGATGTCAAGGAATCAAAATTATAATTTGCGGCCGAGTCTTTACGCCGCGCCAACGATGGAAAATGACGGACCATCGTTCTTCAATCGATGCATATGGGCAAGGCGTCCATCACGCGACACGATGTCGAACACGACCTTGCAACCCTCGAAGTCAAAGCGGTAGCCCAGCTCTCGGAGGCCAGCTTTGCGCATCGCGTCTCGCAAGGCAACCTTGCTTTGTTCGCAATAGACAGTGAGAAATCCCCCGCCTCCCGCTCCAGTGATCTTGCCGCCAAGCGCCCCGTTCTGCTTGGCAAGCTCATACCAAGCATCGATACGTGGGTTGGTAATTTCTTTGGAAAGGCGCTTCTTGACCTGCCAATGCAGATCCATGAGCTTTCCGAAGCGGGCGAGATTGCCGGCCTGAATGCAGTCGCAGATCTCATAGCCTATTTCCTTAATCTCAAGCAAGCTAGTAACCACGTCCCGCTCGTTCCGTTTAGTTGCGTCGTCTTGCGCGGCCAGAATCAAGGTTGCATCGCGTGGTTGCCCTGTGTAGAAGAGCAGGAGATTCCTTTCCAGTTCTTCCAGGATTTCCGATCCCAGTTCTAGCCGGGTAGCATCGACTGTTCCTTGGCGGTCGATATCCAGCCGGGTGAGCCCGCCGAATGCCGCCATATACTGGTCCTGCTTCCCAATGGGCTTTTCCATCCGATTCAGTTCAATGTAGCAAGCTTCCTCTGCGAGTTCCTGCGCAGAAACTTGACGCTGTGAAAGCGTGTGCAGCGCCTTCAGTAGGCCGATGAGATAGCAGCTCGACGAGCCCATTCCCGTGCCGGCTGGAATATCTGCAATAGATACAATCTCAAGGCCCGAGGTCATTTTGAAAAACTTCATCGCCTCGCGCGCAAGAGAGTGTTCAATTTCATCCACGTGCCGGACAGTTTCCGCCTTGCTGTATCTGACACGAATCATGTCGTCCACAATAGGCGTGTTAACATTCATATACATGTACTTGTCGATGGCTACCGCAAGGACAAATCCACCATGTTCGCGGTAGAAGGATGGCAGATCCGTTCCTCCACCGCCCAGCGTAATTCTAAAAGGCGTTCGAGTAATGATCATGGGGTCTTATCCTTTCTTATGTGCGGCTAATACCAAGTGAGGAGCGCCCGAGGAACATCATGGTGGTTATGCCATAAGTCTCTACGTTCCAGAATACTCCTGCCTGAAATGGATTTCAAGTCTGGATCAAGGGAAAATACCAAGAGGTGGACATGATGACTAAGCCGGTCGAGCAGAGCGCCGGGAAGCCGTTCAGAGCCAAAGACCTCGGTTCACTCCTCGAAGGGAAGATTGCTGGTCATCATGGTAGAGTTGCGTTCGTAACGTTGGCTGATAATCTCGAAGAGCAATTCGGCAAACGCAAATTGCCAATCGAGCAACTTTCAACCGGCTCTGTTATAAATGAATAAAACTCTATTTGAACTTCGTCTATTCAAACTGAATATTCCCCTATTGCTTGAGCCATGTGCAATGGAGCAGTTGGCGTCCTTGGAACGATCAGATCCAGCCAGAACTTGGCGTGTTCCCGGTGCGCTTCCATGCGATTTGAATATGCGGTCTTGTCGCCATCGACCAGGTTGTACAGCATCGGATGCGTTAACGCTGTCATTATCATTACAAATGCCAGCATTGTGGATTCCATATTACGAATCGTTCCGTTCGTAATATTCGTCTCCATATATTTACGGATTATCGAGAATACAGGAGAGATATACTGCATCAATAAGTCATCCACCTTTGTGGGCAGCTCGATAATTGCGATCGCAATTAGCCGAAGTAACACAGACCGGTAGTTTGCCGTATCTTCGAGCATCTCGATAATCTGTGGCATAACCACATCCGGAGAATCGCCTGGAGCTATCCCCCTCAGCAAATCCCGTGTAGGCTTTAGCTCTGAAAGATGCCAGCGTATCACCGCCCAGAAGATTTGTTCTTTATGATCAAAATGTCGGAAAAGCGTGTTTTTCACTCACGTCGGCTAGTCGGGCTATCTCACGAGTGCTCGTTCCGTTGTATCCTTGTCGCGCAAATAACTTGCCTGCCGCCTGTACAGTTTTTTCGTCTTCTCTGAACTTTTAGATGCAAGTGGCACACTACACTCCTTTCCGGCGCAATTGCTGTGTTCCCGCAACCGCACAGAACTTTGTTTACTTGCTGTCATTTTCCAGCGCGCATTAGATCCATACAGTCACAGATAAATACGACACAAAAGAATCACTTATGAATATGGAGTAGAGAAGTTATTATAAGCTCCTGAATCAAATCTAATCTGCCAGCTGATTTTATTACTGGCATATTGACCTGCTTTTTTCTCATCCAGCTAAAACTGGAGTTTCCCGGTTTTGGTTTTCAAACGAGTATAGCTCGTCGTAGCCGTAGTCGGGGCTGTGGAGATGTGGGAAGCGTCCTTTGTTTCCACGTCTCCACAGCCCATGGATGCCGCGAACCCCCGTGGCGTCTTGTAGGCCAGCGAGCTGTGCGGGCGTTCGCAGTTGTATTCCTGGCGTCATCGATCTACGGTCCAGCGCACATCATTCAGCGTAATGAATTGCTTCAACAGGTGCGCAGCGCTTATAAAGCGGGGCTGGTATGTCCGTGACCTTGGACTAACGCGCTGCGGCTCGCCGATGGCGGCCGTGAAACGGGATGATGCAAAGGAAGCAGAAGAACGTAGGGAACGACGGTCTGCGAGAACAGGCTGCGCCGGGCGGTATTCCCAAACGGGGGGGCATGGTCGCCAACAATCACGAAGACTGTGTCCCGCCCGAGTTTCCCCAGTGCGAGCTGCGCGACAGATTCGTGCACGTTGGCCACGAGCTGATACCAGGAACAGAGCGGCGTGTCCGGCACAAGAGACAAAGCGGCCTGGCAAGGCGCCGGGTGCGGAAGATCTGCCGGAACCGGTACCGGCAAATGAGAGTTCAACGTCATCCAGTGAATGAAAAGCGGCTGGCCGTTGTTCGGCTGCAGCCGCTGGCCGATCCATTCGGCAAGATCGGTATCACAGATGCCCGGGAAGGCGCCCGGGCATTGTGGAAGCCCGGCCCGCATGAAATCAGGAGCGAAGTATTGCTCATCGAAGCCCACGCTCTTGTACCAGTGAGAGCGATCGAAGAGGTTCCCGCTCATTCCATGCAGCGCAATACCGTGATATCCGAGTTTTGAAAGGCGCGCCGGTAGGCAGGCATCGATCTCGGCCGCAGAAGCAGCAAGGATGTGAAACCCGATATCGGTTCCGCACAACTCGCGTGTTTCTGCGGGAATCGTGCTGCCGTCGAAGGGAACCGCTCCATACTGCACCTCATAACGGGCAAGAAGTTCACTACGGGAATAGGGGCTGACCAAGGCATCGCGAAGAGATGGATCGGATGCCATGCCCCAGGATTCAACGACCACGATCACCAGGTTGGGCATCTGGTTGCCGGGCATGGCGCCGATCCGGGCCTTGCCCAGCGCGAGCGCCATGGCGCTGCCGACCGCTCGATCAGCTTGTCCGTTGGCCCGGATTGCCTTGTCGAGCTTGAATTCGCCCCACGCCATATGAGCCAATCGGATCACGGGAATGCGCACCATCTGCGGGATTGTGGAAGCGCGCAGTTTTTCTCCGCCGGGGGGATAAGCCCGTAGCGGGTTCGGTAATTGTCCTGTCATTTCGAGGGACCGAATCGAATCGGCGGCCAGCAACAGCATCCCGAAGGACACGAGACATGCAGCCACACGCCATTTCTGTCCAGCGCTGGTTCCCGGCCACGGCAGGCGCGCCGCGAGCAGCGTGCATAGGAGAAGCATGCCAAAAACGAGAAGCGCGAAACAGATCCTGTTTGCGGGCATGTTGTGGATCGCATTGAAACTCTCCGGGCACTCCCGGATGGGCAAATAATAGGACTCGCAGATTGCAAAGAGAAGGTCCGCGGCCATGCCCAACATCAGGATCGCGGCCCTGGCGACGCCGGGCAGGATCAGTGCCAGAAGCCCGACGACAAGATATTGAAGGCAGAACATCCCATGGTGGACGAACCGAAATTCGTACTGAGCAAGCCAGTAAGGAAGGTTTGCGAGCACGGCATAAAAGGCGACCGTCAGGATCCAGGGCGCCTGGCGCCGTACGAACGCAAAGGGCGGTTTCAGCCACAACACATGTTGGCCGGAGAAAGTTGGCGAGAGGGTAGAGAAGTATTTGTCCATGGCATTGGCTTTTTGGGGAAGCCATGTTGACGAGGGCAGATTCCAGGCCGGGCAACT
>Ga0187873_1002733_pt1 | contig 13099 bp, 9 predicted proteins | sample June2016WEW_16_1_2_FD_133012 | JGI IMG/M metagenome (GOLD analysis project Ga0187873, IMG submission 133012) | Peatland microbial communities from SPRUCE experiment site at the Marcell Experimental Forest, Minnesota, USA - June2016WEW_16_100 | ecosystem: Environmental > Terrestrial > Soil >... | reverse complement strand
TAATCGAGAGCTGCACCCAGTCCGACGGCATCGGCAATGTTTCCCGTACCCGCCTCAAAGCGCCCCGGTGCTGTCTGGTAAGTAGTCTTCTCGAAGGTGACATCCACGATCATGTTGCCGCCGCCGTGCCAGGGAGGCATGTGGTCGAGCACGTCCAGCTTTCCGTAGACAGCGCCGATCCCGGTGGGACCGAAGATCTTGTGTCCAGAGAAAACGTAGAAGTCGCAATCGAGGACCTGCACGTCCACGCGCATGTGAGAGACAGCCTGCGCACCATCGACCAGCACGCGCGCGCCGTGACGGTGGGCCATCTCTACCATCTCGCGCGCTGGTGTGATCGTTCCGAGAGCGTTCGAGACTTGGCTGAACGACACAATCCGTGTGCGTGGTCCCAGCAATTTCTCGTACTCTCCGAGGATCACTTCGCCGCGGTCGTTCACCGGCGCCACTCGCAGGCGAGCACCCTTCTCAGCACACAGTTGCTGCCAGGGTACGATGTTGGCGTGGTGCTCAAGCCAGGTGATGACCACCTCGTCGTCTTTCTGCACGTTGCGGCGTCCCCACGCCTGAGCAACGAGATTGATGCCTTCGGTTGTACCGCGACCGAAAATGATCTCGCGAGTTGAAGAAGCGTTCAAAAAGCGGCGCGTCTTTTCGCGTGCGCTCTCATAGGCATCAGTAGCGCGGGCAGCCAGAGTGTGGGCCGCGCGGTGAATGTTGGAGTTCTCGTGCTGATAGAAATACGACAAACGGTCGATCACGGCGTTCGGCTTCTGGGTGGTAGCGGCGTTGTCGAGCCAGATTAACTGCCGTCCGTGCACGCGCTCCTGAAGGATCGGAAAATCCTGGCGAATCAGCCGAGGATCGAGTGGACGCTTGGCGACGCCAAGCTCCCCTGGGGCCAGATCGGGACGGAATTCATAGGACTCGACGCCTTTTGGCAGAGAGGCAGACTGTTTCGGTGTTCCTTCCTCATAGGAAGTATTGACGGGGACACTGGGAACCGCGGGCTGCGGAACGCCAGGGGGCGTCGTGGCTGCGGATGTACCAGGGAGCGCAGAATACAGCGCGCGAAGATCGGTTTCAGTTGGAGGCCTCGTCGGCACTGACGAAGGCAGAACTGGAACGCCTGGGGGAGACTGCGCGCCGGGCACGCCAGGGAAAGAAAACATCTCAGTGACGGGCGGAGATGTTGGCGCGGCTTTTCCATACACCGCTCGTCCCGCGTCCGCAAAACTTTCAGCGCTTTCCGGAAGCACAGGCGATTGAACGGCATTGGGGATCGCGGGAATCGACTGAGGAGCATTGGCCGAAGGCGGCGTGTCAAGCGAGATAGAACTCGCCGGTACGCTCGGCTGCGACACGATCGGTTCGGGAACACGTTGTTCCGGAACACCTGGGGCGGACACACCCGGAACACGCGGGAAGGAAAAAACTTCATTCGGAAAATTGGGAGCGGTCGCCCATGGATCCGTTCTGGTTTCGTCGGCGGAACTGCCCGGCGTCCGATACGCGGTCGGCGGGACGGGAGCGCCGGGGATCAACACGGCCGCTGGTGAAGACGCGGCTGCTGCCAGATCCGACCCGCTCGGCGGAGCAGTCGGCGGTGACGAAGGAATTGCCGGGATGCCTGGAAAAGAAAACATTTCCACCGCAGGTGGAAACTGCGGGGCAGCGGTCCAGGGCCCGGCCTTCTCTCCTTCAAGCGAAGATGACGAGGGGCTGAGTATCGCGGGAGTTGGAACTTGAGGCACGAGTGCCACTGCGCCAGCCAATGAAGCGGCAATCGCCCTGAAATCGGCCTCATTCAGTGCACCTATGGGCACCGTCGAGGCCATATCTGGAAGCCCTGGAACAGAGCCGGAGTTCGGCACGCCCGGAAAGGAGAACATCTCCCGCTGATAATCCGGCACGGCGGTTCGCGCCGCAGATCCAGAAGGCACGCGCAGATCGACATCATTCGGCGAGGCTGCTGGCACGCTCGCGCCCAGAGGCTCCGCCGCGCCGGGCAGCGCTGCGAAAAACTCATTCGCGAGCCGCGCAAGCACTGCCGGATCGGGGAGAGTTGCCGCGAAGGGCGACGCACTAACCTTCTGCACGCCTTTCTCTTGTGCGGGAGACGATGTCAGCGAGTCGGCCTCGAAGCGATCACTTGTACTCGTGGTATTGGTCGACATTCACGTTCTCCAGTACCCCGATGGCGTCTTCCGTCAGGACTGCGATGGAGCAGTAGAGCGAAATCAGGTACGAGGCGATCGCCTTGTGATTAATGCCCATGAACCGAACGGACAAGCTGGGCGAAACCTCGCCTGGCAGCCCAGGTTGGAACAGACCGATGACCCCCTGCTTCTTTTCGCCTGTTCGTAACAGGAGGATGCTGGTTTTCTCACTCTTGATTGCCAGCTTATCGGAGGGCACCAATGGGATGCCGCGCCAAGTCAAGAACTGCGAGCCAAACAGATTCACCGTGGGTGGGGGAACGCCGCGGCGCGTGCACTCGCGTCCGAACGCGGCGATCGCCCGCGGATGCGCAAGGAAAAAACATGGCTCTTTCCACACCTTGGCGATCAGTTCGTCGAGGTCGTCCGGCGTGGGTGCTCCCTTTCTTGTCTTAACCTTGAGCTCCGGAGCAACGTTATGGATCAAGCCGTATTCTGTATTGTTAACCAGTTCGTTCTCCTGCCGTTCTTTGACCTTCTCGATCATGAGACGCAGTTGCTCTCGGATCTGGTCGTGCGGGCTGCGGTACAAATCCGAAATGCGGGTCTGCACATCGAGAACCGTGGTCACCGCGTTGAGCGTGTACTCCCGCGGCTTTTCTTCATAGTCGACATAAATCTCTGGCAGATCGATTTCTTCGTCGGGGCTGCACTCAATCGTCCGAGTGCCCGGGCGTGTGACTTTCACTTTGTTGACGCGATAGGTGCCGGCTTCAACGGGCACCCACGACAGGAAGGTGACCAGCCAGCGGGGCGTGATCGCCTCCATCATCGGGACTGTTTTGGTGACATTCGCAAGCTGGCGGGCCTGCTGCTCGCTCAGCGTATGACGGACTTCGGCTTTCTCAGGCATGGATTAGCTCCTCAGTAGCAAAAGGGGAATGATTGTCGAATGCGATAAACAGAGAATTGTGGAGTTCAGTTGCGCAGAGGCAACGTCGCATAACTTGCGAACGGTAGATGTTGTCGACGGGATTGTCTGTGACTCGCATCACTGCGTTCTGAGACTTGATCTGCCTCATTGTGCGAAACGTAAGAAATCAGACACACTATCTCGCTGCGTGCAGAATTCCTGATGAGATGTAACGCTTCCGGAGGCTAATGTCAAGTTAACACATCGCCATTGTGGGAAATATGGGATCAACGAGAACGTCGGAATCGACTGCTCACGCCGGTTGGGCGTGATTTGGAAGTGCACGATCACGCGCCCGCTGTGGAAGCTTGCGCTCGATAGAACTTCTTCTTCGCGCGGGAGCGGATCTCGTCGAGCTCCGCGTGAAGCCTTCTGATTTCCGCATCCAGTTCGATGAAACTCAAGCACGGGGCCGTAATCAGCTTATCAGCCCCGATGCCGCCGTAATCGTGACCGGCGTTTGCTTTCACGCAGACACAGGCGGAGGGCTCCTTCGTAGATGGATCCCTCTCCAAGTACAAGAGATCGAGACTTGAGGTTTCCATGATGCGCTGATTATCCCACAATTCTTGGGCAAGGCCACAGCATAGCCTCAAAGGGTCGGTAACCTCCCAGGAACACTCCACCTAAACGCCGAGTGTGGTGGTCTTGGGATTCTCAAGATCACATCGAGTGAGGGCGTAAATTACTGATGCCACGCGCTGTTCCGTGCGGCGAAATGTGAAAGCGATTGCGCTCTCCAGACAGGGAATGCGCCCGGGGACCGGGCGATGGCTGCTAACGCAACCTCTTGCAGCAAAGCCCTTCCGCCCGAGAATCGGCCAAAGGCTTGCTACCATTAAGAAATAATGTCTATTATACTGCTAGGGATTAATGGGGCCTTTACTTGTGAGTGACCGGCAATTCGACATTTTGATCATTGGTGGTGGGTTCAGCGGGACGATGCTCGCTGTGCACCTGCTACAGGACACGGACTTGTCCATTGCCGTCATCGACCGGGGGACCCTGCCCGGACGAGGCCTCGCTTACGGCAGCCCGCATCAATTTCATCTCCTCAACGTGCCCGCCGGGGAGATGAGCGCATGGCCCGACGCACCCGATGATTTTCTACGCTGGGCAAGAACTCACTACGATGCTTCGTTGCAGGCGCGTAGTTTCCCACCCCGCTCCGTCTACGGCGCTTACGTGGGCAGCTTGCTGGAAGCGACTCTGGACGAGTTTGGTAAGGAGCGTTTTCAGTGGATTCGGGACGAAGCACGTTCGCTCCACCGCCGGAAAGGCAGACTCGCAGTCCAAACCAACCTAGGCACCGAACTGCTGGCAAGCGTCGTAGTGCTGGCGACAGGAAATTTTCCGCCCGCTAATCCTAAACTGCCCGGGCTCACAACTTCCGCCTCGTTGTATTTTCAGTTTGCCTGGGCCAAGAATGTGCTGGAAGAGCTGCCCACAACCGGCAGCGTTTTGCTGCTGGGTTCGGGGCTCACCAGCGTCGACCTCATCATGGCACTCAAATCGAAAGGCTTCCGTGGAGTGATTCACGTGCTTTCGCACAAGGGACTGTTTCCTCGCCCACGTCGCCAACAACGTCCGGATGAACCGTGGCCGATATTTTGGGATGAAACATCTCCTCGAACCGTGCGCGGTTTGCTGCGGGTGATTCGCAGCCAGGTACGAGCCGCTGCCGCCCAGGGCATCAACTGGCGAGCGGTGATTGATAGCCTCCGGCCGGTGACGCAGGAAATGTGGCGCTCTTTACCGATTGAAGAACAGCGCCGATTCGTGCGCCACGTCCGAGCCTATTGGGATGTGCATCGTCACCGCGTCGCACCGGAAATTGCTGACTTGCTTGACGACATGCGGAGCGACGGCTTAGTGCGTTTGCATACGGGAACGGTTACCCAATATTCCGAGAGCGATCACAGGGCTGAAGTCCGTTACCGGGACCGGGAAAGTCGAACCGTGAAGACGGTGCGGGTGGATCGTGTAATCAATTGCTCCGGTTCCGAAACAGATTGCCGACGCATCGATGAATCGTTTATTACCAGCCTGGTAGTGCAGGGATTCGCCCGTCCCGACCGTCTTTTCCTTGGCGTAGATGTCAACGAGCACGGAGCGCTGATTGATTACAAGGGCATGCCTTCGCATCGACTGTACGCGATCGGACCAGTGCGCAAAGGCTGCTTTTGGGAAACCACTGCCGTCCCTGAGATTCGCACCCAAGCCGCCACTCTGGCAGAACATCTAGCGGACATTTTCCAGCGAAGCAACCCTCGTTCCGGACGTGTGCTCAAGACTGCCTAGCTGAAAGGATGGCGACAGCAGGGACGCTAGTGCGGGATTTTCGATCTCAGAGGACCGTACAGCCAGGTTCCAGCCAGGGCGCTGATGATCGCGACGATCATCACGGTGACGCCACTGCCTACGAGCGCGAAGAGCGGTCCCGGACAAGCTCCGGTGAGCGGTCCATGAGTCCTTCCGATGTGATGGGATCTTTCTCCAGAGTCTTCAAGCCAGCGATGAAGTCTGTTACGCGTGATTTCGAGGGATGCACATTCACCGTTCGACTCATTTTCGATTTCTCCATCAGCGGGGCTACTGCGGACCGCAACTGAATGTTTCGCGTTATGACGGCCCGATGTGAAGGCTGGAAATGTCTTCCAGATACACTCCAGTGCTGTGCGCGCCCGGAGCGGAATCCCGGGTCGATGTGAAGATGAGCCAATGGCCATCCGGGGAAATAGACGGGTAGCCATCGAACGCATCGTTGTAGGTCAGGCGCACCTGCTCATCGCTGTTCAGATCGCCAAGGAATATTTCAAAGTTGTGGGGAGGCAGGACTTTTACGAAGACATAATGATGACCATCGGGCGCCGGGAAGGGCGACCAGTTGGTGCCATCGTCGTGGGTAAGCTGGCGCAGTCCGGTGCCGTCTTCGTTGATGGTGAACAGAACCATGGGCAGAGGGCTTTTGCGGGCGACGGCATCGGCCGTACGCCAGGCGCGAAAGATGATGGTTTTGCTATCACGAAATACGAAGGCGCCGCCTGGCTGCCAGCCGTCGAGGTGAGTGATCTGGACCGGATCGCTGCCATCAGGGTTCATCTTCCAGAGTTCCATTTTTCCCGAGCGCTGGCTGCCGAACAGAATCCACTTCCCATTGGGAGCGAGCGAGACCTCGGCGTCGTAAACCAGATTGTTGGTAAGACGCTTTACCTCGCTGCCATCAAGGTTCGAGGTATAGAGTTCAGAGCCCTGGGGATAGTCATTGGGATCGGAGTAGTTCGACTTGGGCAGATCTAAATGGTCGCGCGTGGAAGTCCAAATGATTCGCTTGCCATCCGGAAAGAAAAAGGAGCAGGCGTCGTCGCCGTGATCGTTGATGCGGCGAATCTCCGTGCCGTCGATCGCGAGCGTGTAAACGTGGTAGCTGGTGTCGCCTTCCTGTTTGGCGTTTCCGATGATGTGGCGGCCATCGGGAGCGAAGTAGAATTCGGCGCCGGGGCCAAGATTCGGAATGCGATGCACGGGGAACTCTTGGCCACCGGTCGCCGCGGGAGCGGACGGTGTTTGGGCGACAACCGCCGGGGCGATGAGTATCGTGAGAGCCAGTGCGAACCATCGTGATGGTGAGAAGCGTTGGTGTCTGTCGTCATTCATAGATCGAGGTGCATTGTTTCGTTTCATTTGGTCTTTCTCTTTCAAAGGCGCCCTTTCCAATCCGCGCTAGAACTGCAGTTTGAGGGCTACTTGCACGTTAAATGGTTCTCCGGGCCCGATGCCTGGCAAGCCAAACTGCTCGCCATTAGTGGAAGTGATGGGTAGCGTGAAGGGCGCCCCGGGCCCGGCGGGAATCAAGAGATTCGCACCCAAGAAAGTCGGATTCCCAAGGTTGGCGCGATTAAAAATGTTGAAGAGCTCGAACCGTAATTGCGCTTGCACGCGTTCGGTGATCGCGGTCGACTTGTCGAAGGAAAGGTCTACGTCCTTGAAGTTCGGACCGAAGAGTTGATTGCGGCGGAAGGTTCCGAACGAACCGGGATTGGGGAAGGCGAAGGCGTTCGGATTGAACCAGTAGACACCGCTGCTGGTGACGTCATGAGAAACGCCCGAGTAGGGATTGCCGACGAGCACGGGGCGGTCCAGGTTCTCGCCGGTGCCGCTCCAATCGCCGATGGCATCCAGATCGAAGGGCAAGCCGCTGCGGAGGCTGAGCGTCGAATTGACCGTCCAGCCGTGAGTGAGCCATTTCGGACCGTGCGAGCCTGGAATGTTGTATTGCACGAATGCAGTGAAGTTATGGCGACTGTCGAAATCGCTGTTGCCGTAATCGGCGTTCGGGTTGGTGCTGTCCTGCGGAGCGCCGCCGAAGCTCGAGATATCGAGCGTGTGCGCCCAGGTGTAGTGAAACTGCGACACCACGCCGTGCCAGTTCGAGGTGCGCAACGAAGCCTGGAGAGAGTTGTAGTTGGAGTTTGCGCGCGTTTGCATTTCGTCAATGACGCCGTAGCTTGGATACTTCGCATAGTACGGGCGCGTGATGTTGTTGCCATTCTGATCAAAATCCGCCGGATTGAAGTCGCTGCCGAGCGCGGATTGGTTCAGATCGATCAGTTCGAGCAGGTGGCGGCTTTGGCTGCCAACGTATCCGACTTGCAAAACCGCTGATTTTCCCAACCCCTGCTGGACGTTCAGGTTGAAGTTGTAGGTATAGGGAGTATGGAAGCGCTGACTTACCGAGTACAAGTTGGCGAAGCCGCCGGCGCTGGCTTGAGCAAAGATCGGCGACCCGTTTGAGGGGAGCAGAGTTCCCGGCGGAAGTGAAACGCTGACTGCCGGATTGGCGCCGATCGGGTTTTCCTGGACGCCGTTCGGTCCGCCGTTGAAGACGAAGCTGTTACCCAGAAACGGCGACACGTTGACCGTGTCGTAGTAGACCCCAAACGCCCCCCGGATGACGAAATCGTGACGGAATGTCGGTTGATATGCAAACCCGACGCGCGGTGCAAAATTGCGCCATTGCTGCGGGTAAAGCGAACCGATGCCCGAGCCCACCAGAACCAAACCCTGGTTCGGAAGGAACGTCGAAAGGTCCTGCTTGCCGTCGTGGATGGGCCCGATGTAGTCGTAGCGCAGGCCGAGATTCAGATTTAGCCGCGGAGCGACCTGCCAGTTGTCTTGGGTAAACAGTGAAAAGCTGTTCTGGAAGACCTTGCGTGCAGGATTCCCCTGCACGATGCTCGCGGTGTAAACCTCACCTTCCAGGAAGTCGGCGAGCGCCCCAACATTCCCATCCGTGATCAGCGGCGAATTCGCCCAAGGATCGGAAGTCAGCTGCTGATAACTGAATGCACCGCGTTGTCCGGTGTGTTGGTTGTCATAAACCTGCCCGCGTCGTATCTCGCCGCCGAAGCGCAATTGGTGCTTTCCCACAATGTATGACACTGCCTCGGTGATATGGCCGGTAATGTCTTCGCGTCCGGAGCTGGGCGTCGGACCAATCGGGTCGAAACTTCCGATGGTGATGTTTGGAGCCCCAGAGAGCGCCGGGTTGGTCACACCCGTGTTGAAGCCCAGCGCGACAGGATTGTAGCTGTGGTTCGCGTCCGCAAAGGTTTGGTGAAAGTAGTTCAAGCCGAAGGTGAACTGGCTGGTCAGCCGCGGAGAAAAGATGACGTTGTCCACCAGCGCCCAGTTCTCGGCATGCATCGGCGCCCGCTCGAAATAGGGCGTCAGGTAGGAACTCGTGGGAGCCGTCTGCGTTCCATCTCCCACGAACGCACTCAGCGACAGGTGATGGCTCGCAGTGAAGGAATGGTCAAACTTGATGATCCCGTTGTTGCTGTCACCATTCTCGTGGCCGGGGTTGAAATAATTATCCAGGATCGCGGGGCCGGTAAGAGCGTTTGCTGGCCACAGGTTCTGTAACAGCGTGAGCGAGACAGGATTTACCGCGATGGGGGAATAGTTGCCATACTTGCCGCCGGGATTGTTGAGCACGTCTTCCGCAGCAGCCTGGTAGGCGAGAGAGGGCTCGGTCACATGCTCAGGCAATCCGATGAGGAAGCTCTGGCGTTCAAAGGAGGCATAGTAGAATGTCGAGTTCTTGCGGATCGGGCCTCCGAGACTGAGGCCGTACTGCTGGTTGCGAATCTCTTGCTTTTCTGACCCGCTGGCAGCAAAAGGAGATACGACAGCCAGAGCTTCGTTGCGATTGAAGTAGTAGGCAGTACCGTGAATCTGATTCGTGCCCGACTTCAGCAAGATGTTGGCAACGCCTCCCGGATTTCGTCCCGCCTCCGCACTGCCCTGAGTGACGAGCGAGAATTCCTGCACTGAATCAAGCGGGAGCAGCACCCCGGGTATGCCATACACTCCGCCCTGATTGACGGCGGAAGTATTGTTCCAAAGATCGTTGTTGTCGGCGCCCTCGATTTGCCAGTTGATCTGGTCCCCCTGTGTCCCGTTGATAGCGCCGAGGAAGCCGACGGTATAACCCGCGTATCCGGGACTGAAAGATAGCAACTGGGTGAAGTCACGGCCGTTGAGAGGAATAGCCTCGACGGTCGAGTCATCCAGCACATTCGTCTGCGTCACTGTCGACGTCTCCACGGCTAAGGCGTTGGAACTCACGTCCGCGCTGCCCTGGGAGGTAGCGATTTCCAGGTGCACGGGCAGGCTGCGCACTACTCCGGCCTCGATGGGAATGTGAGGCGCGACAGCGTCGCGGAAGCCGTCCTTATGCGTGGACACGGAATAGGCGCCGATGGGGAGATCGGGCAGGGAGAAGTCACCGGCAGAGGTCGAAGTCGTGGAATAGACCAATCCGGTCGAATCGCTCTGCGCTCTTACCCCGACCCCGGCGACGACGGCGCCGGTCGGGTCGAACACCGTCCCGCGGATCCCGCCGCGAAAGGTTTGAGCGTGAGTTATGTTCCCGATGGAGAGCAGTGCGAACAGAACAGCTACGGACCCGATGCGATGGCGCGCCATGTCTTGTTTTCGCCCCTTATGGAAGTATGTCTATTATATTAATCGACATAATAGCTTTGCAAGTTTTTTTTGTTCGATCGATTTTGCGTATGTGCATTTTCGTGCACACGTCTCCGAGCGCAATGAACGATGAGAGTGCAGGGCGATGATTCGCCTAGTGCGGCAACTGCGGGCGGAGCACGCCGTAGAGCCAGGTGCCGGCCAACGCACTCAGGATGGCTGCTGCCATGACGGTGACACCATTGCCGACCAAGGCGAAAAGCGGGCCGGGGCACGCTCCAGTGAGTGCCCAGCCGAGCCCAAACATTGTTCCGCCGACCGCATAGCGCACACCGTAGCCGAGAGTTTTTGGCGGAACGTAGACGGGTTCACCACAGATTGTTCTGGCGCCCAGCGCCCGCAAAACCGCCAGGGAGGCTGCCGCGACCACAATCGCCGAGACGATGATTTCGTACATGCGAGGAGATTGGAAGCGGAACATTTCCTGGATTCGGAACCAAGAAACAACCTCGGACTTCGTCAGTACGATACCAAAGCCAATGCCGAGCAGAAGGTACGCCAGCAAGCCGATTCCAGACTGCCTTTGACCCTGCCGGGGTGTTTGCTCGGTTGTAGATTTGTTGGACATTGCTCTCACAAGAACAGCGGAAGAAGAAAATGAGTTGCGATAAGACCACCGGCGAAGAAACCTACCACCGCGATCAATGACGATAGCTGCAGGTCAGCAAGGCCGGAGATGGCGTGACCGGAAGTGCAACCTCCGGCATAGGCGGTCCCGAACCCGACCAATACTCCGCCCAAGACCACCGAGACAAATCCTTTGAGTGTGAGCAACGCAGACCACGCGAATATTTCGCGCGGCGCCAGTCCGGAGAAATCGTGGATGCTCAGTTTCGTCAGCGCGATCCTGGTCTGCTCCGAGATTGCGATGTTCTGCGAACCTCCCCAGTGCGAAGCGAGGAAGCCTCCCACCAAGATGCCGACGACGAAAAAGAGATTCCAAAGGCCGGTTCGCTTCCAGTCGTAACGAAAGTAATCAAGCTTGCTGGGCAGGACAGCCGAACACAGATGCCTCAGGCTACTCGACACTCCAAACACCTTGTTATCCACGATTAATAACGCGGGCACGAACAAACCAATCACCGGCCCGGCCACATACCATGGCCAGGGGCCGGAAAAGGAAACGAACGTCGAGATTACGTTGCCGATCATTTGCCTTCGCGATCACTGTTCCAATACTACCTGCCCCACCCAAAGCTGATGCCGACCGAGTCCTGATACATGTGTAGGTTCGCGTTGGCACCCGGGATCGGAATCGAGTTCACGCCATTCACCGTCTTTTTGAAAGCGTGCTGATAAGCGACGTTGATCTCTTTACCGTTGCTTAGCCCCCACGTCAGTCCAGCAGTTAGATGATTCTGCACCACAGCGGGCGCGAGCAGGTTGAAGAAAGTCTGAGTAGCGTCAAAGGGCAATCCCGAGTGGTTGTAGCCGCCGCGCAGCGTGAGTGCGGAACTGGCTTTGAAATTGATTCCTGTCTTTATCGCCGTGATGTCATGCCATCCGAAGCCGGGGCCGTTGTTGGCGCCCAATTGAGCCTGGTTCGAGTCGAGATTCGCAATCGATTTCACCTGTCCGTAGAGAATACGCTCGACATCGAAGGCGACGGTCGCCTTGGGATGGACCTTCACCGCGACGCCGCCGGCAAAGTTGGCGGGAATGTCGAATCCGCCTTGCTCGGCGAACAGCCCTTTGTATTTGTCGAACTTCTGCATGTAGGTACGGCTCTGGTACGTTGCACCAACGCTCAGATACTGACTGATGGTTCCCAACCATCCCACACGGAACCCTGCGCCATAGGAGGCGTTGTAACCGCGATTGGTGACGTCGCCAGGAGAACTGGAAGCGACAGGGTTGTCGAAGTTCTGCAGACCACCAGCGGAGAATCTCTGCCACCCCACATTCAGCGAGGCACCGAAGGCATTGTGCGAGTTCGCCTTGAACGCCACCGTCGGGGCTACGAACAACTGCTCAAGATCGACTCCCGCTCGGGTGCTACCTAGGAGGGGAATCGGAGTGGTGTAGGAGGTGTTCATTCCGCCGTTGCCGTAGATCGAAACGCCGAGAGACAAGTTGGGATTGACCAGATGGTTGTAGCCAATCTCGGGAATGAAGTAATTCTTGTGCCGGCTGGCATCGTAAGGGCCGTCCGCGAATCCGGTTCCGGTGATCGTTGCGCCCCGAATGGGACGGAAATAAGTCATTCCGAAGTCAAAGCGGTTTCCGACAAAAACCATACCCGCTGGATTGGTCGCAGCCGCCAGGCTGTCTTGGGGAAAAGCAAGACCAGCGCCTCCCCACCCTTGCTGCTTAATGCCGTAGCCCGTCGAAAAGTAGCCGTCGGTAGCAGAGGCGGGGATAGTGAGAAGCATGATAAGTGCCAGCAATTTCTTGCGGTCGAGATTCATGCGCGGGGAGCTCTCCTTCGATTGAGGTTTGCACATTACAAGTTTGTACATCGATATACTAGAGTATCATGGCGCGAATAGGCAACGCAGCTTAACCGCAAACGGGAAACACGGTATGTTCTTTAAACGGCGAGAGCCGACTCAGTCACGAACGGCAGTTGGGCTTTTTCCCAAGCGCTAAAACCACCTATCACGTTCGCCACGTTCCGAAATCCGGCGCGCTGTAGCAGACTGCAGGCAATCAGACTTCGATAGCCGCCTTTGCAAAGAACGGCGATCGGCACCTGGTGGTCAACCTCGGGCATTGAGTCTTTGAAGTCGTCAAGAGAGCGCCAGATCGCACCCTCGATGTGACCAGCTTCCCACTCCGGCTTGCGGCGCACGTCCAATACTTGAACCCTGTCATTCTGGAAACGATGGTTCAAGATTGGTGCATTAATCTGGCTCAACTCGGTCAGAGGCAGCCCGGCCGCGGTCCATCCCTCGACTCCATCTTTTAAGTAGCCGCG
>Ga0187873_1002705_pt1 | contig 13188 bp, 12 predicted proteins | sample June2016WEW_16_1_2_FD_133012 | JGI IMG/M metagenome (GOLD analysis project Ga0187873, IMG submission 133012) | Peatland microbial communities from SPRUCE experiment site at the Marcell Experimental Forest, Minnesota, USA - June2016WEW_16_100 | ecosystem: Environmental > Terrestrial > Soil >... | reverse complement strand
TCTCTCGGAGGTGGGCGGCTCTGGTGCCTCTCCAACGAACCTAATGTCTTTGCAACTGGAAGAGTTGGTCAAGGTCAAGCTCCATTGCGGTTACGGGGTCTTCTAGTTTCCAATTTTCGAGGACTTGTGGGTGAACCTCTCCTATTACTCCAACCTCTCGCTCGCCAATAAGAATGCTACCGACCCTACCTTCCAAGTAGCTTGGGTCAAGGGTTTGGTTCAATGTGAATTCGAATCCAAGGTTGAGCATGAGCGGTTCGAGGTAAGATTTCATCTCCGTAAAATTGGCTTTCGAGTGAGATGAGACGCAGGCCAACCTGCGGATATCTCTCGCCCGGTTCGGAACGGTCGGATCCCAGATTGTGCAGTCTCCGGCCTCAAACACTCTTTGAGGATACTCGACGTGGGTGTTGTTCGCTAGGAAGTCCATCAAGTCTGGCAGCAGCCAGGGGCGTAGGCATCTCATTGTCATAATCTTCGGGTTCGCAATCTCAACCACTTGGCCAGGTTGCTTGTTCATCTTCGTGAACAACTTTTCCTCGTTTGTCATCATGAACCCCAGCATCTCCTGGAACCCAAGTCCTACCATCAACGCCCTCACATTGTCCGAGAACTCTTCCATCGGTGAGAGGCCGCCGATTGTTAGATCCGATGGCCATTTCGGCTCCATTTTGTTTAGGCCGTAAGCGATGGCCACATCTTCGATTATGTCAACTGGATGTAGAATATCCAACCGGTAGCATGGGACACGAACGTTCAGTTGTTTCCCAGCAGAACCTGTCACATCATATCGTGCGTGGCGAAGCAGCGACACTATCTGGGGGCGGCTGAGCTCCAGGCCGATTAGACTTTTCAGGCTATCGATGGATAGTTTGATTCGTCTTTCGTTGAGGTCCGGTGTTTTCAGTGTCCGCACCTTACCGTACATGTACTGGACTGTGGCTGGTGAGATTTTGGCTCCCCGGTCGGCGAGGGAGGTTGTGAGGATGGTGACGGCGTTCATTACGGTTTCTTCAGACGAACCTGTAACTTCGACGAGTACGTTCTTTGTGTCTGGTGTGAGCCGTCCTAGGTCGTTAGAGTTGATGATGGGCGGGAAGGAGAGCACTTTTTGTTTTGCATCAAGCAGGATGGGCATTTTCTCATGCTCCTTAAGGATGTGACCGTACTCTAGGCCCTTCGGGTGGGCTTCCAAGATTTCGCGGAGCGACATCGTCTTGTCTCCTTCGAGGGGCACGAATTCTACATCGTCCGGCCCAACCGCGCCGTAGCGCAGTGGAGGAGTAATCAAGTCAAAGTCGTAGAAACCGATCGATGATCTTCGGCGTTTCCTTCCATAACTCTGGTCAAGCTTGTCTTGGAGGTGGATCAACCCGCGAATGATAACGTCGTTCAGTTTCGTGTGTCTGGCGACCACGCAAGCAATGAACGGCCTGATGTCCTTCAGTTCTTTGTCGACTTTGATTTGGACGGCAGGTTTCTCGGTGGGCACGTAGGTCTTAAGGCCGACTTCAATTCCCAGCAAACCTCTCAGAGCGCGGGCTATGCCCTCGGTGCTCCAAGTGTCCGGCCGGTTTGTATCCTTGTTCTCAAGTTGAAGTTCGGAGTCTTCTAGGATGGGTTCTGTTCGGCTTAGGCCGGACAGTTCGCATTTGACCGAGTAGAGTATCTCGTTCAGTTGCTCGTGACTTCGCGGCAGTTTCTTGCCGACTAACTGCTCTAGGTCGTCTATTCGGGTGAGTATGGTGACCATGTTAGAGGACCTTCTGCTTCCTCATCCATTCGAGGTCTTGGGCGAAAAGGAAGCGTATGTCATCGATTCCAGCGCGCATCATGTACAGCCTGTCCACGCCTATGCCCCAGGCGATCACGGGCACTTTGATTCCTAATGGGAGTGTCAGTTCAGGCCTGAAGATTCCTGACCCGCCGAACTCAAGCCACCCATAACCTTCCTTGTAGGCTTGCAGCTCCACGCTTGGTTCGGTAAAGGGGAAGTAATCCGGCCTAAAACGGACTTTGTCCGCGCCCGCAATGTCTATGGCGAAGCGTTCGAGCACCCCCAAAAGGTCCCTTAGTGACAGGCCAGCGCCTACCACTATACCTTCAACTTGATTGAATTCTGTAAGGTGAGTGCGGTCTACTTGATCAGGTCTAAAGCATCTCACGAGTGAGAAATACTTCCCCGGTATCTGCAGCTCCTTGCTGACGAGGGTCCGGGCGCTTAGAGCGGTTCCTTGGCTTCTGAGTATGAGCTTCAGTGCTTCGTCGCGTGAGTAGGAGTACTTCCAACCAGTCGACCCCGTCTTCCAACCGTTTTCATGTGTGCTCGAAACGGGGTTCATGAAGCGTTCATTTTCTGCTAGGCTCCCCCTATCCTTCGTCTTGATGAAGTAAATGTCGTGAATTTCGCGTGCGGGATGGTCCTGCGGCATGAAGAGCGCGTCGCAGTTGAAGAACATCAATTCGACCGCGGGTCCGGTCATTTCCTTGAACCCAAGGTTGACGAGTTTATTCTTCAAGTTGTCAAGAAACAGCCGATACGGTTGTCTCTTCCCGGGCCAGGTCGGAGTGACTGAAGCCGCTATGTTGTATTTTCGAAACGTAGCGCTTTTCCATCGCTGGGACACGAGTAGCTCGGGGGTGAGGTCGCTCACTTCTACCGGGACAGTTATCCCTTCCTGAAGGGCTTTCCAACCTTGCGAGGTTAGTTCCGTGTAACGCTTAGTCTGCTTCCTGCTTATGACCAACTTTCGTCTTTTCAAAGTCTCAACGGTTTCGCGTAGAGGTTTTGGTAATTCCTCGAGCGTGGTCTCGGTTTTGATTGATAGAATTTCCAGTGACTTTTCTAAATCGGTCTTGTCAGGTATGCCGGACGCTTTGAGTACTACTCTTTGAAGTTGAGTTGTGACCTCGCACCACCCAGCGACCTTAATCCATCCCAATGCGACGGAAGCGAGGTTCGCGGCTATATTGGCACGTCTCGCCGCCTGGTCAAGAGTTGCTTCGCCTCCTAGCTCAAGAACAGCATGATGAAGCCGTCTTTCGGGCAAACCTTGTTTTGCGTAGTTCATTCCCTCTTCTGTAAGCTTCAGGATTGTTCGTTCAGCTTCCGTCACTCGAACAAATTGCTTCTCTTGCAGAGTCGTTAAGGCTCGCGTGACTGCGGCACTACTCTGGTTAGTGTTTAGTACTAATTCTTCGAATGAGCAGTTGCCGCCGGAGGATTGTAGGCCACGCATTACCGCGGCTTCGTTCTCACGCATATCAAGCAAGAATTTGCGCTCCCATGGAGTTTGCGTGCCTGCTCCACGCGGCATTCAGGGAAATTAGCTCAGAGGACAACTGGAGTGCTGCGTTGAGGCCTGAAAACGCGGTCACCTGCAATCATACGCTCAACCTCGAAGCTTCGCAGCTATAGGCGGCTGGGTCTATAATAGATTGTTTACCACGAGTCTTTGGGGTTGAAGAGGAATTCCTCGAATCTGTCTTTGGCTTTCTCTCGCTTCGCTTGATGCTCTATGAGGAACTCCTCAACTCGTTCCGCGAGTGTGAGTTTGCATTCTCCGCACATGATGTTTCCGGCGAGGCAGTTGTAGCGTAGGTCTTCAATCTCCTTGTCGTTCATGAATAGGAAGTAGTCGTAGGCAAAAACGGAGCAGATGTCAGGATTGGCGCCAAGCCGTTTCTGTTCCTCGATCGTGGCTCGTCCGCCTGTGAATGCGTTCATGACCTTCTTTTTCGCTTGTTGAGGATTATCTATTGTGAATATTGCAGTTTCAGGCATTGATGCAGACATTTTTCCGCCGCGCCCAAGTCCAGGCACGAAGCGGCAGTGAATTTGCGCGGGCTTGTAAAACCCTAACTTCGGTGCAACATCCCGGGTGATCCTCCAGTAAGGGTCTTGGTCGATAGCCGCCGGGATCAAGCACGGGACATTATGTCCCACTAGCTGCGACTCCAGGAAGGCTGGAACCGCCTGGATAGCCGGATAGAAGACCATGCCTATGTTCGTGCTCTCCCGAAAGCCGAACACCGCTTTGGCGGTTGAGAAAGTCACATGCTTAGCGATCTTAATCGCGAGGCTGTAAAGGGCGTCCATGTTCTTAGTGTCCAGTATGATTCGGGTTTTCTTGGGGTCGAAGCCTAGGGCGATCAGGTCGAGTGCGTTCTCAAATGCCCATTTCGCCGGTTCACTCATCGAGAACTCATCGTGTTGGAGGAACCGCTCGTCGTCTGTGATCTGGAAGTAGAGTTTGGCGCCGAACTTGTCTTGCAAGTACTTGGTGAAGATCCAGGGGACCAGGTGACCTATGTGGACCGGCCCAGAAGGGCCCCGCCCTGTGTAGAGTACGAATTTCTCTCCGGCTTCATACCTCTGCAGAATCCAATCCAAATCCCTGTGTGAGAAGAAAATTCTTCTAGCGAGTTGAGGGTGTAATTCGCCGGTGTGCTTCCTAATCGTGTCTAGGATTTCTGGGGTAAGGGGTTGGGTCCCAAATTCCCTTATCAGCTTATCATAATCGATTTTACCCGTAACTTCCCAAGGGGTGACCACCATTTCCTCGTTATTGACTGACACAGCTCAGGTTCTCCCGCTTTCAGAAACTACGCTCCGACTTAGTTGCTTCCCCACAATTAATGTGCGTATATCATAACGGGCGAGTTGTATAAATCAAATAGCCGCTGCGGCAGAAATAGGGTAAACTTCTAGAAGCTCCATTGATGCCATGTTGCTGGGGAGTAGCTATGAGTGACGAGAAAGGCAATGTTTTGGCTAAAATGGACGCGGCAGCGGAAGAGGCAGAAAGAGACCTCGCATCCCTAGATCAAGAAGCGGTCAAAGCTTTAGCCGTCTGGTGGCTGAAATGGTACATGACTGCGGGACACAAACGTTTGGGCAGACTGCTCATAAAGATCGCCAAGTCTGGAGCTAACAAATGAACGCTACTGATGTGGCCTACAGCGCAGGCATCTTCGATGGTGAGGGTTGGACCATAATTGCTCCCTATAATTTCAACAGCACTTTCAACGGAAGAGTTTACCCTAGGCACAGAATAAGAGTGGGAGTATCTAACACCGGGCATAAGCGGCTTGGCCGGATAATGGTGAAGGTTGCAAAGAAGCAGTAAGCTTGTCACATGTACGAGGATCCCCAGTAAATCCTCCATAAGGAAGGTTTAGCTGCTGTTGAGCCAGCAAATTGAAATGTTCACAAAATCCGGGCGAATCCTTGCCGAGGTTCGAGAGTTCGTGAAAACCCTTCCCGTGGCCGGCAGGAGCGTTCTGGAAGTGTGTGAGAAGGTAGAGGGAAAGATACAGAGCCTGGGGGCGGACTCAGCTTTTCCATGCAATGTCGGAATCAATGACGTGGCCGCCCACTATACTAGCCCGTGGGACGACACCAGCAAGATTCCGGAGGATTGTATAGTGAAGGTGGATTTCGGTGTAGCGCTCGATGGCTTCGTAACAGATACAGCGATAACGATGGCACTAGACCCAGCTTATGAGTCTATGAAAGTCGCGGCTGAGGCTGCTCTCCAGGAGGCGCTTGCAGCTGTAGCCCCCGGACGAAAGCTGTCGGAAATCGGTAGTGTGGTGGAACGCTGCATCGAGAGGTACGGTTTCAAGCCGATTAGAAACTTGACCGGCCACAAAATAGACCGCTACACGATACATGCAGGGAAGTCGGTTCCTAACGTTTCAGGGATGGAGAGCGGCCGCTTTGAGGTGGGCGAAGTCTATGCAATCGAGCCTTTTGTTACGTTGAAAAGTGCTGAGGGTGCTGTCCGCGATGGCGATTCCACGTACATCTACCGTTTTGTTAAGGCAAAAGGTGCCAAAACAGATGAAGCCGTTAAACTTGCTGAGTTTGTTAGGGATACATACAAAACTCTACCTTTCGCGGCTCGTTGGGCGCATAACTCTTGGCGCAGTACCAATTTCCAAGCGGCGTTTGGGGAACTAGTGAAGCGTCGGTGTATTGTTGGTTACCCTGTGCTCGTCGAAGCGAGCGGCCACGTTGTTGCTCAGGCGGAGCATACAATAATCGTGACTGAGAATGGTTGCCGAGTCTTAACTGCCTAGATTTTCTTGGGCTTAAGGTCATCAGCGTAGATGGAGTCAACGCGCATGCTGCCCTTGCACTGCTGGCATTGCCCAACTTCCTTAGTCACGTAGTCCCCGACGCTGAATGTCCTAACCACTTTGAATCCGCAGTTCGCGCAGAGCACGACGCTGAGTACTTTGGCGGCGATGTGTTGTAGGACGACCATTCGGCGGCGCATTTGTGTGATTGATGATATGGCGAGCACGGTGCCTACAGTTGCCATTATACCGTACACGAAAAACTGTGGGAATTGTCCAGCGTTATAGTAATCGAGGGCTTGTACCATTGCCCACATTGAAATTGCTAGGATCACCAATCCGAAGGCGATCAGTATGTATGGGTAGAATGTTGAAGGCTTGCCACTCATGTGTCGTCGCCTATGGTGCGATGCCGGCGGTGTTGCCGATGCCAGCGATTATGACAAGTTCGCCTTCTTTGGTGCGTTCAACGATTAGCCGCTTTATTCTCTCTATGACAGTTTCAGCGGATTCAGCGATCTCCTTCTTCATGGTGGTGACTGCTTCCTGTATGCTTTGTTTGACTACGATGGCGTAGACGGGTATGCCGAATTTCGTTGCTTCCTCTTCAATCTTGAACCGTTCTGTCCCAATGCCACCAATCGCAGCGCCGATTCCTTCGCTAACTTCCCCTGTCTTCTCTCCCTCTAGTTTCAACGCAGCATCAACCATGATTATCATTGATGCTTTTCCGTTGTTTTCTTCCAGGACCTGGCGGATGGCGTCACCAGGCTTTCCAACGTTCCCACCTGGGCCCTCTGCCTTTAACGCAATAACTCTCCGGCCTTCCAAAGTTGTCTCGGCCGCAACCATGTCCTTCTCAACTTTCCTAGCCTCGTGGCCGCGCATCAACCTCGACGCCACAAGCGCGCCAGCGCCGTCACCTATCGGGTGCCCTTCCGCGAAGGCCTTCGTCGCCCCTTGGTAAGCATCCGCCTCCATCATGATTAGTGGTAGGAACGCCTGAAGCTGGAATATGACGAAGATGCTGAAAGTCTTCTTGCCGAGCAGGTACAAATGCCGAACAACCTTGAACATGTAGTTCAGCGCCCAAGCTGCTTCGACTAGGTTCTCGAGATTGTTGACCTGTGAAGGATTCGCTTCGGGCGCAATTCTAGCCACATCCGATTTGAACTTCGACTCCCGAACGTCGAGCAGGTGATCGAACTTCCTGACCACACCAGATGGATCCATATTCACGGGCTCAATGAGGAATTGCTCAAGCAACGAATTCAATCGCGCTGTCGGGTCGTCCTTGGGTTTGCCTACGTCCCGAAGCACTTTTATTGTGAGAGATTTCGCGTTGTCCCTCATGTTTTCAAGTTTTCTAACAGCCCCATCTATTTGCATTAGGGCAATTCGACTTTGAATTTGTTGACCAAACAACATGAAACCAAAGAACATAACGAAGAACAGAATGTTCACTAAATTGCTGACTCCGCCTGAGCCGAATAATCCGGTTTCGAGAATTATGGCGCCTAGTTGACCTAACAATAGGATTCCTCTAAGTTTCAAATCATAAGCCAAGCCGCCCATGTAATAAACGTTCATTCATTTGACTCAGTGCTAATCAACCAAGTCACAAGAATAATGGAGTCGGCAGCGGTCCGGGGCTCGCATGGCCTTTCGGAACACACTACTACCCGAATCGCCTGAGAGATTCACTTCCGTGTTCGGAATGGGAACGGGTCCTAGCCCTCAGCTATGGCCGCCAACTCCAAACCAACTGCCCACCAGCGAATAATTAAACATAGAGCCTGCAAGATGTTCTACGTATAGGTAGGTAACTTTGCGGGATGTCGCCATAATTGGGGTTGGAATGTCGCCGGTTACGGCAGGTTCTGGGAAAAGCCTGCCACAATTATTCGTCGAAGCCGCTACGGAAGCGATTGAAGATTCGGGGGTCGACAAAATTGACTCCATTTACGTCGGGAACATGATGTCTGGGTTTCTGCAGAACCAAGAGCATTTGGGCGCTTTGATGGTGACAGCACTCGGAAGGGAAGGCGTCCCAAGTTTCAAGGTGGAAGGTGCATGCGCCTCGGGTGGAGTTGCCGCTCATGCCGCCGTGAAGAGTGTAATGTCGGGGTTAGAAGACGTGGTCTTGGTCGGGGCGGTTGAGAAAATGTCGGGTTACTCAACACCTGAGGTGACATCAGGTCTTATGATGGCAGAGGACAAAGCCCGGGTTGGCGCTACGGGTATCACTTTCGTTGGCCTCAACGCCATGATTGCCCGAGAATACATGCGCAAGTACGATACACCACATGAGCTACTGGCTCAGTTTCCGGTCCTCTGCCACGAAAACGCCCTCAACAACCCTAAGGCTCAATTTCACAAGAACATCACTGTCGAAGATGTGCTCAAGTCCCCGTTAGTGGCGGACCCATTGAGGTTGTATGATTGCTCAGCGATCGGAGATGGCGCGGCCGCCCTTGTGTTAACGACTGTGGAGAAGGCGAAGGAATTCACGGATTTGCCAGTGAAGATCGCTGCTTCTGCCGTTGCGACTGATACGCTCAGCCTCTACCAACGCCAAGACTTGACTACCTTTGAGGCCTCAAGAAGAGCGGCCCAACGGGCGTACGAGGCGGCGGGTGTGAAGCCCAAAGAAATCGACCTCTTAGAGGTCCACGATGCCTTCTCAATTCTTGGAATTATGGCGTTGGAAGACTTGGGTTTTGCAACGAAAGGTTCTGGTACTCAACTCGTAAAGGATGGAGTCTGTGCGCGGGATGGGCCGATGCCCACAAACACATTCGGAGGGCTAAAGGCAAGAGGCCATCCTGTCGGTGCTAGTGGAATGTACCAAATCGCAGAACTCGCTCTCCAACTGTCAAAGAAAGCAGGAAAATGCCAAGTCCCCGAAGCCCACCTGGGAATGTCGCAGAGCGTGGGCGGAATTGGTGGCACGGCCGCGGTCCACATACTGAGAAGTGATTAAGGTATGGATGAAGGCATCAGAGGCTACAAGTGCGTGAACTGTACCTGGTCTGACTTCTTCGCAACTAAAGCGTGCCCACATTGCCTGAGCGATATCAAAGAAGTATCATTCTCGGGGCAAGGCAAGGTTGCCACGTTCACTGTGATCAGGTATCCGCCGACAGGATTCGAGAAGGGAGCGCCATACGTTGTTGCGCTAATCGACCTTGACGGTGGTCCTAGGGTAATTGGCAGAATAACAGCGAGCCCAAACGAAGTTCGGGTCACCCAAATAGTGCACTACACGGGAACCGCTGAAGGCGCTTTGCAATTCAAGATCTGAGCTCAGCGAGACTTCTTACCGTCCACCATCCCGCCCGAGGGCCAACATAATAGCCAGAAAGAGTTTTTGCCCGATCTGCAGACCGAACAGACCGGAGTTAGAGCAACAAACTGTAAACCTTTCAGTTTGCTGATACGCCAACAGAGAGACTGTAACCAAAGACAAAAAAAGACCGCATATGTCGCTGTGCAAGCTAGGGCTTCAGTGAGCTAATTGAACTCGAGCTTTCTCGGGGAAACCGCTGCAGTAATCACTTCAGCCCTTTGGACCGTTAGTTCATTGTTCTTCACCGCGGCCGGGAGACGAATAGGGTCGCTCAGCGTGAACGCGTACCGCACTGTGATAGCGGTGGGTCTGCTCCTCGTCACTCAATTTGTTTTGCTCGGGACCATTCTACCTTTGGCTAGCGGTCCCCAATGGTTCTGGTTAGGTGCGAGCGGCATAGTCGGGTTAGGTATTGGTGATTCGGGACTATTCGCCGCCTACGTAATACTTGGCCCACGCCGCTCCCTGCTGCTTATGGCTCTGGCTCCAATATTCGCGTCTCTGGGCGGATATGTCATGCTCGGTGAAACAATTCCAGCAGTCGCCGCAGTTGGCATCGCACTGACCTTGGGCGGTGTCGTTTTAGTCATCTTAGAACGTGATGAGCACTCCGGCGAAGCTCCTGTGTCAAAGAAGCTGAAGAGTTACGGCATTTTCTTTGGCCTCGTCGCTGCAATTGGCCAAGGAGTAGGGTTGGTTCTGGCGAAGAAAGGAATCGAACTCAACCCCGCGGCAACATTGAACCCAATATCTGCCACGCTAATGCGCATGATTCTAGGAGCCTGCTCCCTTTGGCTCGTCCTGATAGCTGCGGGAAGACTGCCCGAACTTCGTAGTGCCTTCAAGAACAGGGAGGGAATGAGACAGACGCTTGCCGCTGCGGTTGTGGGGCCTTTCCTGGGTGTGACGCTATCCATGGTTGCTGTAACCTATGCGGAAGTAGGTATCGCGCAGACCCTACTCTCACTAATGCCAGTCATGATTATCCCGGTGGTCTGGATTCTTTATAGGCAGAGGACAAGTTGGAGAGGGATTCTCGGCGCAATGATCGCAGTAATCGGCGTTGCAGTTCTCTTCCTAGTTTAGAAGGTCCGCACAATTCGATGTAGCGGATCAAATAATCATGTTACGTACTTTCTGAAACGTGACCTAGAGCATGATAGGGGTTCGGAGGTTGGAGGGTTGGTGGTAGTGCTTCCTTGAACCAGTCGGGTATGTATGGCCAACAGTCTCTGACAAGTTTCTGGAAGCTTCCGTCCACCACGTAGAACCCTGCCTTGTCGTCGTCGGCTCTAATCGCCCGCCCATACGCCTGAATGACCTCCATCATCGCCTGATTCTCATACCACCTCCTATGTCCAAGCCCCAACCGGCGGCTCGTTCGTCGATCGCTCAGGTCCGCGAAGGGAACTTTCAAAAGGATTTGAGCATCGCAGAGGTCGTACTTCCAATCTTGGCCTTCGTTGAAGGCGACGGAGACGAATACTTTTCCTCGGGAGTGCATCCACTCCTGCAGCTTCTCCTCCCGGTCACGGCTCGTGTGTACGATTAGGCGGGGTTTAATGTCTGCGGGTAGATGCTCGACGAGGGCTCGTTGATGGCGATAGCTGTGGGAATGGATCGCGACTTTACCCTTTTCTTTACGAAGGATCTCCGTTATTGTCTTCACGGCTTGGGGCATGTTCTTGTCCCACTCTTGCTTTGACAGGGGGCCGACGGTTGCGTCGATTATTGGGCGGTTCTCGACGGGGAAGGTGCTTGGCGCTTGAAGAACGTAAATCTCGTCCTTCTCAAGAATCGTTGTAAGGCCTGTCAGCTCGATGAATTCTTCTGGGTCTAGAATGGTGGCCGAGGAGATTACATAGTACTCCGCTCGCTTCCAGATGAGTTGCTTCATGAACTCCTTCGCGAATACTGGTTGCAGGAGGAGTTGGTCGTTCCTGATCTGCCAGACCCATTCCGACCGCGAATTCATGTAGAGGTAGTAGCTTGCGAGGTATCGCTCAATGAGATCCCTGTTCTCGGTTTGCACTACTGAGAGGCCTGAGGTTTCGGATTTCTGTTTCAGCTGTTCCAAGAGTCTGCTGAGCTTCGACTCCAAGCCTTCCAGGAATCTTCCAAGCTCAATGTCCGACCCCACCTCGCGAAGGGCGGGGAGTATTTCATCGTAGACGTCGTAGGGTATCGAGAAAGGGGATAGTCGGACTGAGATGTGGTTGAGGCATTGCTCTTCCAAGTTGTGCGCCTCGTCCAAAACCATTAGTGCTCTGGTTCCTAGGTAAGTTTCGCTTATGCCCTCAGTCTGGCCTTCCGAGATGAGGTAAGCGAGGCTCAGTAGGACGCTAGGCGCTTTCAACGCACGCATCTTCTGCATCCAGTACGGGCAGATGTCCAAGCGTTCGTTGCAGGGGTACTGCTCGGTCTCACATTTTCCAACATGCACACCCCTACTCGGGTTATAGTAGCATCGGTAATTCTGCCGGCCCTTGATCTCCACAAATCGCTTCTCCAATAATGGGTCCCGCATGATCTGGTCGATTAATGCGAGCTGGGGTGTTGCGTAGAACGAGCGGGTGGCCGATGTGAAGGAAGCATTCACATAGGATTTCCCAGCGCCCGTCGGGGCTACGAGGAGTATGCACTTTATCCCAGAAGTGAACGCCTCGACCATCTTAGTGATGGTTTCCTTCTGGTGTTCGCGAAAGGTTCGACTCGGAAATAAGTCTAGCACGTCCTGCGGAGTTAGCTGGTTTGGATTGATCTCTTTCAACCGGAGGAATGGTTTACCCCTCGGGTCACATGTTGCGCATTCCGTGAAGCCTGATGGGATGTAAGCTCCACAGTCCCGGCAGAAATCAACCATCATATGCACCTTACCTAACTGTGAACTCCGTTGGTTCCCTCTAACTTCAGTTGTTGCTCGCGAGGTACGGTTCTCAGTTAAATTCCTTGAGGGCTACAGGGGAGTCAATATCTGCGGCGATCCGCAATGTCGGTCCTTCGTCCCGAAAGGGAATGGGACGTAACCATAAAGAATCTCGGACTAGACTGCGGCTCTGAACGAGATGCTCACGTATTGGTTGGTGGCGTATCCCGCTTGTTGAATCCGAGTTTTCGTCGCGTGCTTCCAGCTTATGTTACATTGCTTCTCTGGAATGTTTCTTTGTCTGTAACCCTTACGGGCCCTGTCCTGCCTCTCTACATTGAAAAACTTGGAATCGGCATCGTCGGATGGAGCACGTTGGCTGCTATGTTCGCTTTGGGGATGTTTCTTTTCGAATGGGTGTGGGGCAGTCTAAGTGACAGAACTAATCGAAGGCATCTCCTGATCTTTTCTTTATCGTGCATGAGTGCAATTTTCATTCTCTACACCCGTCATGGTTCCTTTTTCTTCTTCTTAGTTCTGCAACTCCTTTCAGGAGCGGTTGGAGTCGTAGTTGGGCCTACGACTAGGGCGTCTGTATCGGAGGAGTCTTCCTTGAAATCTGCCGGGCTCTACGCGAGTGGTTGGTGGGTTTTTTCCTCCATCGGCCGGATCATCGGGCCTTTGATCGGAACGTACATTGCTCAAAGCTGGTCGTTCGAGTATTCGTTCTACACCTCATCTGCGCTGAGCGTCCTTTTGATTTTCATTGTGTTTTGGTCGTTTCCACCTAGTCGCCAATTAGCCGGAAGGTCGAAGAGCATGATTTATGGCCTCAATTCTACCCTGCGGAGGCGTTCGGCGCAATTCCTTTTTCTCTCAGCGATTTTCG
>Ga0187873_1002702_pt1 | contig 13196 bp, 15 predicted proteins | sample June2016WEW_16_1_2_FD_133012 | JGI IMG/M metagenome (GOLD analysis project Ga0187873, IMG submission 133012) | Peatland microbial communities from SPRUCE experiment site at the Marcell Experimental Forest, Minnesota, USA - June2016WEW_16_100 | ecosystem: Environmental > Terrestrial > Soil >... | reverse complement strand
CGTCGTCGGTCGTGCCCAGCGTGGCCGTAACCAGTGCCTGCGTTTCGCCGCGCGTGAACAGCGCTGAACCGTGTACGCGGGGCAGCACGCTGGTCTCGATGGTGATCGGTCGAATCTCGTCAAAGAGCCGCCGGTCAGGCCGGATGCGCTCCTTGGTTACCTGCTCGCGGAAGATTTGCTCTCTCAGTTTTTCGTAGTAGTGAGCCAGCTTCTTCCTGGCGACCAGGTCTTCCACGGGCAACTCGGCAGCTAACTCATCCTTGATCGCCTTGATCAGATTCTGGCTTTCCAGCTTGGGGTGCTTCTGGGTGTCCAGCGCGTCCTTGAGCCGGTCCTCGATCCTGGCTGTGAGCTCAGCGTAGTAAGCCTCGTCAAACTCCGGCGCGATAAAGGCCCGTTTGGGCTTGCCTGCCAGGGCTACCAATTCATCGATGGCGGCGATAATCTTCTTGATCTCCGCGTGGCCAAATTCGATGGCCGCCAGGATCGTCTCTTCAGACTCTTCCTTGGCGCCCGACTCGATCATCACGATGCCGTCTTTGTGGCCCACGACCATGATGTTGACCGTGGTAGCAGCGCGCTCGGCATAGGTGGGGTTGACGACGAACTGGCCTTCCACACGGCCCACGCGCACCGCGCCCACCGTTGCGCTGAAGGGAATGTCAGAGAGCGCCAGCGCGCAGGCGGCGGCGTTGATGCCCACCACGTCCGGATCGTTCTCCTTGTCGGCGGAGAAGACCAGCGCAATCAGCTGCGTCTCGTTGCGGAAGCCCTCAGGGAAGAGCGGGCGCAAGGGACGGTCGATCTGACGGCAGGTCAGCACTTCTTTTTCGCTGGGCCGGCCTTCGCGCTTGATAAAGCCGCCGGGAATGCGTCCACCGGCGTAGGTGTATTCGCGGTAATCCACGGTGAGGGGGAAAAAATCGATGCCTTCCCTTGCTTCGGGAGAGGCTACGGCGGTGGCCAGAACGACGGTTTCGCCCGTGCTCACCAGTGCGGCGCCGGAGGCCTGCTTGGCCATGCGCCCCGTCTCAAAAACCAGCCGCTTGCCACCGGCAAGCTCGACGGCTACTTCGTGCTTAGACATACTACGAGTCCTCGTTTCATTGTGTGTTCGCTTGGAAATCTTGTGTGTGAATCGCGCCGCCACGATGCGGGTGCCCCAGGTGCCTCGCATTTGGGCACCTGGGAAACAGGAATGCCTGAATCCCAAAAGCAATGGCGACCCTCAGCCCATAGCCCGGCGCCGTCCCTGGCAGCGGGTCCGTTTCGCCAGGTACACCATAGCCCCAGGTCCTGTGTAGAACGGGGGCCTTGACCAATCTTCGGTCTGGGCGCTTCCGGGTCAATGTTGGCTTTCTGGGCCGGCTCTCTGGCTACTTGCGGATACCGAGTTTGCCGATAACCTCGCGGTAGCGATCGGTATCGTGCGTCTTCAGGTAGTCCAGAAGGCGGCGGCGCTTGCTGACCAACTGCAATAGACCGCGCCGGGAAGCGTGGTCCTTGATGTGCGTCTTGAAGTGTTCAGTCAGCTCGCTGATGCGCGCACTTAGAATCGCGATCTGGACCTCCGGCGAACCGGTGTCCTTATCGTGGGTGCGGAATTTTTCAATCAGGGTTGTTTTCTTGGCAGTCGCCAGCACGGCGTTTGTTACTCCTCTTGTCGTCTCAGTCCACTCTCTGGTGTCTATTGAGAGATTACCACGAATTCCCGCCCCCGCGCCATTTGCAACCCAGCCGGAACCAAAAAACATACCTGGCCCGTTCAGCGGACGCCAAATCGGAACAATCGGTTGTCGAAGCGCTCCTGAATGACCTCAGCCACCTTCACTTGCTTCGCCTCAGGATGCTCGGGATTCAGCAAGTAATTCCAGGTCTGCGGAACAATGGCCGAGGGGATGCGGGCCAAAGGCGTTTCCAGCGATGCCAGCCATGCATCGCCGATCGCGCGGGTAAACTCGGTGTGCTCCTTCCAATCGACTGGGGCAAGCGTATTCAATTGCTTGATGACAAGCTCATCGGGAACAGCGACCTTGAGCAATTGGTAGAAATGCGGAAGAAACGCCTCCTCGTACATATCCGTCATGTGGACGATCCGCTCCAGCAGTGCGCCAGCCGGACAATCCGCCAGATAAACAACGAGCCTTCCTTCAGTATGCCAGCGCCCGGAGGCGCCAAGACCACCTTCACCGCTCAGATCGATGAAGTTGCTGATGCGCCAAAGAGATGTCATGAAGGGTCATGCTCGCGGTTGCTCATTTAGATGAACATCCCCTCATCAAGCTGGATCAGGGCCTCCGCCACAGCATGTTCTCCAATCTCTGTATCCAACATGGCCAGCGCTGTCCTGCCGTCGAATCGCCGCTTCTTGCCGCACAGCCACTTCCGGCCGTCCTCGCGGTCCCCGTAAACCTTCACCGCTAGCTCATACATTCGAGCCACGCGCGCCAGCCGGTCTGCTTCGATCACGCTGAGCGGCTCCTTCTTCTGGCGGCGATGCTTCAGCGTCCGTGCCGGAATCACCACCTCCAGCAAATCCTTGACGGCAATGCCGGAATAGGCGGAAAACTCCTCCAGCGTCGAGAGTGGCAGCCCGCGCTCAATCTCCCTCCAATCAAAGGTGAATGGAGGCGGGGAAACGACAGGAAGATCAGCAGTTTGACCCATAAGGACATTATGCCACACTTTTCGCGGCATTTTGTCCTATTCCCGGAAAACATAAAGAATGAGAGTCACATCAGGATAGCCGGATAACCGTCCGGAAGTAGGAAATGAGATTTGTCAACGGCGCGGCCCTCCGGTATCTTTGATACATCTGAATGCAATGGTTGAATGAAAATGCCGCAGGGATTCAAGCGATAACAGCAATTGTTATCGTAGCTCTTACGTCTGCGCTGGTGTATGTGACGTGGTGGTATGCAAAAACGCTCAGAGAACAACTGGCCGCATCGTTTCAGCCCAATGTCGAAATGACGCTGCCCGACCGTTTCCACGGATCGGGAAGTGATGGGCGCGGCGGACACAGCGAAACTGTAGGTGGAATGATCGCCGTTCGCAACAAAGGTAATCTTCCGCTCTTGGTGGTAACTTTCGCCATGAAATTGATATACGACAATGCTGCTTTTCCTGTTCAAACCGTGACGGAGGACGCTAAACAGCGGGTGGTGGCACCGGACGAAACGACGCAATTTATCCTTCTGACTATTGATGTTCCGCCCGGCGGCTCCACAGCGCCACATGAGCAGATCGCGCAAATTCATTGCTCTGATTTGGCGGGCGTAAGCAAGCACTCTTTTTCGGTTTCCAGTAGAGAAAAGAATCGGACTCATCATTCGTGTGGTTTTCAGCCAATTTGAACTAGCAGCTTCGGCAAAACCTACTGCGCAACGCCAAAGTATTTCTCAACCAATTCGTTAAATTCAGTGGACGACTTGCAAAGTTGATCCGGCTTGTCGGGAATGAGTATCTTACACATTGTCATTTTCGGCCGGTCCCCAGGAGAATCAAACCAGCCATAGACCGCATACACCCGCCCGCCAAAGGCATCATAAACAGTGTCCTGAACAGTCACACGCGTCCCACCCACATAATAAACGCGAACGTAACACACATTCACTGATGGGTCGTAGCGGCTTGTGTAGCTGCTAAAAGTTGTGTCTCCCCCGGTGTACTCGCGGAATTTCTTTGCGGCTTGCTCATCGCACATCTTTTGCTGTGCCAAGCTGGCCGCTATTGGCGTGAACAGGGGCTGAGTTTCGCCAGCAGGTTTAGCTTCTTTTACTGATCGGCTGTGCAGGTCGCATCCCAAGAGAGTCCCAAGACCAAAGGAGACAACTGCAAATAAAATCCAAGCTGAGTGTTTAGCTTTCATGCTCATACCCTTCCGGCAACTTGCTCACAGGATACATCGCGAAGCCGCACCACAGGTGGCTCCCGGAGGGAGCGTGTGAGAATAGCCCCGGGTGAATCGAACCGCAACCCGGGGTAGGTTTCCAAAATCTTCCCACCGTCCCGTAGGGCCGGTGTGAAACCTACCGCACGACTTCCCTGACCACTGTTTTGCAGATTATTTCCCCACTTCGTGCACAATGATCTCAGAACACGTCCTGCAAATCATCGTCTCGGCGCCTCCACTACGCGCCGCTTTTCAGCCGGAAGAGGCTGGGAGAGGCCAAAACGTCGCGTAACTCCTTATCCTGGACTATTTTGCAGGGAACTTCTTTGTTTTCTATATTTTGCAGCGCATCCCTGTCTGTAACCTCAAGAAAAAAAAAGGAGTTTGCGTCCAAAATACGGGTGGGGGTAGGTAGCGCCATGTGCCCCCGGTCCCTCGCATTTGGGGACCGGGGAAACCACGAAACTCAACCAGCGTTCTTCATGGGAAGTAGGAATAGGAAAGGAAAATTGTCCACTGTCCACTGTCCACTGATCACTGCTCAGCCTCCCGCCAATAATTCGCCCGCGCCACGACCCGCGCGCCGTAGTCCTCAGCCAGGCGAACCCGTATGGTATGCAGCCCCGGCGTCGGATCGGAGGGGCTGAAGGTAATCAGGTAGCGATTGCGGGCGTGCTGGGCCGACTCCACAACCCGCTTCTCAAAGCCCTTGTCTCCGGTAAAAACGTGGTACTCGCCCCCGCTCATGTGGGCAATCTCTTTGGTCACATTCTTCTTGAAGGCCTGCACCAGCATGAACAGCGACGAGATCATGCTCATGGTCCGGTCCTCGCCTGAATCCTTGATATCGTGGCTGAGTTCCGCGCGCGCCGGCGTGAACGAGACGCTCAACACCAGCACGTCAGACCGGCCGATCTTCTCAATCAACTGCGCGGTTTTGATGTGCTTGCTGCCGTGGTCGCGCTCCTCGCTGATGAGCAGGAGCACCCGTCGATACTCCTTGGGCTGGGTTTCAAGCAGATCGACGGCGTAGCTGACCGTATCGAGAATCGCGTCGCCGCCGTCGCCCGGTTCCAGATGCTTCAGGGCTGTGTTCACCTCTTCGCTGGAGTGCGTGAAGTCGCGGATAAGATGCGGCTTCGAGTCAAAGCCCACCAGCGCCGCCTGGCCTTTGCCATCAGAAAGAAAAAGATCCAGCAGCGGGCCCAGCTTGGCCAGCTTGTTGAATTCGAGCACGCCCACGCCGCCCTGTTCGACCGCCACCACCAGCGCTACCGGAGCCGTGTCCAACTCCTCCTGCACGCGAATCTTCTGTGGCACGCCGTTATCTTCCAGCACAAAATCCTGCGGCTTGAGGCCGTAGACCACGCCCCCTCCGGGCTTCTCCACCAGCGTGGGCACCAGCACCTCGTTGGCCGTTACGCGCAGGGTGGGCGCATCAGTATGGACTTTTGGCAGTGGAAGAGGAGGTTCAGCAGGGGGCATCTGCTGCGCACCGGCGAACGCGGTTGTAACCAGCAAAGCCGTACTCGCAATAATGAAAGGTCGTAATATGAAAAATCCCATACAGTGTAAAGTTTACAGTGGTCAGCAATCAGCATACAGTCGCCGAAGATTCACTGTTAGCTGATGGCTGATATCTGTCAGCTGTTCGCTGTTAGCTGCTTCTCCGCACTTCGCGATGCAACCGGCCAATCCAGGCAAGATAGCTTAAAAATTCCCAGCGATAATTCCAGAAGAATCCCATCATATCCTTAGTCGTCAGCGTTTCGGCTCGCTTGCCCGAGTAGGTCTCTATCCGCCAGCGCAGATAATCGCTCCGCCACGGAGCCAGCCGGTGGCCGCGCGTTGCATTCCACAGAAAACGAAGCCATGCGAACATGGAAGGCCCCTTCGCCTTGAGTATAAACGGCTGGGATCAGGGATCAGCACTCAGTTGCAAACACCATACATGTCAAATACTGGAATCTGTGAGAGTATATTTGACTTGACATCAACTTCTGCATACATTCGTCTGACCACTGTTCCCTATTCCCTATTCCCTATTCCCTGCCTCACACCGGCAACTTGCTGAACAGGTCATTCTGCGAAGAATTCAGTTGGGCAATCACGCTGATGAGCGCCGTCTGCTGGGCTTCCGTCTGGGAAAGCTGTGTGGAGATCGATGGAATATCGGCCTGCATCAGGTTGGTTTGCGCGGTGGTTAGTTGGGACTGCACATTGCTGACGGCGTCGGAAGCCGCTGTGACCTGGGTCATGGAGTTGTCGATGGTCACGCGCTGCTGGGAAACGTAGTTCAGCGCCGTGCCCAATGCCTGCGTATCGCTCACCGCCTGGGCGGTGTCAACGGTGCCGCTGGAGTAATCGGCGACCAGGGCGTTGAGAGATCCAAAGACGCTGTTCGATCCCGTGCCCAGAAAAATCTGGTCGCCCGGCACATTCAACTGGATCTTTTGCCCATTGGGCGTATGAAGATAATTGACGTTCTCATCGCCGTTGTATGTGGTTGTGGCCGGCGATGAGGCCGTCGAAGTGGCAAATGGAGCCGTGGAAGTCTGGCCGCCGGCAAAGATGTACTGGCCCTGATAACTGGTATTGGCCAGCGAAGTCACCTCATTCAGAATGCCGGAGATTTGATTCGCTATCGACTTGACGTCGCTGGAGTTCATGGTGCCATTATTGGCGCTGGTAGCCAGTGAAATGGCCTGCGTGAGCTGGGAAACCACGCTGCCCAGGGCCGAATCGGCCACCTGCAACTGGCCCGTAACCAGGTTGGCGCTTTGCGTAAAGGAGTCGTCCTGCTGCATTTGGTTGAGCAGCAGAACATTTTCCCCCGAGGCCACCGGATCCTGGCTCAGGGAGGTCACGCGCACCCCGCTCGACAGTTCGGAGGTCAATTGTTGCTCGCTCGCCTGAGCCTGATCCAGCGAACCCACCAGGTTCGTCGTGTAAAAGGGATCCACCCGCATCGCATTCCTCCGGTAATAACAGGGAATAGGGTATAGAAAAGAGCATTGCTGGTCCCTGACCACTGTTCCCTGTTCCCTGTTCCCTGTTCCCTGCCTTTATGACACCGCCGTTTGATCTCCCAGGTTTAACGCCGCGGCCATCACCGTATTCAACATGGCGAACACCTGGGAAGCCGCCTGATAACTGCGCTCGAAGGTGGTCAGGGACGAGGCCTCGTCATTCAGATTCACGCCGCTGAGCGTATCGTTCTGCGTCTGCAACTGGGTCACTGAGGCATTCAGCGCCGTATTTTCCGCTTGCACGCCGGAGACCGTCGAGCCCAGCGTGGTCACAAAGTTGGAGTAGTAATTGGTCGGCGTCTGGCCGTTAACAATCCCTTGATTGGCCATGGCGGCCATGGCCGTGGCATTCGAGTTGTCGCCCGTCCCATTTCCCGCGCCGGCCGCGGCAATTTGGTTCGGATCGGTCATCACCACGCTCATGCTGACCGCGCTGCCCGTCACCACAGTGGGTTGACTGAAGATGTAGAGCGGATTGGCCGCCGTGCCTGTGACTCCATCCAGGTTCGTTCCCGCATTGTTCTGCGTGTTGACCTCCGTGGAGATGCTGTAGGCCAGTTGATCGAGCGAGTTGAGCGCGCCGGGAATGTCCTGGTCGCGCGCCGTCAAATAACCACCCAGCGAGCCGCCGCCCGCGGCCAACTCCGAGGTAATATCTGTATTGCCCACGAAAAAATCGGTGACCCCGTTCACCGTGCCGGTGGTCAACTGGTAGCTCGTCCCCCCGGAGAGCAACAACTGCCCGGAGGTGGTGGTAATCGCCAGGCCATTGTTCTCGGTCGTAATCTGATTGATTCCGATCAACTTCGATAGCTGGCTCAGATCGTTTTGGCGCTGGTCTTCGAGCGTTCCCGCGTCGGCGCTGGGAGATACGGTCTGAATCTGTTGATTAAGTTGTGCAATGGCAGAGGTCAGAGAGTTTACCTGGCTGGTCACCCCGGCCGCCTCCTGGTCCAGAGCCGACCTCTGTGAGTCCAGGCTGGCCGCCGCGTTGGAGACGTCTCCGGCCAGCATGCCCGCGGTGGAGAGTACGTTATGGCGCAGCGCGTTGTCGGTGGGATTGGCCTCCAGAGACGAAAACGAATCGAAGAAACTGGTAATGTCGCTGCCGATGTCTCCGGCGGTTGAACTGGACGAGCCCGAGTCCGGCGTGAACAGGGCCTGAAGCGTATTCAGCCCCGTCAGCCGTGAGCCGGAGGCCGAAGCCAGTTGTTGCTGCTGGTCCAGCCGCGACTCCAGTACGTGATCCCGCTCGGATGTGGCGCCCGTCTCCGTCACTCCCTGCCCGTACGAGATTCCGTCGATGTTGAGCGGTTGATTCTCCTGCCAGTTGGGCTTCTCTTCTACGTAACCGGGGGTGTTGGCATTGGCCACGTTGTTAGCCACAACATTCAACGCTTGCTGATCGGCGTCCAGAGCATGCGACACGATGCTCATTGCGGAGTTAATTGTTCCCATGCCCGCTCTCCGTTCGCAACCATCCACGCGCTGGCGGACCACCGCATTCCAAGGGTCCTTCGCTATATTCCAACCGCCCTGCGCGCAACTCCCGCAGCCGGTTCATTACATTCAGGTTGGCTCGCGTCGCCTCCAACACCCTGGCGAATACCGCCATATCTCCCTCGGCCTCTTTGCACTCCATTGCCAGCGCCGCGCGATCGGCCGCATCCCCTTGCGTCTGATTTTGCACAAGATCGCGGTTCAAGGCCTGACAAGAGAGCGCCAACTCCTCCAGCCGGTCCGCATCCAGCCGCGCCAGTGCCTGCGAAGCCTCAACCACCAGCTCCTTCAGCTTTGGACGTCCGCGGCGCTCTCCACTCTCCTGCAAGCAATCGCTCCTTAATTACGACTGGCCGTTCAGCATCGAATCCACAACCTTCGAGGCCACATCCGATGCGGAGACGTTGTAAGTTCCCGCCGCCAGGGCCGCCTGAATACTGGCCACCTTGTCCAAGCGGACCTCCGTGCCGCTGGCCGTCTGAGAGACCTCGCTCCCCGCGCTGCTGAATGTCACCTGGTCGCTGCTCAACGCGCTTCCGACCGTCGTCGAGCCGCTCTTCGGCTGGGGCGGTGTGGCCGGCGTTGGTGCGGGCGTTCCCAAAAGCGACTTCAATCCTTCAAGACTGCTGCGAATGTCCATACCTCATGACTCCTTGCCGGATTCATCGGCATCCCTACTAATCACTCTAGTCATTTGTAGGTTTTCATGTCGGTATTACCGTGCAAATTCCCGGTTACCTGACCGGTTACCTGTTTGTTACTTGCGGGCGTAAGTTGCCGCACAATGCTGCTGGCAATCCCAAACCCTCCATGCTCGCTCAGCCCCCGTCCCAACGCCTCCGAGGCGAATGCCCCCAGCGCTCCGCCCGAGCCTGATACCGCGTCGCCGTCCTCCCCATCCAGGCCGTTGCTTGCGGTCATCGGCTTCAATAACTCCTGCATCATCTGCGCCTCAAACTCCTGCGCCGCCTTCACTAGCCGGGGCTGCGGCGTAACTGTTGACGATGACACACCAATTGTCCCTATTGCCCCTGATGCCCCCGTTGCTTCCGTGACTGCCGGCGTCGCTGCAATCGAATGCATCAGAGCACCTCCAGGTCGGCCTCCAGCGCGCCGGCCTCCTTCATGGCCTGCAAAATCGAGATCACATCCCGCGCGCCTGCCCCTGTCCGCTGCAATTCCTGAACCAAATCCTCCACCGTCGCCCCTTCTTTCAGATCAATGCGGTTCACCGGCTTGTCGGTAGCCTGTACCGTCGTCTGCTGAACCACCTGCGTCGTGCCTCCAGAAGATAAGGCATTTGGCTGTGAGACCTCGTTCACGGAGACCACGTTGACGCTCAATCCTCCATGCAGAATCGAAACCGGTTGCAGCCGCACCGTGCCGCCAATCACCACCGTCCCGGTGCGCTCGTTGACCACCACCCGCGCCCGCGGAAAAACGTCCACCTCGACGCCCTCCACCCTGTCCAACAGCGCCGCCATGTCTTCATCTGGCGTCGGCGCTATCTCCACCCGGCGGCTGTCGATCACCCGCGACCGCTTGGCGCCCAGCATCTTGTCAATCGAAGCCGCCATCCGCTCGGCGGTATGGAAGTCGGCGTCGTTCAGCACCACGCTGACCACGCGCATCTGTTTCAATTCAAAAGGCACCGCCCGCTCCACCAGCGCACCGCCGGGAATCCGCCCCGTAGTCGGATGGTTCGACAACTTTGTATTGCCTCCGCCTGTGGCCATGTACCCGCCCAGCACCAGCGACCCCTGGGCCTGCGCGTAGATTTGCCCGTCCGGTCCGTAGAGCGGGGTCATTAGCAGGATGCCCCCCTCCAGCGAGCGCGCATCCCCGGCCGAGGAGACGGTGATATCCACCTTGTAGCCGGGACGGCTGAAGGGCGGCAGCGTGGCCACCACAAAGACCGCGGCCATGTTCTTTACCTGCATGTTGCTGGCGCTGTTGGCCCCGGTCTGGGGAACGGTGATGCCCATTCGCTCCAGCGCCGAGATCAGCGTCTGCGCAGGGAAAACCGTCTGCGAGCTGTCCCCTGTGCCCCGTAGTCCCACCACCAGCCCATAGCCCACCAGCTGATTGTCCCGAATCCCTTCGATGGTCGCTATATCCTTGATCCGCGCCTGGTGCCCGGTCGCCTCGGTGCGGGTCGGCGTCTCGGAGTGGACCGTCGCCCCAAACAGCATCGAAGCCAGAAGCAACGCTCCAGCCAGCGCTACCCACCACCAGAAGCTTGCGCCCCTCTCGTGCTCCGCCGTGCTGTGGTTCACAACTCGCATCTCTATTCCCTAGTCCCTAATTCAGCTTCTAGCTGCTAGCTTCTAGCTCCTAGCTCTCCGCTTCCCACTCTGCCAACTCTTCCCGCTTCTCATAAAACTAGCTAGAAGCTAGTAGCTAGGAGCTAGAAGCTGCTTTTAAAACACCAGCAGCTTTTCCAGAAAGCGCACAATCGGGTTCTGCCGGTAAGTGGAATCGTTCACGATGCCCTTGCCGGTCACTTCCAGCTCCAGATCGGTCATGGCCGTCGATTGCACCTGGTTCTGCGCGCTCACATCCTCGGGGCGCACCAGGCCGCGCAGCTTGATTAACTGCGTCTGCTGCGAGAAGGTCAGCTGGCGCGTGGCCTGCACCACCAGCATCCCGTTGGGCAAAACGTCCACTACCTCGGCGCCGAAGATCGTCGTCAGGCTGGAGCTGGTTGTGCTCTGGCCCTGCGCCGACAAACCCGAAGCCGCGGTCATTCCCAGCAGGTTCTGCAGGTTGTTTGCGGTCTTGAGCTTACCGAAAAGACTGGTCACTGCGGAGCTGGCGCTCGAAGAGCGGGAGTTCTTCACCTGCCCGTCGGTCGTGGCCGCCAGGCTTTCGGTCACCACAATGCCAACCACGTCGTGCAGCCGGACGGCTTTGGCGTCGGTGCCCAGTCGCACCATCCTTCCCTCCGCGCTCCAGATCGAGCCCGGAGTCCGCACCTCCGCCGCCTGCTGCGCCCGCACCCGTTCGATGTAGGACTTGAGGGCCGCCTCGGGCGGGGTTGCCTTGCCCGTGATCCCCGGCGCCGCCTTTTTCTTGCTGCCCAGCGCTTCGGTTGGCTGCGCAATCGCCAGCGCCATCGCCGCCAGCAAGATCCCGGACGTCAGCAAGCTCATTCTCATGGCCGTTCACCTTGAAGCGCCGCGCGGCCGGGCCCCAGGGCTATGGCCCGCACCACGTGGCCGCCAATCGTTAATCGCACATCGAGCGCGGCTCCGGGAGCGGCCGGGGTGAGCGCGCGAGCCTCAAGAACCGCATCGACTCGCGCCGTGTGCTCCTCGACAATCAGCCGGTCTCCGGCGCGAATGACGGGAAGAAGCTGCGTTGCCCCTGTCTGGCTCTCCGCACGCCAGGTTGCGCCGCCTGGCGCGTTGCGATGAGCCGCCACCAGCACCAGGCGCCCCGGCCCGCCCGGAAGCAGGTCATTGCGCAGCAGCAGCCATCGGTTGCCGGTGTGTGGATCGTCGATCTCGCGAACGACTTCCCCCTGCACCCCTAGATCCAGAGTTTCAACTGAAGCCAACCCGCCCGACGAGAGCATTACTTGAGCGCGGGATCCGGCGGACGATTGCGCACAGGCCGCGGAGACCGCCACGAGAAGAAGCCCTGCGCTCCACGCCATTCTCAGCCCTATTCTCACTCAGTCCCCCTGCCCAGAAACCCATCCCTGTTCCCTGTTCCCTGTTCCCTGTTCCCTAGTCCCTATTCCCTATTCCCTAGTCCCTATTCCCTAGTCCCTGTTCTACCGCGTCATGTTATTGACCTGGGAGTACATCTCGTCAGCGGCCTTGATGACCTTGGAGTTCGCCTCATAGGCCCTCTGCGCCAGCACCATCTGCACAAACTCGGTGACCACGTCCACATTCGAGTTCTCCAGATAGCCCTGCTGCAGCGTTCCCAGCCCCTCAGTTCCTCCCGGATTGCCCAACACCGCATCGCCGGAGCTGAGCGTAGCCTGCAACAGGTTCGAGCCCATGCTCTCCAGGCCTCCGGGGTTGGGAAAGGTGGCCAACTGAATCTGGCCCAACTGTGAGGGGTTCTGCTGTCCCGGCAAAGTGGCGTTGACCACCCCGTATTGGGTAATGGTGACCGCCGTGGCATTGGGGGGAATCGTGATGGTGGGAATGATCGGGTCGCCGTCGGTGGTCACGATGGTGCCCTGGCTGTTCAGATGAAACTGGCCGGCGCGGGTATATTCAATGGTTCCGTCCGGCCGCTGCACCTGGAAGAACCCCGCGCCCTCGATGGCCACATCCAGCGGGTTCGAGGTCTGGTTCAGCTCGCCCTGGGACATGATCACCTCGGTGGCCGCCGACTTGGTGCCCAATCCGATCTGCAGGCCCGCCGATACCGTGGACTGGCTCTGCGCCGCCCCCGGAGTCACCAGGTTCTGGTAAACCATGTCCTGAAACTGCAAACGCAACTGGCGGGATCCGGTGGTCGAAGAGTTGGCCAGGTTGTTGGCGATGGTGTCCAGGTTCAACTGCTGCGCGCTCATGCCGCTGGCTGCGGTATACAAAGCTCGAATCATCTTGGCTCCTTTCAGTCGCCAGTGAACAGTGATCAGTGGTCAGTGATCAGTTTCGAAAAACCCGAATTGCTGACGAACCATCTCCAACTTCACCCTCGCTGACAACTGATAACTGTTCCCTGTTCCCTGTTCCCTGTTCCCTGTTCCCTGTTCCCTGTTCCCTGTTCCCTGTTCCCTGTTCCCTGTTCCCTGTTCCCTGTTCCCT
>Ga0187873_1002700_pt1 | contig 13199 bp, 10 predicted proteins | sample June2016WEW_16_1_2_FD_133012 | JGI IMG/M metagenome (GOLD analysis project Ga0187873, IMG submission 133012) | Peatland microbial communities from SPRUCE experiment site at the Marcell Experimental Forest, Minnesota, USA - June2016WEW_16_100 | ecosystem: Environmental > Terrestrial > Soil >... | reverse complement strand
CGGCGTCCACCAGGCCGCTGCCGCAGATGCCGCGCGCCTGGCCGTGGCCAAGGACGCGGCAGCACAGTTGGCCGGATTCGAGCCGGACCTCGTAGATGGCGCCGGTGGCGGCCCGCATGCCATTGGAGATGCGGGCGCCTTCGAAGGCGGGGCCGGCGGCGGTGGAAGCGCACAAGAGGCGCTGGCGATTGCCAACGACGATCTCGCCGTTGGTTCCCAAATCAATGAGGACGGCCGGCAACTGGGCCTCATGCAGGCGGGTGGCCAGCAGTCCGGCGAGGATATCGCTGCCAACAAATCCGCCCAGGCAGGGAAGAAAATGGACGGCAGGGTTGCCAGGCAACAGCCAGCCGAGTTCCTCGGCCTGGAAAACGCGCAGCCCGGGCGACACGGGCTCGAAGGGATAATGCGAGAGGGGCTCGAGGTCGATGCCGCAGAACAGGTGGTGCATGACCGTGTTGCCGACGAGCACGACGCGGTTGAGCCGGGGCGTTGCGGGGAGCTGGCAGGCAGAGAAGGCAGAGGGGCCGGGAGGCGAGGGACATGCGCCGCCAGGGGAGCCGCCTGAAGGCGGCGTTCCGGGGGCAGAGGGGGCGGCAGGCGGGGCGCCTGTGGCTCTGGAAGCGGCGAGCAGGAGTTCGCGGATCAGGCGGCCAATCTGTCGGCGGATCTGCGTTTCCAGGACCCGCTCGGAGTGGCCGGCGACGGCGAATTCCACGCGGCTCATAATGTCAGCGCCGTGCTTGGCCTGGGCATTGAGCTCGGCGCGCACGGCCAGGACACGGCCCGTGGCCAGGTCGAGCAATTGCGCGACGACGGTGGTTGTCCCCAAATCCACGGCGATGCCCAGGCCCGGCTGGGGCGTGAATTCAAAGCTCGAGTCGTCCGCGAGGATGGCTGCATCCCATTGGGCCAGCTCGATCTTCAAATCGCCCTGGGCGCGGGCCTGGCAAGCCAGGCGCCAGCCTTGGGCCAACTCGGCCGCCGAGAGCCGCGCGCGATCGGCTTCGGTGACCGGCAACGAGCCGGCCAGGACCTTGATCCTGCATCCTTTGCACCGGCCGCGTCCGCCGCAAGGGAACTCGACGCCGTGGACGAAAAGCGCGTCCTGCAAGGATGCGCCCGGCTCGACCGGGATGGTTTTGCCCAGCGGCAGGAGTTCTAGATTGTCCACGGGGCCCTCATGGGCTGGTGGACAAGGGCGTTGGCCTTGTCGTCGTCGATGAACCGTTGGGTGGTGGAATCGAAGCGCAGCGGACGGCCCGTTTGAACAGCTATCTTGGCCAAGTTGATCAGGGTGCAGGAGCGGTGGCCGTTGATTTCGTTGAGGGCGAATTTCTGGCGAGTCTTGACCGCTTTGATGAAGTCGGTGAGCTGAGGTTCAGGCTCGGGCAGGGCGTTGAGCTTTTCTTCGAGGCCCGGGATGTCGGACTCGAGGTTTTTTGAGAGCTTGCCTTTGGGCCCGGCGAGATAAGCGGCACCCCGTTCTTTATTTTCGCCGTCGAGGACAATCTCGCAGCCATCGGCGTACCTCAGGGAGATTCGACGCCAGGGCAGGACGGCATCGGGGTCCTGCGGGTTGGTGTCGGCTTCGATTTGCACGGGGCTCTCGTTGTCCTTATCGAGGAAGTATTGGACGGGGTCCAGGTAATGCTGGCCCATATCGCCCAAGCCGCCGCCGTCATAATCCCAGTACCCGCGGAAGGTCTGGTGGACGCGGTGGGGGTGGTAGGGTTTCCTGGGGGCGGGGCCGAGCCAGAAGTCGTAATCCAGCTCGGGAGGCACGGGCTGCGGGATGAGGTCGGTGCGGCCGCACCATTGATCTTGCTTCCAGTCGAAGCCGGTAGTGCCGCCGACCATGACCCTGAGCGGCCAGCCCAGGAGGCCGCTTTGGACCACTTTCTTGATCTGTTTGACCCGGACTCCCATGCCGTAAAAGCTGTCTTGGAACCGGAACCAGGTGTTGAGCCGGAAGATGCGGTTGTATTTGGCGACCGCCGCCTTGACGGCTTCGCCCTCGGCGATGGTCCGGGACATTGGTTTTTCGCACCAGATATCTTTGCCGGCCTTGGCGGCGGCGATGGAAATCAGCGCGTGCCAGTGCGGCGGGGTCGGAATATGGACGATGTCGATGTCTTTGCGTTCGAGAACCTCGCGAAAGTCCCGGTATCCTTTGACATCGGGCCCGGCGATTCTGAGGCCGGCTTCCAGGTGTTTTTGATCGACATCGCATATCGCCAGGAGTTTGGAGGTCGGGTTAATCGACTTAAGGTGCCCCTGCCCCATGCCCCCTACGCCAATGACCGCCTTGGTCAGGGTTTCGTTGGGTGAGTCGGCCCCGGGTCCGCCCAGGACGTGGCGGGGCACAAGGCTGAACGTGGTGACGGCGGCAATCGAGGTCTTGAGGAAGTCGCGGCGAGTTAGCTGAACGCGTTTGTTCATAAGTGCCTTTGGTCTAGCACAAGGCGCCGGGGATGACCACCGAAAACTGAGGGGGCTGAAAAGCGTGCCCGCCACAATCACCCTGGAAAGAGCAATTTAATCACAGAGAACGAACAGATCTTGCGCACTTCCTGTTGTCGGTGATACGTTTGGCGTAGTGTAAATAGAACCGAAAGATGTTTGGCTATGAACGTCAGCCTGACCCCGGAACTGGAAGAGTTCATCGAGAAAGAGGTCCAAGGCGGCATGTACCGGTCGGCCAGCGAGGTCATCCGCGCCGGGCTGCGGTTGCTGAAAGACGAGAAGGCGCCCAAGCCGCGTTTCGTGGTCTCCTCGACGGAGGAGCTCGAGGAAAAGCTCCTCGCAGGCATCCGCCAGCTTGACCACGGCGAAGGCATACCGGGCGAAGCCGCCGCAAAAGAACTCCGCGAACGGGCCGAGGCCCGCCGGAAGCACAATGGCTAAATTCAGCGTCTCCCCGGCGGCTCGCGAGGACCTCGACCAGATCCACGCCTTCATTTCCCAGGAGGACCCGGAGGCGGCCCTCTCGACCTTTGCGGCGGTGGCCCAGATGCCTGGCATTGGCCGACCGAGGACTTTCAGGCTTCCAGAACTTCCCGGTCTTCGGTCCTTTCGGGTGGATGGGTTTCCGAACTACCTCATTTTCTACCGCCCCGTGACCGAGGGAATCGAGATCGTCCGTGTCCTGCATGGCGCCCGCAACCTAGACGCCCTGTTTCCCGACGATTGATCAACGATACCGGGGCGTCTGCCGGAGCCGAGCGGCCGGTTCCTCCATGAACTGACAGGGGTTTGCTTTTTGACCCGCCGCCGGCCCGAAGTCCCGAAGAAAAACCGGCTCGCCAACGGTTCCCCGGCAGGTTAGGCTCAGGGACAATGTTGTGTTGGCGAAAGCGCGATTGATCGTGGGGATTTGCCTGGGTTTGACGGCGGGGGTGGCGGCGCCGGCCGCCGGCCTTGCGGGGGCAGCCGAGGGCAAGGGTTACGCGGGCTCCTCCAGTTGCCGGGAATGCCATCGAGAGTTCTATCGGTCGTGGGCGCCCTCGCATCACGGGTTGGCCATGCAACCCTACGCGACGGCCCGCACGAACCTGATGGAGCAAAAGGCCCCGGTGCGGGCCGGCACTAACACCTACCTGGCCGACGTTGGCAGGGGAGTCGTGCTCGAACGGGGCGCGGCCGGCGAAAGGTCCTTTGCCATCGAAGAGGCGATGGGCGGCAAGAACGTGTATTATTTTCTGACTCCGCTCGAGCGCGGGCGGTTGCAGGTGCTGCCCGTAGGCTATGACGTGCGGCGCAAGGAATGGTTCGATGTGGCGGGCAGTGCCATGCGCCATTTGGGCAGGCAACCGGATGAACCGCTGCATTGGAGCGAATCGCCCTACACGTTCAACACGGCGTGTTTCAGTTGCCACGTGAGCCAACTCACCAACAATTATCAGGTCAAGACTGACACATATCAGACCACCTGGGCGGAGCCGGGCATCAATTGCGAGACGTGCCACGGGCCGGGGGCCGAGCACATTCGGGTTGCCCGGCAAACGCCCAAAGGCCGGCCGCTCGAAGACCTCAAGCTGGCAGGGCTGAGGAAAATCCCGTCTGAGCCGATGAATTCGTTGTGCGGGGCCTGCCATGCGAGGATTTATCCGTTGAAAGGTTCATTTTTGCCCGGCGACCGTTTTTTCGACGATTTCGGCCTGGCGGCCCTGGAGCAGGCGGATTTCTACCCGGATGGGCGGGATCTTGGCGAGAACTTCACCTTCACCTCCTGGCGGCTGAACCCCTGCGTCAAATCGGGCCAACTGGACTGCGTGAAATGCCACACCTCGAGCGGGCGCAACCGTTTCCCGGGTGAGAAGGGCGATGCGGCGTGCCTGCCTTGCCACCAGGAAAAGGTGAACAACGCCGCCGCCCACTCCCATCATCAAGCGGGAACGGAGGGCGCCCGGTGCATTGCCTGCCACATGCCGATGACGGAGTTTGCCCGGATGCGGCGCTCCGATCACTCGTTCCGGCCTCCCATGCCCGCCGCCACCCTGGCCTGCGGTTCGCCCAATGCCTGCAATCTCTGCCACACCAACCAGACTGCCGCCTGGGCCGACCGCCAGGTCCGCCAATGGCATCGGCGCGATTACCAAGCCCCGACTCTGCTGCGCGCCGGCTGGATTGCGGCCGCCCGGAAACGGGACTGGTCCAGGCTGCCCGAGATGGTCCATTACCTTGCCGGTCCCGGGCGCGAGGAGATCTGGGCGGCTTCCCTGCTCCAATTGCTGGGCGGGTGCGAAGAGGAGGCGAAATGGGATGGCGTCAAGCCGTGCCTGGAAGATCCTTCGCCCCTGGTGCGGGCCGCTGCCGCGCAGGTCCTGGGCCAGGGGTTGCGAGCGGAGTTCATTCCGCTGCTGGCGGCGGCTGCGGGAGATGATTTTCGCCTCGTTCGCCTGCGCGCGGCGGCTGCGTTGGCCGGCGTGCCGCAGGAAATGATCGCCAGCGCCAGCCAAGCGGCCGTCGGCAAGGCCACCGATGAATTGCTGGCCTCCTTCCTGGCCCGCCCCGACGACGCCGCGTCCTACTACAACCTCGGCAATTTCCGTCTCGAACGCCACGAATACGAGGCGGCCATCGAGGCCTTCACGACCGCCACCAGGCTCCAACCGCGCGACATTGCCCCCCTGGTGAACATCTCGATGGCCTATAACCTCACCGGCCAGAACCCCAAAGCCGAGGCCAGCCTGCGACAGGCCCTCCGCCTGGACCCCGCCAACGCCGCCATCCACCTCAACCTGGGAATGCTCCTGGCCGAAATGGAAAGGCCCTCGGAGGCAGAGGCGGCCTTCCGCGCCGCCTTCAGCTACGATCGGCAGTCTGCGCCCGCCGCGTTCAATTTGGGGGTGCTGCTGGCCAAGGATCGTCCCGAGGAAGCCCTGGGCTGGTGCCGGCGCGCCGCGGAACTGCGTCCGCGGGAATCGAAGTATGTCTATACGCTGGCGTTTTATCAACACCGCCAGGGCAGCGACGCCGAGGCGGCGCGCACGCTGGAAAGGCTCCTCGAGCAGGCCCCTGCGGCGGCGGAGGCCTACGCGCTCCTGGGCCGGATTCACGAACAACAACGCGAGCCCGACAAGGCCCTGTCGGTCTATCGCCGGGCCGCCCAAAACAACAAACTCTCCGAGCAGGAACGCGCCCAGTTCGCCGAGCGAATCCGGTGGGTTTCCTCGCAGCCCGCCAAACCGTGAGCATTGTAGCGCAGGTTTCCAACCTGCTGTATCGCCGGCTTCCAGCCGGCAGGGCGGCGGAAACACCCAGGCCGCCAGGATGGACGCACGGCTGCGCATTGGAAATCCGCGATACAGCAGACTGGAAGTCTGCGCTACGTTGGCTGCGGCCCTGCCGCGCCGGGTAATCCGTGGTTGAGAATGGGCTGTGGAATGCGGGTTGCGCGAGGGCCGGAGGGTTGTTACTTTGTGCCGGGTTCCTTATGCGGATAATCAATCTCAATCCCGATACCGCCATCGGCGCTTCGGCCTGGTTCGTCGAGATGGAAGGCCACCGGCTCCTGATGGACGCCGGCATCCATCCCAAGCGCGAGGGGCGGGAGAGCTTGCCGATGTATCACCTCATCAAGAATGAGGACCTGGACGCGATCGCGATTTCGCATTGTCATCATGACCACGTCGGTTCGCTGCCGGTCGCGCTGCGTTATTCTCCCCAGGCCCACGTGCTGATGAGCGAGTTGAGCTACTACCTGGTCGAACGGGTGCTTCACAACTCGGTCAATGTCATGAAACGCCAGCGCGAGGAGTTGGGCATCAGAGAATACCCGCTTTTCAGCCATGACGAAGTGGACGACATCTCGCCGCGCTTCGAGGGATTCAAATACAACCGCGAGATCGACTGGGCTGCCTTTCACAAGACCCGCGCCGGCTTTCTCTCGCCGACGCTCGAATTCTACGACGCGGGCCATGCGCTGGGGTCCGCCGGCCTGATGGTGCGGGGCCGGCGCGAGACGCTTTTCTACACCGGGGACGTCTGTTTCCACGACCAGACCATTCTCAAGAGCGCCCGGTTCGAAGACGTTCAGGCGGAGGTGCTCATCATGGAGACCACGCGGGGCAACCGCGATCTGGCTGCCGGGTTCTCGCGCGAGAGCGAGATCGCGCGCCTGCGGCAGGCCATCCGGAGCGCCCTCGAGGAGAAACGCTCTCTGCTCATCCCCACCTTCGCCCTGGGCCGCACCCAGGAAATCCTGGCCCTGCTGGCCATTATGCTCGGGCAAGGCGAACTCAAACCTCAGCCCATTTTCATCGGCGGCCTCGGCCGCGTGTTCACCGAGATCTACGATTTGGAATCGCATCGCACCCACCGCCAGTATCCCAACCTCCAGTTGCGCGAGGCCCTGAACCTCGTCGTGCTGGAACAGGGCCAGTCCGCGAAGATGAAACTGACCGGCGGACGCATCTTCGTCATCACGGCCGGCATGATGAGCGAGAACACCGCGGCGCACGACCTGGCGTTGCGCATGGCGGGCGACAAAAAGCAAGCCATCTTCTTTGTCGGCTACACCGACCCGGATACGCCCGGGGGCCGGCTCCGCCGGGCCAAACACGGCCAGACTTTTCACTTCAGTTCTACCGCCGGCAAAATCACCCGACTCTGCCGGGTGGAGGATTTCGATCTGACAGCCCACGCCAATCGCAAGGAAATGCTCGACTTCGTCGGCGAGGTCGAACCCCGTGTGGCGCTGCTGACTCATGGCGATGAGGATTCGCGCAACTGGTTCCAACAGCAAATCCGTGCCCGCTATCCCAGGATCAAGGTCCTTCAGCCCAAACCCGGGGAAGTGGTCGAGGTGTGAAAAGGGGCTCAAGAGATGAACCCCGAGGCGCAGAAACCGGGCGATGCAGCCGGGCGAACCTCCCCTGAGGCAACGGTCCGGACCACCACGCCCGCCTCGGCGCCCCGGTCGTTCCTCTGGGCCGGGCTGGGACTCCTTCTGGCCCTGCTGACGGGCGTCCTGCTGATGGCGGCGCTGCAAAGCCGGAGCGTGGCCCGCGCGCCGCTGCCCGTCTACGGCTCGGTCGGGAACTTCACGCTGACCAACCAGGACGGCGCTGCCGTCTCCTTGAGTGATCTCCAAGGACACGTCTGGGTGGCGGACATCATCTTCACCCGTTGCCCCGGCCCCTGCCTCAAAATGACGCGGCAAATGAAGGAGCTGCAACAGTCCCTGCCCGCCGCCAGCCAGGCGCGGCTCGTCTCGCTCACGACCGACCCCGATTTCGACAATCCCTCAGTCTTGAACGGCTACGCCCAGCGGTTCGGGGCCGACCGGCGCCGCTGGATGTTCCTGACCGGCGCGAAAAGGCAGATCGCCAACCTGGCGATCGATTCACTCAAGCTGACGGCCATCGAAAAGGCCCCGGCGGACCGCCAGTCGCCGGAGGACCTGTTCGTTCACAGCACCATCCTGGTGCTGGTGGACCGGCAGGGGCGGTTGCGGGGCATCTTCGAGACCACGGGCGAGGGTGTCGTTGCCGAGCAGGTCAAGGGGCAGGTTATACGGGCAGTCAAGCAACTGGAGCGTGAGCCATGAGCCCGGCCGATTTGCCCGCCGTCAATGCCTTCCTCAACGGCCTGAGCGCGGTGTTTCTAGGCGCCGGCTATTATTTCATCCGGCGAAAGCGCCAGCTTGCGCATCGCAACTGCATGGTCGCGGCTTTCGGCACTTCGGTCCTTTTCCTGGCCTGTTACATTGCTTACCACAGCTACCTGGCCTTGCACTTGCACCGGGGGCCAACCCTCTTCAAAGACCCCGCCTGGTTCCGCCCGATCTATTTGGCCGTCCTCCTGACCCACACCGCCCTGGCCATAGCGATTGTGCCGCTGGCCTCAATCACACTCGCCCGCGCTCTGCGGCTCCGCTTCGACCGGCACCGGAAAATCGCCCGCTGGACCTGGCCGCTGTGGATGTATGTGTCAGTAACCGGCGTGTTGATTTATCTGCTGCTCTACAGGATTTTTCCGCAGAAATGAGCCATTTCGGCGCTCAGCCGGACGCGCAGGGGGGCAGGCGTTCGAGAGTTTGTCACCTTGGAGGCAGGCCGTCGAAAGGGCTGATGATGCGAATTTGTCTGGTTGTTGGCCTGAAAAATGGTCTATCCTGAGAGGCGGAAAAAAAGTCCCTGTGGATCGGGCCTTGGCGGGCCAAACAGGGGCAGATTCGTGAAAAAAATGCCCGGTGCGGGGAGCAATCAGATGCAGATGCCTACGGCCAACCTGGAAGTGAAGAACAGCCTGGTGGTTTGTCAGAACCACCAAGGGATGGAACTGCGGGCCGGTCTTTCGAGGCTGACGCGGTACGTGGCGGTCATGGAGGTTTATCATCCGGGCCTGGTTGTGCGGCTATCGGAGGTGTTGAGTCCTTTCCAGATCATCATTCAGGACCGGGTCATTTACAATGGCCGGGCGGTGGTTCGGAACCTGGTCAATACGGGGCTGACGCTGATCTGCGAGGTTGGGCTGGAGGAGGGTTCATGGGCGGAGGTGGAGTTCACACAGGGGATGTTGGCCGATGGGAGGCTGCGGAAGGAGTTCGGGGAGTTCATTGGGGAGTGGCAGAAGCTCTACAGGGTGGCGCCGGAGTACAAGCTGATTATTGCGGACATGCAGAGTTTTTTCATGGACCTGCGGCTGTGGCTGGACCAGGTCGAACTGAGTATCCGCTCCGCCCCGGCGGGTGACCGGGTGCGGCTGGAGCAGGCGGCGGCGGAGGAGGTGGCCGAGCCGGTCATTGCCTCTGTGGACGCCCTGTTCGATAAGTTCGAGACCATCGCCGGGGGACTCGACGAGGAACTGAGGCCGGCCCACCACAGTTACATGCGGCGGCAACTTCATCCGTGGATTCTGTGCTCGCCTTTTGCCTACCGCGCTTTTGCCAAGCCGCTGGGCTACGCGGGAGACTATGAGATAGTCAACATGATGGCCCGCAACGCGCAGGAAGGCGGGTCGCTCTTTGCCAAGGCGGTCAATACGTGGTTTTTGAGGCAAGCCCCGGCCCAGGCCCATCGCAACCGCATCCATTACCTGGGCCAGCACTTGCTGGCCGAGACGGCCCGAGTGGCCGGCGCTGGGCGCGAGGCCCGCGTGCAAGATGTCGCTTGCGGCCCGGCGCAAGAGGTCCAGCAGTTTCTGCGCGAGCAACCGCTGAGCGCCCGCGCGCGTTTTACGCTCCTGGATTTTAACGAGGAGACGATTCAGTACGTGCGGGCTGCGCTGACCGGCATCAGGTCCAGTTGCGGGCGCTCGACGGGGCTCCAATTCGTGAAGAAATCGGTCCATTCGATTTTAAAGGAGAGCGGCCGGAGCATCGAGCGGCCATCTGAAGATCAATATGACATGATTTATTGCGCGGGATTGTTCGACTACTTGTCCGACCAGGTCTGCCGGCGGCTCGTGGAGATCATGTACGATTGGCTGGCGCCAGGCGGCCTGCTGATCGCCACCAATGTCGAGCCCTCGAATCCGATGCGCCACGGCATGGAGCACCTGCTCGACTGGCACCTGGTTTATCGCACCGGGCCGGAGCTGCGCGCCCTCAAGCCCCGGGCGGCCGATCCGGATTTGGTTTTGGTTCGGTGCGATGACACGGCAGTAAACGTGTTTCTGGAGGTCAGAAAGCCGACGCATGCCTGAAGAGCCGACATTGAACCAGCCCGCGTTCCGGGCGGCCTTCCTTGCCAACGAGAGGCGGGAACGTGTCAACACGGGCAGAGTGGCTTCGGCCCTGGTGGTGATACTCATGCCGGTGGGGGTAGTGCTGGACCTCTGGGTTTATCCGGAGCACTGGTTTTTCTTCCTGGTCCTGCGGCTGGTCTGCTCGGTTTTGGCCGGCGTGCTTTGGTTTCTCTACACGACTCCCTTCGGTCAAAAGCACAACCAGGCGCTGGGCCTGCCCATCCCCTTGCTGCCTGCGTTTTTTATTGCGTGGATGATCTACCATACGGGCGTGCCGACCTCTCCTTATTATGCCGGGCTGAACCTGATCCTGCTGGCGGTAAGCGTCGTGGTCCGGTGGGATGTGCTGGAGTCTCTGCTGGCTGTGGGCGGGGTCCTGCTTATGTATGCCGCCGTCTGCCTGTTGCGGCCCGGCAGCGGGTCGGTCATCTTTAACAACTTCTATTTCCTGGCGCTGACGGGCATCATTGTCGTCACCGGCAACTACTTTTTCAATCGCCTGCGGTTTCGCGAGTTCAAGGCCAGCTACGAATTGGAGCGCAACCGGAAAGCCCTCGAGGAAACCAACCAGAAACTGCTGGAACTGGACCAGGTCAAGAGCCGTTTTTTTGCCAACATCAGCCACGAGCTGCGCACGCCGCTGACGCTCCTGCTGGCCCCGCTGGAGGCGCTGCTTCACCGCTTTCCGTTGGATGCGGAGACGCGCGACCTTCTGCACACGATGCACGCCAACGGCATGCGCCTGCTCAAGCTCATCAACGACCTGCTGGACCTGGTCCGTCTGGAGTCCGGGCGCCTGGAGATTAAGCGCGAGCCGCTCGGGGTCAAGGAGTTCGTCAGGGGCCTGGCCAGCGCCGCGCGGCAAGTGGCCGAGGACAAGCGGCTGCGGCTGGAGACCTTCGTGGCCCCCGAGGTGGGGACGGTGCTGGCGGATCGGGACCGGCTGGAGAAAATTGTGCTCAACCTGATCTTTAACGCGCTTAAGTTCACTCCCGCCGGGGGCCGGGTGGAGTTGCGCGCGGAGAAACAAGGCGCCGAACTGGTCTTGATCGTCTCGGACACCGGGATGGGGATTGCGGAGAAGAACCTGCCGTTTGTTTTCGATCGTTTCTGGCAGGCGGACGGCTCCTCCAAGCGCAAGTATCAGGGCGCAGGCATTGGGCTGGCCCTCGTCAAAGAGTTGGTGGAAGCCCAAGGGGGCAAGGCCAGCGTCCAGAGCCAGGAAGGCAAGGGCGCCACCTTCACCGTCCGGCTGCCTTACCAGGCCGGCGAGCCGGGGCCGAAGCCAAAGCCGGAAGCCGCGGCGGACCTTGCGCCGGCGGTCCGGCGCGGCACAGCGACGGTCTCTTCCGACGAATGGTTGGCGGATTTGTATCGGCGCGCCGAGTTGTTTCCCGCACTCACGCCGTTGCAGCCGTCACTGCGGCCGGTGGAGACCTCGCACAACGGGAAGAGGCCAATGGTGGTGGTGGCGGACGACGAGCCCGACATGCTGCGGTTCTTAAACACGCAATTGAGTTCGCAATACCAAGTCCTGGAGGCGGTTGACGGCCAGCAGGCCATCGAGAAGGCGAGCCAGTTTTTGCCCGACCTGATTCTGCTGGACATGATGATGCCGGAGAAGGACGGATTGCAGGCTTGCCGTGAGCTGCGGGAACGGACCTCCACGCAGGCCATTCCCATCGTGTTGCTCACGGCGCGGGCGGATGAAGAAACCAAACTGGCCGCGTTGTCGGCGGGGGCGAGCGATTTTCTGACGAAGCCCTTTTCGAGCACCGAGTTGCATGTGCGGATCCGGAACCTGGTCCAATCACATCAGTATCAGGCCAAGCTGGCGCGGCAGAACCAGGCGCTCGAGACGACCATCGGGCAACTCAAAGATACGGAGGCCCAACTGGTGCAATCCGAGAAGCTGGCGTCGCTGGGCCGGATGAGCGCAGGCATCATTCACGAAATCAACAATCCTCTGAACTTTGCCACCACAGGCTTGTTCACTCTGCGCAAGCGGACCAACGCCCTGGCGCCCGCCTTCCAGGCGGAGTGCCAGGGGATTCTGCTGGACGTCGAAGAAGGGCTCAAGCGGGTCAAGGACATCATCTCGGACTTGAGGATGTTCACCCATCCCGACACGGGGAGCCGGGAGGAAGTGCGAACGGCGGAAGCGGTGGGTGCGGCGCTGCGGTTCTTGAGCAACGAATGGAAGGACAAGGTTGAAATCCAACAGAAGCTGCCCGAGGCGCAGACTGTCCTGGCCAACAAGAACAGGCTCATTCACGTGCTGGTCAATCTTTTGCAGAACTCCCTGGATGCCTTGCCAACCAAGACCTTTACCGACGAACGGCCCACGATTTGGATCGAGGGCCGGCGGGAGCCGGGCAAGAGCATCCTGCTGGTCCGCGACAACGGCCCCGGCATCGAGCCGCAGCATTTGGACAAGGTGTTCGACCCCTTTTTCACCACCAAAGATGTGGGCCAAGGCATGGGCCTGGGGTTGACCATCTGCTATCGGATCGTGCAAGATTGGCGGGGCCGAATTGCGGTGCGCACCGAGCCGGGCCAGTTTTGTGAATTTGCGCTCGAATTCCCGGCCGACGGCTGAGAGACTATGGACCATCTATACGATTACCGGAAGTTTCCGATCCTCTACGTGGATGACGAGGAACTCTCGTTGAAGTACTTCACGCTGGCCTTCGGGGACCAGTTCCGGGTCCTGACCGCCACCAACGCCCAGGAGGGCCTCAAGCTGCTGGAAGAGCACCGGGATGAAATCGGGCTGTTGATGACCGACCAGCGGATGCCCGGGGAACAGGGGGTGTGGCTGCTGGAACGCGCCCGCCAGCTCCGCCCGCGCATCATCCGCATCCGGCCACCGCTTATGCGGACATGGACGCGGCGATTGCGGCCGTGAACACGGGCGCCGTCTACAAATACGTCACCAAGCCCTGGGACCCGCCCCAATTGGAGAGCACCCTAAAACGCGGCCTCGAGTTTTTCATCGTCCAGCG
>Ga0187873_1002697_pt1 | contig 13206 bp, 9 predicted proteins | sample June2016WEW_16_1_2_FD_133012 | JGI IMG/M metagenome (GOLD analysis project Ga0187873, IMG submission 133012) | Peatland microbial communities from SPRUCE experiment site at the Marcell Experimental Forest, Minnesota, USA - June2016WEW_16_100 | ecosystem: Environmental > Terrestrial > Soil >... | reverse complement strand
TTCGAGAGAAACATCAGACCACCGGCGCTGAAGGTAAAACAGTTATCGCGTGAAAAGAGCGGGCAAAAGGTATGATTCTCAGGCCACGGGCCATAGGTGCACCCATTGCACCTCAAGCATGAGGAAATGGCCGATCGCATGCTTTCCAAGCTGGTCTCCAGCTTCATGGCTTCACCTCCGGGAAAAGTCCAAAGTTCGGGCTTAGGATGTTGTGTGGATCGAAAGCGTTCTTGACCCTGGTGAGCGCATTGGCGTAACCGCCGGTCAACTCGAGCGGAGGAAAGCCGCCCTTAAATCGCATGGGTACGGCCCCGTATCTCTCCATGGCGACATCGAACAGGCCGCGAAAACTGTCGACTATGTGATTAACTAATCCCTGGTTCTTGGGATCGGGGAAGCAGAAGATTCGGAAGAACATGGAACGCCCAAAGTCGAAGGGCTGCGAATAGTAACAGATCGGCGGGGTGTTGAACTTGGCAAATTCTTCGACGATCCACTTTTCCAACTCCTTCGCCACTTTAGGTTCGGTAAAAACAATCCACACGGAATATCTGCCGAGTCCGAAGAACGTCGGCTCCACCTGATGATACTTGCCGTAAAGCTCCGTCCATCCCGCAACGCCTCCAGGGACAACGGCCTGTGCCTCTTTCCTGGTCAGCACGTGGCCTCCATATTTTGCAGCCACTCTCCTGCACACTCTCTCGTTGCTCCGCATTGTATCCTCGTAGCCCGACATGAATGTGCTTACGATGTTATATGGGATGCCCTCAGGAGGTTTACGAGGATCAAGTCTTAATTCTTGTGGAATTCTGTATTCGCCATTAACCAAGCCTACTTCAAAACATTTGAAAAGCTGCCAGTTCCAGATGATACTATGCTCGGGAATGTTATGGTTGGTAAGGTCCTTGACATAATCAACGGCATCCTCGAATTTATCGAAAGCCGCCAAGTGCACCAGGTTTGCCTCGTTTATGGGGTAGATTTTAACCGCTGCTTTCGTGACCACGCCGAGGGTGCCGTAAGCGCAGCAGAAAAGACCCGTCAGATCGGGAAACGGACCATACCGCAGACTGCTTCCCGCATGAGGAAACGCAGACGAGCCTGTGTTTAAAGTTGTTCCATCAGGAAACACGACTTCAAGGTCCGCAATTAAATCGAGATGCCTCGTAGCGAGGCTCCCGGAGGGTCTGGACAGAAAGTTGCCTACGGGGGAGGCCCCTCCCGGCGCAGTAGGGATGCCGGTTCGGAAACCCTTTTCAGCCAGGGCTGCCGTAAACCTGTCGAAATTGACCCCCGGTTCGATGACGGCGTACCCGGAGTCCGTATTGATATCGATGATTCTGTCCATGCGATGGAGGTCAAGAACGATGCCATCCTGGGATGTTATGCATGCCCCCACCCCATTCACTCCCCCGGACATTACAGAAACACCCATTTTGTGCTCATTTGCCGTCTGCAGGGCTGCCGCCACGTCGTCGCGGTTTTCGGGCAGCACGACAAATGCCGGTCTTTGAGGGGGGGTTGCGCTTACGTCAAATGAATACGTGGTCAAAACAAGGTCGTCATCCTTTACTTTCTCAGGGCCTATTCTAGTTCTCAACTGCCGGCAAATCTGTTCTCTTTCCGCTCTATCGAGATTCTCCGTTCCTTTCATCTACTTCCTCCTTAAACTGGTTCATTTGCTCATCCTGCACAGTTACCCAACGGTCAAAGCCCGAATGAAATCACATGCCACCCGGACCGTCGTATCTTCCACCCCATCTTTCATCGTGATTCCAAGAAGATGCATGTTAAACTCCATCACATCCAAACCTGCTATCCTAAACCTGCGGGACCGACAAGTCCTTGCGATAGAATGCGCAATGTGGTGGAGCGCCTTTCCTTCGATTCCCGGTCTGTCCATGTACCTGGCCGCATGAACACAACGATACGCGCCTACGTCAAGGTCAAGACTGACATACACGTAGGGAGTTGTGACCTTTTCAGACAGAAAGCGCTCCAATCCCTCTTCATAAGGTCCCTGGAATTCCCGGAGCGGAAAGAAGCTGCAGCCCTGCTCCTCAAAGGCAAGGTACGCGTCCCGGAACGTCTCCCACTCTGGTGCCGTTTCTTCCGCCGGATAATCGGCCACCCCGATAAAGAGCAAACGCTTGGGCAAAACCAGGCCCTTGTCAATGAGGTATGCCCAGAAGTTTCCGCAGCAATACCGATCGTTACCTGAGGGACCATGAAACAGGTTCTTTGCACCGGTAGGGTGGACTGACGCCTTTCCCAAAACCGACTCCATCCGTACAGAGAGTGGTAGCGCGTCAAAATGTTGATCGAGTACCAACACGGTCAGATTTTCGGGGCCAAGTGCTTCGGATAAGGCCGACACGACACCGCCCGTTGCCGAATGATCAACCCCCACCATAACCGGGAGTTCCGGTAAGATTTCGTTCGCCACAAAATGCCTTATTTCATTAGCGAGCTTAAAAGGTCCGTCATCGTCAAGGAACTTTTGCATGCGTTCCTGCGTCACTAGTAGCCGATCGGCTGGTTGAGGCATCGGCCCCATCCAGGAGGGCAGGGGAAACCTCCCGGCAGGCTCTATCCTCCCTCTGCCCACCATCAATTGTTCGAGTATTGCCTCATACGGGTCTTCATGCAGCCGCTGTCCATGTTGTCGGGCCCACATGGAAGCAAGCTTCAACTGCAGACTGAACGGATCGTCTGACACGTCTAAGGCGACGCCGAATAGCCTTGCGGGATGCGGGCGGTTATAATCATCTGCACCACTTGAGCATGTATCTTTTGTGCGAGGACACATATACGCTATCGATTTCCTCCTTTGATACATCGAAGACAAATTCGGACCATGGCAAAGCTTCCTCCGGGAAGGACCCTGGCAAACGGTCATATGCTTCAGCAAAAACCCGCCGCAAAACAAAAAGGCTCAATTCCCAGAGTCCCTTTGAAATCTCCTCACTAATCCATTGGCTATCGTATTCTTCTGGATTTCTCTCGTTCCTCCGTAGATTTCCATGACGCGGGCATCTCGGTAAAACCTTTCTACGTCGTACTCAAGCATGTATCCGTACCCGCCATGGATTTGAAGGGCCTCGTCAGCAACCTCGACGGCTACCCTGCCTGCGTATACTTTGGCAAGGGATATCAATTGAGGATCAATATCGCCTTGATCGAAGCTCCAGGCTGCTTTATAAACGATGAGCCTCGCCGTTTCTATTTTGGTGATCATGTCCGCCAACTTATGTCGAGTGATCTGGAATTCGTCCAGTCTTTTTCCAAACTGCTTGCGCTGCTTGGCATAGGTAAGCGCCCGATCAAACGCACCTTGGGCAATGCCAAGGGCCTGGGCCGCCACCTCTATCCTGATTTCTTGGAATAACTGCAGGGCTTGATAGAAACCGTTGTTCTCTCGCCCCACAAGGTTTGCCGCAGGAACTCTTACATCATCGAAAGAAAGCTCGCCGGTCGGTACCATCTTGTTGCCCATTTTCTCCCCAACATCTGAAGCTGTAAATCCGGGTATTCCCTGTTCGACGATAAAGGCCGATTGACCACGATATGACGGGTTCGCTTGAGGGTTTGTCTGGCAGAGCACAACCGTAAAGTTGCTTATGGTCCCATTGGTGATAAAGATTTTTGATCCATTTATGACAAACCAATCCCCCTCTCTGACGGCCGTTGTGGCCAACTCTCTAAGGTCACTTCCGTGGTCCGGCTCGGTAAACGCCCCGCTGGAGATCGCCTCTCCCTTTGTTACGGGAATGAGATACTTCTCTCGCTGCTCCTCAGTTCCGCACCGCAGGACCATTTCTGCCGAAGAATCAGCAGCGCTAAGCGCGATGCCAAGTCCTGAATCCTGCCTGCAAAAGGCTTCCACTACGAGGACGTTCTCAAGGACACCATATCCCTGTCCGCCACATTCCGGGGGATAGTGAATACCCACAAAACCGAGTTGGCAGGCCTTCTTCCATATCTCGTAGGGAAATGTATGGGACCTTTCATGTTCAAAGGCTATGTCCTTGTCGAACTCCCCGCTGGCGAACTCCTGTGCCGACTCCTGTATCGCCTTCTGTTCATAAGTCAGCTTGAAATCCATACTCCACCTCGATTACAACTCCGTTGTCGGCTAGTGGTACACGTATGATTTTATTGCCCTTCCTGCCCTTCCATAATTTCCACGGGTCCTACCATCATCCCAAGCTTTTGAGCTTTTCCATGAAAGCGGGTAACACAACTTTCCAATCTCCCACCACCCCGAAGTGTGCTTGCTTGAAGATAGGTGCCGCGGGATCCTTGTTGATCGCCACAATGCATTGCGATCTGGAGCAACCCGTCATGTGCTGGCTTGCACCCGAGATGCCGACGGCGATATAAAGCTTGGGAGCCACTATCTTGCCAGTGAGACCTACCTGAAGGGTACTCGGTACCCAGCCGCTGTCACAGGCGACGCGACTTGCACCGACCGTCCCTTTAAGGAGCTTGGCCAGTCCGTCCAGTTCCCGGAAACCTTCTTTTCCCTGAATGCCACGGCCCCCCGAGACAATAACATCGGCATCTTCCAGCTTTATCCCCGCAACCTCTTCGGTCACCCTTTCAAGGAAACGGATGCGGGGGCTGCCACCGCCGAAGTCAAGATTGAAGGGAACGCTATTGCCTTGGCTACAAGTTCTTCGCTCCGCCGGAGGCAAAGCCTTGGGCCGCACCGTTGCCATTTGCGGAAAATCCTCACTGGTGAAGATAGCCATTGCCATGCCGCCGTAAATCGGTTTGGTGCGCAAGAGCTTGTTTGTGTCAGGCTCGACTGATAAGTCAACACAATCAGTGGCGATTCCGCGGTTCAACCTGAAAGCCAGACGGGGACCCAGTTCAGCACCTTGAAAGGTATGGCCAAAAAGGAGAATGCGGGGTCGTTTCTCTTCGATGAACCTCGCCAGAATCTTCACATAGAGCTCGGCGTCGTACTGCGCAAGCTTCGCGTTATCAATGATATAGGCAGTGTCAGCCCCAAAGACACACGCCTCTGAGGCCGCAATGGCCAATTCTTCTCCTATGAAGACAGCCTCGAGCGCTTCTCCCAAAGTGTCTGCTAATCGTCTTCCTCCGCCGAGTAATTCTCTGGAAACGGGCGAGAGTTGTTTTTCCACAAGCTCCCCAACTATCATGACATTTCTATCCATCATCTACACCTTTACAGTATTCTCTCTGACCTCAGTCTCACCGCAAGGTGCTCTGAGGCCTCCTGGAGCGTTTCTCCTTCAACTATTTCGCAGGTCCCTTCATGCACAGGCTGGAACAGTGCACTGAGCGTCAGCCGTCCCTCGATGTGTGACGGATCGACACCAATATCGCGAGATGCCCATATGGTGGGTTGTATCTGATTTACGATTCTGATATTCTTGATCGCCGGGTACCGCGGCTGACCCACCTCATTGCTCACAGTTATGAGGGCCGGCAAGGTTACCTCGACCACTTCATAGCCGTCGCCAATTACGCGCTCAACCCTCGCGTTTCCGTCCAGAATCTCGATCTTCCGGGCGGCGACGACGCTGGGTAGATTCAGAAGTTCGGCAATGCCCAAGCCGACCTGGCCGGCGTTAGAATCAGCAGCCTGCCGTCCACAGAGAATAAGGTCAAAATCCCCGATCTTGTTAATGGCCGTGGCAAGCAAGTAAGCGGCTGACCAACTGTCTCCGCCGGCAAAGACATCATCCTCCAGCAGAACGAGTTGATCAGCCCCCATCAGTAGCGGTTTCTTAGCGACCACACGATCAAGTTTCCTGCCGAGAGAAAGAATGGTGACGCGGGCATTGGTTTTATCCCTGATCTGGAGCGCCGCTTCAACAGCATGTTCATCAAAAGGGTTGAGGACCCTCAGGACCTTTGGTGAGGCCACGAGAACTTTGTTGGCGGCATCCAGACAGAAGGCGTCGTCCGGCGCCTCGGGGTCCGCGACCTCTTTGACGCATACAATGATATTCATCGCTCTTCTTCTCCTTTCCCCTACCCCTTTTCAAGGACCCTGGCTGCCTTCACGAGGTTCATGATGCCGGTGGACCCACCATGGAACAAGCTGAGATGTACTCGCACCCAATGTTCAAAGGTAAGTTCCTTCTGCGGCGCCATTGCTCCGTAAACCTCAAAGCCGATTTCCATAAGGCGGAGAAGGACCTTCTTCAGGTACCAGTTTCCATAGTACCACCCGAGAGGACCCACCAACTGATCCCCCTGGCTACATTCCCAACAATATTGGAACAGAAAAAGCCTGATCGTCTGCAGAAGGCAATCCGCCTCGGCTACCATTGTGCCGACGTTATTGTGTTGAATAATCGGCTTGCCCCCCTGAATCCTTGTCTTGGCGTATTCCTTGATGTCCTCCCACACCCTTGTGGCCCAACCGACATGTGCAAGCAAATGCATAGTCAAAAAAGCAAGGTTGAAACGATGTATCGCAAGACCTTCATTGATTGGGCTGATGCGAAGGCGGTCAGGGATTCTGCAATTCTCATAATGCTGCTGCACATTCGGCACCACTTCGTTTCCCATCATGTCATTGACCCGAATCGACCACCCTGGTGTCTTAGCCGGGAATGCAAATTGAGTGGCGCTTTTTGAAATCGGCCCTTTTGATTCTGTCCTGACCGTGAGAAGAATATAGTTGGAAACACCGGCGCCCTCGCACCACATCTTGTCGCCATTGAAGACCCACTCATTGCCTTCCTGGCGGGCAAAATACATACCCGTCGCGCCCGGCTCGTCATAGGGGAGGATGTAATCGCTGCCGTGGTTAGCCTCACTCGCCGAGGATGCGATTAGACCTTTTCTGTTTTGCATGAAATCTGTGAACACCTCGTCCTGCACCGTTTTTGGAGCACGGGTCAACGCGCAGGCGTTTTTCCACGATATGGACAAAATTCTCGCCATCTCGCCGCCATAATAACCTGCTGTTTCTGCGCACGCGCCCAACGCGACAAAATCAGATGCGTAGCCTCCACCTCCGTATTCCGTAGGGACGGCCAACTGCCTGAGCCCTGCATCATGGGCTTTGCTGACCAAATCCCAAGGCATCCGATCCATTAAGTCCTCCCGCGTCGCATTTGCGGGCATGGGCCTGTCCGCCAACTCGTTGAGCTCCTTTATGTCCACCTCCCTTTCGCAGAATTCCTTCGTGAGCATGATCAAACTCATATGCTCCTCGTTCAAATAGGGTAATCTCCAATCCATGTTCGTCTCCCTCCTCGTTTTTTGTCGCCCGCAGTCTGAGGCCAGCTTTAAGGGCGTCCTCGCGGACACGCACAATCTCCGCCCCTTAGGGTTTCTTGAAACCCCCATACTTCGTAGAAGAAATGCTTCCCGCAATATAATCCATGGCTGTAAAGTGGTTCTTGGTCGCCGGTTTTTCCTTCTCTTTGCTCCAGCCGGTCTCGGGCCGCGTCTGCAGGATGAAAACGCTCTCAGGGAGACCGTAATCACCATGAATGGCCCATTCGATGTCCTGGGCTGTGCCGTAATGCCGCTCGATCCTCTTCGCCGCCTTTGCCAGTTCGATCACCTCATCCTCGGTGAGGCAGGGCGCAGCGACTCTCTCCTGGGGGGTGGCCACCTCCGTGACCTTCCCCGAATCCACGTCTAAGACGTATTCAGAGTTCTTTCGAGAGAGCCGGCATGCCACACATTCGAGGGTTACCTTGTCCACGGTCCATTGGTCGGGGTTAACACTTCCACTCACCACGCTCTCTCCCAGACCCCAGTTGCCCTCTATGACGATCTTGGATGGGTCGCCGTTTGTCGGGTTTAGAGTAAAGATCACGCCTGCGGCCTTTGCATTGACCATCTGCAGGACGCACACTCCGATGGGGTCACGGTCGAGGGCGAATCCGCCGCGGGCCCTGGCAATGAGGGAGCGCGTGTTAAACGTGCTCGCCCAGACCTTGATAATATGCTTCATGACATGCGGCATACCCGAGATATGCAGGAACGACTCGTACTGGCCGGGATGGCTCTCGGGCCCTGCAGATCTGGTGGAGACGGCAAGATCAGTGCAGCCGGTGGCCTCGCAGAGCTCACTGTAATACTGACCCACCACACCCGCTATCGGTTCGGGCATGCCTTTCGACTCAACAAGGCCACGGACCGCGGCAGAGGCTGCTGAGAATTTTGGAAAGTCCCCGTTGTCGTCGGGGTTTGCGTCAAAGCCGTCAAAATACCTCTTTAGTTCTTCGGCGGTGCCGGTCTCCTTCAGAAAGAGGTCATAGGCCTCCAGCGTCAAGGCAAACCCTTTGGGAACAGGAAAACCGGCCTTCGTCAGCTCTCCCAGATGAGCGCACTTCTTTCCGACCAGGGTGATATGTTCTTTCCCTAACTCGTCCAGTCTATACACCAACCGTTCAAAATTCCGATTCATGTGGCCTTCTCCACTATGGTCACTACGCCCGTGTTCCCATCAACCCTTATAATGTCTCCTGTTTTGACTATCATGGTGCTATTGGACGTACCGGTCACCGCGGGTATGCCGTAGTCACGAGCAACAAGAGCGGCATGGCTCATCATACCTCCGATGTCTGTCACCACGGCTTTCACCCTGGAGAACAACGGCCCCCAGCTCGGAGCTGTTGATCTGCACACCAGAATCTCATCCCGCTCCATGTTATCTATCTCGGTGATCTCGGCTAAAACCCTGGCCACACCTTCCGCCACCCCGGGAGAAGACGGAAAACCTTTCATTTCAGACATCTCTTCCGGTTGGATCTCTACGGCGTCATGCCATGACGCGATCCTCTCGGAAGTAATGCCCCACAACCCGATATACATGGGATCCTGTATTTCAGCCGGTGCAACGCCAAGGACCGGAGGAGGAGTCCACTCCGCGAGTCTCTTGCACACCTCCTTTCTCCATTGAATCTCTTTATTCCAGAAGTACGCAGACAAGGGTCTTCCCGCGAAAGGATTAGTTGTCTTAAACCTGACATAATCCTGGATCATGTCATCAATCTCACAATATCTTAAGTACCATATATCAAGTGGCTCTTTTAACAAACCACAGTTTTCGAAGATTCCGCCAAGTTCCCTAAATATCCTGAACATCTGATAATTGTGGAGACATTCAAACCAGAAACCATGTCCTTCGATATATGGGCTGGTTATCTTGTCGAGTGCTCGAAGGTGATCGAACTGCGGTCTCATTTCCTCTTTAAGGAGCCCCCTGTATTCATTGAAAAGTTTTTCGCTTTCAGCCATTTGACCTGGAACATCTCTCAAAATATTTTTTCCCTTTTTTAACATTTCGAGATAGTCCCTCAAAAGTCTTAAGGGTATCTCCATATCATCCATCCAATATCTGTCTGAAGGACGGGGCAGACTGCTTCCTGTAGTCATGTAGAACCATGGATATTTCTTTTGTTCCAGACTTTCAAGCCAACGCCTGCCGGCCTCTGTGGTCTTGAGACGAGATTCCACCGCGTTGAAATCTCCGGACCCCAAAATAGCCTCTCCCACGCCGAGTTGCATTGCCTGCATAGCCAATTTCTGGACCTCTTCATCAGGACGATATATATCTGCTCCGACACCCGCGACAAATTTACTGATGGTACCAAGTGTAATATCGGGAAAGGCCGCTCTGGAGAACTCCGATAATGCTAAGTGAGCGGCCTGAGAAGTATTCAATATCTCAAAATGGTAATCCAATCCCCGCCTAAATAACTCTATTGCCCTTCGCCATTTCACCTCCATTTCACCGTAACAATAGGTCCCCTTGAAAGAGGTCACGTCATCTATATCCACTACAATGGGCAACTCCTGAAATGAGATTTCGGCCAGGGTTTTGGCAGTCTCCATGAGTTTTCTCTTAAAATTGTTCCCCGCGTATTCCCAGTTTTCAAAATAGTACCCCATCCTTTCTTGACAGATTTTTGCTCTCTCTTCGATTAGTTTTGGGTCGGTGATTGGGGTCGAAGCAAGATATATCTGACCGTAAAGCATCCGGTGATCAATGCCTGCAACCGTGGGTATGCAGAACACGTTTGTATTGATCTGGTTGAGGCGTGCCCACCATGAGGCGTCGAAATGATCGTTTTGAAGCGGATAGGGGATCCCCTCATGGTGTAAGCTGTCCAATATCCAAAATTTCTCACTTTCATCCTTTGCCCTTTCTGGATCTTCGCCTTTAGGAGTGAACGGGTACCCAGGGGCATACATCCTTTCCCAACCCTCTACGCCTTTCGGTGGAGGAACGTCATGGGGATCCATAAATTTGACGGTTCTTGTGCTTTCCATGTTTTTACCCCTTTCTTTTGAGATATTTCTTGGTAATCGTTAAGCGGAAAATAGAAATCCCCCGGCCCTCCCGGCGACTCTGTATCAGTGCCGGGGAGAACTGGGGGAGGAGCTCGAACGTTGCCTGGGGAAGGAAAGCGCATCTCCATGGTCTATGTATGTTTAGCGAAGTGGGCATTGGCAATTTTGTCTCCTTCCCCGGATATCGATAAGCCCCTAGATCTCATTTCCGCCTTTCAATTTCTACACAAACTCCACCGAACATTCTCTTAGCGTTTCTGATATATTCCGGCGGCGGATAATAAAAACAGTTTCCTGGAGATGACGCGCCGCACTTCGTCATGATTGAAACCCATATTCCTTCCAGCGCTTTAAAACCATTGTCTTCACGTCTTCATCCAAGGCAATATCAATGGGCTTATCCTTCCACTCATAGGGGATACATGTATTGATAATCACCTTGGATCCTGTATCCCTGGCATTGATGGGAAGTGAAGGATCGAGGGGTGTCGAGCGGGCATGATCGATAAGCGTAGTGCCCGTTGCCGGATTGTACCTTGCTGACATAGCCCAAATAACTCGCGGGATGTCGTCGGCCCTGATATCGCTATCAACAACTATTACGGTTTTAAGGCCATAATGGCCGGTTGTCGTTGAATGAGCCGCCATCCCTACATGCATTGCGTGTCCCGGGTACATTTGCTCAACTGATACAATGGCAAGATATCTGATTGCCTCCGGAGGATAATACACAGACTTGATACCCGGAACCCTCATTTCGAGCAATTCATTCCATAATGCACCGGTCCTAGTGACAACACCCAGCATATGGGTATCCGTTACCGGTTTCCCTACAGTGGTAGCGTGCAGGATAGGATTATTTCTATGGAGTATGCGTTTAACCTGGAGGCACGGTTTGGGCCACTCTTCTGCCTTAAGACCTGAATAATAGCCCGTGTATTCACCGAATGGTCCCTCTTCTCTCAGGTCATCCGGATCTATCTCCCCTTCCACTACGAATTCCGCTCTAGCAGGAATAGGTAGGCCGGTTAAGTCGCTTTTCACTACTTCAATGGGACGCTTTCTTAATGCCCCTGCAAGATCATACTCACTCATTTGAAAACCAATCTGTGATGACGACATGGCGAAGAGAATTGGATCGAAACCAACTATTGCTGCGGCCGGCATCTTCTTTTTCATTTTCTTATATTTGTTGAGATGCATCAGGGCGTGCTTACCCTTGACGAATTGGGCCCCCAGAACATCTTTACCAAGAAGCTGCATCCTATATGTGCCCAGGTTTACCCAGCCGGTGTCGGGATCTTTTGTGACAAGTGAGACGGCGGTACCGAAATATCTTCCTCCATCTAGAGGATAAAAATGTGGAGCCGGGAAGTTAAACAGATCTATTTTGTCCCCTTCCAGGATGTTTTCAAAAACCGGTCCCGAATCAACCTCTTTGGGTGGAATCAGCCCCTTACCGATTAGCTTCGTGTATTCCACAGCCATGTCGAACATCGAATAATCGGTAGGCATACCGAACAGGATGGCCAATCGCTTGGGTGTAGTAAATGCACCCGTCAAAACCGGAGTGCTATAACCTTTCACATTCTCGAATAAGAGGGCTGGGCCACCTCGCTCCTCATTTATCTTGGAGATATGAGAGAGCTCTAAGTTCCAATCCACCTCAGCCTTCACCCTCATAAATTCGCCTTCTTTTTCACACGCCTCAAGAAAACCCCTCAAGTCATCGTAATCATACGTTGTTGCCATAATGCACTACCTCCTCTTTATATTTTACAAAACGTCACTCACCATCCATTCTCCGCAAACGACAACGGAAGTTTTTTAGATATGTATAGAATGATACTTTTCATTGCACAGCCAGTTTCAATGTATCAAAACTCTCCTGAAGAGCCTCTACAACAGCATGAGCAAACTCAGGTGTATTAATATGGGTATCCACCTCTATTGTTTTGATCTCCGGATCTAAGTATCTTTTCAATTCGTCGAGAAAAGTTTTGTCTGCAATGGGATCGTAGAGCGATGCTCCTTCGTTGCTCGCCCCGGAGAATCCTTTCTTAGGAATCACAAACTTAACCATTCTCTTATTGGTGTACTTGCTCAGCTTTTCTGCTACGGCCCTTGCAAGGGTCTCCATCTCTTCAGGACTTGTCCGTGCCTGAACTCTAAAGGCATCCAGTACTAAGAGCTTTCTTTCCGCCAACTTTCGTGAAGTCCACAGTGGATCTCCTTTATCCCTCCTTTCAAGGGGCCCGCAGCTAAGCAAATCGAAACCGCACGGTGCGAGGATGTAGGGAATGGACTGATTGACCGCTCCATCCAGCCGATTTGGCCCGGAACCCCTATTGCCTCCTAGAAGATATTCGCTGAAACTTGCAGGGACTAGGTCGATAAATGCCTGAAAGATGCCTTGGCCGACCAGCTCTACGGCTGCTTGATCTCCTAGCCCTGTTGCATGAAAGGATACAAGCTCATAATCTCTTCCCAGAAGCTCTCTTATGTAGTGAGCCCCCTGTTCACACCCTCCGAATTCTGTTAATGCAATAGAAGGCTTTTCCTGCTGTTTAAGAGGCTCAAATCCCTCGATCATTCCACAGATCGCGTTCGCACCATTCATTGCCAGAACTCTTACTAAGGGGTTCATACCCACTGTGTCCACAACAGGATGCATCACCGTGATATCTCTAAGGCCGAAATATTCTGCGAGTTTAGCTCCGTATGCCGGCATGGCTGCCGAGCTTGAAATCAAGAGTTTTGGGATCCCGAAAGGTAAAGCCTTCATTGCCGGAAGGGTAATAAAGGTCCCGGTCATACCTGCAATTGCAATCACTCCCTGAAGCTCACCGTCGCTGTGAAGCTTTAATAGCGTCTTCTTCACCCCTTCTCCCATGATGGATACTACCT
>Ga0187873_1002695_pt1 | contig 13215 bp, 6 predicted proteins | sample June2016WEW_16_1_2_FD_133012 | JGI IMG/M metagenome (GOLD analysis project Ga0187873, IMG submission 133012) | Peatland microbial communities from SPRUCE experiment site at the Marcell Experimental Forest, Minnesota, USA - June2016WEW_16_100 | ecosystem: Environmental > Terrestrial > Soil >... | reverse complement strand
GTCACGTTCCCGCTAATCAGACTGAAGCTGGAACTGGTGATGGTCGGCGAGTTCGTCGGGATAATCACCGACGAAGCCGAAACGACCATCAGGCTCCCGTCGACCGCCAGAGCATTGCTCCAAACCAAGCCGGCCGTCAAGGCCGGCAGGTTGGTGGTCAACGCGACAGCATTGGTCAGCGCCTTGTTAAACAGTTTGAACGTGTTCCCTGCCACCAAGGCCGGGCCGAGGTTCGTCACGGTCAACGTTCCGGTGCCAGCATTGGTCAGTGTGCCGGTGACCGACGCGAAGTCATTGGACGGTGATACCGATGTGTTGATTTCGAAGAGCAGGTTGCCATTCAAGGTGAGACCGCCGCTGAGGGTAATCGTGCCGATGGAGGCGCCGGGGGCGAGAGTGCCGCCGGCATTGACGGTGACCGGGCCGTTGATGGTGCCGGTGCCCGCGAGGGTCGCATTCAAGTTCACCGTGACGGCGCTCGCCGCGTTGAGCGAGCCGTTGACCTGAAGTGTGCCGTCGGAGACGGTCGTCGGTCCCGTGTAGGTATTTGTGCCGTTGAGAAGCGTAGTGCCGCCGCCCCGTTGGGTGAGCGCTCCGGTGCCGGAGATGACGCCGTTATAGATTTGGGTGAAGCCGGACGCCTCATAGGGAGCCAGGGTGATCAGGGCATTACTAAGCACCAAGTTCCCATTATACGTTGTGTTGGTACCGTAAAACCGGACCTGCTCGTTGGTAGGGCTGTTGGCCGCGGGCGCAATAAATGTCAGGATTGCGCCATGGTTGCCGTAGAAATTGCCGCTGAAGACTCCGGCGTAAGTTCCGGCGCCATCAAACTGAATGGTGAAGTTGGTGGCAATAACGAAATCGTTGGGGATGCTCAAGCTTGCGCTGCCAGCCACACTAATTTCCATCAGGCCGCCCGCCAAGACATTGGTCACCGGGCCGGTGCCAAGACCATTGAGGCTTCCGAGTTGAAGACTCCCAGGGGCGTTGCTGATAACGGTGCCGCCGCTGTAGGTATTGGCATTGTCTATTTCTAATTTATTGGTATTCATGTCAAACAAACCGCCCGGACCGGCGAAGCTACCGGCGCTCGAGGATGCGAAGACGTAAGCATAACGACCGGTCACCGTAACGGAAGCAGCGCTAAGATACGGACCTGCCAATGTCACGGCCCCCCCGAACCCGGCATCATTGAAAGTGACGGGGTCACCGAAATTGAAATCGAAATCAACGTCGTTGCTGTTGTTGGTCTGCCAACTGGCAGTGGTATTCACATCCCATGTGGGGCCACCATCCCCATTATAGATTAAATTTGTTACCGCCACCAAGGCCAGGGAGTTGGTCACTGAATTTGTGGTGTAACCACCGGTGCCGGTGATTTTGACGGAGTAACCATTGACACTCGTAGCCTGATCACTGTTTCTCACCGGGGAAATAATGAGCAGGCTTTTGGTGGAACCCGAAATATTGCCGCCATCAAGAAGGTTGGTGCCGTTCCGATACCATTGATAGCCCAAACCGTTACCGGCGGCTGAAACAAAGAAGGCGCAGGAACCGTTGGTCGCAACGGTGACTGGCACTGGTTGTGTTATAATGGTTGGCGGGACTTGGCAGATCAAATCAGCGACTTCCGGAGATCCAGGCGGTCCCCAGCCATGTGCCAGTTCGAGTTGGAGCACTTTTTCGAGAGCTAAAGCACCCGAACCTGCACCACCGTAGTAATTCGAGTCGAGCCCACAATAAATGATAAGGGCTTCAGGTGCCCCCATCAAACCGCCGACTTGGGAGTACATATGCGTGTAGCCGGAGTAGCCCAGGATGTTCACTCCCCACATTAGTGCGCACCAGACGGGTGCAGCGTTGGTCTCGTTCACGCAGTTCAGGTCGCCCACCGCATCAGTCTGGCTCACCATGTCCGCAGTATCGATGTAATAGGGCGATGAGGGATTCGTACTGCCGAGGCCGTTCATCTCCAGAATGGTTAGTGACTCTCCACTCATCCCCGTTTGACCGGTGGTGAATAGGTCAAACTGGGCTCCCACCGCCACCAGCCAGTCGTAGTTGGCCGCAGTCCCACCTTCTATGTTACAGGAGTCGGAATCCCAAATGATTAGCTTCCCGCCGTACGTCTTCAACCAGTCGATCAACGCATTAGTGAAGGCGGGATAGGAGCTGACGTCGCAGAACTCCCAGAGAATTACCGTATCGTAAGCGGCAAGGTCAGCCGCTGAATGCACCGACGAGGGATCCACCTGTGTCATTGTAACTCCCGGATAATTGGCTGGGTTGATAGAGCCGGCGTCACCATAACTGCCGCTGAAGCTTGGGACAACAGCGACGTTTGTGCTTGTCGTGTGCGAGCCTGCCGCTCTGGCCGGAATGGCCAATGCGGACAGCACCATTGCTCCCGCCACTGAAATCACTAAATGTATGTTTTTCATAATCTTTCTCCTGCTTCCCGGGGGAAGCAGAGGCGGAACGACTTTGCTGCCGCTTCGATTTGGCAACGACCTGTGAGGTTGTTTGGGACTCACGCTCCTGAATTCGCCGGAAACCGCACGCTTCAGTTCGTCATAAGCACATCTGGCCCGATGGTATCGGATTGTAAAGCCGAGCTTTTCCAAATGCAAGCCCAAAACCAGGTAACTGCGAGCATGCACCGCTGGAACCTGAGCCACCGCGTCCCTACCAATTCCAGAGATAACGGCGGATTACGGCCAGGTCCAGGAGAAGGGGAAACTCAGCCGGTAAAACTGCACCGGACCGGAGGGCGTGACAAAGACCGATTGCGTTGCATTGGTGCTGTTGAAGTTTGCATTGGTCGTCCATTTGTGCTTTACCACTGCAGGAACTGGGGGTATTTCATAATTTTTACCTGGATGATGAGTGGAAAATCAGATTCCGGAAAGGCGGGCGCGCCTGAAGGCGATATCCGATGGATGGGCCAGGCCGTCTTTGGCATGGTTTGCGCCTTGGTCATTGGACTATTTGCCTGGAGCGCTGAACCCGGCTTCTTGGAATTGACAAGTCCACACGCGAAGGATTCTTACTATAATCTGTTGGTGCAGGGTTTCCGCGCCGGGCAACTCAACGTGAAAAGAGAAGCGCCACCCGGACTCGTCCAACTCCCCAATCCCTACAATCCCGCTGTCAATGCTGCGTATATCGGGAATGTGTATGACATGAGTTATTACAAAGGGAAGTTATACCTGTATTTTGGGGTGACGCCTGCATTGGTGCTTTTCTGGCCGTATGTGACGCTGACCGGGCATTATCTTTCAGACAAGGACGCGGTGGTAATCTTTTTTGCGTTGGGCTTTCTGATTGCAGCGGGTCTATTAAGTGAGGTCTGGCGGCGTTACTTTCGGGAAGTAAGTGTTTGGGTGGTTACGGTTGGCATGCTCACACTGGGGTTAGCGGTCGGCACGCAGAAAGTGTTAACGCTGTGGTGTAATATTTATGAAGTAGCGATAATTTGTGGGTTTGCGTTCGCAATGCTGGCGTTGGCGGGAATCTGGTGTGCATTGCACGAGCCGAAACGGCAGGTTTTGTGGTTGCTTGTAGCCAGTCTGGCTTATGGATTAGCGATAGGGTCGCGACCATCATTGTTGTTCGGGGCAATAATCCTTTTGATACCGGTGGCTAAGGCGTGGTGTGCAGCGACTGGATCGGGTTCAGGTCGGCGGGTTGGGTTGCTGTTGGCGGCGGCGGTTGGTCCTGTGGTGTTGATTGGTTTGGGGCTGATGCTTTACAACGTTCTGCGCTTCGGCAACCCATTCGAATTTGGCTGGCACTATCAGTTGAACGAAGACTATCTACCAACTACCGCCCAGCAATTCAGCCTGCATTACCTCTGGTTCAACTTTCGGTTCTATTTTTTGGAACCGATGCGCTGGAGTGGTCATTTCCCTTTTTTACAAGCTGTTCCGCTGTCGCCTTGGCCATCGGGTTATCGTGGGATGGAAGAACCTTACAGCGGGATACTGAGCAACTACCCGGTGGTGTGGCTGGCCTTGGCCGCGCCGTTGGCATGGAGAGGCAGGCCGATGGAAGTGGTTTCCGTCTTGCGCTGGTTTGTGGTGGCTGCCTTTTTACTTTTTGCGATTTGTGTGTTGACCCTTTGTCTCTATTTTGCAGCCAGCAGTCGCTACGAGTCGGATTTTCTACCGGCTCTGATGCTGCTGGCCGTCATGGGTATTCTGGGTTTGGAGCGTGCCCTGGTGGGTTCGCCGGTCTGGCGGCGTATAGCCCGCTGGGGTTGGTGCCTGCTGCTGGCCTATTCGGTTGTATTCAACCTATTGGCGGGTGTTGAAGCCCATGCGGAGGCTGATTACTTTGTCGGTAATGCTCTTCTTAATCAAGGGCGTGTGGACGAGGCGCTTGAACATTTTCAAAAAGCCCTGGCACTTGATCCTCAATCCGCGAATGCCCACGGTGGTCTTGGCAATGCTCTTTTCCAAAAAGGGCGGATGGATGAAGCAATTGTTGAATATCAAAAAGCCTTGGCCATCAAACCGAACTTTGCAGAAGCCCATAACAATCTTGGTTATTGTTTTCTCCAGATAGGGCGGATGGATGAAGCAATTATTCAATATCACGAAGCTCTGGTACTCCAGCCTAAATCCGCAGATGCCTGCGAGCGTTTTGGCGATGCTCTTTTCCAAAAAGGGCATATGGATGAAGCAATTATTCAATATCAAAAAGCTTTGGAAATCAAACCGGACTTCGCAGAAGCCCATAACAATCTTGGTTATAGTCTTCTTCAGATAGGGCGGGTGGATGAAGCGATTGTTCATTATCGAAAGGCCATTGAACTTCAGCCGCGCTTCGTGCAGGCATACAACAATCTCGGCTATGCTTTTCGTCGAAAAAGGATGGCGGCCGAAGCAATGGCCTGTTTTCAAAAAGCCATTGAACTTCAGCCCCAATTTATACCTGCACTAAAAAACCTGGTTTGGATGCTGGCGACTTGGCCGGAGCCGTCGGTTCGCAATGGAGGCAAGGCCGTCGCCCTGGCCGGGCAGGCCAACCGGTTTTCCAAGGATAAAGACCCGCTGGTTCTTCGCACTCTGGCGGCGGCTTATGCGGAAGCGGGACGATTTCCCGAAGCGGTGGCGACGGCAAAACAGGCGTTGGCATTAGCGGTGACTCAATCCAACACGGGGTTGACAAATGTATTACAGACGGAGATTGGACTTTATCAAACTCATTCCCCTCGCCGTTCCATAAACGCCGTAGACGAATAAATGCACCCCATCTCCCGCGGTTTGATGTAATTGTGACTTACCGATTCAATTCATAATTCAGAATCGAAAGACAATAAATCGCCGCCGTCTCGACGCGCAGCACGAGCTGTCCCAGCGAAATTGGCAGTGCGCCGCTGGTTTGAATTGCCTTCAATTCATTGGGTGTGAAATCGCCTTCCGGCCCAATCCAAACGCCAACGCTTTGCGGCAGGCGCCCATGCTTCGCCTGAAACCCGCCCAAAAATTCGCGCGGATGACGTCGGTCACTTTGCAGCGAACCGACGAGTGACAGTTCAAAATGCGCCGGCGTAGCGGCTTTCGGAAGAGAGCCGCACTTTTTGTTTTCCTCGACAAATCCGGCGGTCTGCCGACCGCCGCTACGATGAGGTGCCAGAAATTGATCAATCGTCGTCGGCACCTCGATTTGGGGCAGCCACGCTGCGCCGCATTGTTTAATCGATTCAATCGCCACCTGCTGCCACTTGTCACGTTTGTTCGCCCTGTCCTTCTCGCCAAGATGCGTCACAACATGCTCGGTCAGCAGCGGCACGATTCGTCGCACGCCAAGTTCGACGGCCTTTTGGATGATGGACTCGATGATTTTTCCCCTGGGCACGGCTTGCAGCAATGTGATGGAGCAGGGCAGGGGCGGCGTGAAATTTTTCAGCGACACGGAAAGCGTGACGGCATCGCGCGAACCATCTTTAACCGCACAAAGGAATTCATTCCCAACGCCGTCCAAAACGGTGATGGGTTCGCCACGCTTCAAACGTAGAACGTGCAGCGCGTGATGCGCCTCGCGTCCATCGAGCCGGAGTATGGCATCGGCACAGCGTTCGGGCGGCAGGTAAAAACGGTGCATAGCATTATTTCCCCTTCGTTCTCGTCCTTCATCCTCGACCGGACCCTATCGAGTCACGAGGACGAAGGACGAGGAGGATAAATTTCATCCGAACAAATTTCTGGCCTTCTCAAAAAAACTTTTCGAGATGGGATTAACGTTCTCATCGCACAACCCGGCGAATTCCTGCAACTTGGCTTTTTGCTCGTGGTTCAATCGCGTCGGAACTTCGACCTGAACGCGCACATGCAAGTCGCCATGGCCATAGCCTTGCAGAGTTTTCACCCCTTTGTCTTTGACGCGAAATACCGTGCCCGGTTGGGTGCCGGCGGGGATTTTAATGGTTGCCCTGCCGTCGAGCGTCGGCACCTCAATTTCTGCACCGAGCGCGGCCTGAATGAAACTCACCGGCACTTCGCATAACAGGTCATCGCCGTCGCGCTGAAAAATTTCGTGCGGCTTGACATGCAAAATCACATAAAGGTCGCCGGGGTGGCCGCCGCGGAAGCCTGCTTCGCCGTTGCCCGACGAACGCAAACGCGAACCGGTATCCACGCCGGGCGGAATGCGTAATTTAATTTTTGAATGGTGTTCGCACCGCCCGCCGCCGTGGCAGGATTTGCATGGCTTTTCCAAAATCCGGCCGGTGCCTTTACAGTGCGGACACGTTTGTGCAATGCTAAAGATGCCGCGCGACGTGAGCACCTGCCCGCGTCCGCCACAGGTTGAGCACGTCCGGATTTTCGAGCCGTGTTCCATGCCGGAGCCGTTGCACTCGTCGCAACGGTCGAGCTTCGTGATGGAAATTTCCTTTTCGCAGCCGAGCGCTGCTTCTTCGAGCGTGATCTCCAGATCGTAACGCAAATCGTCACCGCGCTGCGGTTGCGACGGGTCTTGTCCGCCGCCGAAGAAACTTTCAAAAATGCTTCCGCCCGCCGCGCCGCCAAAAACTTCACGGAAAATTTCAAAAGGATCGTGGAAACCGCCACCGAAACCTCCAGCGCGGCCGGCGCGCGCGCGCGGGTCAAACGCCGCGTGGCCGTATTGATCGTAAGCCGCGCGTCTTTGCGGATCACTCAACGCCTCATAGGCCTCGCCGATTTCCTTGAATCTTTCCTCGGCGGTTTTGTCCCCTGAATTTTTGTCCGGATGAAATTTGAGGGCCAACTTGCGGTAAGCCTTTTTGATTTCTTCATCACTGGCGTTGCGGTCGACGCCAAGCACTTCATAGTAATCGCGTTTGGCCATGACTTAGGCGGCGGGCGGCGCGGAGGGTTTTTTGGCGACAACAACTGCCGCGGGTCGCAACAATTGATCGTGCAACTTATAACCTTTGCGGATTTGTTGAACGACCTGACCTTCAGGCGCGTCAGGAGTTTCCATTTGCATAACGGCTTCATGCACAGTCGGGTCAAATGGCTGGCCGTTCGCATTCACTTCCTCGAGGCCGGCCTCGGTGAGAATGCTTTTGAGCTGCTGCTGAATCATGGCGATACCGTCCTGCAACGATGCGATTCCGCCTTGCGGGACTTCCGCGGTTTGCGCGGCGGCTTGTGCCATTTCGAAGTGATCGAGAACAGGCAGCAGTTTTTGAATCAGCGCGGCGGCGGACGATTGCGCGACTTCGTGACGTTCGCGGGCCGCGCGTTTCTTGAAATTTTCAAGATCGGCGGCGGTACGCAGCAGGCGATCCCAATGCTCGTCAGCCTTGGCTGCGCGCACTTGGAGTTCGGTCAATTGCTCCGGTGTGATTTCGGAAACAGCAGGCGTGGCGGTGTCTGCGGCGGTATTCGGGGTGTTTGCCGCTGTTTCGATTCTTTTTGTGTGTGAATCTGCCTTCTTCATGCTGTCATGTCGGCGCAAAAGTCATTTCGAGGCCACCAAACTAAACCATCGACCGGAAACCGGCAACTGGGATGTGTTGCCAACTGCAGCTGCATCTTAATCGGGCGGAACGAGCTTTTGAAACTCCGGCAGATTGTGCAGGGGGGCGAAGCGCTGATCTTTGCGCGCTGCGGCAAGGAGATCGTGCGCTTTGGGATCACGCTGAAGACGTTTGGCGCTGAGGTCAAGACAGGTGCGCAAATCCCGGAGAGATTCATTGGTTTTACCAAGCACGGCGTTGAGCGCTGCAAGGTCATACCACGGTTCGGGCTCGTTGGGGTTGATGGCCGCAAGTTTTTCAAGCGCACTTCCGAGTTTGGATAGATTGCCAATTTGGGCGTAAAACTGGACGATGGCTCCAACCGCATCCGGAGGCATGTTTGAAACGGCCAATGTTTGGTCGAATAATTCAATAACGCGGTTGGTCTGCTGTAATTGAAGATAAAGGGCTGCAAGGGCAAAAGTGTTTCCGAAATTGGTTGGGTTCACGCGCATCTCGTTTTCCATCCGCTGTAGTTCGGTTTCGATTTGGATTCGTTCACCGGACTGTTTTTTGAAATTCTTCAATTCTTTAACAAGGTTTGCAATTGAGCCGTTATAAGGATCGAAGTCGAGGCAGGTCCGTGCCACAAGCAAGGCATCATCAAGGCGGTTGAATTGGATCAAGAAGTTGATGTAACGGAAAGCGGCCTCAGGGCTGTAGGGGCAGAATGCAAATGCCTGTTTGAAGGCGAAATCAGCTTCTTTAATCAACAGTTGTTGTTCATTTTCATTCTTGGGCAGATACTGCGACGGTGTGGGAGTCCCGCTCAACACACCAAGGCGCCAGGCATAAATACCAGCGATGGAACTGCGAAGTTTGGAAAAGGCCTTTTGAGCATTACTGTCGCGAACGAATTTGCGGTCGCCTTTGAAATTGCTGAAATCACGATGTTTATAAACTTTTTCTGTGAAGTCGGCGATTTCTTTGATGCTGGTGTCATAGGTAATCCAGTTGCCGATCAGACGCCCGGAGTATGGGCTCCAAAACTCATGGTCTTTTTTGAAGACGTCTTCCGGCAGCGACGGCAATGGATGCCGGTTGATTTTCATGATGACGCCGAATGGCGTTTCATTGGGAAACATCCAATCCAGTGGAAAACTTTCCTCCACAAAAAAATCATTGCCGGGGTTGTGGTCGAAAATGACTTTGCACAACAAACCGTTAATCTTCATCACGGCGATTTGGCCGGAGACCTGGACGCTGACCTGACCATTTGCATTGGTAACCGGGTTCACGATTTCACCTGGCTGAAGCTGGCCAAGCTGCGACCGGCGGGTGACGTCTTTTGTATACTCTTCGAAACAACGCTGTGAATCTTCCGGCGACGGTATGTAAATTTCCTTTGGTGGATAAACACCTTCTTTGCGCCAGCGGGCTTCGATTCTCGCACCGCGTCCTTCCAGTGGTCCGTCCAAAATTATGCCTGCGAGACGTGCAAGAATGTTTGTGTAGTAATTATCTGCGCGTTCCTCGGGTCCGCGAAGCAGTTCCTGAAAAAACAACGGGTCTTTTTGAGCGCTGCGGAAATATTGGGCGCGGAGATATTCCAAATAGGTGCCGTCGGCGAGCGCGTTTTGTGTGATGAGATAAACATCGCGGCGATTGAAATTCGGATCCAGCGGCTTGCAACTCGGCGGCACAAAGCTTTCGCAGAAAATCATGTAGGTCGGAACAAAACGTCCTGGATCGGTGCCGCCGAATTCAATCGCGTCGCGGGTCATTTCCGGGTAAATGCCGAACGGCGGAGTGAACATGTCATGCCCGAACCAGTAGCCAAACCAGTGATTGCGTTGTTCAGTGTCTGACCAATGCATCAAGACGGAATAGCTGGGTATCGCGACGAAAACGGCGAGGGCGATTCCCAGTGGGGCTTTTCTATGAAACACCCAGACCGAACAAAGGAAAATCAAGGCTGTTCCCAGAAAAATCAGACCCGCGTAAATCGGCAGGCCGTATTGATGCGGACTGAAAGCCTGGGCGAGATTGTGGAAGAAAGCGGTAAAACTATTCAAATTAAGCTGATCTTGCAAAATAGTGGCGATGGTCAATCCCAACGAACACAGCACAAATAAACCCGGAAGGCCGAAGGACAACAAACGATCGTTTTGCGATCCATTTTTCCGGAGGATCAAGATCATGATTACCGCAAGAATCCAACACGCCATTTTCAAGAACGCATATCGTGCGGCGATTTCATCATCCAAATTTCCTATAAGGGTTTGACAGTTTAACGCCACCGTGAACAAAGCAAAGTCCAAGGCGCAAATGCCGCCAACCAACAACCATTTGCGCATCACTTCGTATTGTGTTGCCATGAACGCGGCAATGATCGTCAAACCATAGGCGACGAACATTGAAATAAACACGTGCCCTGTGGCGAAAAGAGGCGCAGCGATTCCAATGGATTGGCGGTCGGGGGCGAAGTTGAGCAACAAAACCAGAAATGGCCCGATGCAAGTATAGATGGCAACCATTCCGATAATCCATACCCGTTCACGCCGTTTAAACTTTCGATAGACCAGAAAAATCACCAGGGCGAGCAACAAAAAGAAAGGGTTGAATTGAATGACTATTCCTTCGAGATAACGCCAGAGTTGCAGCCCATAGATCGCAAAAAAACTGCCGGCAATCTGAAGAGCGGTTATGCCAGAACCAGCAGTGGGATGGATTGGTTCATATTGGCCACGAGTCAGCGCGTGAATGAAACCCTCGACGGTGCGCGGGTAAGCCCATTGCATCGGTGGATCAGTCATGCAGGCGATGGGTTCATAAAAATAGAATGCTGCGCCCAGCAACCAAGCCGCACCGCATACCAGAACGACAAACCACTCCTTCGAAAAAGCTTTGGTTTTTTTGACGAGATGGAAAAAAATGATGCCGGTTACAATTATCGCGATAAAAAGCAAAAAGGGATTGGATATGTCGCTGGCAGCGGGAATGTAGTGCGTAATGCAGCCCAAAAAGAGAGCAAGACAGCCAAAAAAAGCAAGCATGGCCGCATCACGCCCGAATTCAATGGCGGTCTTTTTGGTTTTGATCACCAGCCAGACCCAAAGTAGGGCCGACGTGATGCCAATCATATTGTAAACCACCAAAACGGTTGAGTTGTGGATGAGAACGCCGGGCTTGATTAAAAATTCGCAAGCCAGGAAAATCATTGTGTTGCCAAAAAAGAATTCGCGTCCCAGTTTCGGTTCAACCATCCACATCAGCACCTGCATGCCCATGATGATGGGGAGAAGCGATTGATGGTTGTTGAAACAAATTCCATACATAAAAAAGGCGGCATAAAGGTACCGGTGTTGGTGGGGTGCATAGACCCAGCGCAACAGAAAAACCACCACCGCCAAAAGCGAAGTTATGCTCAAGGTATGTTTGTCAACGATCACCGCCTGACTCCACATGAAGCCGTTGAAATCGCTCAGACCACCGGCGACAACGCCGGAAACCAGGCAGATCGCATTTTCCCAGCGGCGGCTGATGTTTTTGAATGCATCAATGCTTTCCATGATCATGCTGCTGCTGCGCGAGACCACAAATGCCAGCAACCCTGCGGCGATGGCGCCGGCAAAGGCGTTACCCAGTTCAACACGCCACGCCACACTTCCAAAGGGAATGTGAGTCCACAGCCACGTATAAATTGTCCAGACGGGATAACCCGGCGCGTGCGGAATGCCCCCATAAAATGAAGCGGTGGACATCTCACCGGAATCTTCAAGCGTCACGTCCGGCGCCAGGGTCAGGAAAAACACGATAAAAACCACGGCGGCGGTGATGCCCAGTGCCAGCCAGTCCACCGGGCGGAACAACGGCGGCACATGCGCAGGAACAGCAGGAACCAGAACTGGTTTTACAGGCTGTTTTTTTATGCTTGTTGTCTTTCGATTTTTCATTTTCGACGTCGGTTCAGTAGCTTCCCGAACCGGGGAAAGCCCATACTAGAAGTCGAACCGCTGCGATTTGTCCAATCAAAAATGACGGCAGACAAATCATTTTGCCCCATCCGATGATTTGTGAGATACGCGGCGTAGCTTTGATTGCTCATTCTCGTAGAGAGCTGTTTGCACCGATCGACCTGTTTATAACCGTCCACGGTTTCACCTCATAGACACCGAGACCGGTGAATTTGTGTAATCTTTTTTGGCTGGAGACAGTAAACGTCAAAATCTATGCCAGCATGACAGTTTTCGCTTCTGGATTTTCAAAAATTAGGGCAGGATACGGGCAAAATCCGGAGCCAATGTATTTAGGAAAGAAAATTATCGTGGTGCTGCCGGCCTACAATGCCGCGCGGACGTTGCGTCAAACTTATGATGAAGTGCGAGAGCAGGGCATCGTGGACGAAATCATTCTCGTGGACGACTGCAGCCGTGATGAGACTGTTGCGATTGCGCGCTCACTCGAAGGCCTGCACGTTCACGTACACGAGGTGAACAAAGGTTACGGAGGCAACCAGAAGACCTGCTATCGGCTGGCGCTCGAAACGGGCGCGGACATTATCATCATGATTCACCCGGATTATCAATACACACCCAAGCTGATTCCGGCGATGGCCTCGATTATCGCCAATGGACTGCACCCGTGCGTGCTGGGCAGCCGCATTCTGGGCGGTTATGCGCTGAAAGGAGGGATGCCGGTTTGGAAATACATTTCGAACCGTTTTCTGACTTTCGTGGAAAATCTTTTGCTCGGCGCGAAGCTCTCTGAATACCACACTGGATACCGCGCGTTTTCGCGGGAAATTTTGGAAACGCTCGACTTGACGAAAAATTCCGACGACTTTGTTTTCGACAACCAGATGCTCGCGCAAATTCTCTGGCACGGATTCACAATTGCCGAAGTGAGTTGTCCAACAAAATATTTTGCTGAAGCGTCTTCGATCAATTTCCGCCGCAGCCTCAAATACGGTCTTGAGTGTCTCGCCGTTGGACTGAAATTCCGGCTGGCGAAAATGGGATTGTTGCGGTTGGAACTGTTTACCTCGCGCCATTAAGCGCGGCGGCGAGGCGGGATTTCTTGCGGTTTGCCGCAGGGCGGGGCAACACACCGGATTTGACGGCCTTGTCAAAAGCGGAATAGACGCCGGGGAAAAAATTCGCTGCTTCCTCCTTCTTGCCGGCGGCGAGAAGCGCACGATAATCTTTTTCAAGACGGTGCAGGTGCGATTTGACACTGCGATTGTGCAAATGTTTGCGTTC
>Ga0187873_1002677_pt1 | contig 13283 bp, 11 predicted proteins | sample June2016WEW_16_1_2_FD_133012 | JGI IMG/M metagenome (GOLD analysis project Ga0187873, IMG submission 133012) | Peatland microbial communities from SPRUCE experiment site at the Marcell Experimental Forest, Minnesota, USA - June2016WEW_16_100 | ecosystem: Environmental > Terrestrial > Soil >... | reverse complement strand
GGCGGCGCGCACGGCGCATTTGCAGGGCTTTGGAGGTCATCACCGACCACGCGATGATGGAAAAGACAAAGAGACAGGCGATGACCGCCTTGCCTTCCGGCGTCGCCTGTTTCCAAATGTAGACGAGTTCTGCTTGATTGGAAGCAGCCCCCACGACAACATATAAATATCCATTCATACCGATAATTCACCCCGTCGTGAGGAACCGATGTAGCGGCCAAATGACAAGAGGTCGAGCAATTTCTCCTGCCTGATGGTGAATTTCTATCCATTGCCGGGAAAAATGCAACGACTTTTTATTGGAAAAATAAATGGTTGTCTCCATTCTGGCTGCGCGAAAAAATCGCATACAAAAGAATCCCATGTCCCGCCCGCGCCTCATTGGCCTGTTGCTCGCACTTATCACGCTGCTGGTTTATCTGCCCGTATGCCATTACGGCTTCCTGGTCTATGACGACGACGATTACGTTACGAAAAATCATGTCGTCCAAAAAGGTTTGACGTGGACGGGAATCAAATGGGCTTACACCACGCAACATGCCAGTAACTGGCATCCCGTCACTTGGCTCTCCCATATGACGGACTGCGAACTTTTCGGCCTCAATGCTGGCGCACATCATTCCGTCAACGTTCTGTTTCACGTAGCCAATGCGGTTTTGCTTTTGGTGCTGCTGTTCCGACTGACGAATGCATTGTGGCCTAGCGCATGCGTTGCCGCGTTGTTCACGTGGCATCCGCTGCACGTCGAATCTGTTGCGTGGATTTCGGAACGCAAGGACGTCCTGAGTACGTTCTTCGCCCTGCTCGCGCTTTTAAGCTACACGAAATACGCAAAGGAAAACTGCCGCCGCAGCTTTTGGTTCGCCTTGATTTTCTTCGCGCTCGGCCTCATGGCGAAACCCATGCTTGTCACGCTGCCATTCGTGATGTTGTTGCTCGATTTCTGGCCGCTCCGGCGAATTTCCAATTCCCAATTTCCAATTTCAAATCCCGAAAACAGCGCGGCGCCGCCAATTCCGGCTTTCAACTTTCATTCTTCATCCTTCATCCTTCTCGCTTTGGAAAAGTGGCCGTTTTTTCTGCTTGCCGCGGTTTCCTGCATCGTAACCGTTTTCGCACAGCATGGTGGTGGCGCCATTATCCCACTGGAACTGGTTCCTTTGCGTTATCGGCTCGCCAACGCCGTGACATCCTACCTGGACTATTTTCTGAAAATGCTTTGGCCGGCAAACCTGGTGGTCCTGTATCCGATCACACCCTTGCTTCGGACACAATTCTTCGCGGCGACCGTATTTTTAATTGTGGTTTCCTGCTGTGTTTGGAAGACACGACGCACGCGTCCGTATCTGCTCGTCGGCTGGCTTTGGTTTTTGGGGACGCTGGTGCCGGTCATCGGCCTGATCCAGGTCGGCGGCGCGGCGCTGGCCGACCGTTACACCTACATTCCCTCCATCGGCGTGTTCCTGGCCGTTGCCTTCGGCGTCCGTGATTTGGCAGACCGATTTCAAATTCCGAAAATTGTCATCACGTTCGCGGCCGCCGCAATTCTCACAGCGTGTGTGATTCTCACCGAAAATCAATTGCGCTTTTGGCACGATAGCGAATCGCTGTTCACACACGCGCTCGCCGTGACGAAAGACAACGGCATCGCTCACTTCAACCTCGGCGTCGCGCTCGAACAACAGGGCAAATTGACCCGGGCGCTGGCGGAATATCGTGAAGCGGCGCGCCTCATGCCGGGGCGTTACCAGATTCACAACAATCTCGGCAATCTGCTCGACAACCTTGGCCGACCGGGGGAGGCGCTGTCCGAATACCGCGAAGCTGTGCGGCTGGATCCGAAGCCGCCGGCCTTGCACGACGGGCTTGGCATCGTGCTGGTCGAACTTGGGCGTTTCGACGAGGCCATGAATGAATTTACCAACGCCGCGCGGCTCGATCCGGCCTATCCCTGGCCGTATTTTCAAATGGGCAAGGCGCTGCTCAAACAGGGCCGTGATGCCGAGGCGGTTGGCCGGCTGCGCGAAGCATTGCGGATTGACCCGGACAATTTTCAAATCCTCGCCTACACCGCCCAGGTGCTGGCCGCCGATGAAAATCCTCAAATTCGCGACGGGAAGACCGCGCTGGTGTTCGCAGTCAAAGCGAACGTTTTGAGCGATAGCACACTGCCGTTCGTGCTCGACGCGCTAGGCATGGCCTGCGCGGAAGCCGGCCATTTCGATGACGCTCAGGAAGTGACCCAAAAAGCTGTCGAACTCGCAGCCGCTAAAGGCATGAGCCAAAGCGTTGCAGATATGCGACGGCGACTGCAACTTTACAGAAACCACCAACCATGGCGGGAATCATTTCAGTCCATCAACGCGCCGGCGAAAAATGATTGAGGCTCGCGCAAATGAGCAGCGGGGCGCGGGCTTCAGCCCGCTTCGCTCCGGCACCTCGTCAAAACTTCATCAGCGCGTGAAAAGTCCGTTTCACCTGGGGATTTTTCAAAACGGTGGACGTCCCAACCTTTTCCTCCAGCCACGGCAGCATGAAAATCCGTTTCGCGTCAAAAAATTCCGCCAGCAATTTTGCGTTTGAAGCGGTGGCGGCATCCGGTTTCGGCGGCGACATCAGAACGACGCGCGCTTTGGCCGTTGCGCCGTATGGCAGCGCTTCGAGGGTAAGCAACACTTGATTCACCGCGCCAAGCCGGTTCGGGCAGACAATAATCGGCGTTGCGCGCAAGGCCGCAATCAAAGCGCGCGAATTGAAATTCCCGCCAAGTGGACTCAACAAACCGCCCGCGCCTTCAATCAGCACAACGTCAAAACGTTTTTGCATCGCACGAACATGCGCGAGGACTTGTGAAAGTTTCACCCGCCTTTTTTCCCGGCGCGCAGCGAGCAATGGCGCACTAGGCGCGCGGAAATGCCATGGATTGATTTCGTCGAGTGACAGAACTCCGTTCAACGCAGCGCGAAGCGCGCGGGCATCATCGCGACCACCGGAACAAATCGGCTTGAGCGCCGCCGCGCGGACGCCGCGTTCGCGCAAGTGGCGCGTGAGCAGCGCAGTGAGCGCCGTTTTACCGACGCCGGTGTCCGTGCCGGTGATGAAGAATATCGTTCGCTGCATTCACGACATCAAAGCGGAAATGCGGTTGGGAATCCATCAAAACCATTGACGAAATCCTCGGGGTTCATTTATTCTGCGCGGCTCGCCGACCAGCGGGAATCATTGTGAATATTACCGTTGAAAATCTGGCTCCGTGCAAAAAATTGCTGCGGGTGGAAGTGGATGCGAAAGCTGTGGACGAAGTTTTCGATGCCACCGCGAAGGATTTCCAAAAACAGGCCGCGTTGCCCGGCTTTCGTCCCGGCAAGGCGCCGCGCGACCTCGTGCTCAAAAAATACGAGGCGGACATCAAGAATGAGGTCAAACGCAAGCTCATCGGCGATTCGTATCGCAAGGCGCTGGACGAGAAAAAAATCGCTGTACTTGGCTACCCGGACATTGAGGAAATCCAATTCGGTCGCGGGCAAAATTTGCAGTTCGCCGCGACAATTGAAACCGCGCCGGAATTTCAATTGCCCGAATACAAGGGGTTGCCGGTCAAACACGAAAATAAATCCGTCACGGACGCGGACGTGGAGCGCGCGTTGAAAATGCTGACGCAGCAGCACGTGAAATTTGAGACGGTCGCGCGCGATCTGCGCCTGGGCGACATCGCCATGGTGAATTACACCGGCACTTGCGACGGCAAGCCGATGACCGACACCGCGCCGACGGCAAAGGGTTTGACGGAGCAAAAAAAATTCTGGGTGGACACCACGCCAGGCGGTTTCATTCCCGGTTTTGCCGATCAGCTCATCGGCGCGAAGGCGGGCGACAAACGCACGGTCAACGTGGATTTCCCCGCTGATTTCGTGACGAAGGAACTCGCGGGCAAAAAGGGCGTTTTCGATGTTGAGATTGTCGAGGTGAAGGAAAAAGTTTTGCCGCCGGTTGACGACGCGTTCGCCAAAAAATACGACGCGGAAAATCTGGACAAGCTGCGCGCGGGTATCCGCCGCGATTTGGAGAATGAGTTGAAATACTCGCAGGAAAAAGCGGTTCGCGGGCAGATTATCCGTGGATTGCTTGACCGGGTGAATTTCGATTTGCCGGAAGTCGCCGTCGCGCACGAAACGCGCAACGTGGTTTATGACATCGTGCGCGAAAATTCGCAGCGCGGCGTGACGCGCGATTTGATTGAAAAACAGAAGGACGAAATCTACTCTGCCGCAACGCGCAGCGCGAAGGAGCGTGTGAAGCTGGCGTTTTTAATTCAGCGCATCGCGGAAAAGGAAAACATCAAGGTTTCACAGGAAGAAGCGCTGCAACACGCGCAGGCATTGGCGGCGATGTATCAAATTCCGCCGGAAAAATTTCTCAAGGACTTGCAGAAACGCAACGGCGTGATGGAGCTTTACGACCAGATTGCCCGTGAAAAAGTGCTCGCGTTTCTTGAACAGAACGCGAAAATTGAGGAAACACCCGCAGCCGCTGCAAGCTCGAGTTAACCAAATGGTTACTTCGGGGATTGCCAATGCGTCTTAAACTCGGCAAGTTTGGGCGAAGGTATAACTTTGGCTGCAGAATGGGATTTGTTTGAACGGGCGCGCTCAAGCGCGCTTTTTTGCAAGATGAAAAGTTTTAACATTGTTTTGTTTTTTCTCTCCACGGTTTTCATGGCCGTCGCGCAGACGGACACAAACGCGGCCGCCGCGCAAACGGGCACGAACGTGGCCACCATGCCGGTCGAGACCAACGCGCCGGCCCCACCTTTGGGCACCAATGCAGCCGCCGCGCCAGCGGGCATGAACACCGCTACGCGCCAAATGTCGCTGGACGATTGCATCCAGGAAGCTTTGCAGCACAACCTCGACGTGCAAATCGAGCGCTACAATCCGCAAATCTCCCTCTACAACCTGCGCGCGGCCTACGGCGGTTATGATCCGCTGCTCAACATTTCCGGCCAGCATAGTTATACGGTGTCGCCGCCCCGTAACAATCCGTATTCAACCAACCAAACGCCGCCCACGATATCCGATGAGAACTCATTCAATTCCGGCATCAAGGGGTCGCTGCCGTGGGGATTGCAATACGATTTCAGCGGCAGCATTGCGGAGCAATACGGAAACAACGGACTTCCGTTTGACAACTCGTTCGGCAATATCGGGGTGAGCCTCACACAGCCATTGCTGAAAAACTTCTGGATTGATAACACGCGATTGACCATCAAGGTCGCCAAAAACCGGCTCACATATTCCGAGCAGGGCCTGCGCCAACAAGTCATCACCAGCGTCACCGCCGTTGAGAACGCCTATTACGAGCTCATCTATGCGCAGGACAACGTGAAGGTGCAGCAGGAGGCGTTGAAGCTCGCCCAGACGCAGCTTGACCAGGACAATCAGCGCGTGCAAATCGGCACGCTTGCCATCTTGAGCGTCCAGCAGGACGAGGCACAGGTTGCCACCAGCCGCGCAAATCTGATTGCGGCACAAAGCACGCTCAATACGGACCAAAACACCCTGAAAAACCTGCTCACTGATGAGTATTCGCGCTGGCACGACATGGACATTCAGCCCACCGCAACGCTGGAGGCCCCGCTGCAACTGTTCGATTTGCAGGACAGTTGGAGCAAAGGCATGACCGAGCGGCCCGATTTGTTGCAAGCGCAGCTAAACGTGAAACAGCAGGGAATTCAATTGAAGTATTATCGTAATCAACTTTTTCCCGAACTCGACTTGATCGGCACCTACGGTTTCAATGGTGCCGGCAGGGAATTCAGCGACACGTTCGGACAATTCAGCGAGGGCAACGCTCCATTTTACAGCTACGGTGCGCAACTTTCCGTTCCCCTCAGCAATATCGGCCCGCGCAACCAATACAAATCCAACAAGGCGACGCTGCAACAAATTGTGCTGCAACTGAAGCAACTCGAACAAAATGTTTTGGTGGAAATTGACAACGCCGTGAAGCAGGCCCAATCCAATTACCAAAGCGTGGAGGCCACGAAACAGGCGCGCATTTACGCCGAGGCCGCGCTTGACGCCGAACAGAAAACCTACACCGTCGGCAAGGCCACCACGTTTGAAGTGCTGCAATATCAAAACAACCTGACCGCCGCGCGTTCACAGGAAATCCGCGCGCTCGCCAATTACAACGAAGCCCTCGTCAATCTTGCCGCGCAGGAAGGCAGCACGCTCGAACGTCACGGCATCAAACTCGAAGTGAAGTAGCCTGCAACGGTGGTTTGGGGGCTGTCACCGAAACAGATGAAAATTTTTATCGGTCCAAGCTCAGAACTTTTATTTCCGTCCCGCTTTTCAGCGTAACTTTGTCTTTCAAGATTGCCGTCACCCGAAACTCACCCACACGGTCGCCAACGAAAACCGTGGCCCCATCCACAATGGCGCACGGCCGCGTCGGGTCAAACAAAATGCCCTGGAGTTTTGGCTCCGGCGGCGGTGGCGGTGGCGGCGGAACGGCGGCAACCTCATTTGAAACTGATGGTGTGTTGGTGGAAACCGGCAGGGAATTGGAAACGGATTCGACCTGCTGGATCGGCGAAATTGCCGGCGCGGTTACTGGCGCGCTTGCCGGCGCGGTTGCCGGCGGCGGCGGTGTGTGTGTGGATAGTGATAGTCCGATGAAAAATCCGGCAACGGCCAGAAGCAGAACTATCGCCACCAGCAGAAGCCAATTCATGCCGCCGCGCGAGACGGATTCGACCGGCGGCAACGGCGGCTGGCTGGACGGCGGGTTGTTTTGTTGTGACCGTCTGGCTTGTTTGAGGGCGTCGTTGATTAGGCTCATAAGTGTATGTCTCCTTCGAGTTCACGGACGGCGCGGCTAATCATCCGATAGTTGATGCTTTCGGATTGCTCGACAAAACCGGCAAGCAACGCCTTGTCACAAACGGCGTTGACCAGTCGCGGAATGCCGCGGCTGTAACCGAAGATGCGCCAGAGCGCGGGCCGCGTGAAATAGGGTGCGCCCCTGGCGCCGGCCAGTTCGAGCCGGTGCTGGATGTATTGGGCGACCTCGGCACGCGTGAGCGGCGCGAGATGATATCGCACCGTGATGCGCTGGCGCAGCTGGCGCAGGCGTGGATTATTCAGGCGGTCGCGCAATTCCGGCTGACCCAGCAAAATAATTTGCAGCAGCTTGCGGTCGTCGGTCTCAATGTTGGAAAGCAGCCGGACTTGTTCAAGCAACTCGTCGGTCAGGTCCTGCGCTTCATCAATGATGAGCACGGATTCCCTGCCACACTCGACCTGCTTGACCAAAAACTCATTGATTGCCGCCTTGACCCCCAGCCGGTTGCGCCATTTGACGCGAAGGCCGAATTCAGTGCCGATGGATTTCATCAACTCGTCCATGTTCATCACCGGATTGAGGATGAGGGCGGTGGAATACCGCGAATCCAGTTGCTCCAGCAGCGCGCGGGAAAGCGTCGTCTTGCCCGCGCCGACCTCCCCGGTGAGCTGCACGAAGCCCTTGCGCTCGCGGATGCCGTAGAGCAGGTGATTGATGGCTTCGCGATGCTTCGCACTGTGGAATAGAAAGCGCGGGTCCGGCGTGAGGTCGAACGGCGCCACCTTCAATCCGTAAAAATCCAAATACACGGCGGGTTTTTTAGCAGAAAACGGGCAGACTGGAAGCAAAAGGTTTTTTACCGCACAGCTACAACAAAATCTTCCGCGCCGCTTGCACCAATGCTTCCACTTCCGAGGGATTGCCAATTGTGATGCGCAGATATTTTTTTACCTCGTGGAAATTAAACCAGCGGACCAGAATTTTCCGGTCTCGAAGTTTTTCCAGCCAGTCTTTCGCGGAAAACAATGACGGCTGGACGAGAATAAAATTCGCCTGACTCGGAAAAACACGGAAACCGAGCTTCGTCAATTCGCGGCTCAACCACTCACGCGTGGCGATAATTCTCCGGAAATTCGCGCGGTAATACGGCAAATCACCCAGCGTTGCCACTGCGGCGATCTGGCCGAGGCCGTTGACATTGTAACTGTCGCGAATTTTGTGCAGCGCCGCGATGAGGTCGCGATGCCCGACAAAATAACCGACACGCTGGAAGCAGAGCGAATACGCCTTCGAGAATGTCCGCGCGACGAGCACATGCGGATATTTCAACGCCAGTTTCATCGCGTTTTCCTCCGCGAAATCCACATAAGCCTCATCCAGCACCACCACACCGCGTTGCGCCCGGCAAAGCGATTCCAATTCCTTTATCGAATAACCGCGACCGCTGGGTGCGTTCGGTGTCGTCACATAAGTCAGTGCGGCGTTAAATCTCCACACCCTTCCATGCTTCAATTCCGCCACACTCGGCAGGCTAAAATCAGGCTTGAGTGACACGGGATTCTTCGCCGCACCGTGAATATCCGCGAGCACTGGGTAGAGCGAATAACTTGGTGTGAAGTATTGGATGATGTTGCAACGTAGGACAGGCATCTTGCCTGTCTCTGACTTTTTCTTTGCAGATGGAGACAGGCTGGAAGCCTGTCCTACGCTTGGCTCCACAAAGCACCGCGTGGCCAATGCCAGCAATTCGTCCGAGCCGTTGCCCACGATGATGTTGTCCGCGTGACAACCGTGCAACTTCGCCAGCTTTTCGCGCAGCGTCTGTGCCGTCGGGTTTGGATACTTCCGTAACCGCCCGTCCACCGCCGCTCTGACCGCCGCCAGCACCTTCGGCGACGGCGGATACGGATTTTCGTTCGTGTTGAGCTTGATCAACCCTTTGATCTTTGGCTGCTCGCCATAAACGTAGGGGTACAACTCGCGCACGAGCGGACGAACCAAAAGTTTAGGACTTTTCATTTTGAGGAACGAATTTCGGCAGAACGTCCATGCGCGTCCAGACCTTCCAGTTCCGCGAATTTCTTCACGGTGGGCAGGGCTTTCTTGAGCGAGGCGCGGGTGTATTCCACCACGCTGGTGCGGCGCTGGAACTGATCCACCGTCAGGCCGGCAAACGACGCGCCAGCGCCGCCGGTCGGCAGCGTGTGGCTCGGCCCGGCCACGTAATCGCCCAGCACCGTCGGCGACCATGGCCCAAGGAAAATCGCGCCGGCGGTCAAAATACCCCTGGAAACCTTGCGCGGATTGCGCGTCATCACTTCGCAATGCTCCGGCGCGAGCCGGTTCGCCAGCGCCACGCCATCATCGAGCGTTTTCACCTGAATCAGCCAGCCGTTGGCGTCGAGCACGCGCTGGATGAATTCCCGCCGCTCCAGCTTCGGTAATTGTCTGGCAATCTCCTTTTCAACGGCTTTCAAAATTTTATCCGAAGTCGTTATGAGCCAGACGCGCTCGTGTCCGGAGCCGTGCTCGGCCTGCGGCAACAAGTCGGCAGCGATGAATTTCGGATTCGCCGTTTCGTCCGCCAGCACGAGCAGTTCGCTTGGGCCGGGCAGCAAATCAATCGCGACATACCCGACGAGCAGGCGCTTGGCAGTGACGACATAGGCATTGCCGGGGCCGAAAATTTTCTGCACACGGCGAATCGTGTTTGTGCCGTAAGCCATCGCCGCAATCGCCTGTGCCCCGCCTACGCGGTAAATCTCCGTCGCGCCTGCCGCACGAGCGGCGAACAACAACACGGAATTGATGGAGCCATCCCTGCCGCACGGCGTGCAAACAACAATTTCCGGACAGCCCGCAACCTTCGCCAGCGTAATGGTCATCAGCGCAGTCGAAACGAGCGGCGCCTTGCCGCCGGGAATGTAAACGCCGACGCGCTGGAACGGATCGAATTTCTCGCCGACTTTCGCGCCGTGCGAATTTTTCGTCTGCCAGTTTTTGCGCAGCGATTTCCTGGCGAAGTTCGTGATGTTTTTTCCCGCCCCGGCGACGGCGGTGCGCAGCGACTCGTCGGCTTTGAGTGACGCGGCCATTAGTTCAGCCTGTGTCACGGCGATCTGGTCGGCGGTGAGTTTTGCGCCATCGAATTTTTCCGTGAATTCCAATACCGCATCGTCGCCGCGAATTTGCACCGCATCAAGGATGGCGCGGACGCGCTGTTCGATGACAGGATCGAACAGGCTCGACGGCGCAGTCAGTTCGCGAAGTTTCTGGGAAAAATTCGCGTCGGTGTGGCGGATGACTTTCATGCGGGCAGGCTAGGCAATTCCGGGAGTAAAGTCAAAATAGCTGGGGAAATACAAATCGAACCACGGATGGACACGGATTAACACGGATAAAAAAGCGGAGTGCTGCACAGGAAAAATTTTGTTGTCTGGTCTTGTCTTATGACCGTTCAATTCTTTTATTTCCATCCGTGTTTATCTGTGTTCATCTGTGGTTAAATAATTCGAACCATGCGTAATCCCATCATCGCCGCGCTCGATGTGCCAACCGCCGAAGCCGCGCTGGAGTTGGCCAAGAAAATCGCGCCGGTGGTCGGCGCGTTCAAGATTGGCAGCGAATTGTTCACCAGCGCCGGGCCGGATATTGTCCGGCGGATTCGCGCGACGGGGGCCGCGGTTTTTCTTGATTTAAAATTCCACGACATCCCGAACACCGTCGCCAGAGCCGTTGCCTCGGCCGTGCGATTGGACGTGCAAATGCTCACCGTGCATGTCAGCGGCGGAGTGGACATGATGCGCGCGGCGGAGGAATCGGCGCAAAAAACCGCGAAACAAACCGGTCACAATGCGCCGTTGGTGCTGGGCGTGACCGTGCTCACAAGCCTCACCAGCCAGTCGTTAAGCGAAATCGGCCTTGACCCGAATGTCGCCAGCCAGGTGCGCCGGCTCGCGAACATGGCCACCAAAGCCGGCCTGCGCGGTCTTATTTGCTCGCCGTTGGAAGTGGCCGAGCTGCGTCAAATGTTGACTGCCGGCATTCAACTCATCACACCCGGTGTTCGCACTGGCACAGAAAAAGCCGACGACCAAAAGCGCACGCTGACGCCGCGGGAAGCCATTGCCGCCGGGGCAAACTGGCTGGTGATTGGCCGGCCGATTTATGCGGCGGAAAATCCGCGGGAAGCAGCGGAGAAGATTTTGGAGTCTTTAAAGTAGGACAGGCATCTTGCCCGTCCATGACTTTTTCCCGCTTTGAGATGGAGACAAGCTGGAAGCCTGTCCTATTTTGAAGATGCTTCAGCCCTCAAACTTCTTCGCCGCGATGCTCGCGTTGTGGCCGCCGAAACCGAATGAATTGTTGATAACAGCGTTGACCTTCAACTTGCGCGCGGTGTTGGGAACGTAATCCAAATCACATTCTGGATCGGGCACCTGATAATTGATGGTCGGTGGGACGATGCCATGTTTGATGGCGAGGGCACAGACACTCATTTCCACCGCGCCTGCCGCGCCGAGCATGTGGCCGGTTGCGCCTTTGGTGGAACTGACGGCGAGCTTTTTTGCGTGCCCGCCGAAAACGGTTTTGATGGCTTGCGTTTCGCAAAGGTCGCCTTGCTGTGTGGATGTGCCATGAGCGTTGATGTAGGAAACGTCTTCCAGGTTCAACCCGCCATTGCGCAAAGCCATTCTCATGCAACGCACCGCACCTTCACCTCCGGGCGATGGCGCGGTCAAATGGTAAGCGTCGGCGGTGTTTCCGTAGCCGACGATTTCGCAATAAATTTTCGCGCTGCGTTTTTTGGCGTGCTCCAATTCTTCGAGCACAATCACGCCCGCACCTTCGCCCATGACGAAGCCGTCGCGTTCCTTGTCGAATGGCCGCGAGGCGTGTTGGGGGTCGTCGTTGCGCGTGCTCAAGGCTTTCATGGCGCAAAACCCGCCGATGCCAACGGGCATGACCGCCGCTTCCGCGCCGCCGGCGAACATCACCTGCGCATCGCCCATTTTGATGGCGCGCCAGGCTTCGCCGATGGCGTGGTTGGACGTTGCGCAGGCCGAACAGGTGGCGAAATTCGGACCACGCAATTTGTAAAACATCGAAAACAGGCCCGAAGCCATGTTGCTGATGAGCATCGGAATCATGAATGGCGACAGCCGCCCCGGCCCGCGGTTGAGCAAAACTATATGTTGCTCGGCGGTCGTTTGCAGTCCGCCGATGCCCGAACCGATGATGACACCGATTTCGTCGCGGTTTTCCTTATCGAGGTCGAGGCCGGAATCCAGCAAGGCCTGATACCCGGCATAAATGCCAAATTGCGAATAACGATCCGTGCGACGAATTTCCTTCGGCGACGGGAATGCGGGCGTGGGATCAAAATCTTTCACCTCGCCGGCGATTTGGCAGTCAAACGGTGTCGCGTCAAAGGAACTGATGCGGTCAATGCCGCATTTGCCGGCGACGAGGTTATCCCAAAAAACGCCGAGTTGATTTCCCAGCGGCGTCACCACGCCGAGGCCGGTAATGACGACACGACGTTCTGTTGAATGGTTTGCCATAAAAAATCAAACGGGGCAGTTCAAGCCGAATCCAGCCGAAACTGCCCCGAAGCACTCAAGGTCGCAACTATTTTTGCTGATGTTCTTCGATGTATTTGACGACATCGCCGACAGTTGTGAGTTTTTCAGCCTGTTCATCCGGCACTTCGATGCCGAATTCCTCCTCCAGCGCCATGATCAACTCGACCGTGTCGAGCGAATCCGCGCCGAGGTCTTCGATGAATTTTGCCTCCGGCGTCACCTGATCCGGCTTCACACCGAGCTGTTCAACGATGATGTCCTTTACCCGTTGGTCAATAGGTTTGTCAGCCATAAGTTAATTTTGACCCGTCTCTATGCCATGAATGCCAAAATCGTCAAGCCTTGAATCATAAATTTTTTCAATCACATCACCATCCCGCCGTCCACCGCCAAAACCTGCCCGGTGACGTAACGCGCCGCCGGGCCGGCGAAAAATAGTGCCACCTCCGCCACGTCCTCCGGCTGGCCCAGACTGGCCAGCGGAATCTGTTTGAGCAAGGCGGCACGCGCCTCCGGACTGAGCGCCTCGGTCATCTTGGTTTCGATGAACCCGGGAGCGATGGCGTTCGCGGTGATGCCACGCGATGCCAGTTCCCGCGCGACGGATTTTGTGAAGCCGATGACGCCGGCCTTGCTCGCCGCGTAATTGCACTGGCCGGCATTGCCGATCAAGCCGATCACCGAGGCGATGTTGACGATGCGGCCGGATTTCTGTTTCAGGAATGCGCGGCTGAATGCCTTGGTGAAGAGAAACGTTCCCTTGAGATTGATGTCCAGCACGGCGTCCCAATCCGCCTCGCTCATGCGCATGAGCAGGCCGTCCTTGGTGATGCCGGCGTTGTTCACGAG
>Ga0187873_1002670_pt1 | contig 13297 bp, 10 predicted proteins | sample June2016WEW_16_1_2_FD_133012 | JGI IMG/M metagenome (GOLD analysis project Ga0187873, IMG submission 133012) | Peatland microbial communities from SPRUCE experiment site at the Marcell Experimental Forest, Minnesota, USA - June2016WEW_16_100 | ecosystem: Environmental > Terrestrial > Soil >... | reverse complement strand
GTCACACTGAGCGCCACCAACACGACGCTCAAGGTCGGCCGGACTTCGCTGACGGGCGTTCGCTGGGCGCGGCTTCTTTGGGGAACGGCTGCTCTGGCTGATGTCCTTGCTGATGCCAGTCTGGATGCGACGAATCTCGACGTGGAATTCCCCCAGGCGCACTACGGGATCCGCTGCGCGCGGCTGCGAGCGTCGGTGCCGGGTTCAGAACTGATCGCCGAAGGAACCGAGCTTCGGACGTTGGTCGGAGACGAAGAGTTTTTCGCCGCGCACGATTTTCGAACGACGCGGTTTCATGTGGTCGTACCTGAGTGCAGTGTGTTGGGCCTGGCGTATGGCGAACTGCTCCAGGGAAAGTCGTACCGGGCCAGGTCGGTCGACTTTTCCGGACCCTCCTTCGATACGTTGGTCAATCGCGACAAGCCGGTGGAGCCGTTCGTGAAGAGTCCGCTCATGGTGCACGAGGCGCTGGCCGCAATCCGGCAACCGTTGCAGGTGGATAGTCTCAGCATCACCAACGGGCACCTGACATACTGCGAGAGGGTGGCCGCTGGAGCCAATCCCGGCGTGCTGACGTTCGGGGCCGTTAGTATGTCCGTTGAGGGCATCGCGACCCGGGGTGAAGCGAATGCCGCCATCCAACTCCAGGGGCAGGGCGACCTCATGAACGCCGGAACGATGAAGGTGCTGATGACGATTCCGATCACGCCACCGGACTTCTCGCTCCACTATTCCGGTTCGCTCAGCGCGATGGACCTGACCCGCCTTGATGCGTTCCTTGACATTGCGGAACACATCCGGATCAAGTCCGGCAGCGCGCAAGAGGCCGCGTTCGAAATCGATGTGACCGCCGGCCAGGCTCGCGGCCGGGTGCGCGCGATCTACAGGAATTTGGAGATGGCTGTGCTCGACAAAAAAACCGGCACCGAAAAGGGGTTCGACAATCGCGTCGCCTCGTTCTTGGAGAACGTGTTGAAAATCCGGAATTCCAACGCTCCGGACGCAGCGGGCTTGATGAAGGAGGGGGAGGTAAACTACACGAGAAAACCGGACGACGAGTTTCAGCAATTTGCGTGGTTCGCCCTGCGGAGCGGTGTCCTGGATGTCATCAGCCAGTGAGCACCTCCCCTAATCCACGGTAGGGTTACACCCCATAGCTAAAGACCGGCCCATCGCCTAGCGTACCCCGAAAAGTGATGGTGAATACATTGCCATCAAAAAACGAAAGACAAACTATGCATCTATTATTATTCTCACCGGTTCTTGCCAGTGGCATCTGGATTGGCGGAGGCGTGGGCGGTCTCATTCTCGTCATCGTCGTTGTGGTTCTATTGCTCCGTTAACTGAAGTGGCCTGCGGCGTTTTAAGACGCAGGGCGGTGCGATTTCGTCAGCTAAATGAGCCTTCGGGCAGCGCCTCCTGGCATTGACGGCACGGTTATACCCCAGCCACCCCGCGAATAATTAGCGGAGTCATGATTATCAGAAGACATTGGCTGCTCGGGCTGGCCTTTGTCCTCACCGTTGCCATCACGGGGGTGTCGGCGGTGCGGACTGCGCGGAAGGCGCTGTATTGGCGTTCCCACATGGACGAACCGATTCATGGTTGGATGACGGTCAGCTACATCGCGCACTCCTATCATGTGCCACCCTACGTTCTCTACCAGGCGTTGGCGCTGCCGCCCAAGCCGCCGGACAAGCGCCCCATCAGCAAGATTGCCCGCTCGCAGAAGCATTCAGTTGATGACGTCATAGGCGTTCTGACGAACGCGATCATTCATGCCCGACCGCCGAATCCGCCGCCACCGCCCGAGGAAGGACGCGCACCATGAATGTCCGGGACCTCGTGCTCGCCGCGCTCGCGGGCGGCGGCTACCCGATGCTGTTTGGGGTGACGACGATATCGGCCGTCGGGGTTCCGTTCCCCATGACGTTCGTGCTCATTGGCGCCGGTTCCCTAATCGTCCAAGGTGAGATGAATCTCTGGTGGGTCCTGGTTTTGGCGAGCATCGGCGCGGTTCTGGGTGACCAGATTGGTTACGGACTGGCGCGCTGGGGCGGGCGACGTCTGGCCCACAAACTAGGACGCATGAACAGGGTCGGCGAGGCCAGCCTCAAGAAGGCAGAGGCTGTTTCCAGGAAGTGGGGTGGAACGGGCGTCTTTTTTAGTCGCTGGCTCGTCACACCACTCGGCCCCTGGCTCAACGTCACCTCTGGCATCTCCGAGTATCCCTGGCGGAGATTTCTCCTTTGGAGCGGCCTTGGCGAAATCCTGTGGGTCGCACTCTACGTTCTGCTGGGAAAACTTTTCAGCGACCGGGTGCAGGCATTGAGCGAAACATTGGGGAACCTGACTTGGGTCATCCTCGGTTTCTTTGCGTCTTGCGTGTTGGGCTGGACGCTGTGGACTTACCTGCGCGCGAAAGACCCCGGCGGGCGACGTGCTTCCCACGGCTTTGGTTGATAACGTCGTTTGAACTGCCAGTCTTTCCCGGCTGGTCGCCAATGCAGTTTGTCCATGGTAGGGTTATACCCCATAGATTCCGCAAAGCATCCCAGCTTATTGTCACGCTATGATCTGTGACCCATCAGTCCCGACAACCGCTGAAACAATTCAAACCCCAGGTGACCGCCGTTTGCATCACTCCTTATGTTGGGGGGCAGTTCTGGCTGGCACGATTGCCGCGATCGGAATTCATTTGCTCCTGACCGCTCTAGGTGTTGGTGCCGGCCTGGCGATTTTCAGGCCCATGACGGACACCAATCCGGTCGCAACTTTTAGTGTGGGAGCGGCCATAGCATGGAGCCTCTTTGCCATCATCGCCTTGTCCTTTGGTGGATGGGTTGCGGGACGTTTCTCCGGCTGTCCGAAAAGTGGCTTGGTGCATGGCTTTCTCGTTTGGAGTCTCACTTTGATCATCACGCTCCCTTTGCTTGCTCTGGGCACTGGCCTGGCGTTGGGCCGGGTAATGAAAATTCATGGTGAAGGCTTGGGCATCGGTCATCAGGCGGTTGTCTTCGCCGAGCGTGATATGGCAAAAACAGTAGCCAAACGTAGCCACGATCAACTTTGCAGCTTCGTTGAGGAAGCCGTTCAATCCATCCCGACCAATGCTGCGCCCAAGGCCAGCACACGCGCCCAACGCGAAGTCGGCTTTGCTGTGACCAAATTATTTGCGCCCGTCAATGCCGCCGCCTTTCAAGCCAATCGCATGGAGGCGATAAACACCCTGATGGTTTACACGGAAATGAGCGCAGCGGACGCCACGACAACCATTGATGCTTGGACCACCTCCTACAAAAATCTCCAAGCGGAATTGGACAAGATTAAAGCGGTGGCCGAACAAAAAGCTAAAGCAACCGCCGGCCAGGCAGCACACCATCTTTCATGTGCAGCCAGGTGGTCTTTTTTTGCACTGCTGATCGGTTTGCTGGGCGCTTCACTGGGCGGCAGGTGCGGAGCCAAATGTGCTTTGCGAAAAGCCAATTTGCAGCGTGCGCCTGTGACACCTGTTTGATTCCAAGTTGATGCCCTGAAAATTCAAACCCATTCGGGAAAAGTTGCCACCAGGTGATGGGCATGGCTGCGGTTGATTTAATAAACAAAAACATGAAAGGAAAAACACTATGAAAATAAAAACAACGCTGGCAATACTGGCACTCGGAGCAACGGTGCTTGGAGTCGGCTGTTCTGCGAACAGTAATTGTTGTCGCCCGCCGCCCCCGGCTGGACAAGCCGGCGGTCCGAGAGGCCCGGGCATGAAAGGTCATCGTCCGCCACCGCCATCTCCATTGATGCAGGCGCTTGACGTGAATCACGATGGCATAATTGACTCGAACGAAATTGTCAATGCCAGTGCGGAGTTGAAGACGCTCGACAAAAATGGCGACGGCCAATTGACGCCGGATGAACTGCGTCCGGCACGTCCGCCGCAAAATGGCGGCCCTGAATCCGGCAATGACAAACCCGTCGGCCCGCCTCCGGGCAACCCGTAAGATTCTGTTCGCGTGAACGGACAGCGGCGGATTGCCTTCAACAGGAAATCACGATGCCGGAAACGACAAACATCAACCCGGTAGTCAATCCCGCACCGACAGCTGATGATCGCCCGCAACGCCTCCGAGGGATCGTCAATTGAAACGCCGAGCCTTCCTGCGGCGACGCAGCGTGTGGCTGATTGGCGCACTCCTCATCGCCGGCGCAGGCGCGTTTGGATATCTGTGTGGTAAATCTTGGAGGCGTTAGGTGCTGGACAAAGATTTCGCCCTTTTCTGTGATTTGTAATTGGCATTCTTGTGTGTTCATATTTTTTTCTCACTTCTGCTGCGACCGTGACTTTAACCGCCGTTTCCGGCGATGTGACGGGCGGGATTTCCAGCACGGCAACAAACCGCTCGCCTTCGTCATTTTTCCTCTTACGGTGTCTCAACGTAGGGTCTTTACAGTCGTCTGAATCTTACACTGCGCCTCTTCTCGAACGTCGCTGCTTCTTCGCACCAACCCTCCGAATACGGCGGTTAAACTTGCGAGCAACTCGCCCCCGCAACTTCGAGACTTTCCACTTTCCCATCCGCCTCTGCTTGATGAGCCGAATGTCGGCGTCTGCACCAGTATCGAGAACTGTAATCCGGGTCAACGTATCTGCTGCGTGGCGAAATGACCGGCTCGTCTTGCGCTTCTTTGTCGGCCATCCCCGGCGAAAGCCTTTGTCGTGCTTGCCCTTTGGGTAGTGGTCGCGCTTGTAGAACAATCGCTTCTTCTCTTGTGGTGTGTGGACTGAACTCATGGGGCGAATGCTGACCAAAAGGGTATTAGGCCGCAGTCCGTGCACCACCGCGTGCATGGTTGATTTTTGTAACTGTCGCTGTTTGCCATGCGGTTAAAAAAAATTAACGATTCCAAACTTGCGCCCCACTTGGCCTTTTCGCAAGCGATTTTCGACAGTCTGCGGGAGACGCCGACATATAGCCGATTTTTCACGCTGGCTGGCCGCAGGAGCGGTTTTTCGTGTTCTGCCATACAACCCTCCCCCACACTGCCGCCGAAAGGGGCACACGACGCTTCATGGTTCCCTTTCATGTCTACAGCCCCGAAAATGATGCACAAACCAGAGCACGAGTAGACCGATTGCTCCACCCGCCGTGTCAATGAAAACGTCGGAGACCAGCGGCGGGCGCGTCGGCACGAAGCTTTGGTGAAATTCATCGCTCACCGCGTAGAGAAAAACCAGCAGCAGCGTGCCGCCGACGTTTGGCCACGACCACGTCGGCATATTGTTGTTTGAGAGGACTAGCGCACGCCAGAACAGCATTGCGAAGATGGCGTATTCGGTCACCCGCGACCGTTGACATCGGGTTGTTGCAGAACGAAACTCTGTCGGGGCGTTGAAGCGCCCTTTTGCCGGTGGCATTATGGGACTGCTCGACCATATCCTTGCGAACCAATTCCATTTGAAACTGATTGATGATGGGAAGGGAGGCCCAGAAATCGAACCTCGATGGTACTTGGCGGTGGAATTTGATTACAACGCCCCGACTCGGAAAAGCCGTGCCGAACTAAAGGAAGAAACGGTCGCCTGGCTGGTTGAACTCGCGGCCATGTTTGAGGACATTCCGGCCCAAAGCAGGTATTTGTCGGGGCCGCTGGGCGTCTTTACGTTGACCAACGATTACCCGTGGCAGGAAACCTATACCGAATTGTCCATGTTCGCCCAAAAGGCGGTTTTAGAGGCACACGTCACTGCCGCCAGGGCTCACAACTATTACCTCATGCGACGCATCAGCGCCAAACTCAGCGTGAAGAGCCCGATGAAATATCACTTTTTCCACCCGGCAACCATCGAAGAGGCGCTGGGTCCTAAACGGCAACCCAGACGCAACCTGGAACTTACGAGAATTGACCCGGTCGCAAAGATGGTTTGCCAGGAGTTTATCCCGCGGAATCATATCCGGATCTGCCTACACAAGGACGTTGACGGCCGTATCGAGTGTACTGGGGATAAACACCCCACACATCATCCGCTGGAGTATTTCAACGGAGTTGCTTGTGATGTTGGTGGTAAGAGAATGTTCGTTATTGACCCAAGATACGCGCTGTTGAGGGAAAGGGAGACCGTCGAAAGTGCAATAACCAGGCATCCCGAAAGGCACCAGGAGATAATCAAGCGCCTGGAGATATTCCTGGCAAAGCAGCCAAGGGGATCTCCTGTAGCAAGCTGATGGCCTCGCTTGCGCTATTTTGCGGCAAAAGAAATCCCATACGGTCAAAATATCCACGTGGCCTTCACTTCACTCATACGACGGTTCTCTAGCGTGGTTTAGTTGCCTGAGGCGCAACTCGCCCAGCCTAACGTTAAAAAGCTCAGTCACGCGGGACCAAATGACGTGAACCGCGGAGCGGAACTGAAACGGCCAACTTCGGGTCACTGGCGGTCAGGTAAGCGCGAGCGATCTGGACGTTGATGGCTGGCTGGCGATGGGCTTCGTTTTTGGCTTGAAGGAGGCGTTTGGCTTCTGTTTCGTCACGGGTGCGCAGGCTCTGCTGGAATCTGGTTTCCCGATCCTCGATGTACCAGACGCCGCTGGCGCGCCGGAAAATCCGAAATTTGTCAGTCATGTCGTCGCTCGCGGTTAATGAGGCTACGACAGGTCGATTTCACAGCGTTAGCAACGGGTGGGACGCATTTTTTTTTGTGCGCGCGCAAAACTTATGCATTATGCTTTCTCTCTGAATGACTTCCGCTAAACTGTCAACTGATTCGCGGCAACTCCACAACAGCCAACCGACTTTTTTTAAGAGGCTGTTGGATGATCGGCGGAAAATTAGATTCCAGAAAGGTGATTGTGCCTGAAGGTGATATCCAATGGATGCGCCACACCGTCTTTGGCCTGGTTTGCGCCCTGATAATTGGAATCTTTGCCTGGAGCGCTGAATCGTTCTTCCTTGAACTGGCAAATTCAGACGCAAAGGACAGCTACTATAACCTCCTGGTGCAGGGTTTTCGCGCCGGGCAACTCAACGTAAAAAGAGAAGCACCACCCGAACTCGCCAGACTTGCCGATCCCTATGATCCGACGATCAATGCATCATATGTGTGCGACAGGCGTCATTTGGCATATGAGCTGAGTTATTACAAAGGGAAATTATATCTGTATTTCGGAATTACGCCCGCTTTGGTGCTTTTCTGGCCGTATGTAGCCCTGACCGGCCACTATCTCCTGCATAAGAATGCGGTCGTAATCTTTTTTGCGTTGGGCTTCCTGGTTGCTGCGGGTTTATTACGCGCGGTCTGGCGGCGTTACTTTCCGGAAGTAAGCATCTGGGTGGCGGCGGCCGGCGTACTCGCGCTGGGTTTGACCACAGGCATAATGGAAGTTTTATCGCGCTGTGACGTTTATGAAGTTGCCAGAAGTTGTGGGTTTGCGTTCACCATGCTGGCGTTGGCGGCGGCCTGGCGCGCCTTGCATGGGCCGAAACGGCAGGTTGCCTGGCTGTTGCTGGCCAGTCTGGCTTATGGGTTGGCGATCGGGTCGCGACCCTCGTTGTTGTTTGGGGTCATAATCCTGTTGCTGCCGGTGGTTCAAGCATGGCGCGGGGCGACTGAACCGGGTTCAGGCCGGCGGGTTGGGTGGTTGTTGGCGGCGGCGGTTGGTCCGGTGATGCTGGTTGGATTGGGGCTGATGCTTTACAATGCCTTGCGCTTTGACAACCCATTCGAATTTGGCTGGCACTATCAGTTGACCAGCTACAAGAATAATACCGCCCGGCAATTCAGTCTGCATTACCTCTGGTTCAACTTCCGGTTCTATTTTTTGGAACCGATGCGATGGAGCGGTCATTTCCCCTTTTTGCAAACTGTCCGGCCGTCGCCTTTGCCGTCGGGTTACTATGGGGTGGGAGAACCCTACAGTGGGCTACTGAGCAACTATCCGCTGGTGTGGCTGGCCCTGGCCGCGCCGTTGGCGTGGCGCGGCAGGCCGGCGGAGGAGGTTTCCGTCTTGCGCTGGTTTGTAGCGGCTGTGTTTTTGCTTTTTGTGACTTGTGCGTTGACCCTCTGTCTTTTTTTCTGTGGCAGCAGCTGTTACGAGTTGGAATTTCTACCAGCTTTGACGCTGCTGGCCGTCATAGGTATTCTGGGTTTGGAGCGTGCCCTGGCGGGTTCGCCGGGGTGGCGGCGTATCGCGCGCTGGGGCTGGGGCCTGCTGCTGGCCTATTCGCTTGCATTTAACATATTAGCGAGTGTTGAGGCCCATGCGACAGCCAACTACTTTGCCGGCAATTCTTTTGTCAATCAAGGGCAGCCGGCCGAGGCGGTTGAACATTTTCAAAAAGCCCTGGCCCTTGAGCCGGAATCAGCGCCTTTCCAGTCCGGTCTCGGTACTGCTTATTACAGCATGGGACGGCTGGATAAAGCAATTTTTCAATATCAAAAGGCTCTGGCAATCGAACCGGACTTCGCAGATGCCCAATACCTTCTTGGTTATACTCTTTTACAGATGCGGCGGGTGGATGAAGCGGTTACTCATTTCCAAAAAGCTTTGGCAATCGAACCGGACTTCGCAGAAGCCCATGACCCTGCGGTAAACAACAATGTGGCCTGGTCGCTTGCCACCAGTCCTGAAAAAACCAATAGAAACGGCGCACTCGCCGTAAAACTTGCCGAAGGCGCCTGCCGAAGGACGCATTATCAGGTAACCATCATGGTGGGCACTTTGGCGGCGGCTTACGCGGAGGCGGGGCGGTTTGAGAAGGCGATTTCGACGGCGCAAAAAGCCTGCGTGTTGGCGTCTCAATCGGGCGATCAGAAATTATTGAAAAAAAACCGGGAACTGCTGGGCTTGTATCTTCAGCACCTGCCGTATCATGAACGCCCGGCGGACACGAACAAGTGAGCAGCGGAGAATAGCTGCGGCGCTTTGGCCGCGCTGATCCCATTCTGCGAAGTGACCAAACTTTGCTGCCGGAATGGCGCGGCAAGCCGGGCGGAGTGCAGCGGTCGCGGGGTTCGGTCGCGTAGGGTGTTTCGGGGCAAGCCAGTCTTTCGGCTTTCGCCTTATTGGCCCATGGTGAGCACCACGCGGAAGCGTGCCTTGCCGCTCATCATGCGTTCGTAAGCTTCCGCTACCTTTCCGAGCGGGTACTCCTCGTTCATCGAGCGCACCCCGGACAATACGCTGAACTTGAGCGTGTCCTGTGAATCCAACGCCGTGCCCGAATACCAGCCCTTCACTGACCGCCGGCCGCCAATCAACACCAGCGGCGATACTTGCATGGCCTGCGCCGCGCCGATGACCATCAGGGTCCCGTTCAGGCCTAAACCTCCCTGCACCGCGCTCATTGCATCACCGTTCGTCACCGTGGCGAGGATGACCTTTGCCCCGCCCAGTTTCTGGAGTTCCGCCGCCGGGTCCTGCGCCTGGCTGTCAATGTAGTGATGTGCGCCCAGTTTCCGCGCCAGCGGCGCCTTGTCCTGGCCGCGCGCGATGCCGACGGTCTTGAAACCCATCTTCACCGCGTATTGCACGCCGAGGTGGCCAAGCCCGCCGAGGCCCAGCACGGCGACCACGTCGCCGGGCCGCGCGCCGCTGTTGCGCAACGCGTTGTAAGTGGTGATGCCCGCGCACATCAACGGCGCGGCTTCCCTGGCGGATAATTCTGTTGGCACCAGCGCCAGCGCGATGGCAGGAGCGACCATATAATCCGCGTAACCGCCGTCGAAGGAAATACCCGTAATCTGGAGCGCGACCGTGCAGCCGAAGAAATCGCCGCTGCGGCAGGCATCGCAATGGCCGCAATGGCCGCCATGCCAGCCCACGCCGACGCGCTGGGCGGGTTTCCATTGCGTGACGTCCGCGCCGACGGCATCCACGACCCCGACGACTTCATGACCGGGTACGCGCGGGTATTGCAGGCCGGGCCAGTGGCCTTCCTTGACCAGTGAATCGCTGTGGCAGATGCCACAGGCCTGCACTTTGATTCGCACCCAGCCGGCAGCAGGTTGGGGAATTTCACGTTCAACGATTTCAAACGGCCCGCCGGGACGGGCGATTTGTGCGGCACGCATCTTTGGCATAAGTAAGTTTCTCCTTTGTAGCGTCGAGCCTGCTTGCCGCGCCGGAGCATCGCACCGGCGGGCGGCTTGATTCAAATCGGCGCACGGCACCGACGTCACCTTCAGTTGAGGTTGAATCTGCCACACTTCAGCCTGATGACAACCGGCAAAATGAATTCTCTGCGGGGATGATGGCCAGAGACGAAATTACGTCAGAAATCTTTCGGTTGACTTAGATGGATTCATCCCGTTGACACCGCACACTCGACTCCATTGGAGGTGGAAATCACGCGTTCAGGCCATGGCTGCGTCCTCATTCATTTTTTCACGGGAACGCAGGGTGACATGCGAAACGATGGCTACCAGACCCCAGAGAATCAGAAACGCGCCCACCGCCGTCAGCCCTCGCTTCGGCCAACTGACCGCTTTGGTGTTGGCCGCCTGCATTTGAATCGTCATCGCCTTGCCGGGTTCCGTCTGCAAGACCTGGGTGAAGGCGTAATGCGCGCCGCGCACCGGCAGGTTCACGTGCAGGGGCCGCACTTGGGCGGCCACGATTTCCTGCGCCTGCTGCAGTTTCGCCCACTGCTGTTCGGCTGCGACACTGTCGTATTGCAAACCAAGGTTTCCAGCCTGCACGGGCGCGTTTATCTGGCCCGCAACCTGCCCGTTGTTGCGAACCGAAAATTCGCTCTGGGCCATGATGAGATTGCTGGCCTGGGCGCTCTGCAAATCCTTTTCGAGTTGTTTGACATCCTGGTCCTCGCCCTTCCCGGCGTAAAACTTCGTCTTGGCACGTTTAAAATTCGCGCTGGCTTCGCGCACGTTGCCGCTGGCCAACTGCTGGCGCGCCTCACTCACGTCCCGCAGGGCTTCGACTTGCGTCTGTTGCTTGTTGGCCTGTTCCATGTGCCAATAGTCGAGAGTGGAAAAACTCATCGAGGACACTTCCGGCACGGCGGCGGTTTCGCGCGTCATCGTGCCATGAAAATTCTGATAATCGTAATCCGGCGGCAGGTAAACTTCCCAGCGCGCGTTCTTTAACGGCACGTCAAATTTCGGCGAATCAAATCCCACTGTCCCGCGGGCGCGCGGGAAGGCATTGGTGCCCACGTAAGTCAATTCGACCGCCATCGCCCCATCGTCCGCGCTGGATTGCTGGATGGGCAACAGCAATTTGTCGCCGCGCAAACTGGGTCGCACCGGCTGGCCCGCGACGAAGGCCGACCAGACCTTTGCGCCCGCCGGCAACTCAATTTCGAGGAACTGCCGCCCGTTGTTCCGCACGGACAGCGATAATTCCGTCATCATCTGACCGTCGTCGGCCACCACGCTGGTGAACCGGGCGCTGTCCACAAGCGCCTGCAGGACTTCCGCCTCGTCGAACCGCTGCACGTCGAGTGTGAGTTGGTAACCCGGGCGTGCGTAACGGTACGCCAGGGCGGTGGCTGTGTCGGGGCGGCCGGCCCATTCGGGAAAATCGCCCGTGTCCACGCGCTGCAAATCCGCCGCGTGCAATTCACTAACCTGCAACGGTGTCCCGCGTTGCGGGACCGAGATGGCCAGCAAGCCGGTCTCGCGTTCCACGCCTTCCGCGGACACCCCGGTCAGTTCCATCGTGTTCATCTTGGCCGGACGCGGCTGGTCCCAGGTGACCGTGAGCGTGTAGAACCCACGCGTCGGGCTTTGCAATTCCACGCGCCAGATGTTTCCGTCCTGCGCACGACTGCGGATGTTCGGGCCGGAAATGTCAATGTTCTTGTATGCGTCCGGCACGCGGACGCGCAGTTCCTTGACCGGCGCGTTGGCGATGTCGTAACGCACGAGCGCGCGGCCGCTGACGAGCGTTTCAGTGAGGGTGAACATGTTGACGACTTCGGCGCGCACCCAGGCGGCGATGGTTTCGGTCGCCACGCTCAATTGCCATTCCGGCGCGGATTTTGGTTCCGATGAAATGAATTTGTAAGCGAGCACACTCCCCGACCCGGCAACCGTGGCGTAATCCGGTAAGGACACCGCCGGGATTTCCGTCAGCCCGTCGAATGATTCCGTTTTCACCACCACGCCCGGCTCGGCAGAAACCGCGATAAACCCGGTGAGCTTGGCTGTATCGAGCGGATGCACGCCGGCGATAGCCAATGATTGGGGCAGTTCCTTGAAGCTCTGCGTTAATTCGATGCCGAGCGTGTAAGCGCCGCTCGTGCGGTCCTTCAACGTCACTCCCAGCACTCGTGCGCCGCCCTCGCTGTGTTCGACCTGTTGCAGGATGTTGTTTCCTGTGACGCGTTCGACGCGGTAGCCGTCGGGCAAAGCGACGCGCAATGCGAACAACCCGGCGCGCTTGATGGTGTAATCAATCGTGGCTGAAAGTGCGACCTGTTCGGCGCTCACGCGGAAATTGCTTCGCACCACGGCTTCAATCTCCGGCTGGATGGTTTCCGCCCGCACGCGCAGGGCAAACTCCGGGTTGGAAAACCGGAACACGCTGAACAGCCGGCCGGTCTTGTCCGCGCCCGCTTGCGTGAATTCCTCCGCGTCCACCCGTTCCAGGCCGGACGCGGATTCGACCGACAATCCCAATTCCTCGGTCCCCTGCAAAGCCACCAGCCCCGTCTCGCGTTTCACGTCGAGCGCGTGCGGCACGGCCACCGGCTCAGTGACCGGCAGCGCCGCCAAGACCTTTTCGGTTTCAACGGTTAATTTCCAAGACGACGAGACGCCTTTCAACAAATCCACGATCAGCACCTGTGCGCCATTTTCATTTCTGGTTTCCCACGTGCGGATTTCCTTGCCTTCAACCCGCAGGAGGCGCTGGCCGGCGGGTAATTGCACCCGTGCCTGGCGCAATTCACCCTGCGTGATCTGGTAATCCAGCGCGGCGCGCACGTTCACCACGCCACCGCCAATGGCCACCAACGCGGCGTTCCGGCAAAATACTGTGGCGGCAACTTCCGCAGCCCGTTTCACCCGCGGCGTCCAGAGCAGCTCAACGCGGTCGCCGGAGCCGATGACGGCTTCGACGCGCGTCTTGTCCTTGTCCAGAATGCGCTTGAACGAAATCGCCGTCGGAAAATCCACGTCCGCCTCGGACTCGCCCAACGTGAGCGCAACCTGGCTGGACAGCGCGGGTGGAATGCCGAACGTGAGCCGCCGTTTGGTCACGTCACCGGCGATTTTGACCAGCATTTTGATTTGCAACGTCACATTGCCGCGATGGTTGAGCTGAATGGCGATGTTGTTGCCGGC